>ENA-OYZN01000042-OYZN01000042.1-human-gut-metagenome-genome-assembly--contig:-NODE-42-length-94682-cov-11.709068_pt1 | contig 94682 bp, 97 predicted proteins | sample MGYA00243294_ERZ653483 | MGnify/ENA primary metagenome ERZ653483 (study PRJEB26926, sample SAMN06165155) | human gut metagenome | biome: ENVO:00009003; feature: ENVO:2100002; material: ENVO:00002003... | reverse complement strand
TTTATCCGCGTTTTAATTTTGTTTATCTTTTTTTTGTTTTTCATTTTTCATCTTATCCAATATATTCTTGAAATTAATCGGTTCTAATGATGTTTCCTGTTCCTTAATCTCTGTCTCATCCAGCCTGGCCAGCAAGGTAACATCATCCTTACATACCGCTATGGCAAGATATTGACTGCCAATTTTAATAATCTCAATGGTCTTGTTACCGGAGAGCCGAAACACCTCGATTACCTTTACATTACTGCGCTTATTCAATACATTAGACTGAAAACTTCCAGTAATACGCGCCGCTAAATATGCTAAAAACAGCACAAATACAAACAGCAGAATCAGGCATACCAATTGTCCAATGCTTTCCAGACTGGAAGTATCACGAATTAAAAACATATTACTCAACAGCCTTCTTTACTGCTTCTAACACCCTGTCCGGCTGGAAAGGCTTAACAATAAAGTCTCTTGCTCCCGACTGGATACTCTCAATAACCATAGCCTGCTGTCCCATAGCGGAACACATTACAACGCTGGCATTCGGGTCTGATTCCTTAATCTTTTTCAGAGCCTGGATTCCATCCATCTCCGGCATTGTGATATCCATCAATACCAAATCCGGCTGCGTCTCCGCATATTTTTCTACTGCCTTTACTCCGTTTTCTGCTTCCCCTGCAATGGTATAGCCATTCTTAACCAGAATATCTTTAATCATCATTCTCATAAAAGCTGCATCATCACAAATTAAAATACTCTTTGCCATATTATATTCTCCATTTCATAAATACTTTATTATTTAATGATATCAGTTACCCTGACACCAAAACTCTCCTCAATAACAACAACTTCACCCTTCGCAACCAGCTTGCCATTTACCAATACATCAATCGGCTCACCGGCTATCTTGTCCAGCTCAATAATTGTTCCTGGCGCAAATTCTAATATTTCTTTAATGGATTTGCTCGTCCTTCCCAGTTCAACAGTGACATCTAACGGAACATCCATAATTAAATCAATATTTTCCTGCTGTGTAACCGGATTAAACGCTGCATTAAATGGCTGGAACTGAACCGGTTGTACATTTACATCCTGTACCGGAGGCGCATAATTATAAGGTACTCCCTGTGCCGGTTGTCCCATCATAGGCTGACCCATAGGTGGTGCCTGATACATAGTTGTATTCTGGACAGGCTCCGGTGCTGGTGCTGCCGGCTGAGGACTGGCTGGGGCAGGTGTCTCCTTCACTGCCGGAGCAGGCACCTCTTCTTCCTGGTTGGACTTAAATTTGTTATATAACTCCTTTGCCAAATCCACCGGATACAGCTGCATGATACTGCTGTCTACCAGGTCTCCAATCTCCATTCTGAAAAACACCTTCACAAAGGAATTATTGTGAAACATTCCAAACTTAAATTCGTCAATCTCATCTGTCAAATTAACTAAATCTGCAGATGGCGGTGAAATATCAATTTTCTGATTCAGCATGGAGGATAAAGAGGTAGCAGAAGAACCCATCATCTGGTTCATCGCCTCACAGATTGCACTTAAATGCAAATCTGTCAGTTCATCTACTAAATTTGTTCCATCTCCACCCATCATCAAATCTGTTATTACTTTAACATCATCTTCACGAAGAATCAAGACATTATTCCCCTCGATACCTTCTTTATATGAAATATTAATAAACACACACGGTTTCACATAATCCGCTACCAATTCATCCCATGTGGAAATTGATACAGAAGGGGTTGTAATCGTGACCTTCTGGTTTACCAGGGAATAAAGTGTCGTAGCCGCTGTGCCCATACAAATATTGGAAATCTCTCCAATTGCATCCTGTTCCTGTGCTGTTAAAACATTCCCTGAAGCAGAAGCCGGAGCCGCATCACCACCATCACTGTTCACATTGCCCAGTAATGCATTGATTTCTTCCTGTGATAACATTCCATCCATGTTCCTACTCCTCTCTTATTATTTCCGTTACCTTTACGGCGTAATTTTCTGCACCTGAACCCGGTAACGCTTTAAATTTAACAATATTACCAACATAGACATCCAATTCCTCATCTACATGAGAATCCAGTTTAATAATATCGCCAACCTGCAAATTAATAAAATCCATTACGGAAATACTGCTTTTTCCAAGCAGTGCCTTCATCGGAATCTGCGCCTTGTTGATTGCAGTCTCAATAAAGGTGTTATAGGATTCTTCATCCTTGTTCTGCATCGTGGAAAACCAGTATTTTGTGTTAAGCTTATCCATGATATCCTCCAGCGTCATAAACGGCAGACAGATATTCATAAGACCCTCCACTGAGCCAATTGCAACATTAATCGTTACAATCGCTATCATTTCACTTGGTGAAATAATCTGGGCAAACTGGGAATTTGTCTCAATCCGCTCCAGTCTCGGATGAATTTCTATTACATTTTGCCACGGTTCCCTTAGTAAATCAACCAGAATCGTGAAAATCCTCTCCAGAACACTCAGCTCTATCTCTGAAAAATCCCTTGACTTGTCCAACGGTTCTCCCATACCGCCAAGCATCCGGTCAATAATGGCATATCCTAAATTGGATGCCAGCTCTATTATGATATTGCCATTTAAAGGGGCAAAATTTACTATTCCAAGCAATACCGGATTGGATAGCGCATTGGAAAATTCAGAATAGGTAACCGCCTCTGAATTCATAACATCTACCTGCACATTCTTGCGCAGATACGCTGGAAAATTACTGGAAACCAGTCTGCCAAAATGCTCAAATATAATCTCCAGGGTTCGCAAATGTTCCTTTGAGAATTTGGCAGGTCTGGCAAAGTCATAATCTTTAATTTTCACTGCAGGCTCATCATTAATGTCATCCACATCCAGCTCGCCTGAACTAAGCTGTTTCAGCAACGCATCAATCTCATTTTGAGATAACACATCTGCCATATTCTCACCTCCAATAGTCCTTTCATTATCTTACAGTTATTCAATAAAACTATTGGGTTGTAAACTTACTGAAGGATACATTGTAAATACACTGTGTAGCATATTTCTTTTGAAGATTATCCAAAATCTGCTTTTTAATCGCTTTCTGTGTTTCCTGGTCCGTCACCTCTGCATAGGTATAATTCTGTACAACATTCCGTGCCTCGTCAAAGACAGCGCCGGATGCACCTTCCAATACGGTCTTAAGCGTCTCATAATCCTTAGAAGACTTATCCAGTCCCAGGGTAAGCCCCATCTGGACATAATGACTGTCTCCGCTTCCGTCATCCTTTAAATTGACAACCTGTGCCTCAATGTTAAAGTTATCCATATTCTCCAGCTCTACAGACTGCTGTCCGTCATCACTCTCCAACTCCAAATCCAGAACAGAAGCAATCTCTGTAATCAGTGTATTTGTTTTTCTTGCAGAAGGCATACAAACAAAAACCAGCATTACATTTAAAATCAGATTCACAACACAAAGTGCTAAAATAATTACAGTAATTAAATTCTTTTTCATGACTATTCTCCTATTTCTCCGTCTGTCTGTGTACCAGAATTCAATAAATTATATATTTTTATTGACACCCTCCGGTTTTTGGCACGTCCTTCTTCGGTCTTATTGGAAGCCACCGGATGGCTTTCTCCATAGCCCGCAACCTTCACATTGCCATCCTCCAAATCAGCCTGCTCCATAACATATTCATACACCTTAATTGCACGGGCAGTAGATAAATAGCGGTTGCTTTCATAGGTGGAATTGTGTATAGGAACATTGTCCGTGTGTCCCTCTATCTCTATGGTACAGTCCTTATACCGCTCCAGTATGGCGGCAATTTTCTGCATAAACATCCGGGCATCACTGCGGATATCCGCCTGTCCGGCATCAAATAGAATTGCTCCATTTAAATCGATGGAAACATATTGGGAATTATAATCCAGGACAACCCGGTCATCAATGTCATAGGATTCTGTCATCTGGGAAATCTCATCATACATCTCCTCTGACTGCTTCAGCCCACGTTCCTCCATCTGTTCCTTTAATTTCTGTTCTGACAGGGTCTCCTCGGTATCCGGCTGTACACTGTCCGGCTGGTCAGACTGGTCGTTTGTCCCGTCATCTGCTCCGGTAGCGGATAAATCCTCATTATCTCCCTCTACCTCGGAAGAAACTCCGATATATTCCAGTATGGATTCAATACCGGGAAGCTGTGTAACTCCACCTGACACAATCTGCCCTTCTACCAGCGATACAGCTCCGGCTTCCATTATACTAAAACTAATATTGTTAAAAGAAGCTGCAATTTTCTGGATTTTCCCTTCATCCATTGTTGAGCTGGCAAACAAAAGCACAAAAAAACACAGCAGCAGATTCATCAGGTCGCTGAAGGTTGTCTGCCATGCAGGCGCACCTTCCTCAGGAGGTCTTTCTCTTCTTTTTGCCACGTTTACTCACCGCCTTCAGACAAATCATCTCTTACACCAGGTGCAAGGAAGGACTTTAACTTCTCTTCAATCACTCTTGGGTTCTCTCCTGCCTGAATAGACAGCAGACCCTCAATCATGATTTCCTTTAGCTGAATCTCCTCATCGTTAAATATGGTCAGCTTATTGGCAATCGGTCCACTTAACCAGTTTGCTAAAACGGAACCATAAAAGGTTGTAACCAGCGCCGTCGCCATAGCAGGTCCGATGGTATCCGGGTCCGACAGGTTTTTCAGCATTAAAATAAGACCTATCAGTGTACCAATCATACCCCAGGCAGGTCCCATTGCACCAACCCTCTTCCAAAATTCAATATTCTTCTGATGTCTTGTATCTGTATTTATCAGCTCAGCCTCCAGAATACCTCTTACCAGCTCTGGGTCTGTACCATCTACAATCAATAAAATTCCCTTTTTCATAAAAGCATCATCTAATGCGTTGGCAGATTCCTCTAATGCGAGCAGACCTTCTTTTCTGGCAACATTGGACAATTCAATAATCTGTCTGATTGTTCCAACGCTATCCAGCTGCGGTATCTTAAATATCAGCTTAATTGACTTAATACCGGATATAAATCCCTGCATTGTACTACCTGCCAGTACAGAACCAAACGTACCACCAAAGGTAATCAAGACTGAGGAAATATCCCAAAAACTCAACAAACCCGCTACACCATCGTCACCCGTTGCCATACCAAATATCATAAGTGCAAAGGCGAGAATCAAACCAACTATCGACGCAAAATCCAAAACTTCCACCTCACCAATCCATAGTAAATTAAGGTTTCTTTTTCTCAAAAAGAAACCCTCAAAAAATAATATAGATAGATTATATCATAAACCTTTCAGTTTTTCTACAAAAATTTACAAAACAGTATTATATATTGCTCTTTTATAGGATATCACTAAATCTGTCACCTCCTGCCGGCTCTCCTTCACAATAATTTTTTTCCCGGTTGTCAGGGAAATTACCGTATCCGGTGTTTCCTCCACAAACTCAATAATTTCTGCATTTACAGTAAATTTTACATCATTTATTTTTGTCAGTTCAATCATTCCAAGCCCCTCCTTTTCTATAGCATAAACATTCTGTGTCATCTGCACGGATAAAAGGAAAGATGCACCATGCAGACCATGATGCATCTTAATTCATCCTCTATTATCTCTTAAGATTAACCAGTTCTTCGATTAAGGTATCTGAAACTGTAATAATTCTGGAATTTGCCTGAAAACCTCTCTGGGTAACAATCATTTCTGTAAATTCCTGGGATAAATCCACATTGGACATTTCCAATACACCCTGAGTCATTTTCTCACCGACACTTTCGATATCCTGACCAATTCCGTCAAATTCACCGGAAGCCTTTGTCTCTCTGTACAGACTTCCTCCAATCGCCTCCAGTCCGGCAGGATTAATGAAATTGGCTACCGCAATCTGTCCCAACAGTCTGGTGACGCCATTGTCATACACTCCATAAATCATTCCGGCAGTGTCAATGGATACATCAGACAGTGTACCTACCTTACGTCCTGCTCCGGTGCTGTCCGTACCGCCTCTGTGAATTTCAAAATCACACTCACTCTTTTTGGTATACATCTTCAAATTTGAAAAATCAATCTCAATACCGGTTATCTGGTCATCCGGATTAGCAGATGACAAATCCCTGAACACATCACCCTTTCCTGAATTGGCATCCGGTACAATTTCCAGGCTCAGGTATTTGCCGAGGTCGCCGGTATTTCCGCCTACTCCCACATAGCTGCCGTTATCTGCATTAAAGGTAATGGTTGTGGAATTGCCCAGACCGCCGGTCAGGCTTGCAGAATAACCATTCTGTAAAATATCCTCGTTATTTACATCCTTAATGGAATCAATCGCCACATCAAAAGCATTTTCGTTGGTACGGTTCTGGGTAATCTTTAATTTAACTGTATAGGCATTACCCAGGTTATCATAAATGGAAACCGTTCTGGAAACTCCGTCATCTGTGGTCAGATTTGGGTCAGTTTTTGCAATACCACCGGATAAATATGCCTTGGATGTCAATTCCGGCGGAGCCGTCTGGTTTTCCTCTGCCTCTGGCCGCAGCGCAGACACAGTATCCTTTCTTATCTGTGTTGGGTCATCCGGGTCTACCTGCCAGCCCATTACCAAATCCCCATCACCGGTAACCAGATTACCTGCATCATCTGTATTAAATGCACCAACCTTTGTAAAATAGTTAATGCCAGCCCGATTCACAATAAAGAATGAACTTCCATTAATCATCAAGTCATATGGATTGTTCGTAGACTGTGCTGAGCCCGATGTCTGGGAAACGGATATGGTGGCAACACTGGTTCCCAAACCAATCTGCTTTGCATTTTTACCGCCACTGTTCTGGGTGGCACCGGTAGCGCTCTGTGTGGTCTGGTATAAAACATCCTTAAATAATACCTGGCTGGATTTAAAGCCTACGGTATTTACATTTGCAATATTATTACCAATTACATCCATCTTGGTCTGGTGTGTCTTAAGTCCTGCTACACCAGAGTAAAGTGATCTCATCATAATTAAACGACCTCCTATTATTTCTATTGATGCATTCCCGTCTGTCATTCAGGGAAAAAACAGCCTCCAAAAGGTCCGGCTATACAATTACTGCACCATCAATATTTGTAAATACATTACTGTCATTTGTTTCCTGGTCCATTGCGGTAACAACCGTATTGTTTTTGATATTTACAATAAATGCAATGTTATCCATCATAACCAGTGATTCCTTAATGCTTTTTTCCTTTGCCTGCATAACGCCCTTATTCAACCGGTCCATCTGCTCTTCATTTAAGTTAATATTCCGGCTGGCAAGTCTCTCATTGGCATGCTTTGAAAAAACAACACCCTGCAAATCATCCTTGCGTATGTTTGCCTGCTCCAGCACCTGCTGGAAAGAAAATCCCTGTTCCGTTACCGACTCCTGACGGTTAGCCTGTTTCCCATTCTTTAAGTAGGCGTCCGCCATCTGGTCAATGGACAAATACGAATTCTGTAAACGCTCCATGTTATCGCCCCTTTTCCATAAGGTTAAGCATCCGCTCCATCTGTGCCATTCTCTCCACCGTTTTCACCTTCACCATCCTGGTTTTCGGAATCTTTATCTGTATCCTCCGGCTGTGTAGATGAATTAATCAAATGCTCCAGGTAATCAATGCTTACTACAGAATCCAGATAATCCGATGGATAATACTCCTCATTAACATGAAGATATGTTTTTCCGTCACTCAGTGTCACATAATCCACAAGACCGCTAATCTGGTTAATATTACCGGCGGAATCCGGAACATTTAAAATAACGTACTGGCCTGTGAGATTCATCGCCTGATTGTTAGAAAAGGTTGTACTTAAGTTCTGCAATTCCTCAACAGTTGAGAACTGTGCCAGCTGAGCCATATACTCTGTGTTACTGGTTGGCTCCAACGGGTCCTGGTACTGCATCTGTGTAACTAATAATTTTAAGAATGCATCCTTATCCAACGAACTATTGGACTTGTTTGCTGCACTTGTCAATGCTGAAGTCTGACCAACTGTGGTTGTGTCAATTCCTACTCCTGCCATTTTTCTGACCTCCTTTTATACTGTTATCCTATAATATTAAATGATACTGCAGCGCTATGCCATGTAACTTACACTGCTGCCAACAGCCTTCATTTTTTCAGCCTCAACAGCATCTTCTTTAGAGATTTCTTCCTCTGCTTCTGATATGCTGAGCTTTCTCCGGCTCTTCGGTGCCTGGTTTTCTGCCGTGGAATCCTGCTGTTCACTTCCCCGTTCAAAGCCGATGGTAGACACCATTACCTCAATTGCATCAACCTTTAAATTCTGCTGCTCCATGGCGTCCTTTAAATTGGTAAGTCCATTTTCAATTGCCTGCTTTGCCGCTTCACTTTCTGCAACAATTCTGGCTGTCATAATACCATCCTTCGATACAACATTAATCTGGATTTTACCAAGGTGTTCCGGATAAAGCTGCATCTCCAAAGATGTGGTGTTCTGGCTCATATGTACCCTTACCTGCTCCACAATCTGGTTAATGATATCGGAGCTCTTAACCGGCTGGCTGCCAGCTGTTACCGTCTCTTCTACCTGATTTACCGCATCCTGAATTGCCTGAAGAACAGGATTCTCGAAGGTGGAATGCTTTTCCTTTGCCAGACCGTCTGCATTCTGGGTATCTGCTGTTCCTAAGGACTGTGATGCTTCCTGCGACTGTTGCTTTGCAGCTGAGCCATTATCTGACCGGGTCTCAGTCCCCTGCTTTACCACTACAACCTCCGGCTCATTTAACCCACTGTCCGGTACCACTTCACCTGTACTATCATTCTGTTCTGCGGCTTGTGCAGCTTCCAGGTTATCCAGTATGTCAGAAACAATGTCTTCCACAGCTTCCCCTGTCTGAAGTCCGGCGGTATCCAGACCTGTTGTATCCAGAGTCTGAAGCATATTCTCCAATTCACCCAGAAAAGACTGTAATCTCAAATTCAAACCTTCATCCACAAGCAAATCCGCTGTCTCTGCCGAATTCATAAACAGAAATAATTCCTTCAAGCCTTCTTCTGTCAACAAATCCATGGGATTCATTCCAATTTCCTGCAGCTTATCCGCCAGCTCTCCACCGGTAAGCTGCAGCTGCTGCATTATATTCTGTAACAGAATACTGATGCCTTCTATCACTGCGGAAGAATCCTCACCAATCCGGTCTTCTGCTTCTTCCTCTGCAGCATTCCCTGTCTCACGGATATCCGGCTCTCCGCTTGATGATGTGCGCTCCGTTTGTGTGACTGCCGGACTCTTTGAAAAATCCTTTGTCTCTCTCTTCGGTTCGGTGGAAGTCTTTTCCGGAAATACTTCTTTCCCCTGTACGGATGCCTGCTTTGCAGCATTCACCTTAGAATCTGCATTATACTGGGCATTGGTCAACAAGCTGGCAAAATCTTCCTTTGTATCTTCCTTCGGTCTGGGTGTGGAATTACCGGTCTGGTTTCCCACCAGAAGTAGATTTGCAAGATTTACATTTTCCTTTACCTGCATGCTCTGCCTCCTTTCTTTAAAATTCAAGTGGTTAAGGCATAAGCTTTTTGGTAACATTTGCTGCAAAATCCGGGTCCATCTGGTCCATAATCTTTGCTCTGCTGTCCGCTTTCATTGCCCCTAATATCTCCGCCACTGTGTCCAGATTATCATTCATCTTCTCCAACACAGCTGCTGCCTCCGCCGGTTTCATATTTTCATAAGTCTTCGCCAAATCTTTCAAATCCGCATCCGCTGACTGATTTGAAATTATCTGCCGGTAAATGGATTCGGCATAGGCGGCATCAATACTTTCATACCACTCTTTATATATATCGGCATCCGGAGCGTTTTCTCCATAGACTATTTCATTATAAAATTTTTCTTTTTGCTCCTGAAATTCACTCTGGCTTTCCTCAAACACCTTCAGGCGCTCCACCTGCTTCTCTAAATCACTGTTTTCTTCCTTCAGGGATTTGTTGCTTTCATTCAGCTTGTCATTCTCCGCCTGAAGCTTCTCTATCATTTCCTTTGCCTGGGAAAGGGTTGCAATCTGGTCCTCGTCATCCGACGCTTCCGCCTCTTCCGCCAGCTCCTCCTCTGACGGCTCCGGAAGAATCTTATTTATCCCCGGAACATCCTTTAAAACCGGGCGCAGTACACTGCTTCCAAATCCTCCCACATCAAATTTAATAAGCGCCGCAATAATGGCAAGCCACACTAACACAATCAGTATCACAAAAAAGACTGATAAAATCTTACTTCCAATATTTTCTTCTCCGTTTTCTACCTGTGTTCCCTTTTCTCTTTTTGCCATAAGATTTATATCTCCTCTCCGGAATTCCTGTTATTATACTGATAGCTTACCAGCTGGTCAATCTCCTTTTCCTCTTCCTTGTTCAGTTCCTGTTTGAAGAGTTCAAACTGGTTCTCCTTCAGCTTTTCATGAATTTTACGGTCTTTCATCGCCTCATTCATGCGTCTTACCGCTTCCTCCAGTTCCAGTTCAATGCTTTGGATTACGCTTTGCTGGTTTGAAATGTATTCCTCCATCAGAATGATGGCATTTTTACACTGTTCAATCTCCAGAACGTCAAGCCTGTCCGACACCAGAACCTTATAGGCAGCCATATACTGCCATCTGCGCTCCTCTAAATGCCTAAGCCCCTCTTCGGCAGCATTTAAACGGGCACGCACCTCCATATAATTCTGTTTTGCCTGTTCTTCTAATTTATACTTAATATCCAGAATATTCTGCATTCGATAGATAAATCTCGCCACAGCTCATCCCTTCCTTATCCGTTCACCCTTGTATCCTCAAAAATCTCCGTCATCATTGCAACTTCATCCTCAAACTGAAACTTACTTTCCACATCCTGTACCAGAAATTCGTTCACCTGCCGGATTTTTGAAATAGCAAAATCAATCTCCGGATTTGAGCCGGATTTATATGCTCCGATATTAATCAAATCCTCCGCCTCATTATAGGTTGCCAGAACATTTTTAACCTTGCCTGCAACCGCCTTATGGCTCTCCGTTACAATCCCGCTCATACATCTTGAGATGCTCTGCAGCACATCAATTGCCGGATAATGGTTTTTATGTCCAAGCTTTCTCGAAAGAACAATATGTCCATCTAAAATTCCTCTTGCCGTATCGGAAATCGGCTCATTAAAATCGTCACCGTCCACTAAAACGGCATACAGTCCTGTTATAGAACCCTTTTCCGAATTACCAGCCCGTTCTAATACCTTTGGAAGCTCAGAATAAACAGATGGCGGGTATCCTCTTGTAACCGGAGGCTCGCCGGATGCCAGACCAATCTCTCTTTGTGCCATACAGAAACGCGTCATATTATCCATCATCAGAAGAACGTCTTTTCCCTGGTCCCTGAAATATTCCGCAATGGCAGTAGCTGTTTTCGCTGCTTTATTGCGGATTAATGCCGGTTTATCCGAGGTTGCAATCACCAAAACAGAGCGTTTCAGACCCTCTTCGCCCAAATCCCGCTCAATAAATTCACGAACCTCTCTTCCACGCTCTCCAATCAGGGCAATCACATTGATATCTGCCCTTGTATTTCTGGCAAACATACCCAGAAGCGTGGATTTTCCAACGCCGGAGCCTGCAAAAATACCGATTCTCTGTCCCTTGCCCACTGTAATCATTCCGTCTACTGCCTTTACACCCAACGGCAGTACTTCTGAAATCATCTTTCGCTTCAATGCGTCCGGCGGCGGTGCCTCGATTGGATAGGTTTCGCTTAAATGCAGCTCTTCCCCGTCTAAGGGTCTGCCTAATCCATCCAGGGAGCGTCCCAGCAGTTCTTCTCCCACCTGTACCTTCAGCGGTTCCTTTGTGTTTTCCACCACTGCGCCTAATCCGATTCCCTCCACACTTTCAAAGGGCATCAAAAGCACCCGGTTATCCCGGAACCCCACCACCTCTGCCATTACCTTCTGGGTGCCATCCTTGGAGGTGATACTGCACAAATCATTCAATTTACAGGGAGGACCTACTGATTCCACAGTAAGTCCCACTATCTTTGTTACCTTTCCAAGTTCCTTTACATAAGAACGGTTTGCTAAAGAAAAGTACTGCTCAAAATTAATTTCCAAAGAAGACCACCTATTCCTTCACCATCAGCTTCAATGCAGTTATCAGATTTTCCAACTGAACATCCAGACTGATATCTACAATTCCATTGTCTGTTTCAATCAGGCACTGCATTGGCGCCAGCTTTGCGTCCTCAAAAATTTCCAATTCCACATTGGGATTCAACGCACCATATATGTCATCCTTCCGGGCAGCCACATCCTCATAATCATCCATAGCTACCTTAATAACAAAATGCTTACTGTTATCCAAATCCTGCATAGCTGTATTTATCATATATAAAAGGACATCTCTCTGGTTTTCAATTACCACACCGGTTATGGATGGAATAAACTGACACAGCAAATCTACCATTTTATGCTCTGTATCCTTTATCAGCTCCGCCTCTTTTTGCTGAAGCTGAAGCTTTGCTTCCTGCAGATGGCTTTCCAGAGCATCCGATTTCTCCTGGATTTCCTTCCGGGCGTCCTGCATCCCTTCGTCAAAGCCTGCATGGTACCCTTCCTCTCTCGCCTGCTGCTTAATACGCTCCGCCTCATCATAGGCAGCCGCCCGCATCTGCTCCGCCTCATCATGTGCTTTGTTTACAATTGACTCCGCCTCACTTTTGGCAGACTTCACCACCTTCTCAGCCAGCTGGTTCAGTCCCTGCCCGGAACCGGATAAATCCGGGAGTTCCGATGTATCCATTGTAAGTACATCCTCCCCGAAATCCATTCCTTCCAATTCCGCATCTCTGATAAAGGCTTCGGCTAAAGCCTCCTCAACAGAATCTTCCTTTCCGGCGGTAACCTCATCCGCCACCGTATCAATCGCCTTTATGATTTTGTTCTCATTTGCATCAATGACAAGCTTATTATCCTGAGAAAATGCTACAAACCCGGATTTGATTAAATTAGACAATAATCTCGTCACCTCCACCACGGGAGATAACAATTTCTCCGGTATCTTCTAACTTTCTTATTATATTTACAATCTTCTGCTGTGCGTCCTCTACATCCTTCAACCTTACCGGACCCATATATTCCATATCTTCCTTAATCATGGTTGCAAGACGAGATGACAGATTACTGAAGATACAGTTCTGTACATCTTCATTGGCATTTTTAAGTGCAATCGCAAGCTCACTGTTGTCAACCTCACGCAGAACGGTCTGAATAGCACGGTTATCCAGACTGAGAATATCCTCAAATACAAACATTTTGCGGCGGATTTCATCTGCCAGTTCAGGCTCTTCAATCTCAAGAGTTTCCATAATATGCTTCTCTGTACTGCGGTCAACCGTATTTAAAATAGATACAATGGCATCCACGCCACCCACAATGGTGTAATCCTGATTGACAAGGGAGGATAATTTCTTCTCCAAAACCTTCTCCACCTCTTTAATGACATCGGGACTGGTGCGGTCCATCAATGCGATACGCTTTGCCACATCCGCCTGCTTTTCAGGTGGTAACGCACCAACCACAGCCGCTGCCTGGCTGGATGGCAGATATGCCAGAATCAAGGCAATAGTCTGCGGATGCTCGTCCTGTATAAAATTAAGCAGCTGGGATGGGTCTGCTTTGCGCACAAATTCAAAAGGACGTACCTGTAATGATGCCGTAAGCCTTCCAATCACGTCCTTGGCTTTCTCTTCTCCAAGAGCCTTGTCAAGCAGCTCCTTTGCATATCCGATACCACCCTCTGCAATATACTGCTGGGCAAGACATACCTCGTAGAATTCCTCCAGCACTCTTTCCTTTAAATCCGGAGGAACACTTCTTGTATTTGCTATCTCCAGCGTCAGAGACTCAATCTCATCCTCTTTTAAATGTTTAAATATACTTGCAGATTTCTCAGGTCCTAAGGAAATCAAAAGAATTGCCGCCTTCTGAATACCCGAAATCTCATCTTCATATGCTGCCATACTGTCTCCTCCAAATTACATCTATATCCTATTCCCAATCATCATTCAGCCAGTTTCGTAAAAGCAATGCCACTTCTTCCGGATTCTCATCCACAAACCGTTCAATCTGCTGCCTGGTTGCAGATTTATCGCTAAACTCAATATCCTCCAGCGTCTGGTTTTCCTTAGTGGTAGCCAGCAGTGCTTCCACAGATAATTCCGGCTCTAATTCCGTTATCTCTACCGGTCTCATTCCCTTAAACACTACAAAGCAAAGAAGAGCCACAATTAAAATGGCAAGGATAAACTGCAGATAATTTGCGGCAGTATCCACCGTACTGGTCTCCTTCGGATAGAACAGCGGAACCTCAAATGCCTGAATTTGAATATTCTCCCTGCTGATTCCTGTTGCCATCTGAACCAGCGCATAGGTCTCATCATCCACTTCAATGGTCTTCCGGTCTCCGTTTTCCTCCTGAAAGGTGTCAAAATTTGTACCCTTCAGCTGCCCTGCCTTCTTCATCTTGGCTTCATCATATATCACATATTTACTGAGAACCACTGCAATCGTAGAATTTGCTGTATTTACTGTACCTACCGCCTTCTCGGACGCCGTTGTGGTTACACTGTCATGCCAGGTCTGTTTTACCACATCTGCATTGCTGTTTGCATTGGTTCCATCTAAGATTTCATAGTCATTTACCGTTCCATCATTGGAATCTGTTCCCGGAATACCCGCCGTTCCGTCTGTATTTTCCGCACTATAGGTATATTGCTCCACCAAAGGACCGGTATCCTCTTCCTCGTCATCCGTATAGTGATGTTCATCATTGATTGTAGTCTTATCCAAATCCACATCCAGGTTTGCCTTTACCTCTGCATCGTTATAAATTCCTGAATTTACAAAAAGGCTTCTCACCTGGTCCTGGACATTATCCGTCACCTGCTGTTTGATTTTAAGCGTCTGGGCTGCCGAGCCGGAAGCGGTTGATGTATCGTTGTCACCTCCAAACAGCAGCTTTCCCGACTGGTCCACAATCCGGATATTGTCTGTGGTTTTGTTACCCAGAGAGGTTGCCACCCAGTTTGCAATTCCCTCAATACTGTCTGTACTCATTTCTTCTGTGGTAATCAGTAACACACTGGCAGAAGCCTCTTTTTCCTCTGACAGTAATGAATTTGTGGAATCCGGAATGGTAATCTGGACATTTGCCTGCTTAATTCCTTCAATTAATTCCAGATGGTTCGCAATTTCATTTTGTTTTACAATTTTATTTTTCAACTGTCTTTCACTATCCGTGGTAGACATACTATTGTCAAACAGCCATTCCCGGTCAGTATCCTTATCCGTTGCTATATTATTCTCTCCCAGAGCCAGCCTTGCATTCGCCTCATTTTTCTCATCTACCGTGAAGGTCAGCCCGTTACCTGACACTGAAAAATCAACGCCTGCTTCCTGCAAAACCTCTTTTGCAGCAGCAGCATCCGATGTATTGTCAAAGGTTACCAGCTCCACATAATGGGTACGGTTAAGCAGCACAATAAGCGCCACCAGTGTCAAAATCACCGCCGCCGAAATCGATATGATTAATGTTTTCTGTTTGCTCGTAAAACGATTCCAAAATTCCACAATCTTGGTTTGGATAGTTTTTAATCTGTCTAACATAGTACTCCCCGTTGGATAAAAATATCCGTTTATCTATAATTTATTACTATATCTGCATGTTCATCAGTTCTTTGTAAGCTTCCAGCGCCTTATTTGTCACACGTACTGTATACTGTAAGGCTATGTTTGCCTTTTGCTGTGCAATTGCCAAATCATGGGTGCTGGTCGAATACCCCAGCGCAAAATTAATTTCAGACTGCTCTGCAGCATTCTGTAAATCATCCGTTTCTTTGTACATATTGACTGCCGAATTCAGCAGGCTGTCAAAAGCTGTATTATTATCCGTTGTAACGGTGGATGTATTCAGATTATTTGCAATCACATTATGCGCATCAATATTATGTATCGCAGAAACTGCCATTCTTTATCACCTGTCCATTCTATCAAATCTTTTCACTCAACATCAATTATCTTATCCGGTCTTCCATCCTTAAAACAGTCCTCTACTGGAACAGCTCTAATCCCTTCGCCGCCATCGCCTTTGCAGCGTTAAAGGCGGTTGCATTGGCTTCGTAGGAACGGCTGGCATCAATCATATTGGTCATTTCTGTCACTGTATTGACGTTTGGAAGCATGACATATCCATTCTCATCTGCATCCGGATGCATCGGGTCGTAAACCATGGAGCCCTCTGTGGTATCCTCCACTATCGCCGCAATCTTAACACCCTTTGCATCATAAGTCTCCAGCTTGTTGCTTAAGATATGGTCAAAGGAAGAATTTGAATTTTCCTGAAATACTACGGTCTGACGCTTGTACACTTCTCCGTTTTCATCCCGTGTAGTATTCACATTGGCAATATTCTGGGAAATAATATCTAACCTGGTTCTCTGTGCAGTCATACCGGATGCTGCCACATCCATTGCATTAAAAATTCCACTACCCATATGCTATCCTCCTATCATGACGACAAAACTGTCTTATATCTGGCAAACTCCTGCCCAATCTGTTCCACTAAAGCGTTGTAACGAATCTGGTTCTCTGCCAACATGGCACTTTCCGTATCAATATCCACGTTATTGCCATCTAACCGGTAAGACAGAGTAGAGGAATCTGTGTATATCAGTCCCCCGAAGTCGGATAAATGGGTATTGATTTCCGATACCCTTTCATCTAATGGCTCCCCGCCAATCAGCGCCTGCTCTAAATAGCTCTGAAAGGATACATCCTTTCTTTTATAATTGGGGGTATCTACATTGGCGATATTATTCGATATAATCTCATTTCTGGAATTTGCCGCATCCGCCGCTTTATCCAGCACATTAATATAATTATAAATATTGGTATTAATCATGCCTTCTCCTCCTAATCTTTATACGATAATTCTATTGCCCAACAGCTTCGCCTTCACAAAATAACAATAGCAAAGGACTTATGAGAGAACCCACAAATCCTTTTGCCATTCTTAAATCCATTATTTTTTATGTAATTTGTCTAACTCATCAAATACCAGTTCATTCAAAACCTTGATATAAGTTCCTTTCATACCAGAGGATTTTGTTTCAATAACGCCTGCACTCTCAAATTTGCGAAGTGCATTGACAATAACTGACCTGGTAATTCCCACTCTGTCAGCAATTTTAGATGCTACCAGGATTCCTTCCATTCCATCCAGTTCATCAAACACATGAATAATTGCTTCTTCCTCAGAATTTGACAGTGTACCAATGGCAGAACGTACAATGGCAATCTTCCGGTCCTCCTCGGCAGATTCCTCATTGACACTCCTCATCATCTCCAACCCCACAACGGTTGTCCCATACTCACTGAGTATAATATCATCAATGGTATACTGCTCATCCTCCTTATACATGAAGACGGTGCCCAACCGTTCACCTGCAATATCAATCGGTGATATAATTGCCTGATACCGTTCCAGATTATCAAACTCAAATCCCAATGTGGCTAAATTCACATTCTCTTTCGTTGACAACACCCCAAGGAGTCTTTCATTCAGCATCTTATCAATGAAACCTCCCACATCCGGAGCAATCATCTCCGTTATCTCACTAATATCTGAACGGTTCCTAATCCCAAGAACCTTTCCTTTTTTGCTGATAACCAGGATGTCCGATTCCAGAATTTCGCTTAGAACCTTACATATATCATTAAAGACAACTTTATGAGAACTGTTATTATGTAAAAGTTGATTAATTTTTCTCGTTTTATCTAATAACTGTACACTCATAGGCTCCCTCCCATTCTATTCTGATTCTAACACAATTTTACAATAATAACAACATTTTTATGAAAAGGAGGGGCTCCAGCTGATATCCTTATTTTTCCTTTGGTTTTTCACAGACGTAACCGCACTCTTCATTGCTGCATACGAGCTTATTGCCTTTTTCCAGCATAATATGGCTGCATTTTTCGCAGCGGATTGCCGATGGGCGCTGCCATGACATAAAATCACATTCCGGATTGTCAATACATCCATAGTATTTTCTGCCCTTTTTCGTCTTCTTGAGAACAATCTCTTTTCCACAATTCGGACAGGCAACCCCGATTTTTTCATAGTGGGGCTTTGTAAAACGGCATTCCGGAAATCCCGGACAGGCGAGGAATTTTCCATGGGGACCATATTTTACAACAAGGTTTCTTCCACATTCCTCACAGATTTCATCCGTTACTTCATCCTCTATCTTAATGTGTTCCATTTCCTTATTGGCAGCCTGTACTGCTGCGTCCAAATCCGGGTAAAAGTTTTCCACTACCGTCTTCCATGGTATAGCTCCCTCTTCAATCTTATCCAGCAGGGACTCCAGATTTGCAGTAAATTCCGTATCCACAATAACAGGAAATCCCTTTACCATAATCTGGTTTACCGCCTCTCCTAACTCCGTGACATACAGATTCTTGTTTTCCTTTACCACATACCTTCTCGCAAGTATCGTAGAAATGGTTGGCGCATAGGTACTCGGTCTTCCGATTCCCAGCTCCTCTAACTGCCTGACTAAAGAGCCCTCCGTAAAATGGGCTGGCGGCTGGGTGAAATGCTGCTTGTCAATAAATTTATCCACTGATACCTTTGTATTCTCATCAATATCTTTAAACAGGTTCTTCATTTCATCATTTTCATCTTCCATTGCATACACTGCCATGAAACCGTCAAAAATCAACTTGGTGGAGGTGGCGCCAAACTCATAACCCTTCGCCTCTAATTTAATTGTACTGCTCTCATATTTTGCACTCTCCATACGGCTTGCAAGAAAGCGATTATAGATTAACTGATACAGACGGAACTGGTCCCTTGACAATTCCTCCTTCAGCATTACCGGTGACAAGGTTACATCCGTAGGACGAATTGCTTCATGAGCATCCTGAATCTTCTTGCCGGAGCTGTCTTTTTGTCTTGCTGTTCCGACATATTCTTTTCCATATTTATCGGTAATATAAGCAATGGCTGCATGATTTGCCTCTTCGGAAATACGGACAGAATCTGTTCGTAAGTAAGTAATCAGACCAACACTGCCGCGACCCTTTATTGACACTCCTTCATAGAGCTGCTGTGCAATTCTCATGGTTTTTCCTGTTGCAAAATTGAGTTTTTTCGCTGCCTCCTGCTGCAGGGTAGAGGTAGTAAAAGGTAATGGGGACTTTTTCGTTCTTGTTGTTTTTTTCAGACTCTTTACAGTAAGACTGGTTCCCTTCAGATTTTTCAAAAGCTGCTTCATTTCTTCTTCCGAATGAATCTCTGCTTTTCCCTCCGGGGTTTTCTGAAGCTTTGCCAAAAATGATTTTTTGCTTCCCTCCGGTATAACAGCTGCCTCCAGCGTCCAGTATTCCTCCGGAATAAAGCTGTTGATTTCATCCTCCCGGTCACATATAAGGCGCAGTGCCACCGACTGCACGCGCCCTGCGCTGAGACCTCTTTTTATCTTTGCCCATAACAGCGGGCTGATTTCATATCCCACCAGACGGTCCAGTACACGTCTTGCCTGCTGGGCATCTACGAGATTCATGTCAATATCCCTGGCTTCTTTTAAAGAGCCCTTTACTGCATTCTTTGTAATTTCGTTGAAGGTAATCCGCTTAAAATCCTTGTCCTCAAGCTTCAACGCCTTGGATAAATGCCAGGAAATTGCTTCTCCCTCCCGGTCCGGGTCAGTTGCCAGATATATCTTATCTGCCTTCTTGACTTCCTTACGAAGGGAAGCAAGCAGCTCTCCTTTCCCCCGAATCGTAATATATTTGGGCTCAAAATCATTCTCCACATCAATTCCCATCTGGGATTTGGGTAAATCCCTTACATGTCCGTTTGAAGCGACAACTTCATAATTACTTCCAAGAAATTTTTTGATTGTTTTAGCTTTTGCGGGTGATTCCACAATTACAAGGTTCTTTGCCATAACTTGGCTCCTTCCAGTTCCATTCATATTTTATTAAAGTTTAATTGCATAATAATTTCTAGCTGTTTCTACGATTACTCCGGATATAACCAGATGGTTCAACGCCATACATACCTCCTGGGGAGCAATCCGAACCTCTTCCATAATCTCATCCAGATATTTTGGTTCAATTCGCAAACAACTATACACCATTTTTTCAACAGGTGCAAGTAAGTTTTTTTTCACACCCTCTTTCCGCCTGTCAAAAGCATTCAGCCTTGGCGCCTGTTTATTGTCTATATGCAGTACCTCTAAAATATCTGCAACCTCTGTCACCATATGGGCTCCTAACTTAATTAAATTGTTACAGCCGACACTTTTTTCATCCATAATCCGTCCGGGTATTGCAAAAATCTCTTTTCCCTGCTCCAGTCCCTGGTCCACAGTGATAAAGGTTCCGCTTTTTTCCATCGCTTCCACCACCAGTATTCCGTCTGCCAGTCCCGCAATCAGACGGTTCCGCTGGGGAAAAAGACCTGCCACCGGAGCAACACCTAAGTTACTCTCCGAGAGAATACCTCCCTTTTTCTCCATTTTCATAAACAGCTGGTAATTTTCTTCCGGATATATCCTGTCAATTCCACATCCCAAAACGCCAAGGGTATATCCGTCTGCCTCTAAAGCTCCGGCATGCGCCATTCCGTCAATTCCCCTTGCCAGTCCGCTGACAATTGATATTCCGCACAGGGACAATTCCCTCCCGAAAAACCGCGCCATTTCCGTTCCATACCGGGTACACTGCCTTGCACCGATAACCGCAATGGTTTTCTGCTCCCTGGGCGGCAATTCTCCCTTCAGATAGAAACCGGTGGGAGGGTCCGGAATATTTCGGAGCCGTTCCGGATAATCCGGGGAATCCGGATGAAAGAAACGAATCTGCTTCATCTCTAATCTCTGGTAACTTTTTAGAATGGCACCTTTATTTCTGGAAGCCAGGAAAGCTTCTAACTGCGCATCCCTTTGCAAAAAATGCCTAAGCTCCCTTTCCCCAGCCAGATATATCTCCTCCGGTTCCCTGAACACATCTAAAAGCTTATGAATCGTTATACGCCCGATACCCGGAATATTATTAAGCCAGTACCAGTAATAATCCCGCTTATTCAACCTTCGGCACCTCCTCTGTAAAATTCAGGCATACGGTAAGACAGTGCTTCCCATATATGTTCACATTTCACCTTTTCAGAATGTCCCAAATCTGCAATTGTCCTCGCCACCTTCAGCAACTTGGCAGCGCCTCTGGCAGACAAATCATACTGTTCAAATATTTCCCTGCGAAGCTTTTGTTCCGCTTCCCCAAGACCGCAGATTTCATCCAGTAAATTTGCCGGAATTCTGGAATTAAACCGGATACCGTAAGGCTCCAGCCTTCTTTTTTGTACCAGCTGGGCTGTTACAATCCGCCGTCTGACAGCCTCTGAGCTTTCTTCCTCCTCCGTTCCGTACAGCTCCTCATAATTCATCTTTTTGACTGTGATACTCATATCCATCCGGTCTAACATGGGCTCCGATATCTTTTGCAAATACCGGTCAATCTGGGACCTGGTACAACGGCATCTGGAAAAATCCGGATAATAGCCACAGGGACAGGGATTCATGGCTGCCACCAGCATAAACTCACAGGGAAAGGTATAACTTCCCTGCAGCCTTGAAATGGTAACACATCCGTCCTCCAAAGGCTGTCTCATCATTTCAATAATATTCTTCTGAAATTCCAAAAATTCATCCAAAAACAGCACGCCGCGATGAGCCAGGCTGATTTCTCCCGGTCTCGGTATCTTACCGCCTCCTATCAGGGCATAACCGGTTATTGAATGATGGGGTGTCCGGAAGGGGCGCCTATATATCAGCCCTTCCTCCGGCTCTAACATACCATTCACGCTGTAAATTTTCGTCAGTTCAATGCTTTCCTCATAAGAAAGCTCCGGCATAATGGTGGGAATCCGTTTGGCTATCATTGACTTTCCGGCTCCGGGAGGACCTGAATACAAAATATTGTGCATGCCTGCCACCGCAATCTCCGTGGCACGTTTCAATGTCTTCTGTCCCCTGATATCGGAAAAATCCACTGAAAATGATTTTAATTCTCCTGTTCCGTGTTTTTGAAACCGTTCCGCAGTCATCCGCCTGTTTCCCAATAGATGTTCCACCACCTGTTTCAGGCTTCTGGCGCCGAATATCTCCATATCCGGAACAAAGGAGGCTTCCTTCCGGTTGCCATAGGGCAAAATTATGGTACGGATATTCATTTTTCGCGCATAATCCACCACCGGCAGTATTCCCCTTACCCCACGGATATCTCCGTTTAATGACAATTCGCCAATTAACAGAATATTTTCCAGGCTTTCTAAGGGAATATAACCATATGCTGCCAATACTGCAATACTTATGGGTAAATCAAAAGCAGACCCTTCCTTGCGGATATCTGCCGGAGACAGATTCACCGTAATCCGCTTCGGTGAAATCTGGTAGCCGGAATTCTTCAAAGCTGTCCTGACCCTGTCGCTTGCCTCCCGGACCTCAGATGCTAAAAAACCTACCATATTAAACATTGGCAGACCTTCGCTTACGTCGGCTTCCACTGTAATGAGCCTACCCTCGACTCCATGCAGTGTGCCGCTAAGAACTTTACTATACATGGAAACTCCTATTCCATCTTCAAGTATGAACAAGTATATTATACTATACGGTATAACAAAATTCAAGAAAAAAGTTTGCTGCCAATCTATAACAGCAAACCCTTTCTACTAATTTAAAAGCTTTTTTAATTCGTCCATAAAAATATTTACATCCTTGAATTCCCGATATACCGATGCAAATCTCACATACGCCACCTGGTCAAGCGCCTTTAACTCATCCATAACGATTTCACCCACAACAGAGCTTTCAACCTCTTTCTGCTCCATATTAAAAATTTTTGTCTCAATGCGGTCAATGCATTTTTCAATCTCGTCAACGGAAATAGGACGCTTATGGCAGGATTTAATCACACCTGACTCAATCTTTGAGCGGTCATAAGCCTCTCTGATTTTATCCTTTTTTATAATAATCAGCGGAATGGTCTCCACCTTTTCATAGGTAGTAAAACGCTTGCCGCAGTCATCACATTCTCTTCTCCTCCGGATGGAGCTGTTATCATCTGCCGGTCTTGAGTCAATTACTCTTGTGTTATCCTCGCCACAAAATGGACATTTCATATTGGTATCCTCCTCTTATGTTCCTTAATCATCCTTCATAATTGCCGCATCTAAACATACATCTACCAGAATAATATCCGGTCCAATCCGTACCACGTCACAAAAACGGATATAATACCGCACACACTTTCCAAAGCAGGAAAAAAACCGGACCGGAGCCGGTACAATCAATGCACATATCTGACCATTGCAGGGGTCAAATTCAATATCTGCCACACAACCTATCCTTTTACAGTCCTTGCAGTTAATTACTTCCTTCTGCCTCAAATCAAAAAATGTCATAAGGGCACCAGATTTTTCTTATTATAACAATATATGCCCGGATTTGAATAAAAAGACGCAGAAATTGTGATTTACATAATATGTTTACGTCCAAATTATACATTATATGGGAAAAAAAATCCACTAAATTCTTAACTTTTTGTGAAAAACTTTTCATCTCATTTTTGATATGTTAGAATAAGGCACATGTGGATTATGGAAAAACTTTACACTATATACGATTGAGGTGAATAGCATGAAAAAAACAACGGAAAATTCAGATAATATTACAGAAACCACTGAAAAAAAAACGTCAGAGAAAACCAAACCGAAGGAGGAGGAAAACCTGTATGCAGAGGATGCTTTAGCTCTGGCAGGACTGTCCTTTAAAGAAAAGCTTGCCTACAAAAGACAACTGTACAAAAAACGGGTTTCCACCATGGGAAGAAAGGAAAAGATATTTTATACCATCCGCTATTATAAATGGTACTTCGTCAGCCTGGCTGCCATTATCATATGCCTGTGCTGGACAGGAAGAGCCATATACCGTTCCACATTCCCTACCCTGCTGAATGTTGCAGTCCTGAATGATGCCTTCAACGATACCGTTAAGGATTATATTCCGGAAGCCTTCCGGGAATACTATCAGCTGGACGACAAGAACTTTATTAAGGTATATACCGATTTATTTGTTTCCTCCACAGAAGACACAACAGAGGTGGGAACCACAATGACGGATTACCAGAAGCTTGGCTTTTATAATATGTCAGATATGCTTGATGCCATTATCGGAGATGAGGAAGCCCTTACCCTGTATGCCACCTCCGATGACACAACTGCCATTGATTTGAGCATGGATGAAGAATTGTACAGTAAAATAGAGGACCGGGTGATTACCATGTCCGACCCGGGCGGTGTAAAAAATGACGGAAAACCATATGCTGCTGCCATTGATATCAGCGGCACGGATTTCGTAAAAAACTGTAATATCAGTTACGATAAGGTATATCTGATGATACCAAGTACCAAATATAAGGATAATCAGGGAACCATAGACCTTATCAAGCTTATTTTCGGACTGTAACCCTCAGATATCTGCCGCCAAGGAAATACAATTAAATTTCACTATCACTTCCACGCTGTGTAAGTGGCAGAAAGGTTCTGCCAATATACGTTAATGAAGTGATAGTGAAATTTTTTATGCTTTCGCCGCGGGGCAGTATCTCCGCCACACCCGATGCCGGTTCGGATTATAAAATAACTTTAACCGGACATTTTTCTTTACAGATGCCGCAATGGGTACATTTGGACTGGTCGATATGGGCAATATTATTCTCCAGGGTGATGGCATCTGCCGGACAGTTCCGGGCACACAGTCCACAGCCGATACAGCCGGTCTGGCAGACCTTCTTCACCTCTACACCCTTGTCCCTTGAACTGCATTTAACATGACACACCGCATCTGCCGGCACCAGCTCAATCAGCTGCTTTGGACATTCTGCCACACATTTACCGCATGCCTTGCATTTGTCAGCATTTACCACTGCGATGCCATCCACAATATCAATGGCATCAAAGGGGCAGACCTTCTTGCAGTTTCCGAATCCGGTACATCCATAGCTGCACGCCTTGGCGCCTCCGCCCGGATTATTCATGGCAAGCTTACAGTCCTGCGGACCCACATACTCATAGTTATCCTTTGCCTTTTCACAGGTACCCGCACATTTGACATAGGCAGTCATTTTTACCGTTTCCTCTGCTTCCACGCCCATGATTTCACTGATTGCCTGCGCACACGCCTCACCGCCAACCGGACAGCCGTTCACCGGCGCTTCGCCCTTTGCAATAGCTGCTGCCAGACCATCACAGCCCGGAAAGCCACAGCCTCCACAATTATTTCCGGGCAGGCATTCCCTTACCGCTGCCTCCCTTTCGTCCACCTCTACTGCAAACTTTTCTCCGGCGATACCAAGCAGAATCCCGATTACAACACCGGTTCCGCCAACCATTACCACAGCCAGTAAAATTGATGTAATACTCATATCGCTCTCCTCCTACTTAATCAGACCGGAAAAACCGAAAAATGCCATCGCCATCAGTCCTGCTGTCACAAGTACAATCGGTGTTCCCTTAAAGGATTCCGGAATATCATTATACTCTATCTTTTCGCGGATTCCCGCCATAATAACAATAGCTATTGTAAATCCCACTGCGGTGCCGAATCCATTGACAACGGAGGTCAGAAAGCCATATGATTTCTGTACGTTAATCAACGCAATACCGAGAACTGCACAGTTTGTCGTAATTAATGGCAGATATACACCTAGTGCCTGGTACAGGGACGGTATCATTTTCTTTAAAAACATCTCCACAAACTGTACCAGTGCTGCAATAACCAGAATAAACACAATAGTCTGAAGATATGTGATATCTAGCTTTTCAAGAATAAATGTATATATGAGACTGGTAACTGCAGATGCAATGGTAATTACGAAAATTACCGCAGCCCCCATTCCCGCCGCTGTATTTACTTTTTTAGAAACCCCGATAAACGGGCAAAGACCTAAAAACTGGCTCAGTACAACATTGTTTACCAGTGCTGCACCGATTGCTATTAAAAACAGATTCATCTTATACGCCTCCTTCGCAGTGTACGGTTTAATTTTGCTGTTTCTCTTCTGGCTTTCACTCTCTTCCTGCGTTTTTCCCTCTCAAAAGCCCTTTGCTGCTTCTTAACCTCTGCACGCCTTTTATCCTCTGCATATCGTGTCTTTAAATTCCCTGCTCTTTGATAGCGCCGGAGCCTTCTGACTCTTTTGCGCCGCTCCCGCTCATAATGTCGGAGTCTCCTGTCAATTTTTCTCAACCGCCGGAATTTTCTTCGCAATATACCTCTTTTCCCTGTAGCTGGAGTCATCAGGCTTCCTCCTTTTCCCTCTTTACGCTCTCTTCTGTAAACATTTTACCACCGCAAAGAGTATTGGTACACTGTGCACAGCTGACTTCCTTCTCACAGACTGAAATAGCGGCTCCCATCTTCCCTGCCTTATGAATTCTTACCTTATTCTGTACTGCAATAAGGCAAGCCAGTACAAAAAATGCTCCCGGCGCCAGAATTAATATTGTGACTGGTTCATAACTTTCCGGCATAATGCGGAGCTTAAATACAGTACCGTTGCCAAACAGCTCCCGGAAAATTCCAATGGCAGTCAGACCAACGGTAAATCCCAGCCCCATGCCGATTCCGTCAAACATGGATAACCACACATTATTCTTGGAAGCATAGCTTTCCGCACGTCCTAAAATAATACAGTTCACAACAATCAATGGAATGTAAATGCCAAGACTGTCATACAGGGAAGGAACAAAGCCCTCCAGCAGAAACTGTACAATTGTCACAAAGGAGGCAACGATAACAATATACGCCGGAATACGCACCTTGTCCGGTATCACCCTGCGAAGGGCAGAAATCATCATATTGCTCAAAATCAGGATGACTGTCGTCGTAAGTCCCATTCCCAGTCCATTTATTGCGGATGTGGTGACTGCCATGGTAGGACACATTCCCAGCATCTGCACAAAGGTTGGATTTTCGGTAATTATGCCGCATTTTAAACGCTCCAATGTCTTGTTCATCTTCTCTGCCTCCTATTCTAATGTACTGATATAATAAAGACCGGCATTGACTCCATTGGTCACTGCGTTGGTGGTTATGGTTGCACCGGATAATGCATCAATTTCGTTGTCAGCAGAAGCACCATTTTTCATGTAGACAAAACTGTCTACCTTTTTATCTGCAAACTGTTTTTTGAAATCATCCTCCGTCGCCTTCATGCCAAGTCCTGCCGTCTCACTGATAGATAGAAAAGAAATTCCGTTAACGGTTCCATCGCTTTTTACGCCCATGGCAAACTGAATATCTCCTCCATATCCTTCATGGTCTGTTACGGTAAGCACATAGCCAGCCGGATTACCGGATTTGTCAAATACCTGCATTGCTTCATTAATGGTGGCGTCAAATCCCTTTTTATTCAGCTTCTCTTCTACGGCTTCGGTTTTTACCTCAACCGCTTCAAAGGACTCCGCATCCGCAAAAACCTCTCTGTATGCCTCCTCCTTGGCTCTTTGCTGTTCCTCTGCAATAGGCTTTTTGGTAATCTCATATACCACACCCAGCAGCAGACCCGCAATCACCGTAATTAGCATCAAAGAAACTGTATTTCTGATACTTTCTTTACTCATGCCTTACCGCCCCCTTTCCAAATGATTTCGGAACAGTCACGCGTTCAATTAAAGGCACCAGCAGATTGGAAATGATAATGGCATAGGACACTCCTTCTGCCGAACCGCCATATATCCGGAACAGAAAGGTTAACAGACCTAACAAAATGCCAAATATAATCTTCCCATTGGGCGTGATTGGAGAGGTTACATAGTCCGTTGCCATGAAAAATGCGCCCAGCATCAAGCCTCCTCCAAACAAATGCGCCATAAGAAACGAAACATCAAACCCTCTTCCGGCTGCCAGTGCATAAATTAAAATGAATACCGAAAAAGAGCCAATATAGAATACCGGTATCCGGTAATTAATCACTCTTCTTACAAGCAGGAATACACCGCCGATTATCAGCGCCACCGCCGAGGTCTCACCAATGGTTCCCGCAGTTGTACCAAGAAACATGGACAGCACATCCACACTTTCCCCTGCTTTTAATTCTGCCAGGGGGGTTGCGGCAGTAACCGCATCATATGTAAAGGTGGTCATCCTGCCTGTAAAGGATATTAGCAGAAAGCACCTTGCGCCAAGCGCCGGGTTCATAAAATTCTGCCCCAGTCCGCCAAAAAGCTGTTTCACTACAATTATTGCAAAGAAGCTGCCGATAACAGGAAGCCAGAACGGAACCTCCGGTGGCAGATTAAGCGCCAATAACAGCCCTGTAACAACCGCTGATAAATCCTTAACGGTAACCGGTATTCCCAGCAGCTTCTGATAGCCAGCCTCAAAAACAACACAGCTCACAACGGTTATCAAAATGACTGCCAGTGCCCTTACGCCAAAATTGTAAATTCCAAAAATGGTGGCAGGCATTAAGGCTACAATGACCTGTCCCATAATATTCGTAGTACTCTCCTTATCCCTTATATGCGGAGAAGAGGAAATTTTCATTGTCTGCTCCAAAATGTCCACCTCCTATCGTTTCCTGTCTGCTAATATCTGTTTGCGGGTTCCTGCAATTATCTGGGTTAAATGCCGCTTTGCCGGACATACAAAGGAGCAGCACCCACATTCACAGCATTCCATGCCGTCATATTTTACAAAGCCATCCAAATCACCGTGACTGGCTAAGGCTGCCAGTTTATTTGGCATGACACGACCCGGACATACCTCAATGCACCTGCCGCACCGGATACAGTTTGACGGTTCGACAGCGGACACAATGTCCTCCCTGAAGCAAAGCAGTGCAGAGGAGCCTTTTACAATAGGAACATCCAGAGTAAACAGGGCTTTCCCCATCATGGGACCGCCGGAAATAATTTTGCCGGGGTCCTCAATATTAAAGCCTCCTACCGCATCAATCAGCTCCTGGGCATTGGTTCCCAGCCGCACACGGAAATTTGCAGTATCCTTTACCGCATCTCCTGTCACAGTAACAATCCTGTCAATCAGAGGTTTTCCCTCAATAATCGCATTATAAATCGCCACAATTGTATCGATGTTATGAACGATACAGCCTGCATCCGCAGGTAACATGGAGGAGTTAATCTCTCTTCCGGTATTGGCATAAATCAGCTGTCTCTCTGCACCCTGGGGATATTTTGTTTTCACCGCATTTACCGTAATATTGTCAAAATCCTTTGCCAGCTCGGTAAGCCTCTTAATGGCATCCGGTTTGTTATCCTCCACTGCAATAATTCCCTTTGCATTGTCAAATAAATTGATGACAATCTGAAGTCCCGTAATAATCTTCTCCGGAACCTCTATCATTCTTCTGTAGTCTGAAGTCAGATATGGCTCACATTCCGCACCATTTACAATAATTGTATCAATGGCATCTTCATTTTTCGGCGAAAGCTTTACATGGGTAGGAAAACCCGCTCCGCCCATACCTACAATTCCGGCTTCTTTAATTGCCTCTTTCACATCCTCGCGGTACATCTGGTCAAGAGGTCTGATATTCTGCTTAAAATCAACCTCTTCAAACAAACCGTCATTCTCTATAATAATGGAATTCACCTTTACTCCATTCACCGTCATTCTGGGCTCAATAGCCTTCACCGTACCAGAAACACCCGAATGAATATTGGCAGATACAAACCCGCCTGCTTCCGCAATCTTTTGTCCTGCCAGTACCCTGTCCCCCTTCTTCACCAAAGGAACAGCCGGAGCACCAATATGCTGGGACAGCGGATAAACAGCATCCCCCTTTGGCAGATAATCACAGATTGCCTTGTCCTTTGACAAATCCTTCCCGTCATAAGGATGGATTCCCCCTGAAAACGTTAATAAACCCATGTGTTTTACCTCGCTTTTGTCAAGTTTATTTTCCATAAAACCGATGTGTTTATTATACAACTATCAGGCTGTTTTTGCTAGGTGGTTTTACGTATTTTTTAATGTTCATTTTTTCAAGAGTTACAGTTCAGACCTGCCCGGCGCTGACCTGTAACTTTCAAAAAAAGAAGAACCAGCAGACAGCTAGTTCTTTGGAAATATTTTATTCATTTGACGGATGAGAAGTGCACTTATATAACCGGTTACCAGACCCGTTATACCGCCGGAAATACATAATACCGGGAAATAATACAGGATATGTGCATTTTCCATTACAAAAAATGCCACCAGAAACTGCCCGAAATTATGGGAAACCGCCCCTGCCATACTGACTCCCAGTATGGAAAAAAAAGGGAATCTCTTTACAGCACACATCACTATAATACAGCAGACTCCTCCTGCAAAGCTATATATAATTCCGGCTGCTCCTGAAAATAAAAAGCCTGCCAGTACTACCCTTACAGTCATAAAGAAAAATGCCTGTTTTCCTCCGTTGCGATATAATACCAACATAGTTACAATATTCGCAAGGCCAAGCTTTACCCCCGGCACTGCAACCATAACCGGCAAAAGGCTTTCCAGATAAGCCAAAACCAGAGATACCGCCAGCAATAACCCCAGTTCCGTAATCCGCTTTGTCTTCATATCTCATTCATTCCATTCCACATAAACATTCCGTTTAATTATCAATTATATTTTCTCTGCCGCTTTCCACCTCTACATACACTTCATTGGGAAGACAGATTATGCTCTCGCCATTTTTGGAGATTGCCTTATGGCGGACACAAATCTGGTCCGGACAGCTGGCATCCTCCATAAATACCTCGCCATCTTGAATGACAAGGGTGTTATATGCCGTGCCGTCATGCTTTAACGCAAGCCTTCTGTCCTCTGACAGTGCATAGGTGGTTACCTCTCCGTTTACCGTAACATGTACATAATCTCCCTGTGACTGGCACATAGAAAACAGAAAAGCTGCCCCGGCGAGCAGGAATGCCAGAAGAAGAATTACCACATCTCCCTTTTTAATGATTCTTTTCTTTTCTTTATCCATTTTGTCAATCTCCAGCCCGATAATGCATATTATTTCTCCAGTTCATAATCATCTGCCTGTAACCGGAAATTCTTTTTTAAGCCCTTTGTAATATATACCTTTTTGTCATCCGTGACAAATACGGCTTCCACACCCTTTTCCTCTGCATAAGCCATACCATCCTCCAAACCCATGACAAAACATGCGGTAGACATGGCATCTGACAAAAAACCGCTGTCACTGATAATCGTCACGGATATCAGACCACTGTTTGCAGGATACCCTGTGGCAGGGTCAAAAATATGGTGATAGCGTTTTCCATCCGCCTCAAAATATTTTTCATAATCACCGGAGGTGGATATCATTTTATTTCCCTCAATATCCACAATTCCAAACACTTCTCCCTCTTCTGCCCGTGGATTCTGGATACCGATATGCCAGTCTCTTCCATCTCCCTTATCGCCGTAGACCAGTATGCTGCCTCCAACAGAAATGACAGCACCCTGAATCTCTGCGCCTGCAAGCCTTTCTGCGATTCCGTCACAGGCAATTCCTTTTCCCACTGCTCCGAAATCAATAGCCATGTTTTCTGCGTGAAAAATGACTCCGTTCTCCGCAACCTCCATGTCATCCATATTGGTGCTTTTTAACGTCTCCTGAATCAGCCGGTCATCGGGAATTTCTGTTTTTCCATCCTCAATTCCCCACAGGTCAGAAACAGGACGGATACACGGAGACAGAGCTCCATCTGTTTCCTTCCCTATCTGCATTTCATCCTTTAAATACGTTAAGATATCATCTGATAGCGCATAGACTCCATCCACCGCATAATTACGGTTACATTTTGCGACCTCGGAATCTTCAACCCGGACAGACAGCTGCTTCTCCAAGTCGCTTAAATATGTATTTATCATTTTATTTACTTCTTCATTTTCAGAAGTATTGTCAGAATATATTGTTTTTTTGATGGCAGTTCCCATGGCTTTTCCGGCAAAAACATCAGACTGTACCAATCCGTTTTTCATATTATTTGTCCTGATGCCAAAATATACCATACACCCAATAAACACAACCGCCACAATTGCCGTTATAATATGTCTGTATTTTGCAATAAATCGAACCATTGTTTCATCATCCTATCATAAATGAAATCTCTGCCTTACATGCCACCTTGCCGTTCACCGTGGCTTTCACTGCGCCAATGCCAAGGGGACCCTTTACTTTTATTATTTCACACTCTAAATCCAGGCGGTCTCCCGGAACCACCTTCTGTTTAAATTTTGCATTGTTTACCCCTCCAAAATAAGCTGTTTTTCCCTTGTTTTCCTCCTGACAGAGCACTGCAACCGCTCCAAGCTGCGCCAGCGCCTCCAGCTGGAGTACACCCGGCATTACCGGCTCCTGGGGAAAATGTCCTGCAAAATAGGGCTCATTATAAGAAATATTCTTGTATCCTTTAATGGATTTACCCGGCACAAGCTCCGTCACCCGGTCAATCAGAAGAAACGGCTGTCTGTGGGGAATAATCTCCATAATCTGTTTAATATCTAATTCCATATCATCAATCCTCGTATTTTTTCACTACCAGAGTCGCATTGTGTCCGCCAAATCCAAGAGAGTTGGACATACATACATTTACATCCTTTGAAATTCCCCTGTCCTTCACATAGTTAAGAGAAAACTCTTCTGTATCCTCTACCTCGCGAAGACCTACATTTTCATGAATATATCCATCTTCAATGGATTTCACACAGGTAATAAACTCAATACCGCCGGCAGCGCCCAGCAGATGTCCCACCATGGATTTGGTGGAGCTTACCAGCACATCCTTCCCGGCAGCGCCCATGGCAATTTTAATGGCTCTCGTCTCAAATAAATCATTGTGATGGGTTGACGTTCCGTGTGCATTAATATAATCCACCTCAGAAGGTGAAACTCCGGCATCCTTCATGGCATAAATCATGGCGTTTGCAGCACCCATACCGTCTTCCGCCGGTGAAGTAATATGATATGCATCGGATGTGGCGCCATAGCCCACCAGCTCAGCCAGAATGTGAGCTCCTCTCGCCTTCGCATGCTCCAATTCCTCCAGTACCACCACACCGGCACCTTCTCCGAGAACAAAGCCTGCCCTGTCCTTATCAAACGGAATGGAAGCCCTGCTGCAGTCCTCTGTTGTATTAAGGGCGGTAAGGGCAGCAAATCCGCCAATTCCAATCGGTGTTACACATGCCTCTGTACCACCTGCCACCATCACATCCGCATCTCCGTACTGAATGGTCCGGAATGCCTCACCGATATTATGGGTACCTGTTGCGCAGGCTGTAACCACATTGATGGATTTTCCCTTCAGACCAAAATAGATTGACACATTTCCACATGCCATATTGGATATCATCATAGGCACCAGCAGCGGCTCGATGCGGTTTGGTCCTTTTTCCGTCAACCGCTTTTCATTCCGCTCAATTGCCTGTAAGCTTCCTGTTCCGGAACCCACGGCAGTACCCACACGGTAAGAATCCTCCTTTTCCATGTCAATACCGGACTGCTCCAACGCTTCCTTTGCAGCCGCAACTGCATACTGTGAAAACAGCTCCATTCTCTTTGCAGTCTTCGGCTCCATATAATCCTTGCCGGCAAAGCCCTTTACCTCTGCTGCAATCTTTACCTTGAATTCAGACGCATCAAACTTTGTTATGGGTTCAATACCAACCCTGCTGGCTTTCACGCTGTTCCAAAATTCATCTACACTTAAACCTATCGGGGTAATTGCACCCATACCTGTAACAACAACTCTTCTCATGCTACTCTCCTTTTTATCATCTCTTTTTCTATCCCTCCACTACAGGATAGCTGCCATTTTTATTTCACACTATTAAATACTCATACCACCGTCAACACAGATAACCTGTCCCGTGATATAAGCCGCTTTATCCGAAGCCAGAAATGCCACAGTCTCTGCCACATCTGTCACTTCGCCAAGACGTTTCATGGCAATACGGTCAGACACCTGTTTTTTGGCGTCCTCCGGCATTGCATCCGTCATCTCTGTAATGATAAAGCCCGGTGCCACTGCATTAACCGTAATTCCACGAGAGCCCAGCTCCTTTGCCACTGACTTGGTGATTCCAATCACGCCCGCCTTGGATGCGGAATAGTTTACCTGTCCTGCATTTCCGTAAACACCCACTACACTGGAAAGGTTAATAATTCTTCCGCCCTTCTGCTTTAACATCTGCCGGGAAATATGCTTAATACAGTTAAAGGTTCCCTTCAAATTGATATCCAGTACTGCATCATAGTCCTCCTCTGACATTTTCATCAGCAGACCATCCTTTGTAATCCCCGCATTATTTACCAGTATATCAATTCTGCCATACTCCTTAACCAGCTCCTTCATCATGGTTTCTACTGCCGCATAGTCCGAAACATTGCACCCATAGATGGCTGCATTTCCTCCCTTTTCCTTTATCTGTGCAGCTACTTCCTCTGCCTTTTCCCTGCTGCCGTTATAATTTACAATCACTGTGGCTCCATAGGATGCCAGGGTAATGGCGGTCTGACGCCCGATTCCCCTGCTCGCTCCTGTTACCAACGCAACTTTACCTGTTAACATAGCTCCTCCTTATATTCCCAATGCTTCTCTGACCTTGTTCAAATCCTCGTACTTATCCACATTTATGATGGTTACCTCTTTATTAATCTTCTTCACAAAGGAGGATAATGTCCTGCCAGGTCCTATCTCAATAAAAGTATCTGCTCCGTCCTCTAACATTGCCTCCACACACTGAATCCATTTTACGGAATTGGAAACCTGTGCTGCCAGAAGCCCCTTTACGTCAGCTTTATCTGTCACAAAATCTCCGGTTACATTTGTTACATAAGGAATTGCAATATCATGAATCTCTACATTTTCCAGTTCCTTTGCAAGCTTCTCCCCTGCGCCCTTCAGCATCGGAGAGTGAAATGGACCACTGACATTCAACGGAATGCAGCGCTTCGCACCTGCCTCCTTCAATAACTCACAGGCCTGCTCCACAGCAGCCTTTTCCCCGGAAATGGCAATCTGTCCCGGACAGTTATAATTTGCGATTCCCACAATACCATCAACCTTTTCAAGCACCTCTGAAATCTTATCCGCATCCATGGCAATAATGGCAGCCATTCCTCCCTGCCCTGCCGGTACCTCATCCTGCATGTAGATACCACGCTTCCTTACAACTCTGGCGCAATCCTCAAAATCCATTACCCCGGAAGCCACTAAAGCAGCATACTCCCCAAGGGACAAGCCACCGGTTACATCCGGTTTTACACCCAGGTCAAGCACCGCCTGCAACATGGCAACCTCAGCAGTCAGCATGGCAATCTGCGTATATTCCGTAATATTAATGTCTGTATTTTCCTCAAAGCAAAGGGCCTCAATATCCAGTCCTACAGCCTTGGATGCCGTTTCAAATACAGCCCTGCTCTTGTCGTTATTGTCATAAAATTCTTTTCCCATTCCCACATATTGTGCTCCCTGTCCCGGAAACATAAATGCAATTTTACCCATCTTTCTTTATCCTCCATATCCTCTTTGATTATTCAACCGTACCGTTGTCTTCTGTCTCTTTTGCTTCTGTGTTAATCTCCGGTGCAGGCATGCACCATTCCAGCAGCTGGGCGCCCCAGGTAAGCCCTCCTCCAAAGCCGCAAAGCACAACCTTATCCCCCGGCTTTAACATACCCTTACGGTTCATTTCATCTAAAAGAATCGGAATAGATGCACTGGAGGTATTTCCACAATGCTCTATATTCATTGGAAATTTCTCCATTGGAATTTCCATCTTCTTGGAGACCGATGCCACAATTCTGGCATTTGCCTGATGAAGCACATAGTAATCAACATCCTCCCTTGTGGCTCCTGCTCTCTCTAACAGTAAATCAATACATGCCGGAACCTTCCGCACTGCAAACTTAAAAATATCCGGTCCAATCATCTGAATATAATGCTTATCTTCTTTTTTCTTATTTAAAAAGTTTCTGGTAGAACGTTCCTTGCATTTCAGGGACATACCTTTAGAACCGTCACTGTGGGTCACACTGCTCAATATTCCCTGTTCTTTTTCCGTCACAATGGCAGCCCCGGCGCCATCCGCAAACAAAATACAGGTAGAACGGTCCTTCCAGTCTACCATCTTGGAAAGGGTTTCCGAGCCGATAACCAGAACCATCTTTGCCAGTCCCGCCTTAATATAGGCATCCGCTGTCTGCAATGCATATACAAAACCTGAGCAGGCAGCATTTATGTCAAAACAGGTGGCGTTCACTGCCCCAATCTTATCCTGTACAATACACGACATGCTTGGTGTTGCCCGCTCCGGTGACAATGTTGCCAGCAGAATCAAATCAATCTCCTTCGGCTCAATTCCCGCATTCTCTATTGCCAGAAGTGCAGCCTCTGTCGCCATATAGGATGTGGTCTCATCTGTGGCTATATGCCGTTCCACAATCCCTGTGTGTTCCCTAATCCATTCATCATTTGTCTTTACCATTTTTGCCAGCTCATTATTATCAATAATGGTTGGCGGCAGAAAACTACCTGTTCCAATTATTCCTGTAGCCATAATACCCTTCTTTCCACATTCTACGCAGTCATAATATTCTACTTATTATTAATTAACAACACTTACTAAATAATAGACCCATATCAAATATGAGTCTATTATTTACAAGAAATGTTATAACAAATTATATTGAAAAAATGTTGCTTTGTCAACAACTAAATACTACTCCTCTGCCTCCAGCAATGCCAGCTTTTCCTGCAGATTCTTAATCCTGACATTTATCGTGTCAATCTGGGAGACAAATTCGTCCAATGCCTCATCTATATTTTCTCCCTGCTTCTTTGCAATGTAAATATCCATTCCCATCTGGGTAAACAGCTTGTTTTTATCATTGTTGTAACCGCGAATTTTGCTCTTTAAGTCATTCACTGTCGCCAGTCTCTTTGTGGTATCCTTCGCCTTATCCACCGCATTGGAGGATGTCTCTTTTACCTTGTCCAAAAAATCATTAAATGCCATATCCATTTCTCCTTTCGCAATCACTTACTAGAAATATACAACCTCTTCCTCTGCCTTCTCCGCCTTCTCAATTTTTTGTGCATATAACACAGGTCCTTCCCCGTCAAATTCTTTATAAAACTCACATTTTATCTTGGCGGTTACCGTAACCCATTGCCTGTCTTTCAGATTCGGTGTCTCCATGGACACGCATTTAAAGCCTAAGAAAGTGATATCCTCTGCACAGCAGGTCATGGCAAATCTTCCCGGAACAAATGCCTTTCCCTTATACTGCGGCGGACAATATACCTGTCCCTTAAATTTAACAACCTTATCCACATATTTCTCCGGATTGTCAGAGGCATCAATGTAAAAGATTCCAAAATCCTCATCCTCTATCTCAATGATATCTGCATCCAAATCATATGGTATCTCTATCTCACCATTGTCAATCTGTGCCTGTCCGTTGACATTCTCAAACACAATCTGGGCACGGCGGTTTATGGTCTTTACCGCCATACGCATGGTATTAATGTCGGAATCATCCCGGCAGCGGTTGAACACCACCATGTCTGCGCTCTGAATATGCTCTGCCATCAGAGATTTCATATTGTTGTTATATACGGTAAATGTGGTGGCATCAATCAGGGTAATGACCTGTACAATGGTCCAGCCCTTTGGAACCCGGATTGTAAAGAGCTTGTCTAACTGCCACATACCATTATATTCAATCAGAACCTGCTTTGGATTGTAGGCATCCTGCAAATCTAAAAGCTTTTCCGTGTTAATGTCCGCTTCCTCCAGATATACAGTAGAAATATTCCGTTTTTTCAGTTCATCCTCATCATATTCCTCAATTCCCTCTTCCGTCACAATTAAAAGAGTGGGCTCACCCTCTGTAAAATCACGGTCAATCAGCGTTTCACTGCAAAACTGTGTCTTACCACATTCCAGAAATCCCATAAAGATAAATACCGGAATCTCTTTTTCCTGTTTTTTCATTCTCGTCATTCCTTTCTACTTATACATGGAATAGGTAATTGCGAAACTCTCTATTTTTAAAAGCATGGTTGTGCAAAATAAACAATTTCACAAACAGGGTACTTTGGAGCCGTCAGTACTTAGGTGCCGTGTTTTGGCACCTTATGTACTGTTACGAGCGACAAGTAGTGCAAACGTGCCCTGTGGTGAATTGTTTATTTTACACAACGTGCGGTTTCAAAATCAGAGTTTTGCAATCAACTATACATGGAATAATTCTGCAATCTTTGCTTCCTTTAATTCACTTCCAATCACACAGAGCTTACCGGTTACATCCGGCTGCCCCTCTCTTATCTCGTACTCCTCCGGAGTCAAATCAAAGTAAATCCAGCCGCCCTCCACATTGGGAACCATACCCTTGGCACGCAAAATAATACCATAATCCGGATGCTCGGAATCTGCAAGCTTTTTGAGAATCTGTTCCATTTCCTCTGCGGAATACTTATGCGGTGTCTCCACACCCCAGCTTGTAAACACCTCATCCGCATGGTGGTGGTGATGGTCATGTCCACAGCCACACTCCCCGTCATGATGATGCTCATGATGACAGCATTCCTCTCCATGGTGATGACCATGTTCGTCGTGGTCATGATGATGCTCATGCTCGTGTTCATGCTCCTCATGCTCATGGTCATGATGATGGTGCTCCTCTCCGTCCTCATGTACGTGTCCACAGGTCGGACATACCCTAGCCTCTTCCAGCAGTTCCTCCACAAGGGATTTTTCCTTTTCCATGGCAGCCACAATCCGGCTTCCGTCAATATCATCCCATGGGGTGGTAATAATGGTTGCCTTGTCATTATGCTCCTTAAGTCTCGCTACCACATCCTCCAGCTTATCCTCTGACAGCTTCTGGCTTCTGCTTAAAATAATGGTTCCGGCACTTTCAATCTGGTTATTGAAGAACTCTCCGAAATTTTTCATATACATTTTACACTTCTGGGCATCCACCACGGCTGAAGCAGAATTAATTACAATTTCGCTTTCATGCATGTCCGCAACTGCCTTCATAACGTCAGATAATTTACCAACCCCAGATGGCTCAATGATAATACGGTCCGGAGAATAATCATCCAGCACCTGCTTTAACGCCTTACCGAAATCACCCACTAACGAACAGCAGATACAGCCGGAATTCATTTCATTAATCTGAACTCCCGCATCCTTAAGAAAGCCTCCATCAATACCGATTTCGCCAAACTCGTTTTCAATTAAAACAAGCTTTTCGCCCTGAAAGCCCTCTGCAATCAGCTTTTTAATCAATGTTGTTTTTCCGGCTCCCAGGAAACCGGAAATAATATCAATTTTTGTCATATCCATGCCTCCACTTATATAAATTCATAAAGAATTGCAAAACACAATACTGCATTTCGCAATTCTTATTATGCTGCACTATCAAATTAAGCTTGTGCTGAAATAGCGCTCAACCCTGTCTGCCAGAATAGTCGCTATCACCTTGTCTTTTCCATACTTGGCAGCCATCTGCTTCGCTGCCCACACATTGGCTCCTGAACTGGTTCCACAGAGCAGTCCCTGCACCTTCGCCAGTTCTCTTGCGGTTCCGATTGCATCCTCATCTGTTACCTCTATGATATCATCTATCATATCTACATCTAACACATCCGGTACAAATCCGTCACCAATTCCCTGAATCTGGTGAAGTCCCGGTTCATCTCCCAGTAAAGCAGAAACATTTTTCGGCTCCACTGCTACAATTTTGCATCCGGGATTTTGTTCCCGCAGGTATTTTCCAACTCCTTGCAGGGTACCGCCGCTGCCGATTCCCGATACATAAATGTCCACCTTGCCGCCTATTTGTTCCCATATTTCCGGACCTGTTGTCCGGTAATGAATATCCGGATTTGCCGGATTTTCAAACTGCTGCGGCATAAAATATTTGTCACTGCTATTATAGATTTCCGTGGCTTTCTCCACACTTCCTCCAATGGATAATTCCGGCGGCGTCAGAATAAGCTCTGCTCCCAGCGCCCTTATAATTTTCTTCCGCTCTTCGCTCATGTTCTCAGGCATAACAATGATAACCGGGTATCCCTTCCGGATGCCGCACAGTGCAAGCCCGATTCCGGTATTCCCCGAGGTAGGCTCAATAATGGTCATGCCCGGTCTCAGCTTCCCCTCTTTTTCCGCTACCTCAATCATATTTTTTGCAATTCTGTCCTTAATGGAACCACCCGGATTCAAAAATTCTGCCTTTGCAAAAATATTGAGTCCTGTAGTCTGCTTTAAACTGATTAGCGGAGTGTTGCCAATTAAATCTAAAATATTTTCTGTATACATATATGCCACCCTTTATTATGTATTAATAATATACCTGTTATTTTGTAATCTTAACCGTTTTAGCCTGCCCTTTTTTGGCAAACTTCTTTTTGTACTTCTTATACTTCTTACTGCTCATCTTCGGAAGCTTAATTTTTGCCTTTTTGTGAATGTTCTTAAAGGCATTTTTGTTAACCTTGCTGACAACCTTTGATTTCACAGTAATTTTTTTCAATTTTGTACAGCCGTAGAATGCTTCCTTTCCAATAGTCTTCACATTTTTTCCAATAATAATACTGGTTAACTTCTTATTTTTCTTAAAGGCTTTGTTTGCAATGGAGGTCACCTTAAAATTATATCCGTTAATATTCACAGTTGCAGGAATGGATATGCTCTTCTGCTTCTTATCCTTCGCCTTCACCACTGTCACCGTTCCCTTTGTTGCATCGGATTTAGTAACCTTATACACCAGCTTGCCGACCTTCACAGAAGTTCCCTTTTTTGGAAGAGGCTTCTTTATCCTGGTCTGGGCATAGGTGTTCTTTGTTGTATCCACTCCCGTTAATTTTTCAGGCTCCACTCCGTTAAAGGTAGTATTGGATATGTAGGTTACATTTTCAGGAATCACCATCTTGTGGATATTCTGGCAGTCCTCAAACGCATTATCCCCTATGGTGGTCAGCGAATCCGGAAGCTCAATCACATTCAGATTCTGACAGCCGGAAAAGGTATCATTTTCAATCGCCGTCACACCCTCCGGAATTTTAATTTCATGAAGATTGTTACAGCCCTTAAAGGCAGCTGTTCCAATCTTTTCAAGACTATCTCCTAAAAAGTATATGTTATTAAAATTATCGCATTCATAAAAGGCATATGCCTCTATCGTCTTCACAGTTGCCGGAAGGGTAATAGAATGCAGATTGTTACTGTCCTTGAATATAAATGCCGGAACAGAAACAATACTGCTTTTGGAAATATCAATCTGGATATTCTGGCAGTATGCAAAGCAGTATTCCCCAACCTTCGTTACGCTGGCAGGAAGGGTAAAGGTTCCGCCGTTTCCTAAATTATTGATATACGCAAAGGCAAAGCTGCCGATTGTAGTAACCTTTGATACATTCTGGAAATTCACATAGGTTGTATTTCCCGCCTTATAAAATGCATAATTACCGATTGTCACAACCGTATTCGGAATTTCAAATCCACCGTTCTTGGAAACGGATTCCAGTGCATAGTCACAGATTACCGTTACCGGTGGCAGCAGATAGGTACTGCCGCCTGCCTGATGATATCCCGGCGCAAAACGATATAAATACCGGCTGTCTGCAGAAATAAGGCAGGGACCAATCTTGCCGTCATCCGATGCCGGATTTGCCGGGTCATTCCACACCTTAAAGCTGTTGTTTCCATCCATCACATAAAAATTGCCAAAGACACAGGAATTAAACACCCTCTGCCCCAGCGAAACCAGTCCGGAAGGAATAACAACGCCATTTCCATTACTGATAATCTCATATGCCTTCATATTATCCGCTGTTACAATATATTTGCTTCCGTCAAAATAATACGGATTATCGGCAACCAGCGCCGCTGCATCCTTCTCGCATGCCGGGTCATATACAAACACGGAATTCAGACGGCTGCAGCCGTTAAAGGTGTCATCCCCGATTGTGGTTATAGTATCCGGCAGAATCACCCTTTCCACTGTTGTATTATTGAAAAAGGTTCCCGCCAGTCCACGAACTGACACAGAGCCAATCTTTGCCGGAATGACCACCTCTTTATCCGAACCGGTATAACCGGTAATGATTCCATCCTTTACAACAAACTGGTTATCGGCTGTAAACCGCTTTGCATTCTCCAGTCCCTGTGCATGTACCGGCAAAGCCAGAAGCACTGCAAAAAATATACCCATCAACATAATACTGCTGACATAATGTTTCCATATACTACTTTTCCCCATAATACATCCTCCATTTTCATCCTGGCTATCATATAATATATTTCTGACAGCAGGAAATTTTTCCATTTCTGTCAAAATATTATTATACAATATATCTCCAGAAATTCAAACTATTTTTCCATTCACGAAAAACTTCTGATGGTTCCCCCTCCCACCACAATATCTCCGTCATAAAACACCACAGCCTGTCCCGGAGTAATGGCGCGGACCGGTTCGTCAAACCGGCATTCCACCTCATCCTCTCCCGTCATGCGGATAATACAGGGCGCTCCCTGATGGGAATAACGGATTTTTGCCGTCACCCTCCGCTCCCCCTGTAACTCCGGTATGGACATCCAGTTTACCCGGTCTGCCAGCAGTCTGTCATGAAAGGTATCTTCATTGGTGCCAATCACTACCTCGTTGGTTTCCGGGCGAAGCTCCGTCACAAAAGCAGGTGCCCCAAGCGACAGCCCAAGCCCCTTGCGCTGTCCAACGGTATAATGAATGATTCCTTTATGCTTTCCCAGCACCTTTCCGCCGGCATCCACAAAATTGCCCTCCAAAAAGGTCTGTCCCATCTCTTTCTCAATATAAGAGGCGTAATCGTTATCGGGAATAAAACAGATTTCCTGGCTGTCCGGCTTGCCGGCAACCGACAATCCAATTTTCTCCGCCATCTTACGAATCTGCTCCTTATCATATTCCCCAACCGGCATCAGTGTTCTTGAGAGCTGCTCCTGGGTCAGATTGTACAAAGCATAGGTCTGGTCCTTCCGCACCGCCGCAGACTTCTGAAGGGCATATCTTCCGTTATCCAGCCGGCATACCCTTGCATAGTGACCGGTGGCAATATAATCACAGCCAAGCTCCACTGCCCTGTTTAAAAGTGCCTCCCATTTTACATAACGGTTACATGCGATGCAGGGATTCGGAGTTCTTGCATGAATGTATTCATCTATAAAATAATCAATCACCTTGTCCTTAAATTCCCGCTTAAAATTCAGTACATAATAGGGAATATCCAGCCGGTCAGCCACACGCCTGGCGTCATCAACCGCAGACAGCCCGCAGCAGCCGCCGTTTTCCGCCATGGCAAGAGGCTCTTCATCCTGCCATATCTGCATGGTAACACCAATTACATCAAATCCCTGTTCTTTTAACAGATAAGCCGCCACAGAGGAATCCACCCCTCCCGACATGCCAACCGCAACCTTCTTCTTCATGCTGTATCCTCCAAACCGAAGCTGTTTTGTTCCTGACAGAAATTATCCCGCCACATGCGGCTACGGGGAAGCCTTAGTACTCTTCCTCTTCTTCCCCTTCACTGATATCATTTTTCGGCTTTGACAGCCCGTCAATGGTAATTCCGTTTTTCTCACAATAATCCCACAACGCAGCGTGAATCGCCTCTTCTGCCAGTAAAGAACAGTGTACCTTAACCGGAGGAAGTCCGTCAAGGGCTTCCATAACCGCCTTGTTTGTAACCTCCAGCGCCTCATAAATGGTCTTGCCCTTTACAAGCTCTGTTGCCATGGAGCTTGTTGCCACTGCCGCACCGCATCCAAAAGTCTTAAATTTCACATCCCGGATAACCTGGTTTTCATCAATATCAAAGTAAATGCGCATGATATCTCCGCATTTTGCATTGCCCACAGTTCCCACACCGCTGGCATTTTCAATTTCTCCCACATTTCTGGGATTGGTAAAATGGTCCATTACTTTCTCACTGTACATGTTATCTTCCTCCTGTCTATCTGTCTTTTTACTGTTTATTCTTTACAAAATCTTCATAGAGCGGTGACATGGAACGGAGCTTTTCAACAATTTCCTTTATGTTGTCTGCCACATAATCCATTTCCTCCATGGTATTTTCTTCACCGAGAGTCATTCTAAGAGAGCCGTGGGCTATCTCATGGGGCAGTCCAATGGCAAGCAGTACATGGGATGGGTCCAGTGAGCCTGACGTACAGGCAGAGCCGGAAGAAGCACAAATCCCCTTCATGTCCAGCATAATCAGCATGGATTCACCCTCCACAAACTGGAAGCTTAAGTTAACATTATTTGGCAGCCGCTTTGTCCGGTGTCCGTTCAATCTGGCATATGGCACCTCCGCCAGCAAACGCCCGATTAAATAATCTCTCATCTCGGTTTCCTTTTTCGTTCTTTCCTCCATGGTTGCAAATGCAATTTCCACCGCTTTGGCAAATCCCACGATACCGGTTACATTTTCCGTACCTGCACGGCGGGAGCGCTCCTGTCCACCTCCATGTACAAAATTCCGGAGCTTCAAACCGGTACGGATATACAGAAAACCAATTCCCTTCGGTCCGTTTAACTTGTGTCCGGAAGCACTTAGCATATCAATATGATACTCATCTACGTCAATCGGAACCTGGCCATAAGCCTGCACCGCATCTGTATGGAACAGAATACCGTTCTCCTTTGCAATTTCACCGATTTCCTTAATGGGCTGGATTGTTCCAATCTCATTGTTGGCAAACATAACAGAAATCAGAATGGTATCCGGGCGGATTGCCGCCTTTAACTGGTCAAGCTTTACAATACCATTCTCGTCCACATCCAGGTAGGTCACTTCAAAGCCCTTGCTTTCCAGATACTGTGCCGTATGAAGAATTGCATGATGTTCAATCTTTGTTGTGATTATGTGTCTGCCCTTAGAGGCATACGCTTCCGCGGTGGACTTCAGCGCCCAGTTGTCAGACTCTGACCCGCCGGCTGTAAAATAAATTTCATTGCTCTTGGCACCTAAGCTTTTGGCAATGGTATCACGGCACTGCGTAATCACCGCTTTGTTTTTCTGTGAAAATGTATACACACTGGATGGATTTCCAAAATTTTCTGTAAAATATGGCAGCATTGCATCTACCACCTCAGGTCTCGCTGCCGTCGTAGCAGCATGGTCTAAATAAATAAAACGTTTTTCTTCCATTTTTTCACTCCTCTTTTCTATATATCACAATTCACACTGGAACAATCTGATACGCTTCGCATTCTCCGGTTATCTTCGACCAGCTCCTTCAGGTAAATGGAATCCACCGCATTCTGGATACTGTCATCAATCCGCTTCCAGACATTTTTCGTCACACAGTTCTTACTGCCGGAGCAGCCATCCTGTCCCTTCAGACCGGTACAGTTTACCGGTGACAAATCGCCCTCTAACGCCCTTAAAATGTCACCCACGCTTATTTCACTACTGTCCTTTGCCAGCACATAACCGCCCTGGGCACCACGGATGCTGGTAATCAGTCCAGCCTTCTTAAGCTTTGCCATCAGTTGTTCCAAATAACTATCCGAAATGGACTGTCTGGCTGCAATATTTGCAATAGACTGGGGCGTCTCTTCTGAAAAGTCCGCCAAATCAATCATTGCGCGCAGGCCATACCTTCCCTTTGTGGATAATTTCATATGCATCACCTCAATTCCCACTAAAATAGTCGGATATCACACTGATAATATAGCAGTGTTTCCTTATCCTGTCAAGTATGTAGATGCTATGAATGCAAAATAAGGTCTGAAAAGCCCCTCTGCTTCCCGGCAATTATTATCCAACCTGCGAATATCTGCCATTTCTGCCTCATATATATAGCATACCAAATAAATTCAAGACGGAATGCTGAAACATGAATATAAAATCCCTTTTTTCCCGTTTAAAACAATTATTCACTAAAAATCTTGTCATCAAAGGCACCCTGATTCTTACCGTTGCCGGTTTTTCCACCCGGATTATTGGCTTCTATAATAGAATATTCCTTTCCGGTTTAATCGGTGCGAAGGAAATGGGCATATACCAGCTGATTTTCCCTCTCTATATGGTAGCATTCGCCCTGACAACCTGTGGAAATGAACTGGCTCTTACAAAGCTGGTATCGTCCTATAAAAGCAGAGGGGATATGTACACTGCAAAGGCATTTTTTAAAGTCTGCTTTGGCGTCAGTCTTGTCCTTGGTCTGGTTGTCAGTACTATTATGTACCGGAACGCCGACTGGTTATGCATGCATATATTAAATGCCCCGGAATGCAATACCTGTTTAAAAACCATATGCTTCGGGATTCCCTTCATGGCAATGAAGGGCTCTATCCACGGTTACTTTCTCGGTCTTGAAAAATCCAGTGTCCACGGGGTATCGGACTTCTTAGAACAGACTGCAAAGGTCTTCGGACTGTATCTGCTGGCAACCTTTATCTGCGTCCGGAACCAGTATGACGCCTCCTTCGCCGTATGGGGCATCGTCATAGGAGAAATTACTGCTTTCCTGTATTCCATTGCAGCACTCATGGTACACAATCACAAAAACAAATTTCCTGCCAGCCGGAAACCCATTTATCCACGCCAGATTATCCGGCTTTTTTTCAAGGACTCGGTACCGCTCACCACAAACCGCTTAGCCCTTACGGTACTGCAGAGCATTGAGGCAATCATGATACCCACCGTTCTGCTTCTCTTTTATGGGGATTCCGCCAAAAGCCTTACCACTTACGGGGTTTTCTCCGGAATGGCATTTCCCTTTATTATGTTTCCCTCCACCATTACCAACTCCCTGTCAACCATGCTGCTTCCGGCAGTATCCTCCGCCAGTTCCACCTTAAACCGTGGTTATCTGTCAAAATTATGCGAAAAAAGCCTGCATTTCTGCCTGCTGATTGGTATGTTCTCCACCATTACCTTCTATATTTTCGGACCGGACATCGGGCAGCTTTTTTTCCAAAATAAAGAAGCCGGTATATATCTATACCAGCTTTCCTTCCTGTGTCCGTTCATATATCTTGCAACAACCCTGGCAAGCATCCTAAATGGTCTGGGCTTCGCCACCCACAACCTGCTTCTGACCTTTGCTGCCACAATAATACGGATTGGATTTATTAAATTTCTGATTCCGGAAATCGGAATCACCGGTTACACAATCGGATTATTTACCAGTTACCTCTTTCTCACCATAACCTGCCTTCACAAGCTGGAAAAGGTAATTTCCTTCCGGCTCCATTTCTTAGAAAGTGTATTCCTGCCAGGCTGTGTCTTCACCATCCTCGGCGTCCTCGCTTTCTGGGTATACCAGAAGACATCCGTCCTTCTGACAGGAACCATGCCTGCCGTTATCCTGCTTATCGGAGTGATTGCACTCTACGGAATTATCGGTTTCCTGCCATTTTTAATTGCTATTTACAAAGCTCCCCGACAACCTCATTGATTACCCTGCCGTCTGCCTTTCCCTTTAACACCGGCATAACATTCTTCATAATCATGCCCTTGTTTCCGGATTCCACGATATCAGCAAACTGCTCTAAAATCAGAGCCTTTACCTCCTCGGCACTCATCATGGCAGGGGCATATTCCTTAATCACATCATATCTTGCCTGGTATTCCTCCAGTAAATCTGTTCTGTCCTTTGGGCAGCTGTCAAGCTGTTCCCTGGCAGTTTTAAGCTCCTTCAGTATCACGCGGTCCACCAGCTCTTCCTTAATATCATCCCTGCAGCCCTCATCAATTGCCGCCTTTTTAACCGCTGAAATCACAGATGAAATAGAATCCTTTCTGGATTTGTCTCTCGCCTTCATAGCTGCTACCATGTCTTTTTGTAATGTCTCTAACTGCATATTTTTTCCTCTCTTTCTGTTTTGCTTCCTGTTTTTAAAAATTTTCCCTGCTGCCAACAGTCCAATGTATTTCTACAGCACATATGGTGTCACCTGGTACACATAGTAATTGAGCCAGTTAAAATATAACGTATTTGCATGGCATCTCCAGGACTTGATTGGCTTAAGCTCCGGGTTGTCATCGGGATAATAATTCACCGGGATGTCCGGGTTGATTCCTCTTTCCAAATCCCGTTTGTATTCCTGGTCCAAGGTCATTGTATCATATTCCGGATGTCCCGTGACAAAAATATTTTTTCCGCCCTCTGCAATAATCAGGTATGGTCCCGTCACATCACTTTCCGATACGATTTCCAGCTTATCATTGGCTATGATATCCTCCCTGCTGACGCCGGTATACCGTGACTGGGGAACCAGAAAGGAATCGTCAAATCCCCGCACCAGAGGTGTTTTCTTATGGAAAGTGTAATGTTTATAAATACCGGAAAATTTCTTTGGCAAATCATACTTTCTCACACCGTAACGGTAATAAAGCCCCGCCTGTGCGCCCCAGCAGATATGAAGGGTAGAAGTCACATTTTTCTCTGACCAGTCCATTATCTCCGTAAGCTCCTTCCAGTACTCCACCTCTTCAAAATCCATTTTCTCCACCGGCGCTCCGGTGATAATCATGCCGTCAAACCGGCGGTGCTTAATTTCCTTAAAGGTAGTGTAAAACCTCTCCAGATGCTTTCTCGCCACATTTTTAGGCTCATAGGTGCCGGTGCGGATAAAGGAGATATTAACCTGTAACGGCGTATTTGCAAGGCTTCTGAGAAGCTGGAGCTCCGTATCCTCCTTAAGGGGCATCAGGTTAAGGATTACCACCTCCAGCGGGCGGATATCCTGGCTCATAGCCCGGTCTGCATCCATCACAAATATATTCTCTTCCTCTAAGATTTTCTTCACTGGTAAATCATTGTCTATTCTGATTGGCATTGCTATTCCTCTTTTCCTTATACTGCATTATTTAGAAGGTTAACCCTCCGCAAGCTTCAAAAAATCCTGCTCTGAAAGAATTGGGATTCCCAGCTCCTTCGCCTTTTTATTTTTGGAGGACCCTGATGTTGTATCGTTATTAATCAGATAGTCCGTATTCTTTGAAACCGAGCCGGTTACCCTGCCTCCTGATTTCTCAATATAATCCTTTAATTCGTTCCGGTTTACGAACTGCTCCACGCTGCCTGTTATCACAAAGGTTTTTCCCTCCAGCGTCCGGCTGCCGGAAGCCTCTTCCTTTTCAAAAATAATCTCTTCCAGCAGTTTTCTGACAGTCTGCATATGCTCCTCATTCCGGAAAAATTCATGAAACGTACCGGCAAGCACTTCTCCGATTCCGTCAATTGCCGTAAGCTCCTCCACACCGGCTGAAACAATGGCTTCAAAATCCTGGTTAAAATGTGCCACAATCACCTTGGCATTGGCAAGCCCGATTCCCCCGATTCCGAGACTGTACAGGAACTTTGCCATGGACACCCTTCGGGCATTCTCAATGGAATCCATAAGATTTTCGTAAGATTTCTCCCTGAATCCCTCCATAGTTACAATCTCTTCCCTGTGTTGTTTTAAATGAAAAATATCCGGCAGGCTCTTTAAAAAGCCATGGGCTATAAACTTCTCCAGCGTTGCATCCGAAAGACCATCAATGTTTAAGGCATTTCTGGACACAAAATGGGAGAAGCCCTTTATCTGCTTTGCACTGCATTCCGGATTCATGCAGTACAAGGACTGCACCCCGTTCACATCCTTAAGGGTAGTCTCCCTTCCACAGGCAGGACAGACGGCAGGAAGCTCTAAATCATTGCTTCTGGTAAGGTTTTCCGCCACCTGGGGAATAATCATATTGGCTTTATATACGGTTATTTTATCCCCAATGCCCAGACCCAGCGCCCGTAAAATGCTGACATTGTGCAGGCTTGCCCTGGTTACCGTAGTACCCTCCAGCTCCACCGGCTCAAAGATTGCCACCGGATTAATCAGCCCGGTTCTTGACGGTGACCACTCCACTTCTGTAAGGATTGTCTCCGCCAGCTCATCCGCCCATTTAAAGGCAATGGAATCTCTTGGAAATTTTGCGGTTCTTCCAAGGCTTTTTCCATAAGCAATATTATTGTAGGAAAGCACCAGTCCGTCAGAGGGAATATCATTGTCGGGAATCCTGGCGGCAAAGTCCATAACACAGGCTTCCAACGTATCCTGTCTCACGGTAAAGTGCTCTACCACATCAAAGCCCTGTGCTTTTAACCATGCAAATCTTCCGGTCATGGTATTATCAAATCCGTATTCCGCAATCTGTGCAGAATCCAGCACATCCTCCACCAGCGCAAAGGCATAAAAATGTACATTACGCTTTGCCGTAATCTCGTTGTTCAGCTGTCTGACGGAACCGGAGCACAGATTTCTCGGATTTTTATATTTATCCTCGATATTGGCAATCTCATCATTCATCCGGTTAAAGTCTGAATATTTAATCACTGCCTCTCCCCTGAGAACCAGCCGTCCCTTATAGGGTATCGTCCGGGGTATGTTCACAAAGGTCTTTGCATTATTGGTAATAACCTCGCCGATTTCCCCATTTCCTCTTGTCACCGCATTGGCAAGCTCGCCATTTTCATAGGTGAGAACCACGGTGAGACCATCTAATTTCCATGACAGAACCCCTTCATGCTCCCCAAGCCAGCTGACCAGCGCCGGAACCTCCTTGGTTTTGTCCAGAGAAAGCATAGGGGACTGGTGCGGCTGTTTTTCCAGCTCACTAAGCACCTCATAACCCACATGAATGGTAGGGCTGTTTGCCAGGACAATCCCGGTCTCCTTCTCCAGCACCACCAGCTCATCATACAATTTATCATACTCCAAATTGGACATAATCTCCGTATCCTTCTGATAATAAGCCTTGGAGGCTTCATTCAATACCGAGACCAATTCCCTTAAACGCTCTCTTTTTTCCATTTCTGATTCCTCATTCTCAATCATAAATTCATTCTTTTTTTCAACTCTGAAAGCTCTTCTTCCGTTGCCTGCCGGATTTCTCCCGGCTTCATATCCCCAAGCTCAATATTGACAACACGGATGCGGGTAAGCCCTGTTACCCTGTAATTAAAATGCTCACACATCCGCCGAATCTGGCGGTTATATCCCTGGGTCAATACAATGGAAAATGTCCTGTCATCCCATTTTTGAACCGGGCACTCTCTTGTCACAACCCAACGTTCCCTGCCCGGTTCATAAATCCGTACCCCCTTCGCCATTCCCTCTAAGAAATCCTCTGTAAGCGCACGGTTAACGGAAACCACATATTCCTTTTCATGCCGGTTTCTGGCTCTGGAAATCTCATTACACAAATCACCGTCATTGGTAAGGAGCAGCAGCCCCTCCGAATCCTTGTCCAGCCGTCCCACATACTTTAAATCAGAATCCAGCGGAAAATTTCTGAAAATTCCCGATGCATCGCCTCTGTGTGATGTGCAGGCGTAGCCCCTGGGCTTATAAAAAACAACTAATTTGAAAGGCTCACTATGCTGAATTATCTTTCCATTAACTGTAACCGTATCCTTTTCTCCCACCTGCATTCCCATATCGGCAGGAACTCCGTTTACCAGTACCTTTCCGGCTGCTATCCACTCATCTGCCTTCCTTCTGGAGCAAAAGCCAGATGCACTTATATATTTATTAAGTCTTATTGTGTCACTCATACGCTTTCCTTATTCTTCTAAAATCCTTTTAATTCCTCCGGAAATACACCGCCTGTCACCAGCATGTATTCCCTTCTCTCTGCATACAGCTCTGCCCATGTAACCTGTTCATATCCCACTAACGGATATATCAGCAAAACGCCCGGAATAGCCAGTATGCCACAGGAAATCAGCGCAAGCACCAGCTCCTCTAAAATAAATACCAGCACCCAGCCAATAAAGGATAAATCCAGCACAAACATCTGCCATTTATGTCCGTCCGTCATCTTTCTACTGATTTCCATGGCACGCTCCTTACTGATTTCCGGATTCTCTGCCATAATATATGGTACAAAATAATACTGGTATCTCTTTACCAGCCCCGGAAAATAAAACAGCAGGCTCCACCCGAAAATCCGGATATTCGCTGCAAACATAGTACCCACAATCCGCATATAATTTCCCCCGCTAAAGGAGGAAAACAGTTCCGCAAATTTCACTTCACCTTTGTGGTTTTTCATAAAGTAACGTCTGTAACCGACTCCTACCGGAGCATATAAAAAAGAGCCAATCAAAAACTGGAAACAGACAACTAACACATATATCAGTAAAAATATTAACAGAAAAATTCCGATGCCGAAGCCCACTGACTGGACAAGCTTCTCCTGGGAAATATGAAAATGACTGCAAAATTCCTCAATAAACTCTTTTATATTGTCGCTTTCTGACAAGGCATAATTATATGTGTAATCAAAATCACTGCTGCTCTTCTGATTGATAAGCGTCTCCATACTTTCCAGAAATACTTCCATGACATTTGTATCATCCGGTAAACCGTTCTGAAATGTATTATTAGAATAATTGACATTAAAATTAAAGTTTACTCCACCGCCGCCATCTAAAAGCCCGGTCCATTGTGCTCCTAAAATACCTCCCACAAAGACAACCAGCATAATCATCCAAAAATTCCGTTTCAATGCAGGCTTTCCGTTTTCTTTTAATAATTTTCTGTTAATTGGTTCCATAAATAAGAATCCCTCCCAAACATATTTCCCTAATCATACCATGCCCACTATTCTTTTTCAAATTTTTCCGGAAAATCTGCTGTCTTTCCCTGTTAATCTGCTTATTTTACGAAACAATAAAAAATATTTTCATTTTGTACTTGAAAAAATTAAGGGATGCATATATAATACATCTTGAATGCAACGAGGTGTTCTTACTTTTATTAAGAGCACCTCATTTTTTTGTTGCCATGCGTATGAGAAATTGGTTTTGTGAACCATTGTACGTCTGCCGCAAAAAAACAAATATAGCAAAGGAAGTGATTTCATGGATAGTATTGATAAAAAAATCCTACATCTATTACAAGAAAACGCACGATATCCGTTAAAATATTTAGCAAGCAAGGTATTTCTTTCCTCTCCTGCAGTGTCAGCAAGAATTGACCGGCTGGAAAAGGCAGAAATCATAACCGGATATCATGCAACGGTAGACCCTGTTATGCTGGACTACCACGTTACCGCTTTCATAAATATGTCTCTGGACCCAAAACAGAAACCCATATTTTATCCATATATTGAGGCCTGTCCAAACGTATTAGAGTGTAATTGCGTAACCGGCGCCTATTCCATGTTAATCAAGGTCGCCTTTCCAAGTACAATGGAGCTGGATTCCTTTATCGGCCAGCTGCAGAAATACGGAAAAACAGAGACCCAGATTGTATTTTCCACCCCGGTAAAACCACGGGGCATTGACGTATACGCTTCCGGTTCTCCCGAAGATATAGAGCCCGGTGACGAGGCATAATATATAAGCTATAAGAAGCCCGCAAAGCGGGCTTCTTGATTTGTAACAATATTCGTTATGACACAGTCTCTATTCTGTCTGTCCGCCGTTGTCTTCCGGGGGCTGTTCCTCACTATTTAACGTCTCATCTGTTGTCTCAGAAGACTGCTGCTCTTCCTGTGATGACTGCCCGCCATCATCCTGCGTCCCGTCTGCTTCCGTTGTCAGCTGGTCTGCTCCGGAACTGGTTTCCACATTACGCCTGCTGATAATATCATAAAATTCCTGTAAGGAGGCATCCTTCTCCTTCAGCTCGTTATTCTTCTTTTCCACGGAACGATATATTTTCTGAATATCCTTATCCCCTTTTATCTTCTCTATATAAGCCTGGGCATCCTCGGAAAGAGTTCCGTTATTGACAAGATAGCCTCTGGCTCCGTCTACAATATACAGCGTTATAATGTCATAGGGAGAAGAGTTCACTCCCGCAATTGTAAGATTTGCCACAACAAATGCCACATAACTGCCCTCATCCAGACCAGCCTTTGTGTACACCGTAATATTTGTATATCCGGTAATATACTCCGCCTTTTTCTTAAGGCTCTCCACATCATTATATTCACTGGAATCTGTCACCATATCCTGTAATGCAAGATTGTCACAGGTTGTGATTGCATTAAAATATGACTCAATAAATGCATTTAACTCTTCATCTGCATCCTTTTCATAAGGTACAATCGTATCGTGCTCCTCGTCCACATCCACTTTCTCATCCAGCACAGCCTTTTTCTCCTCTGCGCTGATGGTCTTGCCCTTGCCAAACGGCACCCCTATCACAGCGTATGCAAGGATGCAGCACAGAATGAACAGGCTCCAGCCTAACATCAGCTTTAACTTCGGACGAATGGTAATGGTACTGTTTCCCTTCCGAATCTCCGTATCCTTTAAGTGAAACCTCTCATAGGAATCTGACATTTTATCAAATATATTTTTCTTCATTGTAATCTCCTGTCAAGTATTCTGCTCTGTTAACATGAATCCACAATTCTTAAAATGAGAAAAAGCCCTATTTTCCTGTACTTTTTCCATCTTCGATAAATAATTGTAACAAAATGCAAAAAAAAAAGCAACATTCGTTTGCACTTTTCAAAGATTTGTAGTATTATATTATCTGCACTGCACCAGTAGCTCAACGGATAGAGCAATGGCCTCCGGAGCCATGTGAGGAAGTTCGACTCTTCTCTGGTGCATTTCCTTATGTCAGATTCCCTTTGTCCGTCAAAGGGAATTTCATTTTATCTATGTTTTGAAAAGGCAGGAACCATGCATTACCATATCTATTGCAAAACCAAAGCTTTTGGCATAAATTATCAGGAAGCTGTATCCGAATTTACCAAGCGCTTATCCGCTTACTGTGATATCTCTCTGCATCTGGATAACCGCTTACAATTTCCAAAGGGCATAAAGCCCGGCAACCATCAGTTTTTTCAGGTTGTTTCCGGTCCATCCACCTATTCCTCTGAAGAATTTGCAAAAAAAATTGCCATGCTGCAGCAATCCGGGAAATCCAACATCCATATTCTAGTTGGCTTCACCGGAAACGAATGCGTTGAAGCCTTCTCTGTACTCTCCGACTGCGGCTTCCCTGACAGCTTTTCTTTGACAAAATGCAGCCTTCCAGCCGAAACACTGACCCTTCTGCTATGCGAACAGCTCTACCGGGGATACACAATCCTGCAGGGAAAAACCTACCATAAATAAGACCTTTCTTTTCTGAATTTTTTACTCCTTACTCCCTGTTATGCCGGCTATCTCTTCACATAACACCATCCGCATCATCTGATGGGGAAAGGTCATCCTGGAAAAGCTCATTTTCAGGTTGGCACGTCTCTTTATCTGCTCCGGCAGTCCCAGCGAACCGCCAATCACATAGGTAACCGTATCAAAGCCGTCTCTTAACGCCCTGTCAATATATTCCCTGTGCTGTTTTGTGCCCAGCTCCTTTCCCTCAATACACAGCGCAATCACAAAATCCCCCGGAGATATCCGCTGCATCAGCCTTCCGCACTCATCCTCCAGAAAGGCTTCTCTACCCTTATCCGTCATACGCTCCGGTATCCGCTTATCCGGAAACTCTGTTATTTCTATATGATGGGAAGCTGCATTTATACCGGCACAGAGCCCGTCTATCTGCCTCTTATAGAAGCCATCCTTTATTTTTCCAATGCATAAAATCCGAAAATTCATTTTTTCTCCATCCTTTTTCCAAATGTTTTCAAATTGTTTTTCCCAATGTCATAATTTGTTCATATTTATCTACTATTATTAAACACATAGAAATGATACTTTTTTCATTTAATTCTCCCTTATACTTATAAAAAAAGAGACCATTTATCTGGTCTCTTTTATTTTGTCCCCATATCCGGAAGCCTTCTAAAAATTGTTATTTTTCATATCCTCAAACTCCTGAAGTATTTCATCAGACGGCTCCTTTGTCGCCAATGAGACAACCACAATCAGAATAACGCTAATCAGAAATCCAATTGCCAGAGAATAAAGACCGGTCTGTGTTCCAAGGGTATTTAAAATCTCTTTGCCTGCTGCGTTTACTTCTCCGGTATGGAAAATCGGAATATAATCCCATACAAGAACTGTAGCTGCACCGGAAACAATACCGGCAATTGCCCCCTGTAAATTCACGCGTTTCCAATAAAGAGATAACAGTACAATTGGTCCGAAGGCAGCGCCAAAGCCTGCCCATGCATTGGAAACCAGCCCCATAACAGAGCTGTCCGGATTTAACGCAATCAGATATGCCAGAACAGCCACCACCACTACGGTAATCCGGCTGACCTTTAACACGGTCTTATCCTTTGCATCCTTCTTTATAATACCCTTAAATAAATCCTCTGCCACAGCAGACGCGGTAACCAGGAGCTGCGAATCCGCTGTAGACATGATGGCAGCCAGTATGCCGCAAAGGAATAATCCGCCAATAAAGGCAAGGTGCAAGTCATTCACAAATATCTGTTTAATGGTTTCAATAAATACATTTTCTGCAGATATATCGGTAGTCTCTCCAAGAATCGTCGGGAACAGATATGCACGTCCCACAATGCCGATAATGACTGCAAAGCTCAGGGACACTGCTACCCATATAATTGCAATCACCTTGGATTTCTTAAGCTCCTTCTCACTGGATACCGCCATAAAACGAACCAGTATATGCGGCATGCCAAAATATCCCAGTCCCCATGCCAGCTGGGAAATGATATAAACTGCCGAAACCGGCTCTCCGGAATCATGCATAATATTAAGGTAAGAGCTGGCGCCACCGGCTACCCCGGTTGCATTTAACACTCCAATCAGATTTTCCGGTCCCACAAAAATATAGGCTATAATCGGCACCAGTAAAATGCCAACCAGCATCAATGTTCCCTGAATAAAATCCGTTACACATACCGCCATAAAGCCGCCCAGAAAGGTATAGATTAAAATAACAGCGGCGCCAATGGTAAGGGCAATCCTGTAATCCACACCAAACACAGAAGAAAACAGCTTTCCTCCTGCTGTCAGTGCAGAAGCCGTATATACAAGGAAAAATATAACGATAACAAGGGAGGATGCAACCAGTAAAATCCGCTTCTTATCATGAAAACGGTTTTCCAGATAAGCCGGCAGCGTCAATGAGTTGTTGGCACGGATGGTATATCTTCTGAGTCTGGATGATACAAACAGCCAGTTACATACCGTACCGATAAGCAGACCTATGGCAATCCATGCCTGTCCGGTTCCAAAGGCATAGACACTGCCCGGAAGTCCCATCAAAAGCCATCCGCTCATGTCAGACGCCTGGGCAGATAACGCTGCCACCCATCCGTTTAGATTTCTTCCTCCTAAGAAAAAGTCCTCTGAATTTTTTGTTTTTCCTGCATACATGGCGCCAATCACAATCATTACAACCATATAGACGGCAAATGCAAGCAAAATCCATACTAATGAACTATTCATACTTTTATTCTCCTTAATCCTATTTATCTTATGAAACAAAAACCGGCAGCAAAAACATGCCACAATTCCATAAGTCAGTTCAGTAAGCTATAGTATCATATATTTCAGAAAAAATCCAGCTATTCTGTTCTGACAGATAAAATCTTATTAAAATTACGTAGTGACAAACATTGGAAAACATCATATAATAGGGGTTGTGTTTTACGATTTATTTTACTTACATTTTATATTGTCTTAACAATTATCTGTTTATTTACACCTATTGTTAATTATACGTTAAATGGATAAAACAAATTTTGGAGGATACGGAAATGGATATACTATCAATCTTACAGCTTCTTGGAGGTATCGGGCTCTTTTTATACGGAATGAATCTTATGGGTTCTTCCCTTGAAAAACTGGCGGGCTCCGGTCTGGAACGGATTCTGGAGAAATTAACCACCAGTAAACGAAAAGGAGTGGGCTTTATCAAGGGCTGGGGATTAGGTGCCGGTGTGACAGCCATCATCCAGAGCTCTGCCGCTACCACCATTATGCTGATTGGATTTGTAAACGCCGGCATTATGAAGCTTGCCCAGGCAATTCCGGTTGTCATGGGTGCAAATGTGGGTAGTACCGTAACTGCCCAGATTCTCCGTCTCGGTGATTTAGGCTCTGATAATCTGATTTTAACGCTGTTAAAGCCTTCTTCCTTTGCACCAATGCTGGTGGGAGTCGGCGCATTTATCCTGCTGTTTACAAAGAAGAAAAAGGCAAAGGATGTTGCGGGAATCATGGTCGGCATGGGTGTGTTGTTCTACGGAATGACCACCATGGAATCTGTATTTGCTCCATTAAAGGATTCCGAAGCTTTCCAGAATGCATTTACCTCCTTCAGCAATCCCTTTCTTGGCATTTTAATCGGTCTTGTAATTACGGCAATTATCCAGAGCTCCTCTGCCTCTGTAGGTATTTTACAGGCATTATCCGCCACCGGAAGCGTCAGCTATGCCACCGCTGTTCCGATTATTATCGGACAAAACCTTGGAAAATGCATGACGATTATCCTCGGCTCCATCGGTGCAAACAAAAAGGCAAAGCGGGTATCCTTAAGCTACCTTTTCTTCAATATTATAGGGGCGGTTATCTTCACCGCCATTATTTATGGTATCTATTATACAGTGGGAATAAGCTTCTGGAATGATACAGTAAACCGTGGTGATATAGCAAATGTACACTTTTTGTTTAATTTTCTCACCAGTGTACTGCTGCTGCCATTCAGCCAGCAGCTTGGAAGCCTCACCGGTAAAATCCTTGGAGATGATGATATCTCCAAGACAGATAAGGAGCTCGAAACTCTGGACGATATGCTCCTCAATACACCTACCATTGCGTTGGAGCAGTGTAAGCATGTAATTGCCTCCATGGCTGACGCAATCTATGAAAATTACCAGATTGCAACCGGATTAATTTACAATTATGACCCGTCTAAGCAGGCACTGCTGGAGGAAAACGAATCCTTTATCGATAAATGTGAGAGCGCTCTCTCCGCTTACATTGTAAAAATCAACTCCAAACGGCTTTCCACAGATGACCGGCTGGTGGTATCGGAGATTTTAAATTCCGTCAGCGATTTTGAACGGATGGGTGACCATTGTATTAACATTTTCTATGTGGCACAGGACAAAAATGCACAGGATATCCATTTCTCACCTGCCGGGCATAAAGAAGTTGATACCATCATCACAGCTGTAGGCAACGCCATGAAAACCACCTTTGAAGCGTTCAAGCATGACAATGCTGCCGCTGCTATCCGGATTGAACCGCTGGCAGAAACCATTGATAAATTAAAGGAGACCATAAAGGCGCATCACGTGGAACGGTTACAGTCCGGTGAGTGCGGTATTGAAGGGGGCATTGCCCTGGTGGACCTTGTAACCAGCTTTGAGCGTATTTCCTCCCACTGTGCCAACATTTCCCTTCACATTGTAAAACGTGTGGGAAATGACCGGGATTTTGATGAGATGCACGGACATGCAAACGACAGCTTCAGCGAAGAATATAAGGCGCTTTATCATTATTACGAATCACAGTATATTACACCGATTATGGATAATAACCAGACAGCCCTGGTAAAAGAAACAAAAGATACAAAAGATACAAAAGATACAAAAGACTCAAAAGATACAAAGCATCCTAAAAAGGAAGGCTCAAAGAAGGATACCGCAAAACATGCCAAAGAGGATAAGCGTAAGAAAAAATAAGGATGGTTTCACCCATCCCTGCTCTCTATCACCAGAAGCTCTCCTTCAGTACAGGTAATCATGGCAGCTTCCTCCTGAATCTGGTTGCTGACAGTAAGACTGCTGCCCTGCCTTACTGTTTTATTGTTGAGTGGATACATAACCCCGGTAATGGTCAGACCTTTTATTACCGGACTTATGGGAATCAGTGAAAGATATAATCCAAACTGATTCCTTTTTTCTATTCTACAGCATTTTCCCGCCTGCAGCAGACGAATCCGGTTTGTTTCATCCACTATATGGCATTCTATATTTTCCTCTGCTGCCTGGAGCAGTAAGCCCAGATTTGCAAGCATATGGTCTATTCTGTTTCCTGTGGCTGCCAAAATTGTAATCTGCCCTGCCCGTTCCTTTATTGCTTCCATAACTGCCAATTCGGTATCCGTGGCGTCCTTTTTCGCAGGATAGCGCTCCAGATAAGCCGGAAGCTCCCCTGCGGCAATCCGCTTCTCATAAGCTGCCAGCAGCTTTTTGTCCACTGTGTCAAAATCACCCACAATATAGTCCGGAACAAGACCCATGCAGTCCACATATTCCAGACCCTTGTCAACAGCAAAGACCCTATCAATTGATAAGGTCTTACTGTATGCTTTTGCAAAATCAATATTCAGATGTCCGCCTGTCACAATTAACACATGATGCATATTGCTGCTCCTAATCCTGAATATACTCCCTTAATTTCCTGACATTTTCAGCCGCATTTCCCTTAAATACAGCCGAACCGGCTACCAGAACATTGGCTCCTGCCGCCTTTACTTCCCTGATATTCCCGGCACCGATTCCACCGTCAACCTCAATCCACATTTCCTCTTTTCCCGCTTTTGCTGCCATTTCCTTAACTGCACGAACCTTATCCAGGCTGCCCGCAATAAAGCTCTGTCCTCCAAAACCGGGATACACGCTCATCACCAGAATCATATCCACCAGAGGTATAAAGGACTCCACTACAGAAGCCGGAGTATCCGGACTAACCGCCAATCCTGCCTTTAAGCCCATAGCCTTAATCTGCTCCAATGTGGCTTTCACATCAGCACACGCCTCATAGTGAACCGTAATAATATCTGCTCCCGCCTTTTTAAAGGCTTCGAGATAACGGACAGGCTCTTCAATCATAAGATGCACGTCAAACAGGGCATCTGTCACCTTTCGCACCGAAGCGATTACCGGTGCGCCAAAAGAAATATTGGGAACAAACTGTCCGTCCATAACATCCAAATGAATGACTTCTGCTCCTGCTGCTGCAACCGCTGCAATCTCCTCTCCCAAAGCTGAAAAATCTGCTGACAATACCGATGGTGCTAAATAGTTCATCTCTTCTACCCTTTCCTCAAAAACGCTTGCTGTCCTTTATCTCTTCAAAAAACAGCTTATAATTATCATAACGGGAACGGGGAATCTCCCCATCCTCCACTGCCTGTTTAATTCCGCACTCCGTCTCTCCGATATGGTTACAGCCGCCAAATTTACAATAGGGCTCATATTCCTCAAATTCCCTGTAGTAATATTTAAGCTCTTCAGGCTGTATGTCATAGAAATATACCGAACTAAATCCCGGCGTATCCATCAGATATGTGTCCTCGCCCACCGGAAGAATTTCGGAATGCCTGGTGGTATGCTTTCCCCTCTCAATTTTCCTGCTGATAACCCCGGTGTCCATGTTTGCATCCGGATTCAGCATATTCATTATGGAGGACTTTCCCACACCGGAGGGACCTGCCAGCGCAGTTGTTTTCCCCTTTAAGACATCCAGCAGAATATCCATCCCATGCTCCTCATAGGTGCTGGCATAAATTACAGGATATCCGCTTTTTGCATATATCTCTTCATACCGTGCCAGCTTCTTCTCCTCCACCAAATCAGTCTTATTAAAGCATATAATAACCGGAACCTCCTGCTTTTCCATCATAATCAGAAAACGGTCCAACAGATTAAAATTCGGTTCCGGAGCTGCTGCTGCAAACACCACCAGCGCCTGGTCCACATTGGCAGCCGCCGGACGAATCAGCTGGGAGGTACGGGGCAGAATCCTCTCGATATTTCCCAGACATTTTTCCTCATCCAATACGGTTATCTCCACATTGTCACCGACTAAAGGCTTGATATTCCGGCTGCGGAAAATTCCCTTTGCCTTGCATTCATAAATGCAATGTCCCGCATGTATATAGTAAAATCCTGCAATCCCTTTAATAATCTTCCCCTGCATCTATTGCTCTACTTCCTTTATTGTAGCTTTGCCTGAGGAGGAGAAGCTGCCTGTTATATTCGTGCCATTTTCATCCTGGACACTATAACTCAGCGTACCATTTTTACTGGTTAAGCCCTCTATAGCCGGCAAACCGGACAGCTGGATTGGGAATGAGTTTTCCTGATAATAATCCGATATAATTTCGTAGGTTGCGTCACCAACCTTTAAGGTCAGTTTGACATAAACGGCTTCTCCCTCTTCAAAGTCATAACCATTATTGCTGATGGAGCCTGAAAAGGTTGCCGTATAGGTCTTTACCTTCGGCTCTTTTCCCTTACTGATTGTAATATCAACTGCGGTCTCTTCCTTAACCTCTGTACCGGCAGCAATGCTCTGTCTTATTACCTTGCCCTCTGCAATGGTATCACTGTATTCCTGGGTAACATTTCCAAGCTTTAACTTCACCTCTGATAATGCGGATTCCGCCTCTGTCACCGTCTTCTTCTTAAGGTCCGGAACCGTTGCCACCTTCACTTCTTTTCCCTTGCTGACTACAATCGTAACGGTAGAGCCCTTGGCTGCCTTTGTCTCCCCGCTTGGTGTCTGGCTGATAATTTTACCTGCTTCCACCTCATCATCATATTCCTCGTCCTCTTCCACCACAAAGCCGGCAGCGGTAAGCAGAGTCCTTGCCTCATCCGGGGTCTTGCCTACAACATCGGGAACATCTGCCTCCTCAATTCCCTTGCTGATGACAATTTTTACCTTTTCGTCCTCATCCACCGTCTGTCCCTCTAAGATGCTCTGGCTCACAACCAGACCCTCTTCAAATTTGTCTGAATATTCCCGTTCAATCTCATAGGCAATACCAGCTTCATCCAGTACCTTTGTGGCTTCTGCCTCTTCCATTCCAACCACATCTATCATTGTTATAATTTCTTCTGTTACCGTTGGCTCTTCTGTTGTCTTCTTATCCTTCTTAAATGCACCTGTAACCGATGCAATGGCAACAATAATGATAATCGCTATAATTACTGTGGCTGCAATGGCTCCAATGGTAATGATTTTCTCCATCTTAGGGTCCAAATCGCCTTTTTTGTCATCCTCATCCTCTTCATCAAACAAAGAATCATCATCCTCATCTTCGTCATCCAGATAGTCATCCTCATCATTGTATAAGCTTTCCAACGCCTCATTTGCCTCATCTAACTCGGAGCTGGTCTTATTAACAGGGAACATGGAAATGCCCTCCGGCTGGTTTGAAGAGCTTTTGATTGCCGCCAGCTCATCCTCGGAAATCTGGATTGTCGGAGCATTATTGGTCATCACCACACCCATATTTCCCACATCAGCATTTGGGTCCATGGCAACCTTGCGCAAATCTGCCAGCATGGCATTAGTGGTTAAATATCTGCGCTCTGGTTTTTTCTGGGTTGCCTTCAATACGATTTTCTCCAGTCCCACCGGAATATCCGGGTAATACTCTCTTGGAGGAATCATTTCACTTTGTATATGCATCAATGCAACCGTAACATTGTTTTCTCCCTCAAAGGGAACCCTTCCCGTCAGCATTTCATATAATGTGATACCCAGGGAGTAAATGTCAGAACGCTCATCTGAATAACCGCCCCTTGCCTGCTCCGGTGATATGTAATGCACACTTCCCATTGCACTTGAGGCAATTGTATTCGAGGTTGCCGCTTTTGCAATTCCAAAATCTGTTACCTTTAAGGTTCCATTTCTTGAGACAATAATGTTCTGGGGTTTGATGTCACGATGAATGGTGTGATGTTCATGCGCCACTTCAATACCCGCACAAATCTGCATGATAAAATCGAGAGCGGTCTGGTATGGCAGACGCCCATTCTGCTGGATATATTCCTTCAGGGTGATTCCCTCTACTAATTCCATGACAATATAATAATAGCCATTCTCTTCCCCTACATCAAACACATTCACGATATTCGGATGGGAAAGTCCTGCCGCAGACTGCGCCTCAATCCGGAACTTGCTGACAAAGCTCTTGTCATCACTAAATTCCGGCTTTAATACTTTAATTGCCACAAAACGGTTTAATACATGGCATTTTGCCTTGTACACGACACTCATGCCGCCGGAGCCAACCTCTTCTATAATCTCATATCTATTCTGAATTATCATTCCCTGTTCAAACATATTTTCACACCTCATTCAATGTCTGCTCTGCTACAACAACACCAATATTGTCCTTACCTCCATAATAATTGGCTCGTTCTATCAACTGGTCACAAATTTTATCTAAAAATTGCTTTTGCATTACAATGTCTCTTATCTCGTCATCCTCAATCATGTTGGTCAATCCATCTGTGCATAGCAATATTTTTTCTTTTTTTTGCAAAACAATCTCGAAAAAATCCGGTACGGCTTCATTTCCCGTCCCCAGTGCCCTTGTAATAATGTTCTTTTCCGGATGGAATCTTACCCTTCGCCGGTCCAGCTGTCCGGTCCGGATTAATTCCTCCACTAAAGAATGGTCCAGCGTAATCTGCTTTGCTTCCTCTCCCATTACATAGAGCCTGCTGTCTCCGATATTCGCCACATACATTTTATCCTTCAGTACAACGGCGGTTACAAATGTTGTACCCATTCCCTTTAGTTCATTATGCCCGGCTGCCTTTTGCAAAAGCATATCATTCACCTTTGCAATTCCCGTCTTCAATATGGTTATGGGATTCACATACTGGCAGTTCTTCACATATTCCACAAACCAGGAAACCGCATGTGCGGAAGCATAATCTCCCGCCTGGTGCCCTCCCATTCCGTCAGCAACAATGTATAGATTCGGAAGATTGCCGATGCTTTTGTCAGAAAAGAAGATACTGTCCTGATTCATGCTTCTTATCATACCAATATCTGTTTTGCCATAGGATATCACATCGAAACCCTCCTTTACCTGTTCTCCTGCATATAGGCTTTCCGGAGCTGTCCACAGGCAGCATCAATATCTTTGCCCATACCTCTTCTAATAGTAACATTAATTGTATTTTTTTCAAGCAAAACTTTAAACTTTTCAATAGAATTCTTGTCTGCCCGCACATAATCCCGCTCTTTCACCGGGTTGACCGGTATCAAATTCACATGGCACGGAAAGCCCTTCAACAGGGATACCAGCTGTCTGGCATCCTCTGCCGTGTCATTTTCACCGGCAGCCAGGGAATATTCGAAGGTAATTCTACGCCCGGTTTTGTCAAAATAATAACGGCAGGCATTCATCACCTGTGCTATGGTATATTGATTGGCAATGGGCATAAGCGCCCTCCTCTTTTCATCTGTAGGCGCATGCAGCGACAACGCAAAGGTAATGGCAAACCCTTCATCCGCCAGCCGGTAGATTTCCGGTACAAGCCCACAGCTGGAAACTGTCACATTCCGCTGGCTGATATGAAGTCCGTCTTCATTTGTCAGGAGCCTGATAAAGCGGCAAAGATTGTCATAATTATCCAGCGGCTCACCGGTGCCCATCACCACCACATTGGAAACCCTCTGCCCGGTAATCCTTGTAATGGCATATATCTGGTCAAGCATCTCCGATGGTGTCAGATTCCGGCTTAATCCCATCAGCGTAGACGCACAGAACCTGCATCCCATCCGGCATCCCGCCTGGGAGGAAATGCACACGGAATTTCCATGCTTATACGGCATAAATACACTCTCAATCACATTGCCATCATCCAGCCGAAAAACAAATTTATTCGTTCCGTCTATCCGGGACTCCAGTCTCTCCACTGCCTCTAATGCAACAAAATCCTCTGAAAGCTTCTGCCGGATATCCTTTGGAATATTCGTCATTTCCTCCACATTCCGCACCAGCTTCACATGACACCAGTCGTATATCTGCTTTGCCCGGAACTTTGGATATCCCTGCTCCTCTATATATTTTGTAAGTTCTGCCAATGTCATTGATTTAATGTCCATATCCCGTTCTCTTTCTATCCTTTGCGAAATTTTGCAATGAAAAATCCGTCACATTTTACCTCTCCCGGAAGAAGCTGCAGCATATTGCCCTTCACAACACTGCCCCTTAACGCTTCCGGCAATGTCATCTCAAGTCCGGCTCTCTCAAAGGAAAAGTGCTCCAAAAACCATTCCGCATTTTCCCTGTTCTCCTCCGGATTAATGGTACAGGTACTGTACAGCAGGATTCCGCCCGGCTTTACATACTCCGCAGCGTTAGTTAAAATGGTTCTCTGCAGATTGGCAAGCTCTATCAGCTGCTGTTCCTTTATATGGTATTTAATGTCATTTTTTTTCGAGATAATACCAAAGCCGGAGCATGGCAAATCTGCAATCACAATATCCGCCCATTCCTTCTTACTGTTATCCAAAACCAACGCATCCCAGAGGACGGTCCGGATATTGGAAAGTCCCATGCGCTCTATATTTTCCTCAATCAAAGCAAGCTTTTTACCGGAAACATCCCTTGCCTCAATCTGCGCCTTATCTCCAAGCATCTGGGCAAAATGTGTGCTCTTGCCGCCGGGAGCAGCGCACAAATCCAATATCTTAAGAGGCTTTGTGCTGTTATTTTCTATGCCCGCCGCATGATACAGCAGCATGGAGCTCTCATCCTGTACAAAAAATTCTCCCTGCTTAAATCCCGGAGTTCTTCCCACATAATTAATTTTATTTAAATGCAGTGCTTCCGGAACATAGTATCCATCCGTCACTTCTATATTGCTGTCCTTTAATTTCTTTACCAGCTCTTCCTTTGATGTCTTAGCGGTATTAACCCGCACCGTAATACCCGGCGTCTCCAGGGATGCCTGTAATATGCTCTCTGTCTTTTCGCTGCCATACCATTCCAGCATCCGTTCCACAATCCACTGGGGCATGGAATATGCAATGGACAAATATGCCTTCCTGTCCTCCTCTTTCGCGGGAAAGACAATAGCATCCTTACTGCGTGCCACACTGCGCAATACCCCGTTTACAAAGCCGGAAAGATTCTGGAACCCCTTTTTCTTTGTAAGCTTTACACATTCATCACACGCCGCCTCATCCGGTACACTCTCCATATACAGCATCTGGTAAACCCCCAGCCGCAGCACACAGCGAATCAGAGGCTTACATTTATTTACCTTTGTCCGGCTGTAACAGTTAATGACATAATCAAGCCTTACCTGGTATTCTGTCACACCCTCCACAAGCCTTGTTATAAATGCCCGGTCCTGCTTGCTTAAAAACTGTTTCTGGAACAGCAGTTTATGCAGGGCATCCTTTACAAATATATTTTTCTTTTCTATTTCCACCAGCGTTTCCAATGCAAGAAGCCTGGTGTTTACCTGTTCTGCCATAACCACTCTCCGAAATTTATGCGTTATCCTGGTTCTCCCCCAGTATCATTCCCTTATGAATATCATATCCCAGTAAGAAAGCTGCGGTATCCATCCGTTTCTTTCCCTCCAGCTGAAGATTCAGAATACGGAGGGCGCCTTTTCCACAACGCACCGTAAAGCTCTTCTTATCCACAGCAATAACCCTGCCGGCTTCTGCCTCCTGTCCGGCTGTCTCTTCTTCCTTCAGCACCTCTGCCATATATATCTTCAGGGTCTTCCCATTTACTCTTGTATAAGCGCTTGGCCACGGATTAAGCCCCCGGATAAGACGCTCCAATATAACCGCGTCCTGTGTAAAATCAAGACGTCCCATATCCTTTGAGAGCATTTTCGCATAGCTGGATTTGCTGTCATCCTGCTTTCTCCTGACTGCGGTGCCATTTTCCAGCTGCTCTAATGTCTCCACAAGAAGGTCTGCCCCTTCCACTGCCAGGCGCTCAAACAGGGAGCCACCGGTCTCCTCCGGGGAAAGCTTTACTCTGCGCTGGCAGATGATATCTCCGGTATCCAGTCCCTTTTCCATATACATAATGGTGATACCGGTCTCCTCCAGACCGTCTATAACTGCCCACTGGATTGGGGCGGCGCCGCGGTACGCCGGAAGCAGTGATGCATGTACATTAATACAGCCATACCTTGGAATGTTCAAAATCCGCTCCGGCAAAATCTGCCCAAAGGCTGCCACAACAATCACATCAGGCTTCAGACGCTCCAATTCATCCATAAACGCTTCATCCCTTACCCGTTCCGGCTGGCTCACCGGCAGATTATATTCCAGTGCCTTTTCCTTTACCGGAGTAAACACCATTTTCTTGCCCCGTCCCTTTGCCTTATCCGGCTGGGTCACCACCAGCAGCACCTCATGGCCGGCTTTTACAACCGCCTCCAGTGTATTCACCGCAAAATCCGGTGTTCCCATATATACAACCTTCATTTCATCACCAACCTAACTGCTACCAAATCTATTCCGCTTCGTTCTCTTCGTCCCTGTACCGCAGCTCCCGGAGCGGGCTGTCTGCTACATCCTTATACAGGATACCCTCCAAATGGTCCAGCTCATGACAGATTGCTCTGGCAAGAAGTCCTTCCCCTTCAATGGTTACCTCCTCCATGTTCTCATTCAGACACTTGCAGATTACATGGTTCGGACGGGTCACTGTCGCCACCTTCCCCGGAAGGCTTAAGCAGCCCTCATCTCCGGTCTGTTCCCCATCCTTTTCCACGATAACCGGATTAATCAGTACATATGGGTTTTCATAATCCACATCAATAACCACAATCCGCTTCAGCACTCCCACCTGTGGCGCCGCAAGACCCACGCCATCAGCATCATACATTGTTTCCAGCATATCGTCAATCAGAGTTTTTGTCCGCTCTGTCATCTCTTTTACTTCTTTACATTTCTTCCGTAAGATATCATCACCATCATACCGTATCTGTCTTATTGCCATTTTTCTTCTCCTCTTTTCTCTGTTATCCAGTTAGCATTGCTAACTTTTATCTATATAATTCAATGATGAAACAACTTTTTTATTGTATCACACTATTCAAAGCTTGTCACTTATTCTAGTAGGAATGCACCGGGTCAAAGTCAAAGGTTACAAAACAGTCTTTATATTCCGGCTGCTCCTCCAAAAACCGCTCCGCTAAGTTCTTCAATTCCACCAAAACCTCATACCGCTTTTCCTTCAGATAAATCACCCTCCGGTAGCGGTCATTTACCCTGGCAATGGTTGCATCACAGGGACCAATTACATGAACTCTCTGTTCTTTTCCCCAATGTACCATTTTTTCCCTTAATACCTCTGAGAGCCGGCACAGCGTTTCATATCCGTCACACTCCATAAACACCGCCAGCATATGGCAAAATGGCGGATACCCAAGCAGGCTCCGGTATGCTTTTTCCTCCTCATAAAATGCCTGGTAATCCTGTTTTGCCGCCGCCTTAATGGCATAGTGCTCCGGCGCATAGGTCTGAATTACCACATCTCCCTTAAGGCTCCCCCTGCCGGCTCTTCCCGCCGCCTGGGTCAGTAAATCGAAGGTGCGCTCCGCTGATTTGTAATCATTGTCAAACAGCGTCAGGTCTGCGGCAATCACTCCCACCAGCGTGACATTGGAAAAATCATGCCCTTTTACAATCATCTGCGTTCCCACCAGAACATCCGCTTCCCCGTTGGCAAACTGGCTCAAAATCTTCTCATGGGAATCCTTATTTCTTGTGGTATCCATATCCATCCGGAGTACCCTTGCCTCCGGGAACAGAACCTTCACCTGTTCCTCCACCTTCTGTGTGCCGATTCCAAAGCCCGCAATATACTTGGACTGGCATTCCGGACAAACTGCCGGTTTTTTCTGCTCATAACCACAGTAATGGCACACCAGCTTTTCTTTTGCCGTCCCCGAAAAATGCTCCGTCAGGGTCACATCACAGTGGGGACATTTAAACACATGACCACAGCTTCTGCAGGAAATGAAGCCTGCAAATCCCCGCCGGTTTAAAAACAACATAATCTGCTGCTTTTTACCGAGACGGTCTGCCATCAGCTTCTTCAGCCTGTCGCTGAAAATGCTGCGGTTTCCACGCTTTAACTCCTCCCGTAAATCCACCACAGAGGTTTCCGCAAGGGCTGCCGATTCCCTCGCCCTGCCGGATAAGCCCAGCAGCGTATAGTCACCCTGCAGGGCATGGTAATAGGACTCCACAGAAGGGGTAGCCGAGCCAAGCACAACGGACGCCCCTGCCATTCCGGCGCGGTGGATTGCCACCTCCCTGGCATGGTATTTAGGTGGATATTCACTTTTATATGTGGCTTCATGCTCCTCGTCAATCACAATAATGCCGAGATTTTTAAATGGCGCAAACAGGGCGGAACGCGGTCCAATCATAACGGAAACCTCTCCGTTCTTTGCCTTTTCAAACTGGTCATAGCGCTCTCCCCTGCTAAGCTTCGAGTTCATAATCGTCACCCGGTTTCCAAACCGTTTCCGGAACCGCCTGACAGTCTGGTAGGTTAACGCAATCTCCGGTATCAGTACGATTGCCTGTTTTCCCATCCGGACAATTTCATCAATTATTTCAATATACACCAATGTCTTTCCGCTTCCGGTGACACCCTTTAACAGATAGGTGCCGGGCTGTCCATTCCGGTAATCCTCCACAACTCTTGATATGGCTTCCTGCTGCTCCGGATTGGGAATAACCTCTTCCCCATTTTCCGCCTCAGTTCCAATCACATCCCGGTAATACCCCTCCTCCGCCACGGCAATCACATTTTCATCCTGCATTGCCCTCAGTGTAGACGAAGAGATATTGAGCTTTCCTGTAACAAGGGCATAGGGAATCACCCTGTCCTCCATAAGCTCTGTCAATAATCTCACCTTTGCCCGGGCATTCTTTTTCCGGTACTGCTCTAACAGCTTCTGCGCCTCCTCATCCGGCACCAAAAGCCGTACCTCCTTATGGGTCAGCCCCTTTACCTTTTGCTTTATGGGCATAACAATCTTTAATGCATTAATCATGGTGGAGCCGTACCGCTCCTTAATAAATGCTGCCAGCTCAATCAATGCGCTTTCGATGGCAACACTTCCCTCCTTCACACCGGCAATTTCTTTAAGCCTGGCTTCCTCAAATGCCGGTGTGTCCGAAAAGGACACCACATATCCGCTTCTTAAATGATTCCCACGACCAAAAGGGATAGACACCTGTGTGCCTATCCTGATTTGTTCCACAAGAGCTTCCGGAATCCTGTACTGAAATGTCCGGTCAATCGCCTCATGCGAAATATCGATTATTATATCCGCATATTTTGGTGACATCCTCTTCCTCCAATATCTCTCTAATCAAATCCCGTTCATCCATATGGTATTTTCGACCCTTAATCTCCTGGTAATCCTCATGCCCCTTACCGGCAAGTACAATGACGTCCCCTTTTCTGGCATTCATTATGGCATAGCGGATTGCTTCCTTCCGGTCAACAATCTCCACATAGTTTCCGTCTGTCTTTGCCATTCCGGTCTTAATATCGTCCATAATTGCCTGGGGCTCCTCATCCCTTGGATTATCGGAGGTTATAATTGTAAAGTCTGCAAATTTCCCAGACACCTCGCCCATCTCATACCTCCGCACCTTGGAGCGGTTTCCTCCACAGCCGAACAGGGCAACCAGCCTTTCCGGATTATAAGCCCGCAAGGTGGTCAGAATACTTTCCAGACTCACTGCATTATGTGCATAATCAATTAAGATGGTAAAGGCATCGGAAATCGGAATCAGCTCCACCCTGCCCTTTACATGGATATCCCGCAATATCTCCAGAATCTTTTCCATTGGCACACCCATCTCCTTTGCCACTGCAATGGCAGACAGGGAATTGTGCACAGAAAACTCACCCGGCAGGCTTACCACCACCTCTTCCTGATATTTTCCGCCTAAATGATAGGAAATACCAAGACATCCATCCTTTTCGTAAAGCTTCCAATTTTCTGCCTGATAATCCGCACCCTCCTTTATGCCATAGGTAATTACCTGGCAGGTATGTCCCTTTAATATCTCGTCACAATGTTCATCATCTATATTAAAAATTCCTGTTTTACACATAGTAAACAGCTTGGCTTTCCAGCTTAAATACTCTTCAAAATCCCTGTGCTCATTTGGTCCGATATGGTCCTCTGATAAATTGGTAAAAATACCATAATCAAAAGAAACACCTGCCACCCGGTTAAGCATCAGCCCCTGGGAAGAAACCTCCATTACCACGCTGTCCAGACCGGCATCCACCATTTCCTTTAAGGTTCTCTGCATGACAATGGATTCCGGTGTGGTATTATTGGCAGGGGTTACCTTATCTCCCACAATGCTTTCTATGGTTCCAATCAGCCCGGTTTTATGTCCTGCCGCTTCAAGCATGGATTTAATCATATACGTGGTGGTGGTTTTCCCCTTTGTGCCGGTAATTCCAATCACTGTCAGCTTATCGGATGGATTCCCATAAAATGCAGCGCAGATTATTCCCATGGCATACCGGGTATCTGCTACCTTTACCACTGCAATCTCTGTATATTCCTCCAGGTTAACATCCTTTTCCACCACAATTACAGAAGCCTTTTTATCCGCCACATCCTTTGCATAGCTGTGTCCGTCAAATACAGCTCCGGTAATACAGAAAAAAAGCGTCCCCTCTGTCACCCTGCGGGAGTCGTTCTCCACTGCGGTTACCTCTGTATCAGGACTTCCCTGAACCAATGTATATTCCAATGTATTTAACAATTGCCCTAATTTCATATATAACCTCCTAGCCTAAATGCTGTCTCATATGCACGACGACTCAAAAAGGTTCGCCGAAGCTTTTTCTCATATGCACGGCAACACAAATGGCAGGCATATCCTGCCTGCCACCAGATAGTATCATTCGTCCTCATCGTCTCCAACAATTTTGACCTTTCCCTGATAAAGCTCATCCACGGCAACGGATAATGGTTTTCTGCCTTCTCCCTTTACCAGAGGTTCTTCTCCTGCAATAATCTGTCTTGCTCTCTTTGCAGTTGCAAGCACAATGGAATAACGGCTTTGTACCACTGGCTGTTCTCCCTGCTCAACCTCGCTGTTAACAACTTCCATTAAATCACTATAAGATGGATGTATCATGATAAAATCTCCTTTCGAATATCAAATAATTCATTTTTTGTCTGTTTAATATATTCCCGGTTGTTTGCTGTCCGGAAGCTCTCTGCCACAATAACTGCATTTACATTATCCACACAGGTCTCCAAATCATCATTCACAACCAGATAATCATATTCTGCCATATCATCTGTCTCTTCATAGGCACGCTTTAACCGCTTTGCAATTACCCTGGCATCCTCCGTACCTCTGCCCTCCAATCTCTCCTTGAGACTGTGTGCATCCGGCGCTGTCAGGAAAATCAATACCGCATCCGGATACTGCTCCTTAATCCGCATAGCTCCCTGAACCTCTATCTCCAGTATCACATTATGCCCGCTGGCTAATTCATCCTCCACATATTTTCTGGGAGTACCATAATAATTCTCTACATACTGTGCCCATTCAATAAATCCGTTATAGTCAATCAGATTCTGAAACTCAGCCACACTCTTGAAAAAATAGTCCTTTCCATCTACTTCACCGGGTCTCGGTTCTCTTGTGGTGGCAGAAACAGAAAGACTATAGTGATACTTCTCAATTAACTTCTTAACGACTGTCCCCTTGCCGACACCGGAAAACCCGGAAATGACAATCAACACGCCCTTTTTATTCATATGCTTCACCCTCTACTCAATATTCTGTATCTGCTCCCTGACTTTCTCAATCTCGGTTTTCAAATCAATTGCCTTGTTGGAAACATCAAGGGAATTGGCTTTTGAAAGGATTGTATTGGCCTCCCTGTTCATCTCCTGTGCGATAAAATCCAGCTTGCGCCCCACATTACCGCCCTCAAGCAAAATCGACTTTGTATTTTCAATGTGGCTTCTAAGTCTCACTGTCTCTTCATCCACACATATTTTATCCGCATAAATAGTAACCTCTGTAGCAATACGGCTCTCATCAATGCCTGCCCCCTCCAGCAGCTCCTTTACCTTTGCCTCTAACCGGTTCCGGTAAGCTTCTGTCAGGGATGGAGAAACTGACTCAATGTAATCCACCATGGACAACATTCCCTCCAGCTTCTGAAGCAAATCCTCCTTTAACGCTTCGCCCTCTTTGGTGCGGGACTCCACAAACTGGTTCGCTGCCTCATCCAGAATCACAACAAATTCCTTCCATAGCTGTTCCTCATTTTCAGACTGCTCCTCTAAGGTAAAGACCTCCGGATATCTGGAAAGCGTAACTGCTGACAGGTCGCTCCGCAGTTCAAAGGTTTCTGCCATCTGCTGCAAATACTTTACATATTCAGCCGCAATCTCCGGATTATATTTTACACAGACATTATTCTCTGTATAATCTTCATAGGTAATAAAAATATCTACCTTGCCTCTTCCGATATAATTCTTTAAATGATTGCGAATCGCAGATTCAAAGAAGTTTAATTTCTTCGGCATCTTAATATTCAAATCACAATATCTGTGGTTCACAGATTTCATTTCAATTACAATCTTGCGGTCCTTCGTGACGCTCTCTGCACGTCCAAAACCTGTCATACTCTTTATCAAGTGTTTCACCTACTTTATCCAGTCATCCATTTGGATTTCCAATATCATAATAAGCCAATCCACAAAAAGACATGAATTAACTTATATATTATAACCAAATATGTAAAGAAATGCAAGACAAGGTTTTCCCAACCTGCATTTTACTCCTTCACTTCCTCAATTCCCCTGATATCCGGCAGTGCCACCATGGAATAATTTGTGTGATAAATGACATATCCGGGATTTGCCTGAGGCGGTTTCTTAAGATTGCCTCTTCTTGTATAATCAATCTCCACCTTCGGACTGGTCTTTCCCGATGAGTAATAGGCGGCAAGACGGGCAGCCTCTTCATAGGTGGCGTCCGGCACATCCTCTGCCCCCTCTAATTTTACAATCACATGTGAGCCCGGCATCTCCTTGGCATGGAACCAGAGGTCCTTTGTCCCCGCTGTCTTAAAGGTGAGACGGTCATTTTGCAGATTATTTTTGCCCACATACATATGGAAGCCGTCTGATGAGATATAGTGCAGCGGCTTACTCTTTTCCTGCTTCACTCCATTTTTTTTACCCTGCTTTGCCTTTATGAGACCTGCCATCACCATCTCTTCCTTTATCTCTGCAAGGTCTGCCTCGGAGGTGGCAATCTCTATGCTGTTTTGCAGGGAAAGCAGGTGTTCCAGCGTTTTTTTGCTCTCCTCCACCAGTGTCAGGGAAGCCTCATAGGTACGCTTCAGCTTATTATATTTATTAAAATACCGGTTCGCATTTTCCACAGGCGTCATGGTGGTGTCTAACGGAATCGTTACCTCCTTATTGGTATAGTAATTCATCACCGTGACTTCCTTATCTCCGGTCTGCACCTCATATCCGTAGGTCTGTAACAGCTCTCCATAGATACGGTACTTATCCCGTTTTTCCGTATCCTTCAGCTGCCTGCGCTGAATATCATATTTTCTGGATGTCCGTTCCACCGCTGTTGCCAGCACCTTTCTCAAATCAGTTGATTTCTGGCGGATTCGGGAATAAATGTCCTTCTTTGCATAATAGCATGCCAGCAGCTCGGATATATCCCCAAAGTATTCCTGCCTTAAGTCGCCATACATTTTTAAAGGAATGGAAGAAAATGCTACCGGCTCATCCTCATTGTAGACAATTACCGGTTCATAATTTCCATCCTTCACCCGGGCAACCAGCTCGGAAAAAGCATCCCACAATGCCTCCTTATTACCCGCCGCAAGACTGTCCGTGCTGAAATTGCCATCCACCCCTGCCTCATAGCAGAGCTCACCGGCAATCAGCTTGGAAAAGCCTGTTACAGACGAATAAATGGCTTTTTCCACACTCATGGCTTTTTCTAAAATAACCATCTGGAAATATTCCTTTGAAACCTCTGACGGGTCCATCTTTTCATTTGGCGGCAGCACATAGTCATATCCGGGAAGCACCTCCCTCACTGAACTAATCTGGGCGCCAATCCGCTTAATAGCGTCCACAATCCGCCCGTTCTCCTCCATAAATATAATATTGCTGTGCTTTCCCATCAGCTCAATTACAAGCTTTTTTCTGCACAAATCTCCCATTTCGTCTAAATGCTCGATATCTATCATGATAATCCGTTCAAAACCAGGCTGCTCAATTCCCACAATCCTTCCATTGCCGATATGCTTTCTGAGCAGCATACAGAAATTAGGCGCTGTAGCCGGATTCGCCTTATTCTCCGACAAAAAATACACCAGCGGCAGTGTGGGGCTGGCATTTAACATGAGCCGGAAGGTGGTTCCCAGATTTTTAATAACCAGATTAATCTCATCATTTTCCGGCTGGTATATTTTATAGATACGGCCTCCTGTCAGCCGTTCCTTCATGTCCTTTACGATATTAGAAATCACTACTCCATCAAAAGCCATTCTTTTTTACTCCTTCTGCTGCACAAAACCGCAGACAGCTTTCCCGCCTGCGGCTCTCGTTTTTCTCTATTTATACAATTCCTCATACTTTTTTGCTGAGCTTGCCCAGGAATAATCCTGGCTCATGGCACGTACCTGCATATCCTCCCAGCTCTTTTTCTGGTTATAATAAACCTCTTTTGCATAATTAATGGTATGCAAAAGCTCCTGTGCATTATAATTAGCAAATGAAAATCCGGTTCCCGTCTGTTCAAATTCATTGTAAGGAATAACCGTGTCCTTAAGACCTCCTGTTTCTCTGACAATTGGAAGAGAACCATAGCGGAGCGCCATCAGCTGTGTAAGTCCGCAGGGCTCAAATCTGGACGGTACCAAAATCGCATCACAGCCACCGTACATCTTATGGGAGAGCGCATCAGAAAAATAAATATTTGCACTGACCTTTGCCGGATGAATGCCCTGGTAATACCGGAACATATCCTCATATCTCCTGTCCCCGGTTCCCAGCACAACAAACTGCACTCCGTCCTGACAGATATCATTCATCACCGCATCCACCAAATCAAGTCCCTTCTGGTCCGTCAGTCTGGAAATAATCCCCAGTACAAACTGGCTCTTGTCCACCGGAAGTCCCAGCTCCTTCTGGAGTGCGGTTTTATTCATTCCCTTATTCTTCTTAAAATTCTTAATATTGTATGCCTTTGCTAAATGCTTGTCCTTTTCCGGATTATACGTGTCATAATCAATACCGTTGACAATTCCCACTAAAGACTGGTTTCTTGCCTGTAACAGACCGTCTAAGCCTTCCCCATAATATGGCGTCTGGATTTCATATGCATAGGTATTGCTTACTGTCGTAATCACATCCGCATAGACAAGCCCGCCCTTTAACATGGAAGCATCCTTATGAAGCTCTAATTTGTCCGCTGTAAACAGATAATCCGGAAGACCGGAGCAATACCGTACATGTTCAATGTCCCATCTCCCCTGAAACTGTAAATTATGAATTGTCATAATGGACTTCATACTGCCGAAGAACGGATTCCCTGCAAACAAGGTCTTCAAATATACCGGAACCATGCCCGCCTGCCAGTCATGACAGTGTACAATATCTGGCCGGAAACCAATCACCGGCAGAATCGATAATGCCGCCTTGGAAAAGTAACAGAATTTCTCAATATCCCACTTGGTATCGCCATAAGGAGCCAGTCCGTTAAAATAAAATTCGTTATCGATAAAATAAACCGGCACTCCCTCATATTCCATATACATAATTCCTACATATTGCGAATGGTCTCCAATATCCATCTGGAAGTTTGTAATAAAACGCATTTTCTCTTTATATTTGGAAGGAATGCACATATAATTAGGAATGATAATCCGTACATCATACTCCTTTTTATCAAAAATCTTAGGAAGTGTCCCCACAACATCAGCCAGACCTCCGGTCTTAATAAACGGAACACATTCGGAAGCAATATAAGCAATTCTCTTCATCGGATTCTCTCTCCTTCGTACATAATAGACTTTTGTCCATTGTAGCATAAAAGTAATAAAAACAAAAGCTATTTTTAAGAGGAAACGCTTCTTATAACACCTCCGCAATATCTGTTATGCAGAGAATTCATCCATTCCAAAGCCCTTCATCCTGTATTCCAGCCGGAACTTATCCGCAATCAGAGCAATAAATTCAGAATTGGTCGGCTTTCCCTTTCCTGAATTTACGCTGTAACCGAACAGCTCCTCCATGGATTCCAGCTTTCCCCGGTTCCATGCCACTTCAATTGCATGACGAATCGCACGCTCCACACTGCTGGTTGTGGTATGATATTTTTTCGCGATGGTTGGGTATAAATATTTGGTAATATAATTAAGAATCTCCGGGTCCTTTACCGACATCATTATCCCTTCCCTGATATATTGGTACCCTTTGATATGAGCAGGAATTCCAATTTCCCGAATCATTTTTGTCACATCATTTTCCAGTGTAGAATCAAACAGAAACTGTTTTTGCTCTAACGTCATACCATCCCGTTGCTTTTGCTGTTGTTTCATCTGATAGTGACTCTCCAGAATCCTCTCCAATATTCTTGCAATAAATTTAGGCTCCTGGTTTAACATAAAATAATAATCCGCACCGGCTGCATATGCCAAATCAATAATCATTTGTGCAGCAACATCTGTCAAAAACACAAACTTTGTATCCCGCAATTCCTTTTTCCTGCATTCCTGAAGCAGGGAAATACCATCTCCTCCTTCTAAACAGATATCAGCTATAATCATATCCGGTTTCATGGAATGCATATCCTCTACGATTTGCTCATAGGAATCTGTTGTTTCTTTTATAACATACTCGAACTGTTTCATATGACCCAGTATAGTCTGCATTATCTGTCGTTTTTGTCCGGTTGCTATTATTATTTTCATACTCTCTCTCATATCATTCTCCAATCTTATGCCTCATTACGGCATTTACATTAACATCTTCATCATTCCCTTTTCTTCCAGTATTTTATTTTGATTCCTCCCTACTTTAAGCTCTTAGACTGGTCTAACCGTATCCTGTCTGCCATCAGTGCAATAAATTCCGAGTTTGTCGGTTTTCCCTTATCTGCCTGAATTGTATAGCCAAACAATTCATGTATCATATCAATGTTGCCCCGTTCCCATGCCACCTCAATTGCATGGCGGATGGCACGTTCTACCCGTGTATCTGTGGTTCCGTACTGTTCTGCGATATCCGGATATAACTGCTTGGTCACTGCATTTAACACATCCATATTATCTACCGCCATGATAATCGCCGTGCGCAGATATAAATAACCCTTTATATGCGCCGGAACTCCTATCTCGTGAATCATCTGTGTCACCAGTAAATTTAAATTCTTTTCCCTGTTTCCCTGTTTTACCACTATATCTTCAATCGGAAGTGCCCGGTTCGCCACCGCTCCCGGCTTCGGTATCTCCATAATGCATTTTTCCAGAGTATTTTCATCATTTTCCCATGGAAGAAATTTTACATTCTTCCGGTTCTGCAATACATTCAAAACCTTTGTCTGCTGTGCAGTAGCAACCAAAAGAAACCGTATTTTATCAAATTGTGACTCTGAGCGAACTTTTTCTATTACCCCGATGCCGTCAAGTTTCGGCATCACAGGATTCAATATCACAAGGTCCGGCACATCCTCCTTAATATGTAACAATAACTGGTCTCCTTTTTCATAAGTTCCCAAAAGATGACACTGCGTCTGTTTTCGCACAATGTCCTCCATCCTCTTTCGCATGATTTCATCATGATTACCAATCATTACATTAATCATACTTCCCTCCTAAAATATATGATTTTTCGTCAAGAATAATTCTATCCTCTGACAGAATTATTCTGACATCGACCATTTATGACTATACCAAAATCAAACTATAATTATAAGCTGGTGTATGACAATGCAACGCAATTTATTTTCTTTAAAATTGTGTTACAACACAATTTTTTACCCCCTTCCAATAAATATTTCTTTATTTTACAGTACTTTTGTTACGCTCGGTGAAAAACATGAGCTTTTAAAAAAATATAAAATTTTTTAACTTTAATTTAACCTTCTCAGTTTTTTCGCTAAAACATTCTATTTTTCGCCTTTTCGCATAGTCTCTACAAATATACCATAACCTTTTTTTGGTTCATCTACAAATACATGGGTTACTGCGCCCACTAATTTTCCGTTTTGAAGAATGGGACTTCCGCTCATACCCTGCACAATTCCTCCTGTTAAAGCAATTAAATTGTCATCTGTCACAATAATCTCCATTTCCTGGTCCCCGTTGTCATTTTTGTGTATATTCACAATCTCAATTTCATATAATTCCTTTTTTCCACTGACATAAGACTGTATATACGCCTTCCCCTTTTCCACCTCATCTACAGATGCAATTTCCACCGGAGTCTCCCGTTCTATCTCTTCCCTGAAGGCATCGGTAATCGTTCCATAAATTCCATATAACTGGTTCCCGTCAATATGTCCCACCACATTTTCTGTCTGATAGGCAATCATGCCTTCTATCTCCCCGGGACTTCCGGCAGTACCTTTTTCCACACCAAAAATATCTGCATCATAGATTTCCCCTCCGGAAACCTGAAGAAGCTCTCCCGTGTCCGTATCATTAATACTATGTCCCAGAGCGCCAAAGGAATCCCCCTCCACATAGGTCACGGTTCCAAGCCCCTGTAAATCATCTCTGACCCAGATTCCCACCTTATATACATCCGTTCCGGTCTCCACCGGCTCCACCTTTACATCAATGCACTCCTCATTCCGAATCACCTGGAATACAAGGGTCTTGCCCTCGCAGCATGTAATTGCCTCAATGAGCTGCTTTTTTGTTTTCATTTCCTCATCGTTTAATTTTGTAATATAATCCCCCGGCATCAGCTTATTTTTGGCGGGAGCCACATTTTTTCCCTCTAAATCCGTCACCTCTCCCGTATCTATGACCAGAATACCCTTTGTATTGATATAGATTCCCACTGTTCTGCCAACAGGAATCACCTTCTGGCTCTGGATATCGGCGCTGCTTTGATTCTGCTCCTTCGCCTGTCCTCCGGACTGCAGGGTATTGTATACCTCCGCTATCTCCCTGTTTTGATATTCCTCCCGGTATCCAAGACCGGCAACCACCAGGATAAACATAATGTTTACTGCCAGTAACCATTTTAGAAATGACTTGTATATCTGCATTGTTTTCTCCTTTTCTATTTTTATATAAAATAACTTTAGTCAAAAAAATAACCCACAATAAATGCTTTTACATTTATTATGAGTTATCCCGTTTTATCTCAGTCAGTTAACCTTTGCCTTACCTGCCAATTCTTTCATTTCTTTTGCACTCTGCATAACCGTATCGGTAATCTCCACGCCGCCTATCAGCCTTGCAAGCTCTTTAATTTCCTGCTGGGAATCCAGCTTTGAAATATGGGTAATGGTCTTTCCATTATTTACCTGTTTTTCAATCAGATAATGATGATTTGCCATGGCTGCAATCTGTGGCAGGTGGGTAATACAGATAACCTGATGGGTTTTTCCGATTCTGTGAATTTTTTCTGCCACCATCTGGGCGGTTCTTCCGCTGATGCCCACATCAATTTCATCAAAAATCAATGTTTCTATCTTATCAGCATCCGCCAGACAGGATTTCATTGCCAGCATAATCCGGGAAAGTTCTCCTCCCGATGCTACCTGCCATAACGGCTTCATCTCCTCACCAACATTGGTGGAGATAATAAAATACGGATAGTCTGTGCCATCTGCAGAATAATGCTCCGTCTGTTCAAACACCATGTCAAAACGGACATCCAGAAAATTCAAATCAACCAACGCTTCCGTTATATTCCCGGAGAGCAGCTCCGCAATCCGTTTCCGTTCCCTGCTTAAATCCCGGCATGCCTTTTCCAGCTTTTTCTCTGTCTCTGCAAGCTTTTCCTTCAAATCCTGTAAATACTGCTCCTGATGCAGCAGCTTATCATATTGCAGCTCCAGATTCTTTCCATATAATAATACATCCTCAATTGTCTTTCCGTATTTGGCTTTTAAATGATTGACTGTATTAAGCCTCTCTTCTATCTGTATAAATTCTTCTTCCGAAAAGCTGTTATTTTCCAGATACCCTCTCACACTTCTGCCAAAATCCGATATCAGGTCAGATACCGTGGCAAGCATATCCGTCATGGACTGAAGCTCCCCATCAAATTCAGAAACGGCTGTCATCTCCCGTAATGCCCGGTCCACACCGTCATATGCGGTATCCTCCGCGTAACGGTAGGCTGCTGATAAGCTTTCACTTATATTTTTGCTATTGGAGGCTTTTTTGTACAATTCCTCTAATTCGGCATCCTCCCCGGGCTTTAAGCCTGCACCTGCAATTTCGTTGCGCTCAAATTCCATTAAATCCAGCTTGCGCTTCTTTTCTTCCTCATTCATAGTATTTGCAGAAAGTTCATTTTTTAATTGGGAATATTCTTTATAAGCCTCTGACACCTTTTGTTTGAGGGAATCCAATGTTTCATGACCGTACCGGTCCAATAATTTTAAATGGTTTCCCGGAACCAGCAGGGACTGGTGTTCATGCTGTGCGTGCAAATCCAGCAGCAATGCTGCCACCTCCCTGACCCTGGCAAGCGTTACCGTCTCTCCATTTATCTTGCTTACACTCCTGCTGCCTATTATTTTTCTGGAAAGCACCAGCTCACCATCCGTCATTTCCGGTACAGAGAGCTCCTGAAGCCTTCGGAGAGTCTCTTCATCCTCTATGGAAAACAAAAGCTCCACCAACCCGTACTCGGCATCCTTCCGCACAAAATCCTTCGGCGCTTTTCCGCCTAATGCCAGCATAATGGAATCGATTACAATGGATTTTCCGGCTCCTGTTTCTCCGGTCAATATATTCAGATTATCCGCAAAATTGATGTCAATTTCATCAATTAACGCCATATTCTTAATATGTAAATTTAATAGCATATTATACCTCCAACTTACTCGTCAGATGCTACCTTTTTTATATCGTTGATAATTTCCCTGCAAAATTCATCGTTCCTTGTAGCACAAAAAATCGTATCATCTCCTGCGATACATCCCATAAATCCCTGAAATTTCATATTATCCAAAGCGGCTGCCACTGCCATCGCCATTCCGGATACCGTATGGATAACTATCATGTTCCCTGCGTAGTCCATGTCCAGAATGCCTGCACTCAAAACCTGATGATATTTTGCCATAACATCCGTATCTGCACTCTGAATCAGGGTATATTTCTGCCTGCCATTTCCATCCGGTACCTTGGTAAGCTTCATCTCCCGGATATCTCTGGAGATAGTCGCCTGGGTTGTGGTAAAACCGGCTTTCGTAAGCTCTTCCAACAGGTCATCCTGGGTTTCAATATTTTTTGTTTCAATGATTTCTTTGATTTTATTCTGTCTTTTTTCTTTCATATTTTACACCTCAGAAATGATTTGTTATCTTTTCCCGTAACACTTCATAAAAGCTTACATCAAAGAGCTTGACCATATTTGTCACAGCACCGGACTTCTTAATTACAATCCGGTCCCCGGTGGAAAGCTGGGTTCCCGGCTGGCCGTCAAAGCTTACAATCGCCTCTTCCTCCTGCGCCTTGCGCATTTTCAGCACCTCAATTACAATTTCATCCTCACTGGAAAAAACAATGCTTTTTGAGGTAAGGGAATGGGGGGAAATAGGCGTCACAATCATAAGGCTTGTTTTGGGTGAAACAATTGGACCGCCTGCTGACAGATTATACCCGGTAGAACCGGTGGGGGTACTGACAATCAGACCATCCGCCTCATAAATATCCATTACCTTTCCATTTACGTAAACCTTAAGACCAATGACCCTTGAAAATCCGGAGCGGGATACCACAATGTCATTCAATGCCACATCCTTAAGAACAGGCGTTCCGCTTTCATTTTTGTAAACTGCGCCACTGATGTTCATCCGCTCTTCCATCTCATAATCATCCGCCAACAGACGGTCAATAACCGGAAAAACCTGCTCCGGTTCAATTTCAGTCAAAAAACCCAGAGTTCCCAGATTCACTCCCACAATTGGAATTTCAAGCCTTCTTAAATCCCTGTTGACCTTAAGGATGGTTCCATCCCCTCCCAGCGCAATAATACAGTCAAAGGACCCCGCATCCTCTATCTCATAGGAAATCTCTCCATTTGTATCTCCGATTACCCTTCTGCTGGTTCCGCCATGCATGGCAATATATTTTTCAATCTTTGTGGTCAAAACCAGATTCTCATCCTTTATATAATTGGTTGCAATCAAAAAATGCTTCATACCATCAATCCTCTACTTATCCAAGGCTCCATGGGAGGCTGCCACCACATTGTTCACATCAATGTCCGCAGGTATTCTGCCTGCATCCCTGCTTAAATGTAAAAGATACTCTATATTGCCCTCCGGGCCCTTAATCGGTGAAAAATCCAGATTGCAGACACAGAATCCGATGGAGGAAGCATATTCCATTACCATCCGGATAACCTCTCTGTGTACATTGCTGTCCCTTACAACACCCTTTTTTCCCACCTTTTCCCTGCCTGCTTCAAACTGTGGTTTTATCAGGCATACAATTTCACCATTTTCTGTCATAAGCTCCTTCACCGGCGCTAATACCTTTGTCAGGGAAATAAAGGAGACATCAATGGACACAAATTCCGGCGGCTCCTCAATCTGCTCCGGTGTCACATAGCGGATGTTGGTCTTTTCCATACAGACTACCCGCTCGTCATTCCGCAGCTTCCAATCCAGCTGTCCGTGTCCCACATCCACCGCATATACCTTTACGGCTCCGTTTTGAAGCATACAATCTGTAAATCCTCCGGTGGAAGAGCCCACATCCATGCAGACCCTGCCCTCTAACCTTACGTCAAAGCTGTTCATGGCTTTTTCAAGCTTAAGCCCTCCGCGGCTCACATATTTAAGGGTAGAACCCTTAATCTCGATATTTACTTTATCATCAAAGGCAGAACCTGCCTTATCTTCTCTTTGTCCGTCCACAAATACAATTCCGGACATGATAATTGCCTTTGCCTTTTCCCTGGAAGCTGCCAGCCCACGGTTTACCAGCATTACATCCAATCTTTCCTTCATACTTTGCCTCCATTACAGGTATTCCTCTACTACACGCATTACACTCTGTGTATCAATACCAAGCATTTTCCTCAGCTCTGACACCTTTCCATGCTCCACAAACATATCCTCAATTGCAAGATTTTGAACCTTTATGTCCGTTATTCCACTGCCCATATAAAATGCAGAAACAGCCTGTCCATATCCGCCCTGGAACATATGCTCCTCTAAGGTTATAACCACCTTATGATTTGCTGCTAAATCCCTTAACAGTTCCTCATCCAAAGGCTTTACAAACCTCGCATTTACCAGGGTAATCTCTGTTCCCTTTTCCTTTAAGGCATTATATACCTCAAAAGCGGTTTCAACCATGTTTCCCACTGCAATCAGCGCCACATTTTCACCCTGAAACAAAACCTCGCTTTTACCATACACAATCGGCTCCTGCTGTTCCTTTAACCCGTAAAATGCATCCCCTTTGCTGTATTTAACCGCAATGGGACCATCGTACTCCACTGCATATTCCATGGCTCTGCTCAGCTCATAGCGGTTTTTCGGTGCCAGTACCGTCATTCCCGGAATCTGTGTAAGATACGCCGAGTCAAATATACCCTGATGGGTTGCTCCGTCCTCTCCCACCAGACCGGAACGGTCAATCGCAAATATGACATGAAGCTTCTGCAGACATACATCATGCAATATCTGGTCATAAGCCCTCTGTAAAAAGGAGGAATAGACAGCCACCACCGGAATCATGCCCTCGCTTGCCAGACCGGCAGCAAAGGTCACCGCATGCTGCTCTGCAATTCCCACATCAAAGAATCTGCCCGGATATACGTTGGCAAATTTCTCAAGACCGGTTCCCGAGGACATGGCTGCCGTAATCGCTACAAGATTTGGAACCTCTCCTCCCATAGCCAGAAGCTTTCTTCCAAATACATCCGTATTGGTCAGCTTTTCCTTTTTCTGAAGTGCCTTTCCGGTTTTTAAATCAAAGGGGGCTACTCCATGGAAATATTTCGGATATCTCTCGGCATACCGGTATCCCTTTCCCTTAATTGTTTTCACATGAACCACCACCGGACGCTTCAGCCGGATGGCAGCCTCAAAGGTATCAACCATCTGTGATATATTATGTCCGTCAATGGGCCCGATATAGGTAATTCCCAAATCCTCGAAAAACATACCCGGCACTAATAATCCCTTTATGCTGTCCTTGCCCCGTTTTACTGCCTTGGCAAGACCTTCACCGATTCCCGGAATGTGCAAAAGTCCTTTTTCCACTCCGGATTTCACATCATTGTAAGCCTGTCCCACACGGATTTTGTTCAGGTAGGTTGACATTCCACCTACATTTTCATCTATGGACATATCGTTGTCATTCAGTATAATCATGCAGTTGCTTTTAAGCTGTGCCAGATTGTTAAGCGCTTCATAGGTAAGACCGCCGGTAAAAGAACCATCTCCGATAACTGCCACAATGGTACTCTTTTTGCCATTTAACTCATGCGCCTTTGCCATACCGATTGCCGCGGATATGGAGGTAGAGCTGTGTCCCGTCTCAAAAACATCTGTTTCGCTCTCCACTCTTTTCGGAAATCCACTCATTCCGCCAAACTGCCTTAAGGTATTAAACTGTTCCTGTCTGCCCGTCAATATCTTATGGGTGTAGCTTTGATGTCCTACATCCCAGATTATCTTGTCTTCCGGCAGATTAAGGACAAGATGGAGCGCCATTGTCAGCTCCACGCAGCCAAGATTGGATGCGAGATGTCCGCCGGTTTTTGAAATATGATGCAGCAGAAAGCTTCTAATCTCGTCAGCCAGAGGTTCCCAATATTCCACGTCAAATTGCTTAATATCATTTGGTTGTTTTATTTTATTTAACAGCTCCATAAAAATACCTCTCATATATTAGTAAAGGTAATGTAAAATCCCCCAGCCTTTTCTAATTCTTTCTATGTATTAAATATCTGACAAGCTCCACTAAAAAGTCAGAATCACCGTCAATGGATTGCAAGCTTTCAATTGCAGCCTCCGATAAACGTTCTACCTCTTCACCGGCTTTCTCAATTCCATGAATGGTAACATAGGTCACCTTTTCATTCTTCTCATCACTGTGAATCGGCTTTCCCAGCTCTTCAAAGGTTGCCGTTTCATCCAGAATATCATCCTGTATCTGAAATGCCATCCCAATATTATACGCTACTTTCTGAATCTTTTCAATTCCCTCATCATCTGCTCCCGCCAGCACAGCACCAATCATCATGGCAGCCTCAATCAACGCGCCTGTTTTATTTTCATAAATATAAGCCAGCTGCTCCTCATTCAATCTGGTGCCCGTCAGCTCCACATCTGCAACCTGTCCGCCAATCATACCGTAAATGCCCGGCTTGGATGCCAGAATCTGCATAGCTTTTTCCACATTGCGTCTGTATTCCAGTTCTTTCCTGACAGCAAGATACTGTTCCTCCGTAAAAGCACAGTTATCCCCCTGCCTGCCACCGGAAAAACCAGATTCCTCATCTATAACAGAAAACGCCTTTGCCGCCGTCTCATAAGCATAATTCAGCAGACTGTCCCCGGCAAGTATTGCCATGGCCTCTCCATATACAATATGCGCTGTTTTTCTTCCCCTGCGGTAGTCATCATTGTCCAGCGCCGGTAAATCATCATGAATCAGGGAATAGGTATGAATCATTTCCAATGCCGCCATAAAAGGCGCGATTACCCTTCCCTTTCCACCAAACAGCTCGAAAGTGCTTCCCATCAGCAGCGGACGAATCCGTTTTCCCCCTGCCGACATGGTGTAATCCATCGCCTCAACCACCGTTTTCTGAAGGGTCGGATTTTTAGGCATATACTCCCGGATGACTGCCTCAATTGTATCCACACGTTGTTTCATATTTGTTTCAAAATCCATACTACACTTCCACCTTTATTCCTTGTCCTCCGGCTCAAAATTTTCACCGATTACAATCATTTCCTTTTCGATTCCAGTCAGCTCTTCTTTACAGGATGCCACCAGCTTTGCACCCCTTGCATACAATTCTATTGATTCCTTTAATGGAACAGCATCGGATTCCAGCTTCACAATAATTTCTTCCAGCTCCTTAAATGCCTGTTCCAAATCAAAATTATCTGCCATTTTCCTTCTCCATTTTCTCTTCAATCCTTGTCACAACACCTTCAATGGTTCCATCCCACACCGTCACGGAAAACATATCCTGTTCCTTTACATCCGCTACAGACCGGATGGCATGCCCGTCCTGGCGTTCCATATATCCATAGCCTCCCACCAGCTTTGCCGTGGGACTTAAACCGTTTAATTTTGCCAGCAAAATTTCATACTGATGCCTGCGGTTTCCCATTTTCTGCAGCATCCCCTGCATCACCTTATCCTGTAAGGAATCCAGATAGATTTTCTGGTTTTCCAGCCTGACCTTCGGCGACACACTATCAAGCTTTGCCGACAGCATGCCCATTTTGTGGTTCATCTGCTGGAGCTTTTGTCCGGCACACTTGCGCATCCGGCTTTCATACTGCCTTACCTGATAAAGGGAGGACATCACATCCGGTATCGCCAGCTCACAGGCGGCACTGGGAGTCGGAGCTCTCAAATCCGCCGCATAATCGGCAATCGTATTGTCAATCTCATGGCCTGTACCTGATATAATCGGAGTCTTTGCATGATAAATGGCTCTTGCCACAATCTCTTCATTAAATGCCCATAAATCCTCTATGGAACCACCGCCACGGCCAATGATAATCGTATCCATTCCCATCCGGTCCAGAGTTTCAATTCCCTTTACAATAGTTTTTGCGGCTCCCTCTCCCTGTACCTGGGCAGGATATAGATAAAGCTGCACATAAGGGTTTCTTCTTCTTGCAATATTTAAAATATCCTGTATCGCCGCACCCGTTCTGGCAGTCACAATTCCAACCTTTTTTGGAAACTGTGGTATCTCTTTTTTAAGTTCAAATTCAAAAAGACCTTCCTCATAAAGCTTCTGCTTTAACCGCTCATAGGCTTCATAGAGATTGCCCCTGCCATCCAGCACAATCTTTTTTGCATAGAGCTGGTATCTTCCATCCCGTTCATAAACGGCGATGCTTCCTGTAATAACAACGCTCTGTCCGTTCTCCAGCATAAAATCCAGTCCTTCTGTCCGGGCAGAGCGGAACATTACACCATTTAAGGCACTGCCCGCTTCCTTCAACGTAAAATAAATATGTCCGGAGGAATGATATTTCACATTCGATACCTCACCCTTCACCTGTACATTCCGCAGCAGGTAATCATTTGCAAACATATTTTTTATATACATATTAATCTGTGATACTGAATAAATGGCAGCCATATCCAATCCCTAACCTAAAGTCTTTTCTACCTTGCCAAGCACAGCATTGACAAAACCCTTTGCATCCTCGTCACAATATTTCTTACTAAGCTCTACCGCCTCGTTGATTGCCACACCGCTTGGCACATCCTCTTCAAACATCATCTCATATACTGCAATCCGCATCAGTGCAAGCTCTGCCTTGCCAATCCGGTTTAAATTCCATCCCTCACAGCATTCCTCAATCCTTGCATCAATTACATCAAGCTGCTCTATGACAGCATTTACCTTATTGCGTATATAAATCAGGTTTTCTTCACTTTTTCCCTCTAATTCCTCAAGGGAAAATTCAATCTGCTCTTCCATCTCCCTTTTCTCCGTAAAGGGTAACCGGAATAGAATCTTAAACACCTCTTCTCGTACCTGACTTCTCAACATATCCTTATCCTCTCTGCTCTAAAAAAAATATATTTTTATAACTCAAAAATGGTTCACCGAACCATTTTTTCATATGCTTGGCAACTCAAAAAATGTCCACCGGACATTTTTCTCATATGCATGGCAACCGGAAGAAGGCTGCCTCCCGGACCATACAATATGCCCAGGCAGCAGCCTTGTTAAATCCCTATTATGCCTTTGTTGCTTTCTCTTCCTTATCAATTGCAACTCCGGCAATTCTTACACGAACCTCCGATACCTCTAAGCCTGTCATGGTTTCAATCGCCTGCTTCACTTTCTCCTGAACCTTTTTCGATACATCCAGTACGCTGTATCCATATTTCAGCTCCAGCGATAAATCTACCTTCACATTATCCGGAGATACCAGAACCTTTACACCCTTGGAAAGATTTTTCATTCCAAGCTTACTTACCAGTTCATTTGTAATGTTGCCATACATCTTTGCAACACCATCCACCTCAGTTGCCGCCAAGCCTGCAATAATTGCAATGACCTCATCTGCAATCTGAATATCTCCAAGTACACCTGCTTCTTTTACGCTATATGTGCCAGTATTCTGCATTTCTGCTGCCATAACCATTCCTCCTTCGCCACTTAGTGACTGAAAATCTAATCATATGTAATATAGTATACCAAATCTACTATACATTTTGCAATGTTTTTGGAGAAATTCTTGTCTACAAGATAATGCTATCACTAAAATTCCCTGTAAATCTTTTTATTGTTTTAATGTGAAATTTATCGTATAATGGTATATATTTATTTACATATGGAGGAATCAGCTCATGAAAAAGAAAATCTTACTCTTATTTATTCTAACCATTATATTATCATTTTTTCCACTGCAGGCATCTGCCGAAGCTACCTGCACTCATACCTGGAGTGACTGGGAAGTATATATGGAACCCACCTGTGGGGAATCCGGTAAAAAAATGCGGTACTGTCTGGACTGTTATGAAGAGGAATACGCAGATATACCTGCAACAGGCGAACATGAATGGGATGACTGGTATACGTTAAAATCCGCAACTATTTCAAAAACCGGTATAAAAGAACGGGAATGTTATATCTGTGGAGAAACCCAGAAAAAAACTACTTCCAAATTAAAGCCTTATATCAAATTATCAAAAAAGACCGTAAAGCTGCAGACCTCTAAAACTTACTCATTAAAAGTGCGCTATGCGAAAGGCGATTCCATAAAAAAATGCACCTCCAACAATAAAAAGGTTGCAACTGTAACCAAAAAAGGAAAAATCAAAGCAAAGAAAAAAGGGACTGCAACAATCACAGTTGTATTGAAGTCAGGCAAACGGGCAAAATGCAAGGTGACAGTATCCGCCAAAAAGAAAAAGGCTGCCTCAAATAACAGTTCTTCCAAGGGAACCGTATACTGGACACCAAATGGCACTGTGTATCACAGCACAAAAAACTGCCCAACCCTGAGCCGCTCCCGCATTATTTACAGCGGTCCGCTATCCAGCTGTCCAAAACCGAGGGCATGTAAGGTCTGTTATTGATTGGTTGTCAAATTACTCTTCCAGCAATTCCTCCATAGCCTCATCCACAGAAAGCTGCGGCTGGTCATCAATCATACTGCCAAGCCTGCTGATTTTCCCTTCCGCTTCCGAAAGATATTCCGGAATCCTCCCAAGCTCCTCTCTGCATTTTCCGGAAAGCATTGGGTCTTCTTCCTCCATACAGAGCATGCCATCATAAAGCATATAAGCATAATCAAGATATACCTCATAACGGAAATAATCCCTCGCAATTGCCTCCTTCTGCCATTTCATTACACCCTCATAATCGTCCCGGCAGTAGGCTGCCATTGCTTTTGCCTGATACGCCAGTGCACAGGTGCTGTTTTGTGATAAAATCCGGTCTGCAAGGCTGTCCACCTCTTCAACGTCCTCCGATTCCGACAAGAGCTTAAGCTGTTCCTCTGTATACCATGGGTACCAGGTTACTGCAAGGGCGGGCTGTTCCGTATAGGCGGCGAGCAGCGGCACTGTCATATAGGCAGACAAAAGCATCAGGATACCGGATTGCGCCAGAATATACCCCCTTTTCACAGTCAACGGCTTGCCTGACAAGAAATTCCAGTCCTTCTGTTTCCGGGACTCAGAAGCCGGAGCCTGCTTCCACCGTACATCCTCCATAATCAGCAGTATAATTGCCAGAATCACTGTATAAGAATAATCAAAATCCAGCAGGCTGTGAACAAAAATAACTGCTGTCACCAGCTTATTCGTAACGGATACCTTCCGGCAAAGCAGCGTTTTTCCCACTGCAAAAAGATAAATTCCCATTGGTATCCACCCGATATCCAGTCCTAACTGCATCAAATCATTGTGAATATAACGCACCGTATACACACCGGTCTGGATTTCATTTTCCATATAATAATATCCCAGATAACCCATTCCAAAGGGATGTTTTAACAGTAATGGCAGAGCATCCCGCACATAGAGCAGTCTGCCGACCAGCGTAGAATCGGTCAGAGAAAATGTGGTAATTCTCCCGACACTGCCGGAATCCCCGGTCAGCCAGACAACCCCTGCAAAAGCTGCCGCAAAAGCCGCCGCTCCGGCAGCCAGCCTTCCGTTCCGGTTCCTTACTATTATAAAAAGAAATACCAGTACCGTCAGTACCAATACCGTTCTGCTTCCCGTCACTCCAATTCCTGTGGTTAACACGGCTGCCAGCGCATAGTCACAGAGGGATGGATGCTTTTTGTTACAGAGAAGTACAATCCCAATCAAAAGAAACAGGGCAAAGGTGTTGGGATACTGGAAAAAACTGCCCAGGCGCCCATTGGAATATAAGTGCTCCTTCATAAAAGGCACAAAAAATCCTATAAACCCGATAAGGCACATAACCGCACCCACATACGGAATTACAGAAAAAAGCTTATCCCGGTATCCGGAATCCGTCTGCTGTACGAATAATAATAACAGCACAATCCAGGAAATCCGGAAAATTCCTAAAAAAGCCATGCCGGAATCCACCGCCCAGATACAGGTTATAAGATAAAAAATGAGAAGCAGCAATGCCAGTGAAAATCCCACTGTACCCTGACACTGTATATTCTTTTTCCTTCTCATGCCCGCCAGCAGAATCATCCCTAACACAACCGTAGCGATTGCGCCACAGAACTCATAATACATTCCATAAAAAAATGGGAGCATGCAAAAAGCAATTAAAATCCACAATCTCATCCCCTGCTCCTCTGTCTTAAGCTTCATTTTATCTTTACCCCCATTTCTATTCCAATACTATTCCGGTAATTGTAAAGTCTTATCCCCTGCCTTTTACGAAAAAAACCCCCCGGATGCCGGAGTTTTTCCCTGGCATCCGGGGTATATAAACACAATTTCATTCCCCTGGGATTACTTTGCGTATATCTCTACATAGAAGACTCTGCTGCCCTTTTTGAGGGTCAGTCTGCTGTAACCCTTTTTCTTAACCTTGATTTTTCCGGTTTTCTTGCTATAGCTTAATGCATCGCTCTGGTTCACCGCCTTGTAACCGGAGCCGATATAATTCTTTAAGCTGATGGTCTTTCCCTTCTTCGTCTCAAAGCTGAGTGTTAACTTCTTCTGCTTGGACAGGTTAAGCTTCTTAATCTTTGAACCGTAAAAGCTTAAATATTTAAGCTTGGTGTTTTTCTTAAGATTCAGGCTGTTAAGCTTGGTCTGATAGCACGACAGGCTCGTAAGCTTTTTGTTGTTGGCAAGATTTAATTTGGAAACCTTTGTACAGCCCGCATTTAAGCTTGTCAGATTCTTATTTTTTGACACATCAAGAGTCTTTAAATTCTTATTACCATTTACACTAAGATAAATGAGTTTTTTCAGATTTTTAAGATTCAGGCTCTTGATATTATTATCTGTTGCATACAGACTGACAACCGCTGACGGCAGCTTTAAAGAGGTCAGTCGCTTATTGCTGATACAGCCTACATATTTTAACTTTTTATTAGCCGAAAAGTCTAAAGCCTTCAAGCCCGTTTTGCTTATACTGACACTCTCCAGCTGTTTTAATTTTTTCATTCCTGTAAGCTTCGTGACAGGCGCTGAAATATAAAATCCTTTAAGCTTTGTATACTTGGAGACATCAAAACTCTTAAGCTGTCCACCCAAAGACAACGTTTCCAGCCCACTCATATTGCCAAAGGAAATTTTGGTTATCTTCTGTCCGTTGACCATGACGCTCAACGCTTTCGGAGCATTTACTGTAACGCTCTTTAAGCTCTTTAAACCTGAAATATCAACTACCTGTGCATGAGAAGCCGAAACCTTTAAGGATGCTGTTGAAACACCACCCAGGCTGACATAAAAAAGGTTCTGGTCTGATGTAAAAGAAGACGCACCATACTTCTCAGCTGTAAAATACCCCAATCCGCTAAACTTTTTGATGCAGTCTGCACTGTAAACCGTGCCATCCGTGCCATACACCGACAAATATTCCACGGAATCCGTATCAACAGAGAGTATCCCGGAAGAATCTCTGCGAAAGGTACCGGAAGAGCCAAAATCATACTCTATATATTCCGTGTTTTCGCCAAGCTCATCATCGCTGCTTACACTCTCCTTTACAACGCGCTCTAATGCGTTTCTGATTGCCGTATCCGGAAAATTTGCTGCATTAACAGGCACATAATTTTCAGCCAGAGCAACACTGCTTCCTGTTATCATTCCGACTGCCATAATTGCCAATGTAAGAAATGTTTTCATAATCTGTTTCATCGTTTCTCCTCCTTTTAAGAAAATAATCTCTCGGAATCTTTAAGCCAGTAAATATAAGGCTTTCAGATTCCTTTTTT
>ENA-OYZN01000034-OYZN01000034.1-human-gut-metagenome-genome-assembly--contig:-NODE-34-length-104095-cov-43.378566_pt1 | contig 104095 bp, 108 predicted proteins | sample MGYA00243294_ERZ653483 | MGnify/ENA primary metagenome ERZ653483 (study PRJEB26926, sample SAMN06165155) | human gut metagenome | biome: ENVO:00009003; feature: ENVO:2100002; material: ENVO:00002003... | reverse complement strand
GACAGCTTGTTTATATTATCAGACTACTCTTACTATGTCAATCCCTTTTTTGAAATAAATTCGGATTTTTTTGTTCCCGGCCACAATGAATCCTTCTTCAGCTTTGCCGTGCCTTGTTTCAGTTAACGCACAGCAGTTTTGTAAGAAGCCGGTCCGCAGCAGTAACAAGCGTTTGCAGCAGCGCATCCACACCCGCTTCGTCCGGCGCATTTGCCCCGATATAAAGCTTCAGTTTTGGTTCTGTTCCGGAGGGCCGCACGCAAATCCACGGACCGCCCGCAAGGGAATAGCGCAGCACATCGATCCCCTGCATCGAAGCAGGCTCCACGGCACCATCCGTTATCCGTGTACATGTTCCGGCAAGCAGGTCTTCATATGTTTCCACGGCAATTCCACCGAACTCCTTTGGGCAGTTTGTGCGCAGCGCCGCCATTGCGCCGCGAATACATTCAATGCCATCCTTGCCCGCAAGCGTGTAGGATTTTACGGATTCCTTGTAATAGCCGTATATATGGTACATTTCGCAGAGCACATCATAAAGCGTCATGCCCTTTTGTTTGTAATATACACAGGCCTCCGCAACAAGCATTGCCGCGCAGATCGCATCTTTGTCCCGGGCGAAGCTCCCCGACAGGAAGCCATAGCTCTCCTCAAAGCCGAACAGGAATGTCTGCTCGCCGGTGCGTTCACAGCGGTCGATTACTTCGGAAATAAAGCGGAAACCCGTCGGCACATCCTTGCAGGCAACGCCGAACCGCGCGCAGATTGCATCCGCCATGCGCGTACTCACAAGCGATTTTGCAACTATGCCGTTTTCAGGCAGCGTCCCTTTTTCCTTGCGTGCCGAAAGCAGATAATGAAGCAGCAGGCTGCCGATCTGGTTGCCCGTCAGAACATCGAACGCTCCATCCTTTTTGCGCACGGCAACGCCGAGCCGGTCAGAATCCGGATCCGTTGCCAGGATTGCGTCCGCGCCAATCCGATCCGCAAGCGGCACCGCCAGCGTAAACGCATCGGGATCCTCCGGGTTTGGCGCCTTTACAGTTGGAAAAGCAGGATCCGGTTTCTCCTGCTCCGGCACGATATGCACGGCAACGCCCACGCGCGCAAGCAGCGTGCGCACCGGAACACAGCCGGAGCCGTGCAGCGGCGTATAAACAAGCTTCAATTCCCCGCCATGCACGCGCATCAGTTCCGGGTATTGCAGCAACGTTTCCGTTGCCGCGTAATACGCTTCATCTATTTCCTCCCCGATCATCATGAGAAGGCCCTTTTCAATCGCTTCGCTTTCCTCCATGCCGCGTACCGCAAAATAATCCGCGCAACGGATCTTGGCAAAAATTTCAGCCGCCTGCGCAGGAGCCGCCTGGCCGCCATGTTCCCAATATACTTTATAGCCATTGTATTGCGGCGGATTATGGCTCGCTGTGATCACTACGCCTGCAATACAGCCAAGGTGCCGAACCGTAAAGGAAAGCTGCGGCACGGAATGCAGCGTTGTATAAAGATACGCCTTGATTCCGTTCTGCGCAAGCACAAGCGCCGTCTCGCGTGCGAACGCATCGCTCATCCTCCGGGAATCGTATGCGATGGCGACGCCGCGCGCAGGCCCATCCGCAAACGTGCGGATGTATTTTGCAAGGCCTTCCGTGGCACGCCGAACCACATGCACGTTCATGCGGTTCGTACCTGCGCCGATGATGCCGCGCAAGCCCGCAGTGCCGAATTCCAGCTCCGTATAAAACCGTTCCTCAATCTCCTTTTCATTGCCTGCAAGAGCCAACAGCTCTCCCCGCAGCGCAGGATCAAGCCTTTCCTCTCCCAGCCATTGCCGGTATATCGTTTCCGATTGCTTCATACCCATTTTTCCCTTCTGAAAAACTATTTCTCTTTCTCCGCCACCATTGCATATCCCGCTGGAACCTCGCCCGAAGAAAGCACGGCATCGCGCACCATGCTGTAAGTACAGCCGTTGCCTACGATGATATGATCGTGCAGCGTTATGCTCACCGTTTGCAGCGCATCGTATACCGTGCGGGTGGTTCTGACATCTTCGCTTGAGGGCTTCGGGTTGCCGGATGGGTGGTTATGCGTCAGGATTACGCTGTTCGCACCATGGCGCAGCGCGCATTCCAGCACCAGGCGGGGGTAAAGCACCGTTTCCCCCAACGTGCCGGAAGCGACCTTGTCCGCATGCAGCACGGTACGCCGTTTATCCAAAGAAATTACATAGGTTTCTTCATATTTTGCGCCTGCAAGCAGCGCTTGGCAATAACGCGAGGCCGCTTCCGGCGTGTTGACCGCCGTCCGTTCGGCGCAGAGAGCGCTGCGGCGCTGCATAAGCGCGCCCGCAAGCGAAAGCAATACGGCTGTCTGCGGGCCGATCCCCTCCTGCCGCATCAGGTCGTATGGGTTTGCGGCAAGCACCTTATCCAACGATCCATACGCTGCAAGCAGGCGGTGTGCAAGCGGGTTCGTATCGTGCCGCGGGATGGCATAGGTAAGCAAAAGCTCCAACAGTTGATGCTCATGCAGCGCGGATGCGCCATGTTCCAAATAAGTTTGCCGCAAGCGTTCCCGATGTCCTTCATGCATGGTTCCACCCCGTCCTCTTCTTTATCCTTCCATGGTTCCCATTGCGTGCGACGCGAAAACGTGTTTGCGGCCAATCAGCAGCGCCACCCCGCCGCAAAGGAACAGCAGGATAATGCTCAAAATGCCAAGTGATGCACGGTTGGTAAGCGTATATACAAGCGAATACAATGCCGGGCCGATCACGCAGGAGAATTTGCCGAAAATATCCAGGAAACCGAAGTATTCATTGGAACGCTCCGGCGGGATGATCTGGCCGAAGTATGAACGGGAAAGCGCTTGTATGCCGCCCTGCACCGTGCCAACGAGCGTTGCGAGCACCCAAAAGAGCACCGTGCTCGTGCGTGTTGCCGCCGCCACATCGCCGCCCAAAAGCTCCGCGCGTTCGATGTTGTTGCCCATCAGGAAGCCGACGATGGTGATTGCAAAATACACGCCCACCGCGATCGAGATCATCCGGATGGAGCCGACCTTCTTTGCAAGGTTCCCGAACAGGATGGAAAACGGCACCGCAACAACCTGCGTCACGAGCAGGGCCAGAATCATGCCGATGGTGCCGAGGCCAAGCGTTGTGCCGTAATTCGTTGCCATGCTGATGATGGTGCTCACGCCGTCAATATAAAAGAAATAGGCGACCATGAAGTACAGGATGCGCTTATCCCTCAAAATCGAGCGGAATGTTTTCGCCATATTGGAAAACGCAGCGCGCGCAAGCTGCGCCGGAGGCTCTTCCACGCTGTAAACCTGCTCCACATTTTTAAGGAAAGGAATGCTGAACACCGCCCACCAGACAACCACGATCAGGATCGAAATTTTATAAGAAAGCTCATTCTGCCCCATCAGCAAAAGAATGACGATGGAGATCACAAACGGGATGGTGCTGCCGCCGATATAGCCCATTGCATAGCCCCAGGCAGAAACCTTATCCATGCGCTCCGGCGCCGTCACATCCGTCAGGAACGAATCATAAAACAGGCATGAGCCGGAGAAGCCGATGCGGGAAATCACAAGGCCCACAAGCATCAGCTGCCAGGAATCAAACACGGCCATCGCTGCCGTAAACACAAGACCCAGCAGCAGGAAGCCCGCAAAAAGCTTTTTCTTCATGCCGCGGAAATCCCCGATCGCCCCGAGCAGCGGCGATAGGAGCGCAACGATGAGGTTCGCCGCCGAAACCGCAAAACCATAGATTTTATCGCCTGTGTCGGTTGCCGCCATGGCAAAATAGATCGGGAAAATTGCAGCCATGATGTTCGTTGCGTAAACCGAGTTTGCCCAATCGTAAAGAATCCAAGCGCGCTCTGTTTTTGAAAAGCGTCTTTCCCTTGCCCGCATTCGTGTTCTCCCCTTCCACGCTAAGCCTATACCGCCTTGCACTACTTACATTATAAATTACGCGATTTTATCTGTACAGGCATTTTCCGGCATCCAGGAAGGCTTTTCCAAAATTTAACACGCCATCTAATTGAGCATGCATGGAGCCGCGGAGAGGCCATCCCATGCAGTAGGTTCAGGGTGGTGCGTGTTGCCCACAATTCGCATGGTCGCGCTGCATCCCGCACTGCTCTCGCCCGGCTCTGCCCTCCCTTTCAAAAGGGAGCTTAACGGAAGCTGAAACCCAAAAGGTTCCTTTTTGAAAGGAGCTGTCCGCACAGCGGACTGAGGATTGTCCTTATTCCCGCAATGGTCGCGGTTTACGGCAATCCCCCCGGCAGCACCTTTGGTGCTGCCGCCCCCCTTTTATAAAGGGGGCTTAATGCTAACCGAAACCCGAAATGGAGCTGTTGCAGAATTTTTATTCTGCAACAGCTCCTGTCGCCGCGTGCCGTGCTTTATTCCGCTTCGGCAATCATGGCTGCAATGTTGGAAAAGTCAAAGCCGGTGCAATGCTCCGCTACGTCAAAGCACGTGTGAAGCCCGTTTGCACCGTTTGTGTGGATCAAAAGCGCATCCCGTGTCACAGGGTCGAAGCAAACGAAGGACTTGAAGCCGCCGTTGTCGCCCCAATGCCAAATCACCTCTTGATACAACCCCCAGCCAAGGCCCCATTCCACACCGTGGCCGGCCGGATTGCGCACCGCGCGCACCCGCGAAGCAAACCCGGTTTCCGAAAGGATCTGCGCCAGAAATTTTGGATAATCCGCAATCGTCACATACAGCGAAAACGCGGCGTTTGGCTCAAGCGCAACCGTGTGCTGCGCACGCCTGCGCTTGGGTTCCGGCGCTCCCGCTTCATCCCAGGTACGCGCAAGCGTCCGGTTGAGCGGCCCCGTCCACACCATCGCCGCATCCTCCATGCCAAGCGGGCCGAACAGCTCCGTTTGCAGCAGGTCGTCCAGCCTGCGCCCGGTAAGATGTTCCACAACGGTTTGCAGGCAGGTGTACCCTTTGCCGGAATAGCGGAACCCCTGTCCCGGCGCAAATGCAAGCGGCAGCGGCGCAGCGCCCCAGTTGGGCAGCCCCGTTCCATGGGAAAGCACATGTGCAGCCGTGGCTTGCGCAAAACGCGGATCCTCTGTGGGCAGGCTGCCCGCCAGGTATTCACACAGCGGCACATCCAGCCGGAGCGCGCCCGCTTCAACAAGCCGCAATACAAGATATGCAAACACGGGCTTCGTCAGCGAAGCCGCCTCAAAATGTGTTCCCATACTCACAGGCAAGTTGCACACCGAATCCGCAATGCCGAGCGTTTCGGCGCATACCTGCTCCCCTCCGGAAAAGAAAGCCATCGCCAGGCCTGGAACCTTGTTTTCTTCCATGGAAGCACGCGCCGCCTGCGCGGCCGTTATCAGGCGCGTTCTTTCAATCTGCATTCCGTCCCCTCCTTATCCCCGCGCCCGGCGCAATACGGCGCCTGCATGCGCGCCTGTATGGCGGCCGTTTTCGGCGGTAAGCACGCCGTTGACATACACCTTCAAAATCCCCTCGCAAGCCTGCTGCGGGTTGGTGAAATCCGGCGTATCCCTGAGCGCTTCAAAATCAAACAGCACAAGATCTGCCCACATGCCCTTTTTAATCGTTCCGCGCTCGGAAAGCCTGAGACGCGCCGCAGGAAGTCCCGTCATCTTATGCACGGCGGTTTCCAACGGGAAAAGCTTCCGTTCACGGCAATAATGCGCAAGCACACGCACAAACGTGCCATAATTACGCGGGTGCGGCTTTCCGGGTTCGTCAAGCGGCATCGCCCCGCCGTCCGAGCCGGTCATCACATAGGGTTTGCTCATGATGTGTTCGATGTCCTCCTCGCACATGCCGAAAGAGATTTCACCCACGCGGTCGTTTTCGGCAATTACAATGTCGATCAGCGCATCCGCAGGCTCCTCTCCCATTCGTTCCGCGATCTCCGGGATGGAGCGCCCTGCCATCCATTGATTCTCCTCCGTAGTGACATAGGAAACGAACAGATCCCCCCAGCGCCCGCGGTGGGAGGCCTCCATCTCATCGCGCACACGCGCGCGCATCTCCGGGTTTTTCAGGCGTTCCAGCAGCGCGGGAACGCCACCGTCAAACGCCCATTCCGGGATATTGACGGAAAGCGTCGTTGCGGAAGCGCGGTATGGATACTGATCGCAAAACACCTCAAGCCCTTCCCGGCGTGCGCGTTCAATCATGGCCGTCGTGGTGAAGCAGCTCACCTGCCAATCCGGCTTATAGGTAACCTTATGGTGTGAAATCTGAAGCGGCACGCCCGCCTCTCGCGCAATGCGGATGGCTTCCTCCGTGGCCTTTACGACGGTTCTCCCCTCGCCGCGCATATGTGTGGCATAATAGCCGCCATAGGGCGCCACCGCCTTTGCAGCTTCGATGAGTTCCTCCGTATCCGCATAGCTGCTCGGCGGATAGATGAGTCCCGAGCTTATGCCAAACGCACCGGCTTCCATTGCTTCCGCAATCAGCGCGCGCATCCGCTGAAGCTGCGCGGGCGTCGGCTTTTCCGAACCGTATCCCATCGCGCAGGCGCGCACCGCGCCGTGCCCCACAAGCATGCCCAGGTTCACCGAAGGCGCCGCCGCTTCAACGGCGGAAAAAAACGCATCCATCCCAGGCCAGCCGTCCTTCTTTCCCTCCGGCGCAGGGCCGGCGGATGCGCCGCAGTTTCCGGCAATCTCCGTCGTCACGCCTTGCAGGATGCGGCTTTCCGCAGCCGGGCAGGCAAGGATGCTGTCGTCGCTGTGGGAATGAATATCAATGAAGCCGGGCGCAAGGTAATGATCCGCTGCATCCACAGTTTCGCGCGCCTCGCCGGAAAGTTTTCCGATTGCGGCGATCTTGCCTCCTTCCACCGCGATGTCTGCGCGGTACCACGGCGCGCCTGTTCCATCCACAATTCTTGCGTTTCGGATCATCAGGTCATACATACGGCAAATGCTCCTTTTCTTGTTTATAAAGTTTTTATTTTGCTTTTCTGTCTTTCGCTCTACGGTGTGCCTTGTTGTTTATGCTATCACGGATTCTCCCCCGAATCAATATTCCTCCTTTCCTTGTCAGCATTTTATCTCGCATCTTCGCAAAACGCGTGATATAATATGCCGCAAGATGATTAAGACATTAGAAAACAAACGGTTTCATAAAGGCATCAGCCCCATTCGGATCCTTCCGCTGGGCTTTTTGTGCGTCGCCCTTCTTGGAGCGCTGCTGCTGATGCTGCCCATCGCTTCCCACGGGGATCCGCTCAGTTTTTTTGATGCGCTGTTTACCGCAACGTCCGCCTCCTGTGTGACCGGCCTCGTCGTGGTGGACACGGGAACGCATTTCACGCTGTTCGGGCAGATCGTCATCCTTGTGCTCATCCAGCTTGGCGGGCTTGGCTTTATGACGGCTGCAACACTGCTGTTTCGCGCAACGCGCAAGCGCATTTCCCTGCGCAGCCGCATGACGCTTGCCGAGTCCTTCGGAGAAGACAGGCTGCAGGGTGTGATCCGGCTCTGCATGAGTGCTGTGAAGTATACCTTTATCATTGAGGGCTGCGGCGCGGCGCTCCTTTGCCTGCGCTTTGTGCCCGATTTCGGTTCGCGCGGCATCTGGATGGGGATTTTCCACAGCGTGTCCGCCTTCTGCAACGCCGGATTTGATTTGATGGGCAATTTTGCCTCGCTCACCCGCTATGTAGGCGACCCGCTTGTCAACTTCACCATTATGGCGCTTATCATCACCGGCGGGCTTGGTTTTTCCGTAATCGTTGAGCTGCGCGAGCACAAGCGGTTTTCCAAGCTTTCCATGCATGCAAAGCTGGTCCTTACAGCCACCGGCGTGCTGTTAATGAGCGGCATGGTGCTGTTTTTGCTGTTTGAAGCGGGGAACCCCGCAACAATGGGCGGCCTTACGCCCCCCCAAAAGCTGCTTGCCGCGCTGTTCCAATCCGTGACCTGCCGCACGGCGGGCTTCAACACGATCCCGCAGGAAACCCTTACGGACGCAAGCAAGTTTCTTTCTTCCATTTTAATGATTATCGGCGGCGGCCCCGCCGGAACGGCAGGCGGCATCAAAGTCACCTCCGTTGCTGTGCTGCTCCTGACTGCGCACGCCTGTATCCGCAACCACCGGGATACCGAGGTGTTCGGCCGGAGGCTTTCCGCCATTTCCGTGCGCCGCGCGCTCTGCCTCGCCCTCATCGCCGTTTTGGTGCTTTTTGCAGCGCTTATCGGCATCACATTCGCAGAGCAGCATGCGCATGCAAACCTTAACTTTTTGGATTTCTTCTTTGAAGCTACCTCCGCGCTCGGCACGGTTGGCCTGACGGCAGGCCTTACTGCCGCTGCCTCCACATTTACGCGCGCAATCCTTTGCGCCCTGATGTACCTTGGGCGCGCAGGGATTATGACCATCGCGCTCGCAATCGGCGGGCGGACGGAGGAACCCGCCATCCGCTATCCGGAGGGCAACATTCTGATCGGCTGACACGAACGCCGGGAAAGGAACCGTTATTTATGTCCAAACATGCAAAATCATTTGCCGTAATCGGGATTGGCCGCTTTGGGGAAAGCGTAGCCCAAACGCTCTGCACGCTCGGCCACGAGGTCTTGGCTGTTGACCGCGATGAAGCACGCATTGCCGCCGTTGCAGATCACGTCACACATGCAGTGGTTGCAGATACTACGGATGAGCGCGCGCTCAAGCGCATCGGCGTGCGCAATTTTGACTGCGTCATCATCAGCGTTGGGGACGACATCCGAGCTTCCATCCTTACAACCGTGCTTGCAAAGGAGCAGGGCGCGCAGCTTGTAATTGCCAAAGCATCCGATAAGCTGCATGCGCGCCTGCTGGAAAAGACCGGTGCAGACAAGGTCGTGCTGCCGGAGCATGAAGCCGGTGTGCGCCTTGCGCGTTCCCTGGTTTCGGGCAGCATCATCGATTATCTTGACCTTTCCGATAAATACAGCATCAATGAAACGCTCATTCCTGCGGCTTGGGTTGGGAAAACGCTGATTGAGCTGAATGTGCGCAATCGGTTCGGTGTATCTGTGATCGCCATCCGCCGCGGCGAAGAAATTATTGTAACGCTGGACCCCAAGGCGCCGCTTCGTGCGGGCGATGTGCTCGTAATGATCGGCGCGAACGAATCGCTCACGCGCATCGGCCACGGCAACGTATAGCGAATTGCGCAAAACGCAGGGAGCGCCTTGCTCGTCAAGTGTTGTGCGTGCTTCCCGGATCCACTTGGTTTTTAACAAACTGAATAAAGGCCGCCTCACATGAGGCGGCCTTTGCCGTTGATACTCTGTTCGGTTATTTGCACTTACGAGCGCTTGCGTCCAAAGATACGCTGGAAGAAATCACGGATCGCATCAAAAACACTGCCGCTCCCCTCCGGTTCGGGAAGGCGTTTCACCTCACGCAGGCGTACCGTTACGCAGCGCTCCCCGCTTTCCCCGCAAAACGGCCGGAAGTTATCCGTAACGGGAACCGGCCGCGGCGTCTCAAGCGCAATGGTCACGCCCGCAAGTGTAAATGCATAGTCCATCAGGAAAACATATTAGATATATTTATTAATCCATTCGCATAGCAATAATCTTCAAGTATCACGTTGCATACGTCCCTACTCGAAAATACGTTATCCACAGGATTGCCAAAATTATCGTAGTCCGTGGCAGTACAGGTTAATGCATCAGCAGTTGTCAACGTCACATTACACTCTGCAATATGCTGCGACAGCTCAAAGCTCTCGTATCTCGTAATAAAGCTCGGGTTTCACATAGGCTTTCATCCTTCTTTCCTCCCCGTTTCATGGCAATGTAAAAATATTTGAAATCCGCTTCAAACTTCACGCGAACCCGCTCAGTCGCCTGCACCGATGCGCACAACCGTAGCCTCGCCCAAATAGCAATCCACAGCTGAAACAGTTGCGCTGCCGCCGGCAGGGATATCTCCCGCCGCGTACGCATACGCCGTTCCGCCAAAGTATACGTCCTCAAACACCGTGTGGCAATACACCGTAACTCCCGCAATCGCTTCGGCAGAATTGTTGGTGAGCGTAACCTCGGTCTCCTGCACTGCGGCGGAAAGCCTGTCCGCCATCAGCGGCGTGCTTTGTTCAAACTGCGTTGTGCCGGCAATCGCCGTGCAGAAATTTGAAAGCGCATAGGCGCTGTTGTCTTTTGCAAATGCCCAAACGGTCTGCCCGGCCGGAAGGTCCCGCACCTCGAAAGCGAGTTCCTTCCCATCCGCCAATGTAACGGTAAGCCGCGCCTCCGCAAGATGCTCCTCCGAGCGGTTCGTGATCACGAGAGAAGCAATGTCTTCGCCCATTTCGTCCCCGCAGTCCGGGTTGTATCCCGAATATTGGAACAGGGAATCCACCGTAAGTTTCCCTTCTTCCAGCGAATACGGAAAAGCAAGGCTCTGTATGGTCGGCTCCGGTGTATGCACTGTATCCCCCGCCGCTTGCGTCGCGTCGGGCTCCACTGTTTCGCCAGGCTTGTCCTGCTCTCCCACAGGCATACCCATGGGCCACAAAAGTCCCCAAATTAAAACGGCAAGCAGAACCAACAGCACCGCAATGACCGCAATCATCAGCACCGTTGTTCTGCCGTGCACCTGTTTTCCGTTCATTCTTTCTCCTCTCCGCAAAGCAGCATGCCAGCTTTTTCCATCTGCCCGATAAAAGCACGGACGTCAGCCGTTGCCCGGTCCACTTCGTATTCCGCTAAAAGCGCTTCAACCAGCTCTTCTTCCGTGCGTTCTTCCTGCAATGTATTCCAAAGCAGCAATCCGCTTTCGCTGAGGTTGAGCATCCCGTGGAGCTTTTGGGCGGTTTCCCCAACCGGAATCAAAATATGCTCGCCGGCAATTTCCCGCAGCACAAATTCTCTTGTTGCTTTCAAGTTGCCTCCATCTGTTGCAAATACCCAAAAACCCTGTGGCACAACCCGTGCAGTCCGCAGTTCCGGCTTCCGAACCCAATAAGGGTATACTCCCACTTCTTACCTATATATTTTGCTTATCATATCGTCAAATCAGCCAATTTGTCAATCAGAAAACCATCAAAACATCCTCTTTTTTACCTAATTCATTTATATTTGACGATTTGATATTACATTTTCTTCATTTTCTAACCGTCATATAAAGCAAGGCGCCCCTTTTCCCCCCTCCATGAAAACATTTGCCTGCATTGACAAGCTTCCCGGCGTCACGTATAATAAATGATGCTCAAATGCTTTCGGCTTTCGTTTCGGATTCAACTTGTCCGCATTCATGCCAGCAAAGTGGAGTTTTGCCTCCTAAACGGAAGCGGTGGTGGTAGGAGAATTGAACATGTCTCCGTAGCTCAGCAGGATAGAGCGGTCGCCTCCTAAGAGAACCGAGAGTGTTTCCCAAATCGCCTATGCAGGCGGTCAAAATTTCATATGCGCCCGTAGCTCAGCAGGATAGAGCGTCCGCCTCCTAAGGTTACGTTACAACGCTCACCTTGGAAAAACCTTAGTTGGGAGCTGAGTCCGATAATTACGGAGGCTGACAAAAAAATTAAATACGTCCCAATAGCTCAGTTGGATAGAGCACACGCCTCCTAAGCGTGGGGTCGGAGGTTCAAGTCCTCTTTGGGACGCCAGCTAACAACGCCGAAAGCCTTTGTTTTCAAGGGTTTTCGGCTTTTTTATCCCAACAGCTTCCCCTTACTGTGTCTAAATCATGGTTCTGAATTTTACTCCAAATTCTGATTTTTGACAAGCCCTAAAAAATCGAACTACTTTTATAAGACAAAAATTTCTGCTAATGATTAGCAGAAAAAAGGCTGTTTTTGCTAATGAAAATGCCCTTCCTGCTAATCAGCCCCAAAATCGTGCTAAAATTCTTGCTAATTGCAAAAGGCGGATGTTTTAAGTATCACCCAGTTATAGCAGATAAAATTGAATATTACCATGTACATAGAGCGTCTATTTGCCCCGCATTGGGGATGGATAGACGCTCTTTTTTTATGCCCAAAATTCATGGGTAAATCTGAAAGATTGGAGGTTTGATTTTTGAGTAAGATCGTCTATTCCCCAGACAAGCCAAACGACTGCCGCTACTGTCATTTTTGGAAAAACAATAAAACGGGCTGCTGTCTGGGCGAAGATAAATGCTACTACTTAATCTCTGTACCCCAAAAACCGAAGTTAGAATGCGATGGTTGCCCTTATGGTAGAGATCATCCCTGCATCGGTTGGTGTACCAAAAAGATTTTGAAGGAATTGGGGGTGCGTTGATATGTATGAGCGTGTCCGTTGCCAAAAGCCCAAAGGCTGTCGATATTGTGAGTATCATCAACCTCGTTGGAGGTATCGTTCCTGCTATTTCGTCCGTTGTCCGTTTGGATTAAGAGGCACGACATTCCGCAGCTCCCCTCTGGAAAAAGAAAATTTCCCGCAGAAAGAGGTGGTGAAAATGAGTGACGTATGATTACTTCTACGGTCAGCAATCAGAACTGTTCACATTCTATCGAGTTCCGAAGGTGTTATTCACCAACGAGAGATTTTGGAACATCTCTGCCGATGCCAAGATGCTGTACGGTATATTGCTTGATCGCATGAGCCTGTCTGCCAAGAACGGTTGGATATATGTCTGCGAAACTCCTCGGCTTTTTTAGTACCTTCACGGTGGCTCTGAGAAATCCTTTGCCGAGCTTTCACCCAATGGATTTGATGGTAGGCATCATCTGTGGCGTTGCGCTTCGCCTTGCAGTCTATCTGAAAGGCAAGAACGCCAAGAAGTACCGTCACAACGAAGAATATGGTTCTGCCCGTTGGGGTACTGCCAAGGACATTGAGCCGTTCATGGCTCCTAAGTTCGAGGACAATATCATTCTTACTAAGACAGAGCGATTGATGATGTCCAACAGGCCAAAGAATCCTGCAAATGCCAGAAATAAGAACGTACTGATAATCGGCGGTTCTGGTTCAGGTAAAACAAGGTTCTGGCTGAAACCTAATCTGCTCCAGATGCACAGCAGTTATGTGGTGACAGACCCCAAGGGTAGTATCGTCATTGAGTGTGGTAATGCCCTGTTGAAGCATGGCTATGACATCAAGATTTTCAACACAATCAATTTCCGAAAGAGTATGCATTACAATCCGTTTGCCTACATCCATTCAGAAAAAGATATTCTGAAACTGGTGACTACGTTGATTGCTAACACCAAAGGCGACGGAAAAGCCGGTGACGAGTTCTGGACGAAAGCAGAGACTCTCCTGTATTGTGCCTTGATTGGCTATATCCATTACGAAGCTCCGGTTGAGGAACAAAACTTCTCCACCCTAATTGAGTTCTTGAACGCAATGGAAGTGCGTGAGGATGATGAGGAGTTCCAGAATCCGGTGGATTTGATGTTTGAAGCTCTGGAAAAGAAAAAGCCAAATCATTTTGCGGTTCGCCAGTACAAAAAGTATAAATTGGCTGCCGGCAAAACGGCAAAGAGCATTCTGATTTCCTGCGGTGCAAGACTTGCTCCTTTTGATATTCAGGAAGTTAGAGATATTACTGCCTATGACGAATTGCAGTTGGATACCCTTGGAGACAAGAAAACGGCACTGTTCCTTATCATGTCAGATACGGATGCGACCTTTAATTTCCTAATCTCCATGATTTATACCCAGTTATTCAACCTGCTTTGCGAAAAAGCAGATGATGAGTACGGCGGCAGACTGCCGGTTCATGTACGCTGTCTGATCGACGAAGCAGCAAACATCGGACAGATTCCTAATCTGGAAAAACTGGTTGCCACCATACGAAGCCGTGAGATCTCTGCTTGTCTGGTTCTTCAGGCACAGTCACAGCTGAAAGCCATATACAAGGACAACGCTGATACCATCATCGGCAACATGGATTCCCGTGTGTTCCTTGGTGGCTCTGAGCCAACCACTCTGAAAGAGTTGAATCAGGCGCTGGGTAAAGAAACTATCGACACATACAACACTTCCAATACCAGAGGTAACAGCCCATCCTACGGTATGAACTATCAGAAGTTGGGCAAAGACCTTGCATCTGTCGATGAACTGGCGGTTCTGGATGGTGGTAAGTGTATCCTACAGCTGCGTGGCGTGAGACCGTTCAAATCTGATAAGTACGATCTGACGCAGCATCCAAATTATAAGTACACCTCAGACTACGACAAAAAGAACGAGTTCAATATCGAACAGTTTCTCAGTCGCAGGCTGAAACTAAAGGCAGGTGATGAATATGTAGTAGTCGATGCCGATTAAAGGAGAAACAATGGATAAGGCGAAAAAACTCAATATCGAAGAAGCTTTCTGCGAATATCTTGCAAAGAATTTCAGAGGAGCCAATAATCCGGTTTCAAGTAAAACGCTTGAGACCGTTTTTCATGTAAAGGGAACCGAGATCAGGAGAATGGTCAATTCTCTTCGCTGCAAGGGGGAGCCTATTTGCAGTGATCTTGATGGCTATTACTATGCAGACAATCAGTATGAAATCAACGCTACGATTGCACAGTTGAGTAGCCGTATCCACAAAATTGCACAGGCACGAGATGGTCTGCTGAACCGTGACAAAACGGAAAGCTGACCATTTTCTTTTTGCCTGAAAGGTGGTGGTGATAAATATGATTGTAACTGAATGATTCCCATGTGTTTGCCCCCGTCCAGTGTGAAGCCGGTATCACGGAGGGCTTTTTCTATTTCAAAAACAAATTCAATTTACAGGAGGAAAGAATTATGGCATTTTTCAACAGCGCAGTAGGCGTTCTTCAGACTCTGGTGGTGGCTCTGGGTGCAGGTCTCGGTATCTGGGGTGCAATCAATCTTCTGGAAGGTTACGGCAATGATAACCCTGGTGCCAAGTCCCAAGGTATGAAGCAGCTGATGGCAGGCGGGGGTGTAGCCCTCATCGGTATTACCCTCGTCCCTCTGCTCAGCGGCCTGTTCGGTTAATCCGACATCTGAGTAATAACCCATAAACCCATCATGGGCGGGTGGCTTGGTGCTGCCCGCCCTTCATTCATTCAAATTTAAGGAGGAAATTTATTATGGCATTCTTTAACAGCGCAGTTGGTGTTCTTCAGACTCTCGTTATCGCTCTGGGCGCAGGTCTCGGTATCTGGGGCGCAATCAATCTTCTGGAAGGTTACGGCAATGATAACCCTGGTGCCAAGTCCCAGGGCATGAAGCAGTTGATGGCAGGCGGCGGTGTCGCCCTCATCGGTACGACCCTCGTCCCTCTGCTCACCGGTCTGTTCGGTTAATCAGGCAAGGAGGTAATCACCTTTGGACAGCATTCTCCAACAGATAACAGATTGGCTGAAAGAGATGCTCGTTGAAGCCATCATGGGTAATCTGTCGGGGCTGTTTGATTCCGTCAACAATCAGGTTGGCGAGATTGCATCCGATGTTGGCATGACCCCGGCGAACTTTTCGCCCGGGGTCTTTGCCATGATTAGAAACATCTCCGAAAATGTGATTATCCCAATCGCAGGCTTGATCCTGACGTTCATTGTCTGCCACGAGCTGATTCAGCTGATTATCGACCACAATAACCTTGCAAACTTTGAGACATGGATCTTCTTCAAATGGGTATTCAAGACCTTTGTCGCAGTCATGCTCATCACAAACACATTCAATATCACCATGGCGGTATTCGATGTGTCGCAGCACGTCGTCAACGCCAGTGCAGGCATCATATCGGGTAGCACAGCCGTAGATGCTTCTGCCTTGGAAACAATGGAAGAAACGCTTAATGCGATGGAACTTGGACCGCTGTTGGGATTGTTCCTGCAATCCTTTATCGTGCAAGTCACAATGTCCATCCTGTCGGTAGTGATCTTCGTCATTGTCTATGGTCGTATGGTGGAAATCTACCTGATGACCAGCCTTGCACCGATTCCGTTCTCCACTTTTGGCAACAGAGAGCAGAGCCAGATCGGACAGAATTATCTGCGCTCCCTGTTTGCGCTTGGTTTCCAAGGTTTCTTAATCATTATCTGTGTTGGCATATATGCTGTACTTGTCCAGTCGGTAGCCTTCTCGGATGACATTATCGCATCTATCTGGGGCGTTATGGGTTACACAGTCCTTCTGTGTTTTACTCTGTTCAAGACCGGTTCCCTGGCAAAGAGCGTATTCAGCGCCCACTAAGAGAAAGGAGGGCTTGGTATGGCCGCTTATATCCCTGTCCCTCGTGACCTTACGAGGGTGAAAACCAAAGTGTTTTTCAATCTGACCAAACGACAGCTGATCTGCTTCAGTGCGGCGGCACTCATCGGAGTGCCGTCTTTCTTTTTGCTCAAAAGTACGGGCAATGTCAGCTTGGCGTCCCTGGGCATGATCGTCATTATGCTGCCGATGTTCTTTCTGGCAATGTATGAAAAAGACGGTCAGCCTTTGGAGGTCATCGCAAAGCACTTCATTGAGTCGAAATTTATTCGACCAAAGATTCGTCCCTACAAGACGAACAATTACTACGTCGCCCTGATGCGACAGCAGCAACTTGAAAAGGAGGTAAATGCGTTTGCTGACGATTCCTCCTACTACCTTCTGTGTTCTCTGGAAAATGTGGACGAGGACGGCAATCTGAAAAGCAAGGCGGATATGTTCACCAAGAGAACCATCAAGCCGGAACGCAGAGTGACGAGCGTAGATACTCCGTCCGAAGCTCTTGCAATTTCCATTGGTGAGCGTGGTAAGGTTGATCTGCCGTTCATGGCACAGCTGTTGGGTACTCCTGATGAATACGATGCCATCAAGACCGAACTGCGAGGGGTTATATTCAAAGACCCTATGGGTCCAAATGACCCCGAAGCAGGTTGGCAGACTGCTGATGAGTACCTTTCCGGTGATGTGAGAAGCAAGCTGCGTATCGCAGAAATGTCAGCAAAACTCGATCCTTCCTTTAACATCAATGTGGAAGCTCTGCAAAAGGCACAGCCGAAGGACTTGGATGCGTCAGAGATCGATGTCCGTCTGGGTGCTACCTGGATTGACCCAAGCTATATCCAGCAGTTCATGCAGGAAACATTTGAAACCCCGTATTACCTGCGCCGTTCCATTGAGGTCAAGTTCTCTGAAATGACCGCAGAATGGCGTATCAATGGTAAAAGTTCCCCAAGCTACAATGATGTGGCTGCGTACACGACCTATGGTACTGACCGTGCCAATGCCTATCGTATTCTGGAAGAAACGCTGAACCTGAAAGATATTCGTATCTATGACACCATCGAAGATCCGGACGGTAAGCAGAAGCGTGTCCTGAACAAAAAGGAAACCACCCTTGCCCAGCAGAAACAGCAGGCAATCAAGGATGCGTTTCAGGATTGGGTATGGAAAGACCCTCGCCGCCGTGAAGCTCTGGTCACAAAGTATAACGAACTCTTTAACTCCACCAGACCCCGTGAGTATGATGGCAGTCATATCCGTTTCGGCGGTATGAACCCTGATATTACCCTCCGTGAACATCAGAGAAACGCTATTGTAATAGCCGTTATCCAACAGTTCAACTACCATTTCAATTTTCCCCATAATTAATAGTTCTTTGAACGACATCCTATTTGACGCTTGCACCTTTTATTCGAGTTTACCGAAGTCCTCGTCGCTTACCACTTCACACCATTCGGTGGAGGTGTTTTCTCCGCCGACTTCAATAGCAAGATGGCTCATCCACGAGTCTGCTGTTGCACCATGCCAATGCTTGACTCCCGCCGGAATGTTCACCACATCACCGGGGGAGAGCGTCTGTACGGGCTTACCCCACTCCTGATAGTAACCGCGTCCGGCAACGCAGACGAGAATCTGTCCGCCGCCACTCGTTGCCTTGTGGATGTGCCAGTTGTTGCGGCAACCCGGCTCAAAGGTCACATTGTAGATTTCGACCTGTTCTGTAGATAGCGGCGCAAGATAGCTTTGTCCGACAAAGTATTGTGCATAGGTGTCGTTTGGAGCGCCGATGGGAAAGACCATATCAGCGGCGTGTTTGGCTTTTGCGTCGTCGGCAGGCGTATTCTCGTTCCAAACTTCCTTCGCCAGATTGAACACCGCCCAGCCCTTCGGCCAACCAACATAAAACGCGGTATGCGTGATTATTGCGGCGATTTCTTCTCTCGTTACGCCGTTTTTCTTTGCGCTTTCCAGATGATAACGCAGAGATGAATCGGTGATGCCGGAGGACATCAGCGCCACCACGGTAATGATACATCTTGTTTTCAGGTCAATATCTTTGTTGTTCCAGTTCTCGCCGAACAGAACATCATCGTTGTAATGGGCAAAATCGGGAGCGAACTCACCGAGGCTATCTCTGCCCGCCGTTTGTTTGATACTCATGTTGTTTTCCTCACTTTTCCGAAAGATAGCGTTCCACACGCGTTTTCAGTTTGTATTTTTCACGCAAAGTCGCAATGGTCTGCATCATGTCACTTTTATTGTGCAGATCAAGCGCGGTCTGGTCTTGCCACTCATCAATCAAAAGCACCGTCTCGGGATTGTCGGTAGGAAAGTAGTATTCATACCGAAGATTGCCCGCTTCGGCGCATATCATCTCCACGGTGCTGCTCACGGTCATCTCGTCGGCAAAGCCGCGTGCCGAGCCGCCCTTGCCGGAGTAGTAAATGTGGATAAGTAAGCAGAAGTTTTTGCAGATGGTAGAATACCGCCGCAAACAGCACGATCATTGCCACAGTTTCGAACACAAACACAGCATCCGGCTTTGTTTCGTCGTACAGGACAAAATGAGTTGTAAGGAATAAATAATTTGCGATCTTCTGCGAAACGAAGGCATAAATGCCATAAGCGGAGACTCCGAGCGTGAGAATACGGGTAAGCCATTTCGCCGCCGCGCCTTTTATACGTTTTACCACGATCCCGGCGTGCAGTCCGACATGCGCAGACATCAGGATGAGGCTCCAATAGGACGCGAACAGATGCAGCTTTCTCGCTATCATCATGCCGCCGCGAATGTTTAGCCAGTCGAACACGAACCCGCTCATCATAATGCCGCTCGTCATCAAAGCAAGGATATCCGCGACAAGCAGCAAGTCGAGTAGAGTCATGAGACACCGCACGGGCGTGTAGTCGCCCTTTGCAAGCGTTCCCCACCAGCGGTAGTTAAGGATGTGATGCAGCACAAACACGGGGAAGCTGACTGTTCCGACCCATTCGTGCAGCTGCTGTCCCATCAGCATTTCCGTCATCAGCACGGGAAGCAGGAGCAGCAAGGCGATATCCACTGTTACTCTGATTTTTCTTTTCACTATCCCGCACCTCACTTTCACTTATTTCACCGTAATATCAAGCCCGAGACCGTTGATCCAGTCTGCGACGTCGCTTTGCGAGGAATTGCTTTTCAGTCTTGCACCGGTGACCCAGTTTGCGCCACTGGCAAGCTCTTTGATACTGCGGTCGTTGTGTCCGCTGCCGCCGGAGGTGGAGAAGGTCACGACGGTCTTGCCCGAAAAGTCATAGCTTTCTATGAAAGTGGAGACGATTCTCGGCGCTTCGCCCCACCAGATCGGATAACCGATGAACACAATATCGTAGTCAGCCATATTTGTCACGCCGCCGCTGATTTCCGGGCGGCTGGACGGGTCGTTCATTTCGGCGTTGGCGCGGCAGTTGCTGACATTATAGTTCAGGTCGTCGGCGGTGTAAGGCTCAGCGGGAACGATTTCGTAAAGGTCTGCGCTCGCAGCATCGGCGGCGTATTCAGCTATTTTCTTTGTGGTGCCGGTTGCGGAGAAGTATGCGATTAATACCCTTGAGCCGCTGTCGGAAGGCTCTGAATTATCCCCGGATGGTTCAGTTGATGTTTCGGAAGACGATGGCACGCTGGTGTCCGGGGTAGCGTCAGCCTCAGCCTGGGTATTGCTATCTATTGCGCTCGAAGCGCTATCCGGCTTGATTTCCGGTTCGCTGCTGGTGCTTCCGCAAGCAGCAAGAGAAAATATCATTGTTACAATCAAAAGAATTGCAAGTGCCTTTTTCATTTTGTTATACCTCGTTTCTCTCGGTTCACACACCCAAGCTGTTGATCCAAGACTTCAAGGCGGCAGTGCTTTCGCGGCTGCTCATCTTTTTGCTCGGCTTCCAGATCGTTTTATCGGAGCAGCATCTTTTGAGCACACTGTCTGTCTTTCCCATACCGCTTCCGCCGGAGGTGGCAAACGGGATGACAGTCTTGCCGGAAAAATCATAGCTTTCAAGGAATGTGTTGATAATAGTGGGCGCGACATACCACCAAATCGGGAAGCCGACAAATACAGTGTCATATTCATCCATATTTTTCACGGTCGTGGCAATCGCAGGGCGCGAATTGGGATCGCTCATCTCAATGCTGGAACGGCTCTTTTTGTCGTTCCAGTTCAGGTCTGCCGAGGTATAAGGCTGTTCGGGCTTGATTTCAAACAGATCGCCGCCTGTTACCTCCGCAATGGTTTTTGCAAGCTGTGCGGTTGAGCCGCTTGCCGAAAAGTACGCAACCAATGTTTTTTTCATGGTGATACCCCTTTCTTTATTTTCCGCTGAATACCGGGAAGAATGAAAACTCACCGTAGTTATCAATTGGCTTTACATTCTTCAAGGCATCCATATCAGCATCTTCAATCGTAAAATCAATGCCCGCATTGTCTCTCATATGCGCAGGGTTAGCCGTCTTTGGAAGTGAAACGCAGCCGAGCTGAATGGTATAGCGGATACAAAGCTGCGGAACAGACACGCCGTATTTTTTTGCCATATCGGTAATGGCTGGAACATCCAAAATCTTGCCATGTGCGATGGGAGAGTAGGCTTCCACGACCATCCCCACGCTTTGGGAATAAGAAATCAAATCCGCAGGCGTGTTACTAATGTGAACAAGAAGCTGATTGACCATCGGCTTTACCGTGCAGTCACGCAGGATATTGTCAATGTCCCCCTGCTTGAAATTAGAAACGCCGATCGCGCGCAGCTTTCCCGCTTTATATGCATCCTCCAAGGCCCGCCAGGCATCTCTGTTTCCCACCGAATAATCTCCGCCGCGAAAATCCGCCCAAGGCTGCGGGCTGTGGATCAGCATAAGGTCAAGATATTCGATGTTCATCTTCGCGAGGGTTTCATCGATCGCTCTGACAGCCTCGTCATAGGTTTTGGCTTCCGCCGCAAGCTTCGAGGTGATAAACAGGTCGTTTCTCGCAATGCCGCACTTGCGGACGCCCTCGCCGATTCCACGCTCGTTTTCGTATGCCTGTGCAGTATCAATGTGACGGTAGCCGATGCCTACGGCGTCAATAACAGCCTGTGCCGCTTTATCATCGTCGATAAACCAAGTTCCGAGACCCAATTTAGGAATATTGACTCCGTTAGATAAGGTATAGCTATCTGTAAAAATCTCTGTTGTCATTGCCTTTTTACTCCTTTCGTTTAGTGCGGTTTGTAGCAGTTATTTGAGCAGCTCCGCAATCTTTTCCATGTGTTCTATGACTTTTTTCTCATCCGATGTCAATTTTCGAAAAGCTTCCGCTTCCTTCTCATATATAGCCGCAAGCAGCGAATCCGCATATTCTTTTCCTTTGTGCGTCAGGATGACAGTCATTTCACGGCGTTTTCCTTTAATGGGCTCAAGCTCGACATACCCGTTCTTTTTGAGTTCCATCATAACTGTGTTGACCGTGCTTTTGGGAAGCGACCACTCCACACAAATATCCCGCTGCGTATGCTCATTGCCATCATTCAGCGCATAGAGTATCCACAGCAGCGTCGGAGATACAACGCCGCTGTCCTTCGCAAAATCGTCATACACAGCATCAACCCGATATAACGCCTTTCCAAAATCATAAAAGAACTTTTTAGCATCCATGCAGCTTGACCTCCAAAGAATAAGAGTACGGCTCCGTACTTTTGTAGTATAGTACGACACCGTACTCTTGTCAAGGAGTTTGAAGTAGAATTATTGAAACTAATATGAAATAATTGCGAATACTATTTCGGAAGTGCTAATGTGAATTCCTCCTGATAATGAAACTTTAGCTGGGAGTGATTACCCAAGAGAACGCGGTGGACCGTTATACACTCAAAGTACTTCATCTTAAGAAGCTTTTGCAGTAAAGAGAACGATAAAGATATTTTATTTCCGCACAACACATATCCACTGACAAAGCAAAACAGAATCTTGCCGTTTTCTTTTGTTAGTTTTAGTCAAGTCTAATTTGCCATATTGTATGTAATCAGGGAAGCAAAGCCATTGCTGCTTCCCAAGTATAAGATTGCATATTATCCGAGGATTTTCTGTATCTCCCCGGGCTTGTTATGAAAAGCTTTGCATACCAAGCCTAATGAAAAGTTCTTATAAATGGAAAGAGTGATTGTAATTAGCTGTCTATAAACCATTTTTACAGAAAAAACTTGCGATAATAATTGCATGGATGTCTCCTTTCAACGACAATAGACACACCACCTTGAAAGGAGAGTGTGTCTATGATTACAAACAATTTCAACAAAGAGCTTCGGGGTATTTCAGATGCATTACGTGATCTGGGGTACTCAGCACTGTTATGGAGTAAACTGTACGAATCTGTTAGAATATTATCGTCAGGAGCGCGCACGACCGTATTGGTACGATCGCACATCTACCAAAGTTTTTCTCGGTCTCTGATTGTAAACAGCATGGTTTTCATTTAGTATAAATATAGTTGAACTGCTCAGCTGCAGAGCCGGGCGGCGTACAAACAGCAACGTATCCGTGAGGAAGGAGGCGTCCCATGCCCTATAGCGAGCTGATCAAAAATTTTGAGCGCATCCGCGACTATATGCGGGACTTCTATGTCTATGGTTTCAAAAGCAGAACGGAATACGACAGAAAGAGTGGCCGCAGCTACGATAACGAGCGCAGGCGCATGGAAAGCTGGCTGGGCGATTATATGTCCTTCCGCCAGACTGAGAGCGGCAAGAACGTATTCCTCGCCATTGATTCAAGAACATCGGCGCATAACCCGCTGTATCAGGCATGGAAGGCGAAGAGCTTCACGGACGGGGACATCACGCTGCACTTCATCCTTTTCGACATCCTGTACGATCCGACCGTTCGGCTTTGTCTCGGGGAAATACAGGAACGCATCGACCGTGACTACCTCGCCTCGTTTGATGCGCCCATGACATTCGACGAGTCCACCCTCCGCAAGAAGCTGGGGGAATATGCTGCGCTTGGTCTCCTAGCAACCGAAAAGCAGGGCCGCAACGTTCTGTACCGCAGATCGGCGTCCCACGATCTTTCCGCATGGACGGACGCGGTCTCCTTCTTCACGGAAGCGGGCATAGCAGGCGTGATCGGCAGCTACCTGATCGACAGAGAAAACGAAGTGCTGGAAAGCTGCTTCCAGTTCAAGCATCACTACATCACCCATGCGCTTGAAACTGACGTCCTCTGCCTGCTGTTTGAAGCCATGTCGAACAAGAGCGCGGTCGTGATCACGAATTACAGCCGTCGCGCCGGGGAAGAACGCGAATGGGAGGTCGTGCCGCTCAAGATCTTCGTCAGTGTGCAGTCCGGGCGCCGGCATTTGCTCTGTTACAACAGACGTTTTCGCAAGACGGTGTCATATAGGCTCGATTATATCACCTCTGTTAAACCTGGGCAGCCGTGTGCGGACTTTAATGAGCTGCGCACAAGGCTCAATGAAAAGCAAAAGCACATGTGGGGCGTGGTATGCGACGACAGAAACGACCCCGCGCTTGAGCATGTGGAATTCACGCTGCACATTCCGGATGACGAGGCGCATATCTGGAACCGGCTGGAACGGGAAAAGCGCTGCGGCAGCGTCACCACTGTGGATGCCCATACGGCGCGGTTTGAGGCGGATGTGTACGATACCATGGAGATGGTGCCGTGGATCCGGACGTTCTTCTGCCGAATCACGGAACTGCACTTCTCTAACAAGGCCGCGGAGGCGCTGTTCAAAGATGACTTTTCCGCTATGTGCCGTCTGTACGGCGTAGGAGGTGAAGAGGCATGATCTTCCATGAGATCTACGGCTGCTACTACCGAACGGTGGCAAAGGCCATATGCCTTGCCCAGAAGGGCGAACTCACGGAAAAGCGTCTCACTGTGCTTTGCAGGGAGAACGCCTTCTCTGAAAGCTTCCTTGCAATCGTGCCCGCCATAAAAGAGCAACGCTGGCAGCTCATCGACGGGGATTATCGCACGCCGTTGCGGCATGCTCCGACCATGCCGCTGACGGAGCTTGAGAAGCGTTGGCTGAAGGCGATCACTCTCGATTCACGCTTTCGCCTGTTCGGCGTCGAGCCGGAAGGACTGGAAAACGTGGAGCCGCTGTTCACGCCGGAAGACTTTACTGTGTATGACCGGTATGCCGACGGCGACCCGTATGACGACGCGGACTACATTGCGCGTTTTCAAACGATCCTCAAGGCGATCAGGGAAAAGAAGCAGCTTTCCATTGACTACGAATCCCGCAAGAGCATTCATAAGCGGATCGTTTGCAGACCCAGACTGTTGGAATACTCCGAGAAGGACGACAAATTCCGTCTTATTTTAACGAAGGGCGATGTCGGATCCATCAACCTGCAGCGGATATCAAAATGCGAGATCATCGATCGGGACGTACAGAACACGGTCCGCAGGCATAAGCCGATCAAGCAGGCCATGGTATGCTATATCACTGACGAACGCAACGCGCTCGAACGGGCGATGCTGCACTTCGCCCATTTTGAAAAGGAAGCGGAGCGTATGGACGACAAGACCTTCAAGGTCACGCTGCAATTCTATACCTCCGACGAAACGGAACTGCTCATCCGCATCCTCTCCTTCGGCCCGCTGATACGGGTCACAGAACCGGAGAGCATGGTGGAAAGCATCAAAGAACGGCTCAAAAAGCAAATCGGTTGCGGACTCTGACGGGTTCGCAACTTTTTTTCCGTGATTTGGAAGCAATTCGCGCGTATGCTGTACCCATAAAAGCGCGGGCAGCAATCAAATATGCAATTGGAGCAGAAAACGCGCTTTGGTGATGCAGCGCCGTCCGGGCAATCAGAGCCCGGGCGGAAGGAGGAAGAAACAAAGGTGCTGGCAGCAATCTCAAAACAAGGTTAGCTCAACCAGTGAGCATCTGACTCATAATCAGAGTGTCGGCGGTGCAAATCCGTCATCTTGCAAAACAGCACCTTGTCATTGCCTTGCGGGCTAGCCCGCGGGCATCGGAGAAAGGCACATACAGCAACACCTGCGTATTCTAACGGAGAGCCGGACCATTGGTCCTAAGCGCCGTCTTGCAAGGTCGGGGCAACCCGGCGGTGCCTTGGAATCCGAACGAACCACGACCGACCCCGAAGGGAGGGAATCATCATGCTGGAACTGCTCAGGCAGGAAGCCAACCGGGCGCTGACGGAAAACGGCGCAGAAACCAATGTAAGTACGTACTCGGACTGTCTCGATCTGTTTGCGACGATCGGCGCGCTGCGCCGCGAAAGCGACGAGGAAATTCTCACGCGCTTCGTCCGAGCATTTACAGAGAACCGAAATCTTTCCATGAAGATGCTGTTTTTTGCCCGCGATATCCGCGGGGGCTTAGGCGAGCGCCGGGTATTCCGCGTGATCCTCCGGTATCTTGCGGAAAATGAACCGGCAAGCGTGAAGAAGAATATCCCGCACATTGCGGAGTACGGTCGTTTCGATGATCTTCTCGTGCTGCTCGGCACGCCCTGCGAGGACGCGGCAATATCGTACCTCAGGCAGCAGCTGGAGAAGGATATAGCCGCGCTGGAGCATGACGGGGACGTGTCCCTGCTCGGCAAGTGGCTCCCCTCCGTCAACGCCAGCGCGCCTAAAACGGTATCCGCCGCAAAGCGCATTTGCCGCGCCATGGGCATGTCGGAAGCAGAATACCGGAAAGCGCTGACCAAGCTGCGCGCCCGCATCCGCATTCTCGAAAACAACCTGCGCGAAAAGGATTACACGTTTGACTACGCAAAGCAGCCCGGAAAAGCGATGCTCAAGTATCGCAAGGCCTTCCTGCGCAACGACGGAGAAAGGTATCTTTCCTTCATCGAGCAGGTCTCCCGCGGCGAAGCAAAGCTCCATGCGGATACGCTGCTGCCCTATGAATTGGTGACGCCGTTCCTCTCGGATCATTTCTTCACCTCGGAAGGACGGTGCTTCATGCGCAGCATCAGCCCGGAGGAAAAGGCGGCGCTCAACGCCACATGGCAGTCGCTGCCGGCGTTTACTGCCGAAGGCAACGCGCTTGCCGTCATCGACACCTCCGGTTCCATGTACTGGGACGCCGAGCCGCTGCCAGCTGCGGTGGCGCTGTCGCTGGGGCTGTACTTTGCCGAGCACAGCGCTGGTGCGTTCCGAAACTGCTTCATTGAGTTCTCCGAGCGTCCGCAGCTCATCGAGCTCAAGGGCGAGACCTTTGCCGACCGGCTTCGGTACGCCGCTTCCTTCAACACGGCAGCGAACACGAATCTGGAAGCGGTCTTCGAATTGATCCTCCGCACCGCGGTCAAGAACCAAGTGCCGCAGGAGGAACTGCCCGAGACGCTGTACATCATCTCCGATATGGAGTTTGACTGCTGCGTGGCAAACGCTTCCCTGACCAACTTTGTGAACGCGAAGCAGCGCTTTGCTTCCTTTGGTTATGCCCTTCCGAAGATCGTCTTCTGGAATGTGGCAAGCCGCAACCGCCAGCAGCCCGTCACCAAGAACGAGCAGGGTGTGGCGCTTGTCTCCGGCTGCTCGCCCCGAATCTTCAAAATGCTCTCGGGCGGTCTGTTGACGCCCTATGCGTTCATGATGGACGTACTTGGCGGCGAACGGTACGCGCCGATCTCCGCATAGACTGTCTATGGCATACGAGGTTGCGGCCGTTATTGGTTCGCAACCTATTTTCCGTGTTTTCCAGAAGGAAAGCAGGTATCCTGACGGTATAGCGAAATGCGCCGCGGTGTATGAAGCGCATCCATCATTGACCAAAGAGAGTTTTATCGTACAGTACCGATGCTATGATGACCATAGTGAATATGTAAAGGAGGGGCGAATGTGCTGCTGACCATCACATATAAAGGATCGGATACCCAGAACCTCGGTTATCTGCTCCACAAAAACCCGTATCGTGCCCAAAGCTTCGATATGAGCTTCGGGAAAGCGTACGTGTTCTACCCGGAGGTATCCGATGCACAGACCACCATGGCGCTGCTGCTTGACATCAACCCCATTGATCTGGCCCGGGGGAAGCTCGGCACCTCGGAAGGCGGGCTTTTTGACTACGTCAACGACAGGCCGTATGTTTCCTCCTCGTTTATGAGCACTGCGCTCGTGCGCATCTTCAATACCGCCATGCAGGGCAAGTGCGATAAAATGCAGGTGCTTGCGGACACGCCGCTGTCCTTGTCCGCCACCGTTCATATGCTTCCCTGCCGGGGAGACGCGGAACTGAGCCGGGAGATCTTCGAGCCGCTAGGATATACGGTGGAGTATCAGACCTATTGTCTAGATGAGAAATTCCCGGAATGGGGAGATAGCGCTTACCTTGATCTGACGCTGACGGGAACCGTGAAGCTTTCAGATCTGTTGAACCATCTTTATGTGCTGATTCCCGTATTTGACCGGCAGAAGCACTACTGGGTCAGCTCCGATGAGATCGACAAGCTGCTCAGCCACGGCGAGGGTTGGCTTGCGGCGCATCCGGCGAAAGAGCGTATCGTCAAGCGGTATTTCAATAAGCAGCGTGCATTTGCGAACCGTGCGATCGATAAGCTCTTGGAGTCTGAGCCCGACGAAGAGGAAACGGATTTGGAGGCGGACGATGCCGAGGATGCTGTTGTGCCGGATCCCGGCAGGGAGAAGCGAATCTCCCTCAATACCCGCCGGCTCGAAGCCGTAAGAACCGCAGTAATCGAAAGCGGTGCAACAAGCGTCATCGACCTCGGCTGCGGTGAGGGCAAACTGGTTGCAAAGCTCCTTGATGAGAAGCAACTTACAAAGGTCACCGGTGCAGACGTCACCATCAAAGCGCTGGAGAAGGCCAAGCGCTATCTGCGGTATGACCGCATGCCGCCCTATCGCAAGCAGAAGCTGACCTTACTGCAGGCTTCGCTGACCTATCGGGACGAACGCTTTTCAGGATACGACTGCGCCTGCGTTGTGGAGGTCATTGAACATCTGGATCCGCTGAGACTTCCGGCTTTCGAGCGCGTATTATTCGAGTTCGCCGGCCCGCGTACCGTCGTTCTGACCACACCGAACAAGGAGTACAATACGTGTTACGAATGGATGAAGGAAGACCTTCGCCACGGAGATCACCGCTTTGAGTGGACGCGCGCAGAATTTGCCGAATGGGTCGGTCACGTTTGCGATTCCTTTGGCTATACCGCCGAGATCAGCGGGATCGGAGACATGGACGAACAGGTCGGAACGCCGACACAGATGGGAGTGTTTACAAAATGCGTATAGAGATTCCGGAGTTTGCTCTGGTCGCTTTGATCGGCGCCACTTCCAGCGGAAAGACCTCCTTTGCCCGCAGATTTTTCAAGGAGACGGAGATTCTTTCCTCAGACTTTTTCCGCGGCATGGTTTCAGACAATGAGAATGACCAAACCGTGTCGAAAGAGGCGTTCGATCTGCTGTTCTATGCCGCGAACAAGCGGCTAAACAACATGAAAACAACCGTGATCGATGCAACGAACGTACAGCAGAACGCGCGAAAGCAGATCGTCGATCTGGCACGGGCGCAGAACGTGCACAGCGTGGCGATCGTATTGAATCTTCCAGAGCGAGTTCTTCAGGAACGGAACGCCGCAAGACCGGATCGCGGATACCCCGAGCATGTGATCCGCAAGCATGTTTCTGAGCTTCGGCGCGGCATCAAGAACCTGAAACGGGAAGGCTTCCGCTTTGTGTACATCCTAAACTCTCAGGAAGAAGTCGAGAACGTTGAAATCGTCCGCACAAAGATGTGGAACGACAAGCGTGATGAGCATGGTCCGTTCGATATCCTCGGCGATGTGCACGGCTGCTTCGACGAACTGACCGAACTGTTGACGCAGCTAGGCTACGAAAAAAGCGCTGACGGCGTGCTTGCGCATCCCGGTGGGAGGAAAGCCGCCTTCCTCGGCGACCTTTGCGACCGCGGTCCAAAGAATGTTGAAGTGCTGCGGCTCGTTATGTCGATGGTGCAAAGCGGAAACGCGATTTGCGTTCCGGGCAACCATGATGTGAAGCTGGTGAAATATCTGCTCGGCAAAAACGTGCAGATGTCGCACGGCCTTGATAACACCGTTGCAGAGTTGGCAGGCGAATCCGAAGCTTTTCGCAACGAGGCAAAGGAGTTCCTCGATGGCCTGGTCAGTCATTATGTCCTGGATGACGGCAGGCTCGTGATTGCCCACGCTGGGATCAAAGAGAGTTATATCGGGCGCGGCTCCATGACGGTACGGGATTTCTGCCTGTACGGGGAAACGACCGGGGAAACGGATGAATACGGTCTGCCCGTGCGGTTGAACTGGGCGGCGGATTATCGCGGGAAAGCGATCGTGGTCTATGGACATATCCCACAACTGGAAGCGCAGGCCATGAACGGCACCTACTGTATCGATACGGGCTGCGTGTTCGGCGGCGCGCTCAGCGCATTTCGCTATCCGGAGCGCGGAATTGTCAGTGTGGCTGCAAAAATGCAGTATTACGCTCCGACCAAACCGCTCTCCCCCGATCAACCGATCCGTGACGATGTTCTGACGATCAATGACGTACAGGGCAAGCTGTATCTTGCCACAAAGCTGATGCCCTCGGTCACCGTCCGCGAGGATAACGCATGTGCGGCGCTCGAGATCATGAGCCGCTTTGCGGCCGATCCGCACTGGCTGATCTATCTGCCGCCGACCATGTCACCCTGTGAGACGAGCGACCTGCCGGAGTATCTTGAGCACCCGCTCGAAGCCTTCGACTATTACGGGAAACGGGGCGTGCGGTACGTTGTGTGCGAGAAAAAGCACATGGGCTCCCGCGCCGTAATCGTCCTGTGCCGCGATGAAGAGACGGCCAAGCACCGTTTCGGCGTGTCGGACGGCAGCAAGGGCATTATTTATACGCGGACCGGCCGGCACTTCTTTGATAAAAAGGAAGTAGAAACAGAGATACTTGACCGCCTGCGTGCAGTGTTGGATCAGACCCGTTTCTGGGAGGACTTCGGCACGGACTGGGTATGTCTGGATACGGAGTTGATGCCGTGGTCGGAAAAGGCGCAGACACTCCTCAAGCGCCAGTATGCGCCCGTGGGCAGAGCGGGTCGGGAAGGTCTTGCGGCAGCGATTGCAGCGCTTACAAAGACCTGCGAACGGCCGAACGAAGCCTTTGAGGTCGCAGCTGCAGCATCCGGGCAGAATGTCGATCCTGTCATGTTATTGGAGCGTTACCGTGCCAAGCTCGATGCGATCGACGGTTATGTCGCCGCATATCGAGAGTACAGCTGGCAGGTAGAGCGCGTTGACGATTTGCGGATCGCGCCGTTTCATCTGCTTGCCTGCGAGGGACATGTGTTTTCCGACGAAAAGCATGTGTGGCACATGGAAACGCTGAAGCGGTACTGCACCGGCATCGACCCGATCTTCATTCCCACCGATTATCTTGTGGTGGAAACCGGAGACGACGCAAGCAGAGCGGAGGGCGTGCACTGGTGGACGGTTCTCACGCGCAGTGGCGGTGAGGGTATGGTCGTAAAGCCGGAGTCCTTCATCGCACGTCGCAGCGCCGAGCTGCTTCAGCCCGCCGTGAAGTGCCGCGGGTCAGAGTATCTTCGGATCATCTACGGGCCGGAATATCTCTCCCCCGAACATATGACCCGACTGAAGAGGCGTTCCTTGACCCACAAGCGTTCTCTCGCGCTGCGGGAGTTTTCGCTGGGCATGGAATCCCTTGATCGGTTCGTCGCAAAAGAACCGCTGTACCGCGTTCACGAGTGCGTGTTCGGCGTGCTTGCCTTCGAGAGCGAGCCGGTAGATCCGAGGCTGTAATCGAAACCGCGTACCGGCTCCCTTTATGCCGAGATCTGCATGACCGAAAAGCAGTTTATAGACCTAAATGAGTACATCAATCGTTTTTAATTCGGTAGAAAGGAGCGCATATGAAAAACATCATAATAGAGAAGCTCAAAGAAATCGAAACCGCGGAGCAAGTGCGCGTCCTGTATGCCGCGGAATCCGGGAGCCGCGCGTGGGGTTTTGCATCTCCCGACAGCGATTACGACGTACGCTTCATCTATGCGCGAGAGCCGGAGGCGTATCTCAGTATCCTGCCCAAACGCGATGTGATCGAGTGGCAGCTGGACGAAACGCTGGATATCAGCGGCTGGGACATCCAGAAGATGTTCCGGCTGCTGCTCAAGTCTAACCCAACCCTGTTCGAATGGGCGAGCTCACCGGTCGTGTATCAAACCACAGACGATTGGGAGCGTTTGCGTCCCGTTCTCAACGATGCTTTCTCCTCCAAGGCCGGCATGCACCACTATCTCAGCATGGCGCACGGTAACTACCGGGAGTATTTGAAGGGTGAAACGGTCCGCATCAAGAAATACCTGTATGTGCTGCGCCCAATTCTTGCCTGCGAATGGATACTGGATTGGGGAACGCCGCCGCCCATGCTGTTTCGGGAGCTCGTGGATGCGGAGCTCGAAACATCTGTATGGCCGCTTGTTGACGAACTGCTTGCGCTTAAGCAGACCCGCTCCGAAATTGACGTCATGCCGCGGATCGATCCATTGAACCGGTATATCGAAACGGAACTGGAGAAGCTTGCGGAAGCAATTCGGCAAATGCCCGCACAAAAAAGCGGAGACCTAGAAGCGCTGGATGTGCTGTTTCGCAGGATCGTCCTGGGAGGAACGCACTAGAATAGAAGAGACAAAGCAATGTGCGGTGCATGCGCACTTTTGCCCATCTGCCGATTGGCTTAAATCCAATGGCATTTATATATATCAAAAGTTGTTTTGGTCCCGAGCTGCGATTTTATTGCAACGCAGGGCCTGCGACTTTTTCCAAAAAATGTGGTATGAAATGAGGTAAAAACAAAAATGCGCCCGATTGCATAATCGGGCGCATTGAGAATGCATGATAGCTTTATCGTATAGCCAAATACCGCCATGATACAGGCGGTTGAAAATGCCATTATTAAGTCGTGTGATGCTGAAATGTTCTCTTTAACTTACAGCATTAACGAAGCAGCCTATATTTATATTGTCCTTCTTTCGAGCACCACTCTCGCTACCAATACTGCTCCTATGCAGCACATCCAGGCAAATGCTGTCCATGTTGACGCCGTCTCAAACCCCGCCAACCCGACAGAAGCAAACCGGATGAGCATCACACCTGCTGTAATGGCAATAGAATATGGCAGAGCACGCCGTATGGCATCCTTTACAATGTCGCCGGATATTCGTGCAGCGTTGGGGCGAAATGTAAGGATAAGAGCCGGCAAGGCCTCAAACAGGATAGAGTATATGCTCAGCTGCAACGGTTCAAAAGGGTATTGCATGCCGGTAAGCGCACATATAAGCGAGAGCAGGAAGGAAAAGCAGGTCTTGGTCAGGAAGAAGGACGCCACGCGGCGTATGTTGTTGACAACACGCCGACCTTCGCTCACCACTTTGGGAAGGGCAGAGAAGCTGTTGCCCATCAGCACGAGCCGCGCTACCCGCCTTGCAGCGTCGCAGCCAGAGGCCATGGCAATACCACAGTCCGCCTGCCGGATGGCGAGTACGTCGTTTACACCGTCGCCCAGCATTCCCACGGTATGTCCCTGCCGCTGCAATGCTTTTACCAAAGCGAGCTTTTGCTCCGGCAGTACGCGACCGAATGTAGAGCATTGTAAAACGGCAGCATCATAGTCTGCATCGCACACAAGGCTGCCCGCATCCACCGCCTTGCCGGATAACCCCGCCCGGTTAGCGATGGCAGAAGTCGTTGATACACTGTCGCCCGAGAATATCATCAATCGCACATCCTGCTTCTCAAAATACCGCAACACCTCCGCTGCCTCCGGGCGGATGGCATCTCTAAGGCATACCGCATACAGAGGGATGAGATCGTCAGGCAGGGTTTCACAACAGCCGTGCTTTGAGCAAGCGAACACCAAAACGTGCGCGCCGCCCTGTTCCGCTTTGCGGATGCTTTCAGGTATAACGTTCATCAGTCGCTCTGCCGCGCCCATATATAAAGAGCCCCCGCCATATTCTACGGCGCTCCATGCGCGTTCCGAGGAGAATGGGGTCACAGTTTGGGGCAGAGTTTTTGGTGCGTCCGGGAATTGTCTTTTTAGTGCATCCAGCACTGGACTGCCGTCCTCCCCAAAGGCATGGCAGAACAGCGCGGTCAGCTCATCACGGTTGCTCGCATCCTCAAGCGGAATAAAACCATCAAACTCCAATTCGCCGTTGGTCAGGGTTCCGGTCTTATCCATACACAGCACATCCACCCGTGCCAGTGCCTCAATGCCGAAGAGTTCCTGCACAAGCGCATTGCGCTTACCCAGCCGTATCACGCCCACGGCGAGGGAAACGCTCGTCAGCAGCACAAGCCCCTTAGGCAAAAGCCCGAGAAGTGCCGCCGCCGTGGTAGTGACGGAGGACGCGAGGGCTACGCCTCCTGCGATATAGCTTTCATAAAACAGCACAGCCCCCAGAGGAATGATGAACAAGCCTGTAAAGCGAACTATTTTATTGAGGGATGCGAGTATCATCGAATCGTTCTTTTTGGACTTCTTGGCTTGGCGTGCAATGCCCGCAGCATAACAATCCTCGCCCACCTTGTCCGCTGTAGCCTCGCACAGCCCAGCCGTAACAAAGCTGCCGGAGAGCAATGCATCGCCTATGTGCTTTTCTATGGGAACAGCTTCTCCGGTAAGCAGTGCTTCGTTCACGGTGATACAGCCACTCTTTACCGTTGCGTCCGCACAGACCTGATTGCCCCGTTTGAGGCAAAAGCGATCGCCCTGGGTGAGCTCCTCCGGCCTAATATGCTGCACAGTGTTGTTTCGCATGACGCTGACCGTCGGTGCTGTTAAAAGCGACAGCTTGTCCACGATGCGTTTTGAACGTATATCCTGTATAATGCCAATGAGGGTGTTCGCAAAGATCACGACAAGGTATAAGAGATCCTTGTATTCTCCCACCGCAGCGATACATGCGCCTATAGTAAAGTTGAAGGCATTGAAGGTGGTGAACAGATGCCGCACTATGATCCCCAGTGCGGTGGCACCTTTTGCGCTATCTTTTCTCGCCATGCCCCGCCTCCGTATCTCGTCTGCGCGACTGATTTTCCCGCTTGAAGAGGTATGCCGCTGTCAATAATCCGTTGGCAAGCGCACTTGCACAGAAAACGAGCAACAGCCAATCACCCTGATCGCTTCCGATAAAGCCCATGGCGGGGTTGATGCGGTCTATGACGAACAGTATCAGAAAAACGACGCTCAGCTCGATAGAGCTATGACATAAAACATCCCATAATTTATACTTTTTCATATCAATTTCCCTCGCCGAAGCAGATGATGTCGCTGGATTGGCGGCCGCCCTTGTAGGGCCTGTTCACAAGCTCACCATTGAAGAGCATCTCAGCCGTCGCGCCGCCGTCAAGGTTGAATGCAGCCTTACAGCCGAGGTCGGCAAAAACCTGTGAAAGCTCTGCAAGTGTCATTCCGACGGAGTAGCCCTTCTGCCTGCCGTCCACGGTGATGAAGCAATAGTGCCCTGGCTCATAGTAGCCCATGGCGTTCCGGGGGTTTTTCCCTTTGATGGAGCTGTCAAACTCTATGATCGCTCCGCCATTATCATCAAGAAGTCTCGGCCCGAAACCCCACGCCTGCCAGGCGGCGTTGTCCACGGCGTCCATCACGTTAAAGTCAGCTTGGCTATAGGTCGCCATGACACCATCGGCATATAAAACGCAAACGTCGCTGGATACGGAGTCGCGGTACAGGTCACCGTTTCTTATCACCACGCCGCTGTTGCGCGCGCCGCAGTAATCGCCGGTAAAAGCAAATATAGCATTGTTTGCCTGAGCGATCTTTTTCGGCTCCTGGTGGATGCCAGTGCCATATTCGCCCTTAGCGAACGCCGTTTTGAAGGTGCTGATGCTTTTGACCCAGACGTCAGCCACATAATAGGTAACATCGTTGGCCTGAACCATGTTTATGGCAATGCGAAGATCATCGCTCTGGTAGCTGTGAAGCGCGCCTACGCCGGTATCAGCCGAAGGGAATGCCGCGGTAAAATCGCCGGGCGTATACACGGCAGAAGTCGGTGCAGGTGCGGCGAACTGCGCTTCCGCCTGCGTTTGCACAGCAGAATTGTTTGCGGCAGCATCCGTAGGTATCGTATCGGGTGTGGCTGGTACTACGGTGGCCACGCTGTTCGGGTCGACGATATTTTGAAGCACCTTGCCGCTCCTTGGCATCACATGATGGAACAGAGCGAATACCACGAGGATCACCGCTACCATAGTGACGTCTCTTATAATAACGGGAAGTGCGTGCATCACATGGCGTTTGTTTTTGAGCATCATATCTTTTCTCCTCATTTCATAAACAGACATATATACAGAACACTGCCTAGAAGCAGTACAGCCGTAAGAATGTACCATATCACGCGCTTTCTCTGCCTACGGCGTTTATCGCGTTCTTTCATGTGCCGCCTGTCGTCTCGCTGCAATGACGACTCCGTTTTTTCCCATATCGCATCCAAAACGGGCTGCATACCTGTCACCTCATTTCATGATGTAAGGATACAGGGCAAAAATGAGAGGGCAAGGAATCCGATATGAGAGTTTGGTGAGAATGAATATTTCCGAGGGAATATGGAATTCTCATCGGATTCTAATGCGGATTGCACGGATATGCGTTACAATTATTTTATTGGAGGCTTGCCCTTATGAAGATATTGATCGTGGAAGATGAAAAGGAGATCGTGCGCTTTCTGGAGCTGGAATTGCAACATGAGGGCTACGAAACTGAAGCGCGCTTTGACGGACGCAGTGGCCTTGAAGCGGCACTTACGGGTGACTTTGGCCTTATCCTGCTCGACATTATGCTGCCGGAGCTCAACGGCATCGAGATGCTCAGACGGCTCAGGCGGGAAAAGGATACGCCGGTGATTCTCGTGACCGCGCGGGACGCCGTGACGGACAAGGTAGCAGGCCTCGATATGGGTGCTTCCGACTACATCACAAAACCGTTCCATATAGAGGAACTGCTTGCCCGCGTGCGCGCTGCTGTTCGTAAAACACAGCCGAAGGCAGGCAGCTTGCTTACGGCGGGCGACCTCGTACTCGATACCGCCCAGCGCACGGTCAAGCGGGGTGACGAGGAGATAACGCTTACAAAGACGCAGTACGACCTGTTGGAGTACCTTGTTCGCAACAAGAATATTGTGCTTACCCGCGATCAGCTTCTAAACGAGGTCTGGGGCTATCAGTACACGGGTGACAGCAACATAGTGGACGTGTACGTCCGTTACGTCAGGAACCGTATCCATGAAACGGAGAAGAATAAACTGATCGAAACAGTGAGGGGCGTGGGCTATGTTCTTCGGGATAAGTAAATCAAAAGGGAAGCTTTCCATAAGGCTGACGCGCTCCTTCGGCGCAATGTTTTTTGTTGTGCTCGCCGTGCTTACGGCGGTGGTGTTCATTGCAGCATACAGCTTTCTCATCCAGAAACAGAAGGTCAATATCGTGACCTCTTTAGAACTTATCTCCGATCATATCGTGGAGGAATTACATGAGGGTGACTTGGTGACGGACAGAGGTATCATGGATGAGCAGAACACCAACACGATGCTCAACCTGTACTTATTAGATGATTCCGGAAAAATTATCAACCGGGTGATAAACTTTCATCTTGGGGAATCCTTGTTGCAAACGCGCGCCGAAACTCCCGAGCTGCACTTTTCCGAAGGTCACGAAATGCTGATGTGCTATGAGCAGGAGGTATGGGACGACGAAACACCGGTGGGCACGTTGTATGCCGTTATGAAGATGGAAGCCGAAAAGGATTTTTTGAAGCTTCTCGGTTTACTTCTTATCGGAGCGAATATCGCGGGCGTGTTCGCGGCGCTGTTCGTAGGCTGGCGCACAAGCAGGCGCATGCTCGCGCCCATAGACAGCATGATAACGGACGCACAAAATATTGGAAGCAAAAGCTTGGACGCTAGACTCGACGTGCCCGAAGCAGAGGACGAACTGAGGAGCTTGGCCCTTACCATAAACGGGATGCTAGAGCGCATTGAAAAAGCGTTTGAAGCGCAGGGGCGCTTCGTATCCGACGCTTCCCACGAGCTGCGAACGCCACTCGCCATCTTGCAGGGCAACGCCAATCTTCTCGACCGGTGGGGGCGTGAGGATAAGAAGGTGCTTTCCGACAGCATAGACTCCATCGCGCGCCAGACCTCCTACATGAACAAGCTGGTAGAAAACCTGCTGTTCCTTGCCCGCAGCGACGGAAAACGGCAGGAGTTGAAGAAAGCGACGTTTTTCGTAAAGAAACTATTTGAAGAGCTGCTAGAAGAACAGGTATTGTTGGATGAAGCGCATGTCTATAAAGCTGAATGTGACGACGCACTTTCTCTTTGCGCTGACCGAAGCATGGTAAAACAGCTTTTGCACGCCGCCATAGACAACAGCGTAAAATATACCCCTGAGGGGGGAAGCATCTCGCTTGCCGCATTCGAGGATGAGCACAGCATAGTGCTTAGCGTGATGGATACCGGCATCGGCATGGACGCAGAACACCTTGCCCACATATTCGAGCGGTTTTACCGTGTAGACAAGGCGCGGGCGAGGGCCACCGGAGGCATGGGCCTCGGCCTTTCCATTGCTGCTGCCATAGCCACAGCCCACGGCGGCAGCATATCCGCCGAGAGTGAGGCGGGTAAAGGTACGAAGATAACAGCGATATTTCCGCGATAGCCGCTGTATAAACGGAAAGAAGATGGGGTTTATGAAGCACTCAAAAAAGCCTATATTGTCGCAGGCGATGCTGTTTATCCTGCTGTTTGGCATTGTCAGCCTGTTTTCTGATATGACCCACGAGGGGGCATCCAGCATCAGGGGTGCATATCTTTCGCTGCTGGGCGCATCTGCGGGAACAATAGGCTTTGTCTCGGGCCTTGGCGAGCTTATCGGCTACTCCATGCGTTATGTGTTCGGCAAGCTGACTGACAAAACCAAGCAGTATTGGCCCATGACCATCGCAGGCTATGTACTGGATATTATCGCCGTACCCGCGCTTGCGCTCGTCGGCGAGCATGGATGGGTCGCCGCCTGCACATTGCTGGTCGTTCAGCGCATGGGCAAGGCCATCAAAAAGCCTGCGAAGGATACTATCATGTCCTTTGCCGCTTCCCAGGAGGGCGTGGGAAAGAGCTTCGGCATTCAGGAGGTGCTCGACCAGATCGGCGCGTTCATAGGGCCTGTGCTTCTATATCTCGTCATGCTTTTCAAGACAGATGGCTCCATATTTGAAACATATGCAACATGTTTCGCAGTATTGGCCGTTCCCGGCGCGATAACACTTGTTTTGCTGCTTTTCACCAAGCACAAGTTTCCCAATCCCGAGCATTTCGAGCCTGAGCCCACGGAGTATGTTCCCTTCAAGCTCAAAAAGGAGTTCATACTCTATATTGCGGGGATAAGCCTGTTCGCGTTCGGCTTCATCGATTATTCCATTATCATAATGCATGTTTCCCGCACCTATACGGGTATCGCCTCCGGCCTTGCCGAAACGGGAAGCCTCGTCAACAGCGGAACGCTGCCCTTGCTTTACGCGGGGGCAATGCTGGTAGACGCTGTGGCAGCGCTTTTCTTCGGAGTGATGTACGATAAAAAGGGCGTGCGTGCGCTGGTGTGGTCAACGCTCGTTTCCGCGCCGTTTGCCATCCTCATATTCGCGTTTGACTCCATCCCCGCCGTGCTCATTGGGATTGCCCTTTGGGGCATTGGCATGGGCGCACAGGAATCCATATTGAAGGCCGCCGTCACCACAATGGTGCCAAAGGCAAGCCGGGCCACAGGTTACGGCATATTCGAGTGCGCCTTCGGAGCGTTCTGGTTCCTGGGAAGCTGGCTCATGGGTGCGCTGTATGATGTCAGCATACCGGCGATGATCGCGGTTTCTGTCATTGCGCAACTTGCCGCAATCCCGCTTTATATGCGTTCGGACAGGCTCGGCCGCCCGCTTGAAACGAAATAACCACATTATCATCGTTCATTCATACGATTCTCATTTTTGCATTGTATCCTAGAGCTGAAAAATGCGAAAAGGAGGATCCTTATATGCCCATTCAAATACTGATCCCCGCCTATCAACCCGACGATAGGCTCGCAGCACTGGTGGAAGAACTGCGGATGATTTTCCCCGTGACTGTCGTGGATGACGGCAGCGGGAAGGAATACAGCAGCATCTTCTTCTACCTTGAGGAGCTCGGCGCGACTGTACTGCATCACGAGGCCAATTACGGGAAGGGCGCGGCGCTCAAAACCGGCATACGCCATATCATGGAGCAGGGCGACGCGGATGGCATCGTAACAGCGGACGCAGACGGTCAGCACACGATCAGCGATATCACCAAGATCGCGCTGATACTAAAGGAGCATCCCGGTACATTCATAATCGGTGGCAGGGACTTTACCCAAATGCCGCCGCGCTCCCGTTTTGGGAACACCCTCACGCGCTTCTTTTTCCGTTTATGTACAGGACTAAAAATTTCGGATACACAAACAGGCCTGCGCGGTCTGCCGGCCTGTCTCTTTGAGAAGCTCGCCGCGATTCCCGGTGACCGATACGAATATGAAATGGATGTACTGCTCTCGCTCAAGGAGTGGGGCACGCCGTATCTGGAGGTTCCAATCGATACCGTCTATCTGGACGGGAACCGCTCCACCCACTTCCATGCAGTAAGGGACGGCCTGCGCGTGTTTTCACGGGTGATCAAATATGCGGTGTCCTCCCTTGCGTGCACGGCTGTGGACTACCTTCTCTATCTGCTGTTTTTGAGTTTTTTGTCCGTTGGCTGGAGCTATGCTGCGGCGCGTGTATTCAGCGCAGCGCTGAACTACTTTCTAAATTGCCGGTTGGTGTTTCAAGGCAAGCCCACACTTACCAGCTTCTTGGGGTATGCGTTGCTCGCGGTCTTTTCGCTTGCAACCGGTTCGTTGGCGACAAGTTGCCTTGTAAGCCTTGGCGTAAGTAGCGTGCTTGCTAAACTTTTGATTGACGGATGCCTGTTTGCAATCAACTATATAGTACAAAAGAAACTTGTGTTTCGCCGTCCGAAAGCGTCTGATGCGTAAGGTGCGGCAGACCGGGATCGGGTTGCTGCTGAGTCTGCTTTTGAGTTGCACAGCCTGCATGAACGCGGCTGTCAACGAAACCGAAATTGTTGAAATAACAGTACCTCCGTCCGCAGCCGCCGCAACCGTGCCTCCGGTCAAAAAAGAACAGACTATGCCGATGCCTGCGTCCACAGCGGAACCGGCATCTACTCCTACCGCTACGCCAAGCCCTATGCCCACGCCCACATGGCCCATGAAGACGTTCAAATATAAACCCGCGGGCTACATTACTGCCCACGCCGTAAACATGAGAATTGGACCGGGTACGGAGTATGGCGTAATAAATAAGCTAAATGAACACAGCGTTGTCACCATGCTCGCTGAAAGCGGCGATTGGTACTTTATTGCTTTTGAAGGCACTGAGGGCTTTGTTAGCCGGGAATTTGTCAAAATAGGCGAATTGACCACACCAAAGCCGTCCAAAAAGTACAGTGACGACGAAATATACATGGCAGCGCAGATGATATGGCTGGAGGCAAAGGGCGGAACCTACGAGGAGTTTCAGGCAATAGCCAACGTGCTTGCCAATCGCATAGCAAGTCGCCAATTCCCCGATACCGTAGAGGACAATATATTCGCGCCTGGTCAATTCAGCGTTGCGGACGACCGAGAATGGTTCCTTTCAAAAAAACCGGGGAGATCCGCCAAACGCGCAGCAGACAGCGTGCTCAATGGCGGTGAACGTCCATTGGATAAATCAGTCATGTATTTTCGGGCAAAAAGTCGCGGCACCGAATGGGGCGGAAGGAAATATGTGAAAACGATCGGCAATCATTGTTTCTTTCGTTAAGAATAACTGAATGCAAGAAGTATAAACCGACGGTAGAATCGTATTGCTGTACAGAAGCAACACAGCATGAAAATGATCTATTCATCTCATAACTGCCACAATCTGATACTTTCCCGGTGCGCTGCCCGAATACCGAAACGGATAGCAAGTCACCAACACCAGCGTATTGCCATCCGCGGCGGGCAAGCGCCAATCGGCGGTGTTTATGTATATCATGGTTTCAGTCACAGTATAGGTCGCCATGCGCCCGTCTGAATAGGTGAATATGATTGCTGACGTTTTTGTGGTGGATGGTTCAGGCGTGTCAACCGCCCAAACAGGAGCTGTTATCTCAACAACAGTAAGGCCGCTCTCCCCTGTGCCACTTAAACACAACCAAACTAATTGGACCGTGAGCAGAAGCAGGGCGGCAAGCATCGCCGCCCTCAATATCGTTCTATTATTCATAAATCGTTCCTCTTTAATCTAAATGTGAAGATGAGCGCAAAAAGCAATCCTCCACTTTTCTCCGTTCTCGCCCCATAGGTTCCTTACCACCACACGGCCTTTGGTGGAACTGGCATCCACGATCTTGCCGGTGCCGATATAAATACCAGTGTGATGTATTTCATTCCAGCGCCCGCAGGCACAGGCTTTGCTCCAGAAAATCAAGTCCCCAGGCTGAAGCTGTACGCTTGAAATGGCATAGCCGTTGTCGTAGCAGTACTTCGCCTGCGCCACGGAGGTGCGGGGCAGGGATACGCCCGCCTGTGCGTAGGCATATTGGGTTAATTGAGAGCAATCCATCACGGAATAAGCTGTGCCGACTTTAGAAAGCGCGGCTTGGGCAATGTCGCCGCCCTTTGTGCCGATTGGGAGGTTAGCGGAGATCTGCGTCAATTCCTCGTAGGAGAGTCCGCCGTAAATATCCACATCCAGCAACTCCGCCCAAAGCTCGTTGTAGTCCTCGCTCATCAATTCCTCTAACATACGAAGCTTTTCTTCATCTTCAGGCACTTCGGCAGCTCGTATGGCAAAGGGAATTTCGCTTTTGAACACCCGCACCAGCGAGCCGTAAGCGTCCCGCACGGCGCGGATGGTGTTGCGTGAAAGGTTCGTGCGGCTATCTACCATGGTCATAACGATACCGTCTACCTGTAAGCGCGGGTTCAAGTTCCGTTTCACGCGCCCGATGGTCTTGAACAGCGCGTCCATATCGTCGGCAGCGAGAATATGCGCCTGCACTGGGATAATTACGCTGTCGGCAGCGGTCAGGGCGTTGACTACGGTTAGGCCCAATGAGGGGCGGCAGTCGATAAGAACGTAGTTATATTCATCCTTCACCCTATCAAGGTATTGCCGCAGGATGGTTTCACGGCTCATGCTGTTCACAAGCGTGACCTCCGTAGCCGCAAGGCTGGCGTTGGCGGGAATGAAGTCCACGCCTTCGGTGTGCTGTCTGATGGGGGCGGTGTACTCAAAATCGGGGTAAGCATCTTCATCGGAATGGGCAATGAGATAGTCCATGACGCTTGAAATGGTGCTGGTCAACTCTCTTGGATTTTTGATGCCAAGGCATTTAGTCAAATCCCCTTGTGGGTCAGCGTCCAAAAGAAGCACGTTCTTTCCCTGACGGGCGAGGCCAAAGCCAAGGTTCACTGTTGTGGTGGTTTTCCCGACACCCCCTTTTTCATGGGCGCAGGCGATTACTTTGGTCATGTGCGGTTTCCTCCTATTTTTTCTGCAATAAAAAGTCGCTTACTCAACGGCAAACAGCTTTCAAATATTGACTTATACGGGTTCAAAACACATTGATAATTGCAAAGGTTGCCCTTCAAATTAAGAGTGCTATAGTAGCACTTTCTGAAATAACAAAAAGCCCTGACTATATCAGTCAGAGCCTTTAATAAATCTACATAATATAATGAGTGTCAAGGATACGTCCATCGGGCGTAATGACCAGCGGTTACATCAAGTATTCATACTCTGTGTCTTGCTAAGAGCTTGCTAATTGGGCGGTGAAATATTAGCAAGAAACAGCGAATATGAAGTAATACGAAAAATCATTCAAATCGCCAAAAGCCTTGTGCCATGCGGGTTTGGCGGTATGGTAAGACACCACAACACACGCTGGACAATACGATATTCGGTGCTTCTAAGCGAAAGACCGCGCGTTCGAATCGCGCCGGGAACGCCAAAAATCCCGATAAAGTCTAACTTTTTCGGGCTTTGCTTTCCGTTGAGCACTGATAATCAGACATGTGCCGTAATGTCCGATTATCAATCCACAAATGCATTGCCATATAATGTGTATATTATTCCGTCAATTTTAGCTGTTTGAGCAGATTTACCGCGCTTTACCACATTTTCTACAACACTATGCCGTAAACGCCCTGTATCCGCTGATAATGCACACGTTCTGCGTTTGACTTTTTGCACTTATTCTGTTTTAATTGTTTACAGCTTATTTGAAAAGCCGTGTGTTTTTGCTGTTCCGCAGAAAGTGATATGCCGCTGTGATGCGCTTTCCTTATCACCAACGAATTATCTATCTGAGCATGAATTCCGCCCAGCGGTTCTGCCGGTCTTCCTGATGCACGCTTCGGTAGAGCAGCCGGTCAATATAGGTCTCCCTGCGCCGCTCCACGGCTTCCGTGCAGTGATCGATCCCTTCCCGATAAACGATGGAACTGAGGTCATAAATCGGGTATCCCATGGCATGTCCTGCCGTATGGACTACCGCGCACGCCTGCCCGACGGCATGACACGCCGCGATATCTGCCCTGCAGTCGATTTCTTTGGCAAACGCGTGGCAGTCCAGAATTTTACGCTGCGCTTCGTGCATTTTGATTCTGCCGGCCGCCCAGTCTCTTGCAGCGTCCAATGCCTCCTGCGGACGTTTTTCCATTGGATAGTTCTGTGCCAAAACTTCTATGGACTCCTCCGCCAGATCAAATGCCCACAGCACGACCGTCCTGTGGTTCTGTATACGCAGAAACGAATTTAGCTCCTGCAGAAATGCACAGTCCTTCACAAACAGAATCTGATTTTTCTTTTGGAGTCTGCCTCTGACTTCGTCATACCAGTCCATCATGTGGCCTCATTCACTCGATTTCTCAATTTGATTATACCATAAGCTTCTTTTCAAAATAAATGTTCAGCCAGTTGAGAGCCAGCACTTCGCCCTTGCGCAGGCCGGCATACAGCATGGCCATGGCGGAGAACTCCCACCAATCACTGTCAAGACCCAGCTCTACGAATTAGTTCGCCAGAAAACGCTATCTGTGATTATTATACCCGAAACTCCAATGCATTCCTACCGTATATTTTGCTGAATGCTCTTTGCCGCAAACGGTGTTCTCCGTTGCGTCCCCGCTATGGTATAATCTGAGCAGGCAAACCGGGGTTTGTCTATATCATGTGTTTTGAGGGAGAGGCATATCATGAAACCGTGGTTTACGATTGACCGCATTGATTCAGATACACATATTATCAGCGAATATCGGCATTGGGAGGAGACCCATTGCTACCTGTTGGAGGGCAGTGAACGCGCCCTGCTGATCGATACGGGGCTTGGTATCAGCAACATATCCGAGCAGGTTGAAAAGCTGACCGCAAAGCCGGTCACTGCTGTTGCCACGCATATCCACTGGGATCACATAGGCGGGCATAAGTATTATCCCGATTTTTACGCGCATGCAGCGGAATTGAATTGGCTTTCCGGCGAATTCCCGCTGAGCATTGAAACGGTCCAGCAGATGGTGCTTGACCGCTGTGACCCGCCGGATGGCTATGACGTGAGCACCTACGAATTTTTTCAAGGCACGCCGACGAGGGTTCTGCACGACGGAGATACCATTGACCTCGGAGGCAGAATAGTCACCGTGCTTCACACTCCAGGGCATTCGCCCGGCCATATGTGTTTCTTTGAAACTGCGCGGGGATACCTGTTTACCGGCGATCTGGTTTATAAGGATACCCTGTTTGCCTATTATCCCTCCACAGACCCGAAGGCATATCTAAGGTCGCTTGAAAAGGTTGCGGCGCTTCCAGTTAGCAAGGTGTTTCCCGCACATCATACGCTTGATACCCAGCCGGAGATATTGCTGCGTATGCGGGATGCTTTTCGCGAGCTTGATAAGGAAGGCAAGCTGCATCATGGCAGCGGAACATTCAAGTATGGGGATTGGGCCGTCTGGCTGTAACCCGGAATTGAACCGAGCAAAGCAAATACCAACAGCCCTCCCGCCGGACAGCAGGTGGGAGGCAATGCATAAAAGAATATAGCGGGGCAAGCCTTGAACGGGATGCTAGCGTTCCGCTTTCTCCGCCCAGAGCTTTAACTCCGCTTCCTTTGTACTGCTGCTGAAGCGTTTCCCTTCTTTCAGCATGGCGCCCTTGCAGGAAGGAGCGAGCTCCGCGTTCGTGTTGCCCATGCCGCTGCCGCCGGAGGTGGCAAACGGGACTATGGTCTTGCCCGTCAGGTCATGCTGTTCAAGGAAGGCGTTGATAATCGTCGGCGCCACATACCACCAGATGGGGAAGCCCACATAGACGGCATCGTATTCGGCCATGTTCTCCACCCTGTTCGCAACCGCCGGGCGGAAGGACTTATCGTTCATCTCAATGGTGCTGCGGCTCTCCTTGTTTGTCCAGTCCAGATCAGCCGCGCTGTAAGGCTTTTCCGGCAGAATCTCAAACAGATCCGCGCCAATGGCGGCTGCAAGCGTTTTTGCCAACTTTGCAGTTACGCCGCTTGCTGAAAAGTATGCTACCAGCCTTTTGCTCATCGTTTATCTCCTTTTTCTTATTTTGTGTCCATTCAAATTCGCTTCACGGAATTCCTATGCGAGCTCCCATACGAATGTGACCGTATCACGGGTGTCGATCTCATCGGGTTCTATCTCGATGGATTTTGCGCGCATGGGCGCTGCAAGGCAGTTATCCGCCATGCTGTACCGGGTTTCAGAGCATACATTGAGTTCTGCCCAGTTATAATCGATGGCAACAAGCCTGCCGAGCTTCTCATTTGATGCTTCGCACAGAATCTCCGCCTTTCTTCTTGCGTTCTCCGCGGCGCTTTTGAGCAGTTCCTCCTTGATGCCGGTTGGATCCTTGACTGTGAACGCGATGGAAAGCACAGGCTTTGCCACGCAGTCCGCGATCGCGCCGAGCGTCTGAGACAGCCTTTTTGCATCAAAATCGAATGTGATTTTCAGCGAGTGGGAAACGATATAGCCGTTGAACACGTTCTTCCACTTTCCGTTCCCATCCTGCTCATTCTGATAATCTGTCCGGACGTTGAAGTTCGTGGTCTTGATCGCTTCCTTGTCAAAACCTGTCCCGGCCAGAGAAGCCTTCAACTGCTCCAGATGAACAGCAGCAAGCTCCATGGCCTTCTCGTATTTCATGTCCTGCGCGTCGAGCGTCATGCTGATGATCACATAATCCGGCCTTGCCGTTGCGCTGCCCACACCTTTTACCGTAATCGTCCTTGTCATTTCATCTTCCTCCTTATCGCCCGTCTTTTCATGTTTTTCTTCTGCGGTACACCTCCCACAGCGATTCATCCAGATATGTCCATGTTTTTTCCTTTATCCCAGCCATGGCTTCGCAGAGCGCCTCCGCAATGCTGCCTGACGAGGATTCAATACTGTTTCCACAGCAAGACCTCTATAGTCATTATATCAAAAAGGAAATTACAAGCCAATTTTTATCGAAACCTTCCATAAAAAGTCGCGAATCCCCCCGCCATGCGGACAACTGTCACTTATGTTCCCGCTATGATATAATTGAACAACTAACATCACACACCGGGGAGAAATGCATGTACAAATACTTATTGTGGGATATCGACGGTACCGTACTGGATTTTCTGGCATCGGAGCAATACGCCATCCGCGTGCTGTTTCAAAAGTACGGGCTCGGCACATGCAGCGACGAAATGCTGCGTACCTATTCGAAGATCAACGTGAAATACTGGGAAGCGCTTGAACGAAATGAACTGACCAAACAGGAGATTTTAGTGGGCCGGTTCCGGGAATTCTTTGCGATGTTCGGCATCAATCCCGCGTTGGCAGAGCCCTTCAACAGCGAGTATCAGGCGGCGTTGGGCGACCATCTGGTGTTCGTTGACCATGCAGAAGAAATGCTCCGGGCAGAGAAGGGCAACTATACGCTTATCGCAGTGACCAACGGAACCAAAGCGGCGCAGGCAAAGAAGCTCAGGCGGTCCGGGCTTGACCAAATCTTTGACGCGGTGTTCATCTCGGAGGATGTGGGATATGAAAAGCCCAATGCGGCCTATTTTGAACATGTGTTTCGCAAAGCTGGCATTGTGGATAAAACACAAGCGTTGTTGATCGGCGACTCTCTGACCAGCGATATGAGGGGCGGCGAGATTGCAGGCATCGATACTTGCTGGTACAATCCAAAGCACCGCATAAACACCCTGAATATCCCTGTGACCTATGAGATCGACGATCTCGGCAAGCTCGCGGAGCTTCTTCGTTGACAAGTGGTGCGTAAAAAACAGCTTTCGGGGAACCGCATGGCACATATGCGGACTTGTTCTGTCACGGGGCATGCTGCAAGGCGTTTCCACTCACAGCGCCATTTTTGATTGCTTTTGCCGTCGCTGCCTGGCAGAGCCGAAGAACGCGGTTTGTCTTTTCTCGGTAAACCGGTCAAGTTCGTTTTGCAAATGGATTCGCAACAAAAACCGCCAAAAGGCTCCCAAGGGAGCCTTCTACATCGTTTCATATTTATAGCTTGCTTCAGCTATATTGGGGTATGCTTGCTTCAGCCAAGCAGCATCCTGTCGTTTGCAAGCTCGCTGCCGCTTGCAGCCGCAAAGCGCTCAAGCAGCATCTCAACCGTGAGGTTCTTCTTCTCTTCGCCCCGAATGTCAAGCACAATCCTCCCGTTCTGCATCATGATGAGACGATTGCCGCAGGCGATCGCGTCGCGCATGTTGTGCGTCACCATCAGTGCCGTAAGGCCGTGCTCCGCAACCATGCGGCAGGAAAGTTCAAGCACTGTCGCGGCAGTCTTCGGGTCAAGCGCCGCGGTATGCTCATCCAACAGCAGCAGCTTCGGTTTGTTCATCGTTGCCATGAGAAGCGTCAGCGCCTGCCGCTGGCCGCCGGAAAGGAGCTTCACCTTTGTGGAAAGCCGTTCTTCCAGCCCAAGGCCCAGCGTAGCAAGCTGTTTTTTGTATTCCGCACGTTCCGCATTGCTGATGCCCCAGCGGAGCGTCCGCGGCTTGCCGCGGCGGTTTGCAAGGGCAAGGTTCTCCTCGATCCACATGTTGCCGGAGGTACCCATCATCGGGTCCTGGAATACGCGGCCGAGCAGCTTTGCGCGCTTATGCTCCGGCATGCGTGTCACATCCACGCCGCCGATGGAAATTTTGCCTTGCGCAGGCATATAAACGCCTGCCACACAGTTCAAAAGCGTGGATTTTCCCGCGCCGTTGCCGCCGATCACCGTCACGAAATCGCCTTCTTCAAGCGTCAGCGAAACGCCGTCGAGCGCTGTTTTTTCGTTTACCGTTCCCGCGTTGAACACAATGCGGAGATTCTCGATTGAAAGCATGGTTTCAGGCCCCCTTCCTGCCGCCCTGAATTTTCGCCTTGATGACAGGCAGTGAAAGCGCAAGCGCCACAGTGATGGCTGTGAACAGCTTGAGATCGTTTGCGTTCATGCCGAAGTGCAGCACGGCTGCAATGATCAAACGGTACGTGATTGCGCCAAGCGCAAGCGAAATCAGCCGTTTAAAGAAGCCGCCCTTTCCAAAAAGCACCTCGCCGATGATGAGTGAAGCAAGGCCGATCACAATGGAACCCGTGCCCATCTGGATATCCGCAAAGGACTGGCTCTGTGCAATCAGCGCGCCGGAAACCGCCACAAGCCCGTTGGAAAGCACAAGGCCTAAAATCTTCATCACATTTGTGTTGATGCCCTGCGCCCGCGCCATGTTCGGGTTCCCGCCCGTTGCGCGGATGGCGCAGCCAACCTCCGTGCCGAAAAACCAATAGCAGAAGCAGATCAGCATGAGCGTTACCCCTGCGCCAACCACAATGGTCGCCACGGTTTTTGTCATGCCAAACGCCTCCATCACCGGCGTGAACACGGTGGACAGCTTCAGCAGCGAAACGTTCGCTTTGCCCATGATGCGCAGGTTCACAGACCATGCCGCAATCATCGTCAAAATGCCGGAAAGCAGAGGCGGAATCTTGAGCAGCGTATGCAGAAGCCCCGTGCACAGCCCGGCCGCCATGCCTGCTGCAAATGCAAGCAGCAGGCTCAGGTAAGGGTCTATCCCCGCGGTAATGCTCACCGCACACACGGCCGCCCCCATGGTGATGCTGCCTTCCACGGTTAGATCCGCCACATCCAGGATACGGTAGGTGATATAAATGCCGATGGTCATGACCGCCCAAAGCAGCCCGAACCCGGTTGCGCCTAAAACTTCATTCCACATGTTTCACGTTCCAATCGCCGCCCGGCCGCGCTTTCCTGCGCGCCGGGCGGCGGTCTCCTTTTCATTTATTCAGGTCTCTGTTTCGTTTCTTCAGTTGGCTGCCTTTGCAAGAAGCTCTTCGGGGATGGTTATGCCGATCGCATCCGCAACCGCCGTGTTGAACGCAAGGTCCATTTCCGTCAGCGATTCAATGGGCATCGTGGAAACATCAGCCCCGTCCACGAGGATGCGCAGCGCCATCATGCCGGTCTGGTAGCCGAGATTGTAGTAGTTGATGGAAAGCGTTGCAAGGCCTCCTGCATCCACCATGGAGGATTCGCCGCAGATCACGGGCTTTTTGGCTTCGGTGCATACGCCTTCCACAATGGGCATGGAAGAGGCAAGCGTATTGTCTGTGGGGATATAGATCGCGTCGCACTTGGTCACAAGCGATTGCATTGCCTGCTGCACATCGTTGGTGGAAGTCACGGTCACTTCAGTGACGGCCATATTGCGCGCCTGAATGGCCTCTGTCGCAAGCTGCGCCTGCAGGATGGAGTTATCCTCGCCGGAGTTGTAAATAAGGCCCACGGTTTTGGCTTCCGGCACAAGCTGCATCAGAAGGTCGATCTGCTCCTCAATTGGGTTCATATCCGTCGTGCCGGAGACGTTGCCGCCGGGAACTTCATTGGATTCCGCGAGCTTGGCGACGACGAAGTCCGTAACCGCAGTCGCAAGGATCGGAATCTCCGTGGTTTTGCCGGCAACCGCCTGCGCGGCAGGCGTTGCAATGGCGAGCACGAGGTCGACTTCCTCGCTCACAAACCGGTCGGAAATGGTGGAGAGGGTGGATTGGTCATTCTGCGCGTTCTGGAAGTCGATCTTGATCTTATCGCCATCCACATAGCCGTTGTCTGCAAGCGCCTGAACGAAGCCTTCGCGCGCTGCATCAAGGGCCGCATGCTCGGTGAGCTGGATGATGCCAATCGTAATGGGGTCTTCCGGCGTAAGCTGCCCTTCCGGCGCAGCTTCCGGGGTGGTTTCGGGCGTAGGTTCGGCGGGAGCAGGCGTGGGCGTTGCATCCGCAGTGCTCGGCTGCTGCGTTGTTGCATTGTTGCAGGCGCACAGCACAAGCATGAGCGCTGCGCAAAGCAGGATAGAGATGATGCGTTTCATGGTTTGTTCCTCCGTTTTTAAGTTTTTTGAAATTAAAAAGCCCGTCCTAAAAAAGGACGGGCTTGCTGCCGTGTTACCACCTTTGTTCGCCGTCTGCTCACGCAAAACAGCCTCTTTGAGTACTACATACTCGCGCCACTATAACGGGTGAACCCGTCCCGATCTACTCGGCGCATGGCCTTTCGGCGGGCGGCTCCTGCGTGTATTCCCGTGCCGTTCCCTCCTGCCTCGCACCAACCGGCAGTTCTCTTCAGGGTCTTTCTCGCGGTACTCTTTCGCAGTCATTGCCATTTTCTGAATATTCCCCAAGTACATGCATACTCTGCCACGATAACGGGTGGTCCCGTCCCATCCTACGCAGGCCGAAGCCTTTCAGCGGGAAGCTCTTGCGTGAATTCGCGCGCCGTGCCCCTTCTGCCTTGCACCAACCGGCAGTTCTCTTATGGGCCATTCTCGCGGTACTATGTCGCCGTCGTCGCCATCAATTTTCGATTGCGGCTATTATATCGTGCCCTGTTCCGCTTGTCAACAGGAAAATATATTATTTTTATTTCGCTGCTGCACAGGCCGGCCGGAGCGCGTTCCTGTTTCTCCTCAATCCCGCCGGGAACGGTTTGCGATCATGAACAGCCGCAGGAAGGAAACGAATGCGGAAAGCGCCGCCACCACATAGGTCATCGCCGCCGCGCGCAGCACAGCCTTTGCAGCGCCTTCTTCCTCTCCGCCCGAAATGTATCCGCCCTCGGAAAGCATGGCAATGCCGCGGCGGGAAGCGTTGAATTCCACCGGCAGCGTCACAAGTTGGAACATCAGGATGCCGCCGAAAAGCAGCGCGCCGAACACGGCAAGGGAATAGTTCCCCATAATCACCCCGAGCAGCACCAAATAAGGCGACACTGCGGAACCGATGTTGGCCACCGGCACAAGCGCGTTGCGCACGCGGATGGGCGTATACCCTTCCTGATACTGCATCACATGGCCGATCTCATGCGCCGCAACGGCGAGCGCCGCAACGGAAGATTGGTCAAACACCGCTTCCGAAAGGCCAACCGTGTTGGTTTTGGGGTTGAAGTGGTCGGTCAGCGCGCCGGAAACACGGGTAAGCTGCGCGTTGCTGCCGCCGTAAAGGAGCATGCGCTGCGCTACGTCACACGCGCGCAGGCCGGTTCGCGCAGGCATGTTCGAGTATTTCCGGAATGTGCTCTGCACGCGGGAGGAGGCGATCATGCCGATCACCGCAACGGCGAGTACCACCCACAGCATGGAATCATAATAAAAATACGGCATTGCGTTCAGCCCTTTCCTGCACAGGTTTTTTGTATTGTAACCAGTATACCACAAACCGGGATTTCCCGGCGCGCACTTCACAATTTTTCCGCAGAATGTTATCATTGTAGTCGTAGTATCCCTGCAATCTCATGAAAGGGCACCACGTTTTATGACTCGCGACATCCTCGGCCTTTCGGACAAGGCGTTCTATCGGAAAGTATTTGCCGTCTGCCTGCCCATTATGCTCCAGCAGCTCCTTTCCACCGCCATGTACATGGTGGATACCATCATGATCGGCGGCTTGGGCGACATTGAGCTTGCGGGCGTTGGTGCGGCAAACCAGCTTGCGTACCTGCTGGACATCTGCCTGTTCGGCGTCACGGGCGGCGGAAGCGTGTTTATGGCGCAATATTTCGGCAAAAAGGATCTTGCCGGCGTGCGCCGTACGCTCGGCCTCTGCATCGTGCTCGCCGGCGCATGCGCAGCGTTGTTCGTTGCCGTAGCGCAGGGCTTCGGCGGGTTCTGCGTGGGCCTGTTCAGCGAAGAATCTGCCGTAACAGCGCGCGGTGTGGAGTATCTTTCCATCGCCTCCTGGGGGTATCTGTTCAAAGCGCTTGTCTATCCCTTCGGCGCGGTTCACAAATCCACCGGCCATGCAAAGCTGCCCATGCTTTCCGGCCTTGCGGGGCTTCTTGTGAACATGTTCCTGAACTATTGCCTCATCTTCGGCAACCTGGGCTTCCCGATGCTCGGCGTGCGGGGCGCAGCCATCGCAACACTCATCGGCTCCGCAGTGGATTGCGGCACGCTGCTGTTCTTCAGCTTCGCCCGCGATACCGCCGCCCGCGCAAAATGGCATGAACTGTTCGACCATGTGTTTGCCAACATCCGCCCGTTCATCGCCGTAAGCGCGCCCGTGCTGCTGGATGATTCCATCTGGGCGCTCGGCATGCTTGCACAGAATGCGATCTACGGCAAAATGGGCACGGATGCTTTCGCCGCGATGATGATTGTCGGCACGGTGGATAAGCTTTCCTTCATCCTGCTTCAGGGGATCGGCACGGCGGCCGCGGTCGTCATCGGCAATACGCTTGGCGCAAGCGGGCAGGATGACGCCTATGTTTACGGCAAGCGTTTCCTTTGGCTCTCCGCGCTCGTCGGCACGCTCGTTGCGGTGCTCGTCTGCACGCTTGGGGTATACATCCCCTATCTTTACACCAACACCACGCCTGCAACGCAGGCGCTTGCCGCGGATACGACCTTTGTAATGGGCTTTGCTCTGCCGCTTTGGGCGCTTAACTTCACGATCATCGTGGGCATCCTCCGAAGCGGCGGGGATACGCGCGCAGCGGCGATCATCGACCTCCTGCCCATGTGGGTCATTTCCATCCCGCTTTCGCTGCTCGTCGGGCTGTATTTCAAGCTTCCGCTCCCGTATGTTTATGCCTGCCAGCACGTGGCAAGCCTCGTGCGCCTTTGGTTCGCGCTGCGCCGCACGCACCGCGGCGAATGGGCGCGGCAGCTGGTGTAAGGATATGCGCCGGGCATATGCATGCTTACAGAGATGCGAAAGGCACGGCCTTGGAATGACGGATATGGATCGGAAATATATGTTATATTCAGGCGGGCAGCATTTACGGTCGGCGTAAAATGATATATAATTAACAATAGAATCAAGCATAATCGGGAGAGGTGTAAGCAGTTGAAACGACAAATCATTTACCGTACAACACATATCGCCTGCCGGGTGTTGCTCGTTGCTTTTCTGCTTGAACTGCTGGCCTTTGCGGTTTGGGATATGCGCAATTTTGTGCTTCTCGGGTGTACCCTTGCAATCGGGCTCGCTATGGCCGCCGCCAATGCCTTCTCCATCGCCTGCCCATTCTGCAACCGTCCGCTGCCGGTGCATGCGTTCAGGAAGCCGGGCGCTTGCATCTGCGAATTCTGCGGCAAGGAAGTCAGCATCGTGTGATGCTGCGTCAGGAGAATCAGTCGAACCGCATCGAACTATGAACTTTTATCGTAAAACGATAAATTTATATTGAAATTCAATAATCCTCATGCTACAATACCTCCAAGAAAGCGATTTCATTCGGAGGTATTGTTCTTTTATGAAAGCAAAACTCCTGCCCCGCATCACGGAGGCCATGCTCTATCTTCTTGCGGCGTTTGTGCTTCTTTGCGCCGTAACGCTTTACATCCCGGGCAGCGGTTGGGATCAGATCATCGCTGCCTACTGCCAGACGGATTCCGACCCCGTTGCGCTGCGCGTATTCCTTACGGCTGCTGCCGTATTTGCGCTGTGGATTCTCTTTGAGCTCCTGCTCGTAATGCGCACGGTTTCCACCGACCCTTTTGTGCAGCGCAACGTACATGCGTTCGTGCGCATGGGCATTGCAGCGGAGCTTGCGGGCGCAATGTTCACCGTGCGGTGCGCCGCATACTTCACGCCCATGACGGCTGTGTGCGCAATCGTGATGCTGCTTGCGGGCCTGTTTGCGCTCGTGCTTGCGGGCGTGTTCCGCCGCGCCGTTGCGTTCAAGCTTGAAAACGACCTGACGATTTAAGGAGGCAAGCGCAATGATCCGTGTCAACCTTGACGTGATGCTTGCAAAGCGCAGGCTTTCCTCCGGCGAGCTGGCCGAACGCCTCGGCATCACGCCGGCGAACCTTTCCATCCTCAAGACCAACAAGGGAAAAGCCATCCGCTTTTCCACACTCGATGCGCTCTGCCGGATTCTGGAATGCCAGCCGGCGGACATTCTGGAATATGTTCCGGACACAACGGAAAGCGAGGCCGTCTGATGGAACAAAAATACTATGAGCAACCGCCCGCACCCTCTTCCGGCCAGGCTTCCGCGCCCGAAAAGCGCGTGTATGCCCCTCTGCAGCGGCTGATGCTTCTGTTTGCGCTCGCGCTCGGGGGGATCGCCGCCTTCTGGTGGTTCGGAGAAGCCGGCGCGTTCTTTTCCGGCACCGTCCGTGAATTCGTCCCCGCCTATGCGGTGTTCTGGGCCGTGTATGCCGCGGGCTTCTGTGCGGCGAACCCCAAGCGTGCCCTCCGCCCTTCCAGCCTGTTCCTGCTTGCCGCCACGGCGCTGCTGTTTCTGCGTTACGCCATATACGCGCAGGCGGAAACATCGCTGCTTAACCTGTTCGTGATCCCGCTTCTTCTGATGCTGCATGCCGTGGACTGTTCCTTTGATGTGCCTGCCTGCCGGGAAGGACAGTATTTCAGTTTGTATCTGCGCGGCTGGTTCGTCGCCCCGTTCGCATGCATCGGCCGCTTTTTCGGCGCGCTTTCGAGCCTGTTCCCGCGCGGCAAGGGCAGCCCGCGGGCGCGCGCCGTGCGGCTCGGCCTTCTTTGTGCGCTCCCGGTTGCCATCCTTGTGGCGTCGCTGCTTCTTCAGGCGGACGCGGTGATGGCCTATTATCTTACAAACTTTCTCAAAGGGTTGTCCTTCGGCAGCTTTTTGCCGCGCCTTGCAGGGGCGTTGCTTGTTGCGATGCTGTTCTATTCGTTCCTGTACGCGATGACGTGGCAAAAACCCGCCGTTCCGGATGCGCCGTATCAAAAAGCCATCGACCCGGAGAGCGTGCTTGCAGCGCTCGGGCTTCTGCTCGCGGTATATGCCGTGTTTGCAGCCTTCCAGTTCACGTACCTCACCGGACTTGCGGGCCTGCCGGCGGAGCTGACCTATTCCGAATATGCGGTGCGCGGGTTTCGTGAGCTTTGCGCTGTGGCAGCGATCAACTTTGCAGCCTTCGGCGTTTGCCTTGCTTTCACGCGGGAGCACCGTGCGCTTCGCCCCATGCTGCTTGCGCTCCTCGGCGCCACGGCTCTCATTCTCGTTTCCGCACTCTTCCGCCTCGCGCTCTACATCCGCGCCTATGGCCTTACCATCAACCGCATTCTGCCGCTTTGGTTCATGCTTTTTCTGCTTGCGGTGCTCGCGCTCTGCGCGGCGAAGCTCTACCGGCCGAAGCTCCGGCTCATCCGCCTGCTCGCGGGTGTGCTCGTCGCGTGGTATCTTTGCCTCAGCGCACTGAACCTTGATGCAATCATCGCAAAAAGCGTGCTCGCGGACGCAGAGCGCAAGGGCGGCTTAACCGAAACAAACGCCAATCTCCTGCGCTACCAGCTTTCGCAGGATGCGCGCGGCGTGCTTCTCAAGAGCCCGCTGCGGGAGCAGATTTATTACGATGTTGCACCGGAAGACATCCCGAACAAGTAACCGGGAAAAGGAGGAGGGCTTCACAATGAAGCACGGCACAACACCCAAGCGGCAGCATGCGCGTTTGCTGCTCACGCTTTTCCTCACAGCCTGCTTTGCCTGCGGCTGTGGGGAAGCGGTCGGCCCAGAACGATTTTATGCAGAAAACCGGGAAGCGCTTGAAAACGCTGCTTATGAAATTATGGCAAATGGGGATGCCGATGGCGTCCAAATCCAAGGGGTCGAGCGTATTTCCTATTGGGAATCCGAAAACCCGGTCATTGAATTTATCATTTCAACATCCGGAAGCGTCCCCGCTTGCACATATAAAGGCATCTACTACTCCGCAAGCGGAGAACCGGCGGCATTTCAATGCGCGGATGTGGCCTTGACCGAAACGGAAACCGGGTGGGCTTGGGCTGCGGAAGGCGATAACCGTGGGGCTACGGTCCATATTGAAGGAAATTGGTTCGCTTTTGAGGCCGCGCTTTAATTGGCCTGTGGGTTTTCTTTTCATCCATCCTGAATTGCAGAAAGGAGTTCCATCCATGAAGTTTACCATCACACCCAAACGGCGGCATGCGCGTTTGCTGCTCGTGCTCTGCCTCACCGCCGGCCTTGCCTGCGGCTGCGGCAAACGGGTCAGTTCGCCTGACCCGAACGCAAACCTTTATATCGTATTTGACAGCACCGATGTCGTGCGCTCCGTTTCAATCGACCAGGAAAGCGGCGCTGCGGGCGAAACCGTGCAGTACGCGGACGGCACGCCGTTTCTTGCCGGGGAAACCTTCAGCTTTTCCGTTGCGGAATCCGCTTCCGTCCCCATAACGGTGCGCATTTATGCGGGCACAGGGCAGGAGATGGGGGATCCGCTTGCTGAGGCGGAATTCACGCTGGATCTTTCTGAAGGGAAGAACGCCTTGCTCCGCATTTTCAACGACGCGGACGGCGCGCTCGTGATCGAGCATGACGGGCATCTGAACTTCGAGCTTTCCGCCTGAGCTTGACAGACGCTCCGCCGCATGGTACGATACTTGTACAATAAGGGAGTAGCCGGCGCGGTACGCCGCGCGGCAAAGTCGACACACTGGAAGCGCTGCTTCCCGGCTTGGCATGAAATGGCGAGACTTATCTGTTCAAACGGCAGATAGGTCTCTTTTTTTGCTCATATATTTAAATCGGCACAATTGGAGGAACAAAGGCATGCAGATATGGGAGCTTTTCATCATCGCCGTGGGCTTGTCCATGGACGCGTTCGCAGTGGCGGTCTGCAAAGGGCTTTCGGTGCGGAAGGTTTCGCCGGGGCATGCGCTCACGGCAGGGCTGTACTTCGGCGGGTTTCAGGCGCTGATGCCGCTCCTCGGCTACTTCCTCGGTACACAGTTTGAGTCGCTGATTCAATCCGTGGATCACTGGATCGCCTTTGCGCTGCTCGGGCTCATCGGTGCGAACATGATCCGCGAATCCCGCTCTGAAAGCGAGGAATTCAACGATTCTTTCGGCCCGAAGGCCATGCTCCCGCTTGCCGTCGCCACCAGCATCGATGCGCTTGCCGTGGGCGTTACGTTCGCGTTTTTGCAGGTGCAGATCGCTCCCGCCGTGGCTTTCATCGGCGTAATTACCTTTGCCCTTTCCTGCCTCGGCGTGAAGCTCGGCAACGTATTCGGCGCAAAATATAAGTCCCGCGCAGAACTTTTCGGCGGGGTCGTGCTCATCCTGATGGGCGCAAAAATCCTGTTGGAGCATCTTCTGCAAGGCTGAACGGGAATCGGCAGCGTATGCAGAGGGCGGCCATGCGGCCGCCCTCTGCATACCGAAAAGCCAAGCCGGCGGCAGGCCGCCGGCTTGCAGCGCTTCTGCGCTGTTTTAGTCTTTAGTCCGCACGCTTCTTTCCCCAGAAGAACAGCGCCACGGTACCGGGGCCGGTGTGGCTTCCGATGGTCGTGCCGACGCTGTTGATCTCAACCTTGCCGCTCAGGTTCGGGAAGCGCTCCTCCACAAGGTCTGCAACATAGCGCGCATCCTCGTAGCAATAGGATTGGGAGATGTAGCACTTGCCGGAATAGGCAAGCCCGCCCTCCGCGTTTTCCGCCATGCGCTCCACTTGTTTTTGCAGCACGCGCTTCTTGGTGCGCACCTTTTCGCGCGGGATCAGCCGGCCGAGGTTATCCATGTTCAAAAGCGGGCAGATGCCGAGCATGGAGCCGAAAAAGCCTGCCGTTTTGCTGATGCGGCCGCCCTTGATGTAAAACGTCAGATCCGTAGAAATAAACCAGTGGTGCAGCTCAAGCTTATGTTCCTCCGCCCAGGCATACGCCTCATCCACGGACATGCCGGAATCCCTGAGGTCAGCCAGTTTGTCCATAATCAGCCCATAGCCGGAGGATGCGCCGAGCGAGTCCACAACGCGAATCCTGCGTTCCGGATATTTCTCGGAAAGTTCCTCCGCGGCTGCTTTGGCCGCGTTGTATACGCCGGAAATACCAGAGGAAAGGCTCACATGCAGGATGTCCTTCCCCGCCTCAAGGAATGGCGTGAAGTATTCCACGAACTCCTCCGTGTTTACCTGGGAGGTTTTCGTCTCCGCCCCATTTATCATGGCGCGGTAAAAATCGTCGAAGGGGATGGACTGCCCCAAATCGTCGCTGTATTCCTTGCCGTCCAGATAAAAGTGAAAGCAAATGTAATGGATGTTCCTGTCTTCAAAATGTTCCTTTGAAAGGTCTGCCGTTGAGCAGCAGCTCAACACAAAATCGTTCATACTCCAACCTCCCTGTAAATTTATTTGTGTCCGCCTTGATCCGAGGCGCCTTTTGCAGTCTTTATTGTCTTATTCTACCATGCGGCGGCTATAATCGGTATACCCAAATAGCCAGTTTTGGATACTCCCAGCATCATTTCGCGGCTGCGAAGCTGTAATCTGCCGCCATGCGCGTTTCAAACCATGCGGAAAGATCCCGGCCCGTCGCTTCCTCAAATGCGGCAAGCAGATCTTTCTCTGTTGCATTTTTAAAGCTGTTTGCGTCGAAGTAGATGCGCAGCGCTCCAAAGAAGGCTTCATCCCCAAGCTCCTCCCAAAGCGCACGATACAGCGCCGCACCGTGTGCGTAAACGGTCATGAAGTATTCTCCGCCCCCGAATGCATAAAGCGAATCGTCCAGCCGCGTCGTGCGTTGTGTTGCGCCATACTCCGCAAAGCGCTCGTTCCAAAGCTTTTCCGCCGCCTGCTCGCCGTTCCTTTCCGCATAACAGCGGAAAGCCAAAAATTCCACAAGCGATTCATCCAACCAGGGCGCTTTGATCTGATCGCTCCCCACAAGGGCGTAAAACCATTGGTGGGCTACCTCATGCGCGATCACAAGCTCGCCCATTTCCGCACGGTTATTAGAGCGCAGGTAGCGGGATGAAATCATCACAAGGCCCGGGTATTCCATGCCGCCCGTCTGGTCAAACGGCACCACGAACAGTTCCGTATACGGATAAAGGCCAATCTTGCGGCTGTAAAAATCCAGCGCATAGGCAGCCGCCTCTGCGCTGAACTGTGCAGCGCCCTCGGTTGCAGCAATCCCCCGTACCGTCGCGCGCGCAGTTGCCGTTCCCTCCGCTTTCGTCACGCCGTCCGCGACGAGGGCAAGCGCAAAGTCCCGCACCCGGGGCGCCGCAATGTAGTATGTGTTTTCATAATAGTTTTCTTTTTTTTCAACCAGAGTGCCCGTGTAAGCAAGCGCATGTGTTTTGGGGAACGTCACAGCCACGCGGTAATCCGCCGTTTCGCTGTAAAACGCATCGCCCTCTCCGGTGTAAGGATCCGTTCGCCATGCGCCGTTTTCATATACGGCGGCAATCGGCAGGAAGTTGCCGAGCATGAGCCCCGTCTCGTTCGTGCCGAAGCGGCTTCCCGTTTTCGGCGCGGCAATGTGAAAGCCGAGGTACAGCTCCGCGCTCCCGCCCGGGGCGATTTCCAGCGGCAAAGGCACGGTAAGGATGCTCCCGGCCTCGCCGGAAAGCTCGTAATAGGTCCGCTCGCCATTTACCGCCACCGTTTCAAGCGTAAGGCACCCGGATGAAACATCGTTTGCATGCAGGCGCAGCTTCACGGCATACAACACATCCGAAGATGTGTTCACATAGGTCAGGCGCAGCTTGCCGTATATCCCGGCTGTGCGCGGGTCAACGGAAAGCACCGCCTCATACAGGTTTCCCGTGCGCGCGGCCTGCGCGTCCGCTGCGGGCGTGGGCGCCCAATCCGGCTCTGGCGTAGGTTCCGGCGGCGTTTCTTCCGGCAGCTCGCTCCAGGGGTTCGGCGTTTTGGCGGGTTCAGCCCGCGTTTCATTCCCGTTTAAGGGCAGTGTGGCCAGCGCCGCTGCCAGCCCCAGCGCCGCCGCAGTCAAAAACAGATATTTCCACTGCAATAGCTTTTTCATATTCATAAATGTATTATAGCATGGATGGGAGCATACGGCCAAATCCGCAACCGTAAACTTTTCTTGCGTTGCGCAGCGGGCGGTTGCGGCTTATAATTGAAACGGACGGCGGCTGCTTGCCGCAGGGGTAACTTGTCAGTTTTTGGAGGTGTCCATGCCCGTTTTTCTTAAGCGTAACCCGCTGCTGGATGTAACAGCGGTCAGCAATGTTTTTTTGCTTGAATATATGCCCAAAGCGCCTGAAGGCTTCACAAAGGCGTATCTGCTTGGCCTGATGCAAACCGGCGCGCCGGGTGCAGAAGCCGCCGGGCTCGATGTTTCAGGCGTGCTCGGCGTGAGCGAAACAGAGCTTGCGCGCGCGTTCGCCTATTGGCAGGCCGCCGGGCTTGTGCACATCGTTTCAGACGCGCCGCTCACTGTGGAATACCTCCCGGCGGGCGCTTCCTCCGGGCTTGCCGCCGGGGATGCGCCGCGCAAATATGCTTCGCTTGTAGCCGCTTTGCAGGATGTGGCCGGCACGCGTGTGTTTTCCGGCCATGAGCTTTCTGAAATTTATGATTGGATCGAAGCCTTCCGTTTTGAGGAAGCCACCGCTGTGCTCTGCGTGAAGGATTGTCTCGCGCGCTACGGCGCAAGGGCGAAGCTGTGGCAGATGAATGCCACAGCAAAGCGCTGGGCGGATGCGGGCGTGGCCACGCCGGAGGAAGCGGAGCGCTACCTTGCCTTGGAAGCGCAGCGTTCTGCGGGTGCGCAGCGGCTCCTCCGGCGTTGGAAGCGCAGCCGCGCCGCCACGGAGGATGAGCTTGCCCTCTATACGAAGTGGACGGAGGAATGGAGGTTTGACGAAAGCGTGATCTTTGATGCCTGCGCTGAGATGACCTCCGCCGCGCAGCCGAGCTTCCGTTATCTTGATACCATTCTGAAAACGTACCGCCTCAATGGCGCCGTTACCGCAGAGGCCGCCGCCGAACTTCGCCGTGCGCGCGATGCGGCGGATGAGTTGGCGCGCATGTTGTTTGAACGCGCCGGCATCCGCCGCACGCCGACGCTCGCGCAGCATGAGCAGATCGACGCATGGCATGACAAATGGCATATGGATGCGGAGCTGCTGTTATATGCGGCGGATGAATCCCGTGCAGCGGCGCAGCCGTTTGCAAACATCAAAAAGCTTGTAACGGCATGGCATGGCGCAAATGTTACCACCGTGGCCGCCGCACAGGAGTTTGAGCGAAAAAAGGCCGCTTCGCCCGCCGCGCAGGGGAAGCGCACACGCGCGCACAACCACCACCAGCGCGCCTATTCCGATGAGGAGCTTGCCAAAATCGGCATCGACCTGCTCGAGGATTGACTGTCCAAACCCTGACTGTGGGCAATGCGTATATGTATTGTTTGTAAATTATCATTATCGTCAGGGAAAATCACCGCCCTTGAAACGCAGGATTATTCCGGCTCCAGGGCTTATGGCACGGTCATCCCGATCATGAGCGATGATCCCGATTTCGGCAATTCCTCTGTTTCCCGAGAGTGGATAATATTGATCGATGATTAGCGCCAAAAACGCAAAATGCGCCGGAAGAGTGTTTCCCTTCCGGCGTTGTTGTTTTTGGTTCACCTGAGACTCTTACCTTTAAGTTCGATCACGCTGAACAGGCGCGGCGAGGTCATGCGCGAAAACAGGCGCTCGCCGTAATCGTCAAGCAACTGCGCTTTGCCAAGGTTTGTGGCAATGGCCGTTGCCTTGCCCGCGTTCTGCCGCTCGTTGATCGCCGAAAACAGCACTTCATAGGTCACGTTCTGAATGAACGGCTCCGTGCCAAGGTCGTCGATCAAAAGCAGGTCCGGCGTCGCAAGCCCCGTGGCCGAGAGCCCCCCGTCCCGCTCGCGGATGCCGCGCAGCATGCGGTCCAGCAGGTTATAGGCCGTATATTTTTGAACGGACCAGCCCCGTGAAAGCGCGCGCTGGCCGATGCAGTCCAGCAAAAATGTTTTTCCCAAGCCCACATCGCCCATCAACAGCAGGCCCTTTGCGCCGTTGAAGGAAAGCTTTTCCGCGTACTCCTCGCAGATTTCCTTTGCGCGCACGCTCCTGCGCAGCTGCGTTTCCTCCGAATAAATGCCCGTGTCGAACCGTTCAAAGCAGGCGCCTGCCGCAAATCCGGAGGAAGCGTATTCTTCCCGCAGCAGCCGTTTGCGCAGGCATGCGCACATGCGCTGTTCCGGCCCCACAAAACCTGTGTCCTCGCATTGTGCGCAGCGGAACTGCGGCCGAAGCGATTCCGGAGCGATTCCGTTGTCCGCAAGCAGGCGCTGCGCTTCCGCATCAAGCGCGGCAATGGCCTGTTCCGTTTCCGCGCGCAGTGCCGCCGGATCCTCTGCCTGAAGCAGTTTGGGGCCAAGCGCAAAGGCAAGGCGGCGCTTTTCCGCGTCAATTGCGGCAAGCCGGGGCAGCGCGGCATAGGCGGCGCTTCTCTGTTTCTCCGCCCCAGCGATTGCCCGCGCGCGCGCCGCCTTGTATTCACTTTCTATGCTTCGTGTCATGCGCATGCCGTTCCTCCCGCTGCGTTTCACTCTACGCCATTATAATGCTTTTCCCCGGCGCGGCACAAGATGTCAGGCGTCCGTTTCGTTCTTTTCTCCCGTTTCGGAGAGTTTTTTCAAGGCCGTGCGCAGCGCGCCCGGCATCGGCAAACCGATCTCTCCTGCATTTTCCAGGATGCTGATTCCTTCGTTCGCCACATAAAAGGCGATTACCGCCGCACGGATGGCCTGATTTGCTGCCGGGATCATCCGGTCTATCACCGTTGCAAGCGCCACGAGCGCGAAGATGAATACCTTCTTTAACAAGCCGCGGAAGCCCACATTGCTATCCAGCTTTTTCAGGATCAGCGCCTTGATTACGCCCGTAATATAATCGATGGCCACCACGCACACCAACGCAAGGATCATCGCGTCCCACGGCCCGAACAGGTATGCCGCAGCGCCTCCCAGCGCAGCGGCCGCAACCTTGAGCCAGTCAACCATATGGTTCATCGTTTTTCCTCCTCTGTAGTTCCATTCTCTTATTTTCTTCTTTGGTCCCGCGTTCAGCCCTCGCGCCTCACATAGCGTTCCGCCATGTATCCCTTTGTAAGCGTGCCGCGGATTGCTGCCGCCACCTCGCACCAGCCGGCCTCGCCAGGCATTGCAAGCAGCCGCTCTCCCGCATGGGCTATGCCAAGCACGGGATGCGCTGCGCCGCGTCCGCTCCGCACGTTCACCGACCCGCCGCCCACCGTGGCAAAATATGCACCAACCGTATCAGGTTCTTCAACAGGGGGTGCATCCGGCAGCGGCAGGCGGCCATAGCGGTTCCAATATCCCTTTCCCCCTGCATCCAAGGTGCGCCGTGTCACGCCGGCATCACGCCCCTGCGCCTCAATTGCAGTTCCGTCGCCTAAATATACGCCCACATGGTGCACTTTACTGCCGTTGTCCCGAAAAACAAGGTCGCCTTTTTCAAGCGCGCTGCGCCGAACCGGGGCGCAGTTTCGGTAGAGCCCGGCAGCGCTCAGGTCATTTTTATAAAAGCCTGTCATATCCTGCAAATAATGCATAATGAGGCCGGAACAATCGTATGCCGCAATGGGCGATATGCCTTTGGCCTGCAATTCTTTCCAGAATGCCACCACGCGCTGCACGTTTGCTTCGCTGGTTTCGCGCGAGCGGATCCACTTTTCCGTAATTTCTGTTTGGCCCTGTGCGCCCCAAACGTAAAGGGAGCGGCCTACCTGTGCGTCCAAATATTCAATAAACTCATCAATCATGTTTCAGTTTTCCTTTCTGTTCAGGATAAGCGCCGTCCCCACAAAAAAGTTCCGGCGCCCCTGTTTCCATACTATGCCGCCGCCCGGCCCGCCGCTCATTGCCTCTCCCAGCCACTTGGGGTCTGCTCCGGCGTCCATATGTTGACCCCTTCAAATACCGACTTGTACAGCGCGCCTTTCCACCAACCACATTCGCCCTTTGCGAATCCTGACCCCGGCGCAAAAGTTTCCGGAATGATTCGGTGTCCTTCGCGGTAAGAAATCTCCTCCCACAATGCAGGCGCATTGTCCGGAGCGTTCTCCGGTGCATCCCAAAGGTCAACCGCGGCGCGCTTCAATGTGCCGTTCCAGTTGATGCGGGTTCCCGCCCTTATCAGCGCTCCATCGCCTTGCAGCGTTGGGTACAGCGGCACCGCCCTGCTTGCCGCCGCGTCATCCAATACGGCTCCCGCAGTGTCCATTGCAGTGCGCACCTTCTGTGCGCCATTCAGCCATCTGCCCATGTTATGCTCCTTTCTCCGGCTCCACGCCAAGCAGTGCAAGCGCTGCCGCCATGTCTTCCGTTTCGCTCGGCTGCGGCTCCAAAACGGGTCCATAACTGAAAACCAACAGCGGAGCTTCGCCGGATATATCAACGGCAACGTTCACAATGCGCGGGTTGCCTTCCGCGTCAACGGGTTCAAACGCGGCTTCAATGTCTGCATCGGGCGTTGACCATTCAAGGCATGCGCAGTCTGCGAGGCCAAGTGCAGCGGCTTCATTTTCTGCGGCATAGTCCTGCTTCAAATTACCTTCTGCCGCATACGCACGCAGAACCGCGCCCGTTTCTGCGTTATAAAATATCCTTCGTCTGAACATGGATCAAACCTCACTTTCCAATTGCCCACCAGTGATAGGGCATCAAGGTGGTGCTCGGGAACTTCATTGTGAATCCATCATCCGATACCGTGGCGCTGACGTTTGCCGCAGTTTGCTTTGCGATGTTTCCATCTGCATCGCACACAAACCCGCGTGCGTTTCCGTAGTCCGCCGGATTGGTTATAGATACTCCAACCACCGCATATGGCCGAAACCCCAACCCCGTTACGTTAAGCGTATAGTTTGTGCTGTCTGCGCTCTGCGTTCCGTTTGCGGATTTCAGCTTTCCGCCCCCGCCTGCCATATTGAAAATCATGCTCTCACCCCACGATCAGAATATTTGCGGTCACAGAATCGGCAGGCACAGTGTCGCATGCAAATTTAAGCTGGCCGTTGTTCGATGCAATGCAGCGAACGCCGGCCTCAGCCCATAGTTTCAAGCTTGCCGGCGCCGGCGTTATGATGATGATGCTCTCATCCGTTACGCCGGGCACGGTTTCCCACCTTGTTAATCCGAAGCTTTCCCATCCGCTCGTGTCAAGGAAAAGTTCTTTTGTCTGCGGAGCCGCCGCCGCGCCCAAAGAGGAAAGCGTGTGCGTGTGCCCGGCTGCGGCGTATTCGCCGTGCGTATGGTTCTCCTCCGCTGCACCGATCGAAGCGGGGGAAATCGGGTCCGCCCCCCCTTCCGCATGGCGGCTCGCGTGGGCTGCCTGGCCCGTTGCTGCCGCCGCCGCATATGCTGCCGCTGCAGCGGCGTCCGCCGTCTCCACCGCGGCCGCAGCCTGTGCCATCAATCCCACAAGCAGCGGATATTCGCCTGTGGACTGCACGGTTTCATCGTTCAGGATGCCGCGGCGGCAGGTAAAGTTGAATTTCGCGCTCGTCACAAGCGTTTTAAGCGCTGCACCGGAATAGATCTGCAATTCGCATTCCACCATGCCGGGTGCGAAGGAAGTGCTGAACAGCGAGATCGTCACCTCGTTTCCCGCCGTGCCGCCGATGCATACCCCGCCGTCCTCCGCTCCGCTGTCCTGGGAGGAGGTCCCGGTCGATTTGGAAAATATGGCAAGAACACGGCATCCGCTCAAGTTTACGGGTTCTCCGTCGTCCGTAAGGAGGATGTGCAGCACGTTCCCCGTGTCGCCCTCCACCACGCTGAATTCCCGGTTGGAAATGGATCGTGTGATATCCAGTGCGATCTCAAATTCCTTCAATACTTCTCCGCCGCCCATATGCCGCTTCCTCCCCTACTCTGCTTTTTCGGGTTTGCTTCCGCCTCAAGCGCAGCATATCCTGCGGCGCCCAACACGCCGTAAAGCTCATCCCTGCACTCCTTCCAATGTTCAGAGCCGGAAGAATACAGCAGGCGGCGGTCTGCCTCGCTCATGCGCAGCACAAAGCCCCTGTATTCTGCCGGGGTCATGCTGAAATAAGCATCGTCCTCCGCCGCGCTGCCGTTTGAACGGCGCTTCGGCGCAGAAGCGGCGCTGCTTGCAGCGTTTGCCGATTGATATGCCGCGTACCATTGCGCCGCAAGGCTTGCCGCCGCATTTTGTGCGTTGTATGCAAGCTGCGCGTTCTGCATCTGGGCCTGCAAATCCAAATTGGCGTAATATTGCAGATAAGATGCCACCCGTTCGGACAGCGATGCGGCATAGTTGGATTCCAGCAGCGCCACATCCCGCTCCGTGTTGGCCATTTCACGCCCCTTCACGGAGGTAACGTAGGTGGATGCCCCCATCCCCCGGGAAGCCGCATCCGCATCTAATTCCGCCATGTTCGCTTCTCCCCGCGCGCGGCGGGATGCGATGGCCTGATCCGTGGCCGGGCGCAACGATGCTTCCACATCCTTTTCAATCTCTGCGCGCGGCGGCGTATAAGCCTGTATCCTGGGCGGCGCATACAGGGAAAGCGCCTGATCGTAATATCCGCCGTATATGCGCGCGGGCGTGCTCCAATCGTTCCTGCCCCCTGTCAGAGACGCCTCATAAGCCGCCTGGGTTTTCGGGCCCCAGATCCCGTCTGCCGCAACGCCGAGGCGCGTCTGATATTCCTTCACCTTCTGCCGGCTGTCCACGCCGGCGGGCGGGGTGTAGCCCGCCAAAGAATAGCTTGCCATTTCTGATTTCCTCCGTTCATCCTCTGGTTTCGATCGCCGCAAGCCGGGCTTCCAGCTCCGCGATTTTCTGGCTCAGAATCGTAAAATTCTGGTTCAGGCAGTTTTCGTTTGCCTTCACGCGCTCCGTATACGCCTGCCTGTTTGCGTCCCGTTCCCTGCCGACGGGCAGGGCGATGTAGTAGAGCGCGCGCATGTCAAGCGCCATTATTCCGTCCTCCTTCGTTCATCAAGCAGCACCTCCGCGCCTGCTTCCAGCGCAAACCGGCCTCCTGCTTCGTTGTAAAAGCGCATGGAAAACGTGCGCCCCTCGCCCGCCAACGGCACCTCAAGCACGCTTGCACGCGCTTCCGGCACGCGCATGCGGTGGGTTGCCGTGTGGGTGTCGATGGTCATGTCCATCAGGATCACGGAATCCGCAAGGTCGCTGCTGCCGCGCAGATAAAGCTCGCGGATGCTTTTTACAGAGCCTTTGTCGTAAAGGTCGGTCAGCGGCGTCTGCCACCATGCTGCAATGGGCGCGCCGTCGTAAGTCGTGCCTTCCCCAAAGCGGCAAACGCGCCGCGCGCCGTCAATTAAATAGAGCACGCCGCCCCGCGCGCACAGGTCGCTTGCCGTAAAGCCGCGCCGCAGCATATAGGTGCAGCGTATCAGGTCGTATTCCACAAGCGCGCAGTCTCCGCCCTCGTCGATGGTAAAATACAGCTTGTCCCGGCAGAGCGCCCCGCGTGCATCCGTGGCCGAGGCGCCCGCAAGCACGTTGCGGATACGCCGCGCATCCGGCATAGGTGCCGCGCTCACTCCGTTGAAGCAGCAAAGCCCGCCGTCGGTCAAGTAGTACAGCGCGTCGCCCGAAGGCACGATCGACGTGTGCACGGGCAGCTCCCCGCGGGATTCCACCGCTTCCACAATATAGTTTCCGGGCCTGTCGCCCAAAAGGCGGAAAATGCTGTGCTGTTTGAAGATCAAAAGCTGGTTGGAAAGCGCCGCAAGGCCAATGATCGGGTCGCCGCCCGTGTCGCCCACCTCGGTGTGCCCGCCCTCCACGTTCGGGGAAGCTTCCACCGGCCCCCAATCCTCAATGCTCCTCCCGCTTCCGGGCAGCTCTGACCAATACAGCCGGCTCGGGTGCTCCGGGTCGCCTGCGGAAAACAGGCGGTTGCGGTACATCGCAAGGTAAAGCACCTTCGCGTTTGAAAGCTGCGCCTCACTGCCGAACAGGGATGCCTCCACGCCGTTGTATTTCACAAGCTGCGCTTCTCCGCAGCCGATGATGAGGCAGTCCGTGCCGTTGATCTGTGCCTGCGCAAAATCGAAGCGGTGCTGCGTCAGCCCGGGTTCATAGGTGTAAACGGCGTTCCATGCACCGTCCCTGTATGCGTAAACCACATCCCCCGAGACGGCAATGAACTGTACGCCCTCCCGGCGCTGGTGTACGTACAGCCGGTGGAGCGCAGCCGTGCCGGGCACGGGCGTTTCGATGTGGCGCACATAGCCGCGCGCCACGGCAAGGCTGCCGTCCTCGGTGTCCATGTTGCAAGCGTCCGCGCTCATGCCCGGGGCAATTGCATTTTCGTTCCTGGATTGGTCGATGCCGAAGAACTCGTCAATGCGGTAGGATTTCCTGCCCATGGCGCTCACCACCTGTTCAGGATGCGGTAACTGTCCGCCCCGCCCATGTGCGGCCGGAGCTTTGCCTTGCCCGCCTCATACATCTGGAAATAGATGTTGCCGCCGCGCTGCACGCCCACCTCGCCGCTTGCGCGCTCGCGCCCCACCACATAGCACACAATGAGCCCGTGCGTCCAATCCGGCAGCTCCGGCACGTCGGTCGTATTGGAAAGCATAGGCGGCGCAAAGCGGTAATTTACCTGAACGGTGCTGCCGGCCTTTGCCCCCGGCACGCAAAGCACGCCGGAATCGCCCGTTTCGTGAAAGGTCATGTAGCGGCCCAGCCGCTTCACGCCGTATACGCGGATACAGGGCCGGGAAAGCCGCTCCGTGCGGAGCAGCTTTCCATCAAGCGTAAGCTCCTCCGTCCTGCGCGGGCAGTAGGCTGCGGAAAGATCCAGCACGGCTTCGTTGGCAAAGCGGGTCAGCTTTTCCCGCCAGGTGTCGAGCGTCTGCGCATCGTGTCCGCGGTCAAGCTGTGCGAGCGCGGATACGATGATGTCGTTTAGCGTCATGCCGTTTCTCCTCCTCACGCGCCGAGGCGCTTGCCGCGCCCCGCGCTGTATTCGCGCACCCCGGCACGGGAAAGCTCTGCCGCGCGCGCATTCTCCTGAATCAGGCGCGCAAGGCTTTCGGGCACCTGCACGGGCACGCCGCGCGGGATGCGGAAAAAGTAACCGTTGAGGCCGCCCTCCCACGGCGCATTCTGCCCGTCGTCCACAGGGGCAATTACAAGGCGCACCTTCTGCTCCGCAGCAAGACATTTGCCCGCCGCGCCGGAGATCCGGTCGATCTCCCGGTCGCTCATATATTTCATTCTTTCTCCCTCCAAAAAATCGTATGTTTTTGCATTTGCCCCCTGCATGTCAAAAATCCCGGGATCGTCAAGGGCCGCAACCCTTGACTTGCAATCCGGCTTCGGCGACCCGTGCGCCGAAACGGATGAAACCCTTGGCGGTTCGTACTTTGCGGCTTTTGCCGCCCGGGGGCAAAGCGGGAAGCAAAAGCCGAAACCGAAGAAGCGGCCCGCACCGCTTCTTCGCACTGCATTACGCGCTTACCCCATGTTCGATGCGGAGCAGCCAGAGATCGTTGAGGATCGTGGCCGTGTAGCCCATCACCTTCGCGCCTGCGGTGGCGCGCTGGTCGAGCGGATCGTCCGTCCCCGCGGAGCCGCGGCCCTTGATGATGGTTTGGAGTGCACCGCCGTCCAAGTCGATTACGCCATAGGCGTCCTTTCCAAATACAAGCGTGATGTGCACATCGTCCGCAACGCGGGTGGTGTTGTCCAGCTTGCCCGCCTCGGTGCTGTACACATAGGTTCCCGTACTGATCGCCGTGGAAACTGCGCTTGCAAGGGTAATTGTTTTCGCCGCACGGTCCACAGAGGCAACGCTGTATTCCGTTGCGCCGACGGTCACCTTTGCGCCCGCTTTGGAAAGGAAGGCCGCGGCTTCTGCGGTAAGCTCGTCCACGGCGATGGCGGCGCTGTTTGCGCTGTGTGCAGCCACCTTGCAGTGCACCGCCTGCCGGATGACCTTCGCCTCGGTGGATTCCACGAACACCACGCCGAAGAGCATTCCGATTTCACCCGTGTAAAGCTGCTCCTTTGCAGCATACTTGGAAACGTCCTGCCAAAGCGGATCCTCCTGAAGGTCGTACGTTGCATCCGGGGAGCAGATGCAAATGAAATGCTGTTTGCGGCCGTCCTTCCCGCCAAAGGGGCGCGCTTTTGCCTTCTTGAGCGTGCGCACGGCCTTGCGGATCTCATCCACGCTCAGCGTGTCGGCTGCGGTAATCTCGCAGCGCGCGCTCTTGCCGCCCGCGCGTTGGATGTTGTTGCCTGCACACATCGCATCCCGCGTGACCCATTCCACGACCGTGCCGAGCTGCTCGCCCAAAAGCTCCGCGCTGTCGGAAAGCACCTGCTCATAGGCGGTCTGCTCCAGAAGGTCCGAAATTTCAACGTAAGCGCCGTACTGGCTCACCTCCGCCTCCACGGTGCTTTGCGAAAGGGTCTGCCCGTCCGGCGTCACGCCTTCGGTGAGCTCGCACATGTTCTCGTCGATGTCGAACAGGTTCCACCGGCGGAATTCCACGCGCTTTCCGCTGTTTTTGGGGATGCGGCGCTTTTGGCCGTATTGCGCGTGCACCAGGCGGGTGCGCGCGCCTTCCAAAAGCTGGCGGTCAAAAAAAGTCTTGTTCAGGCCGGTGCCTTCCACGGTGTTTTTCGTTGTGTTTGTGATGTCTGCCATTGTGTTGTTCCTCTCTTTCTTCTGTTCGGTGGCCCGCTTTTCAGCGGGAGAAATAACGCTGCTTGAAGCGTTCAAATTCCTCGCTGCTCATGTTGGCGAAGTCCTCCTTTGCGCTCACGGGCGCAGCGCTGCGAAGCGGTGTTGGCAAAGCGCGGCGCGCGCGCATTTTTTCGAGCACCGCTTCCTCCGCGCCGGCGCCGGGTTCTTCCGCTGCGCGCATGTTTTCCGCTTCAAATACGCGCACGGCAGCCGTCGCGGGCAGCTCGCGCAGCAGCTGCTGAAATGCATGCTCTCTAAGGTATTCCTCCGCCGGGCGGCGGAGCTGCCCCGCGCGCTCCAGCCGGGAAAGCGTCGCGGCTGCCCTTCGGGAGAGCACATCCATGCTTTCCGGGCGCGCCCCATCCGTCAAAAGCTCCGCCGCCTGCTCCGCGGAAATGCCGAACTCCTGCGTCAACCCGTCCAGCAGTTCACAGCCCAGGCGGTATTCCGGGCTCTCCTCATATTCCGCACGCACGCGGGCGGCTGCGTCCGGCTCACGCATGCGCTGCCCGGCCGCAGCACGGGCAATGGGTCCCTGTTTTCCTCCGTTCATCGTTCCTCCTTCCGCGCGTATCCGCCGCGCGGCGCGCCGTTTCGGCCGGCGCCTGCCAAAAAATAAAAGCGGCGCGCTGTTCCCGCGCGTCGCATGTGGCCGGGGCATTTGCCCAAGGTTCCACTGTCTGTATTTTACCAGAACATTTGTGCGTATTCAACGGCATGTTTCCGGCAAATAGTGTGCATTGTATCTCAAACGGGCGCTCTGTGCCTGTGGTCATTGCGCCCGATCCGTGATATACTAAGATTGGAATTTCAAAGGCGTTTTCCATGCCGCACCCGATTGACTGGAGGTACTTTTCTATGCATGAATATGAACCAATCCGCATCCGCCCGCTCACGCTGCGCGGCGTGTTCGGGATCACAGGAAAGGTCTTTGGCCGCCGCCTTGGCGCGCTCATCGGCTATAACTGCCTGTATCTTGTTGTCCTGCTCCTGATCGTGGGCATCGCCATGCTGCCCATGCTGCAGCCCCTGCTTTCGCTGCCGGATTACCAAACGTCCAATGCTGAAGCACTGCGCATCGTCGGCGGTTCGCTCATGACGGTGATGCTCGCCCTCCTCGGCTCCCTGCTGCTTTCGCTTCTCATCCAGCCGATCTATTGCGGCACGCTGTACGGCGAACTGTCCGCCCGTATTTATGGCAGCGCAAGCTCTGTCGGCCTCATGCTTCGCCGCAGCAAGTTCAGCCTGAAGCGTTTCTTTACGACTACGCTGTGTTACCTGCTCGCCGCGTTTGCCATCGCCTTTGTGTTGAACATTTTCGTCAGCATATTCACAGCTTTCGCCACGCTCTTTGCAACGCTTGGGGCAATTCCGTCCCTTGTGGGCGGAGGCGTGTTCCATGCCGGCGCAGGCCTCATCGTGCCGCTCGTTCTTGTCTTTCTTCTCGTGTTCGTTGCAGAGCTTGCCGGCACCTCCTTTTTGCTGTTCGTTTACCCCGTTGCGGTGAATGAACCCATAAGGAACTTCGCCGCCATCAAACGCAGCTTCCAGCTTGTGTGGAAGCGTTTCGGACGCGTGTTCGGCTGCCTGCTCCTCCTCTCCGGCATCGTGCTTGTCTTCGCGCTGATCTTCACTGCCTGCGTGTTCCTCGCGATAGAGCTTTCCGGCGCGGCGGGCATTGTGCTGGTCTGCCTCGCCGTGCTGCTCTACCTTGTTATGCTGCTCTTCCTGAGCCCTTATGGGGCCGCGCTTGTAACGGTGCTGTATTTTGATACCCGTACCCGGATGGAAGGCACTGCCTGGCTCGGTGAGCCGGAGCAGCCATCCGCACAGCCGCAGCAGCCGGAACCGGCCGCCTGGCAGGAACCTGTACAGGAACCCGCACCGCAGTCGGAAAACGATTCCCCGGAAGCATAGCGTGCGCCCTTCGCCGCGCATGCCGGTGCATCCCCAAAGGCTCCTTTGGCAAAGGGGCGATTCCCAGTCGCCGGGGATTGTCCCGTTCCCGCAAGCGGGAGGGAGCCTCGGCCGCGCCCGTTTGAAAGTCAATCAAACAACACCATAATATACATAAAATAAAGGGAGGAACCCATGGAACTGAAAAGCAGAAAGGATATGAACCCCGAATTTATGTGGGATTTCACCCACATATTCCCCACGAAGGAAGCGTGGGAAGCCGCTTATAAAGAAGCGGAAGCCATGACAGCCGGCCTCGCCGCCTATGAGGGCACGCTCGGTGAAAGCGCAGCCGCACTGCAAAAGGGCCTTGATGCGGTGAATGCCGCAGGCGAAAAGCTGGAGCGCGTGTATCTTTACGCCATGCTGCACAAGGCGGGCGACAATGGCGACCCGGAATATCAGGCGATGGACGCACGCTGCACCACGCTGTATGTCTCCTTCCAGATGGCGATCGCCTTCCTGACCCCGGAGATCCTTTCCATCCCGGAAGAAACGCTTGCCGCCTACATGAAGGAGGAGGGCCTTGCGACCTACCGCCACATGGTGGAAGATATGTGCCGTGCCCGGGCGCACACGCTCGATGCCGCGCGCGAGCGCATGCTTGCCCAGCTTTCGGACGCCGCACAGACGCCGGACAACAGCTTCACCATGCTTGAAAGCGTGGATATGACCTTCCCCGCCATCACCGATGAAGCGGGTAACGAAGTCACCCTCACCCACGGCAACTTCGGCGTATACCGTGAAAGCACCAACCAGCGCGTGCGCCGCGAATCGTTTGAAAAATACTTTGGCGAGTTCAAGCGCTACATCAACACCTTCGCCGCCATGTATGCAGGCTCCGTGAAGTTCGACACGTTCTTCGCTTCCGTGCGCGGCCACAAGAGCGCGTGTGAAGCCGCACTGTTCTCGAACAATGTGCCCGTCTCCGTGTACGACAGTCTTGTGGAGGCCATCCACTCCCGTCTCGGCACCATGCGGCAGTACCTCGAGCTGCGCAAACGCGTGTTGGGTCTTGATGCGATCAATATGTACGACCTGTACAACCCGATGCTTGAAAGCGTGGAATTCAAGGTCACGTATGAAGAAAGCAAGGCGCTTGTAAAGGAGGCGCTCAAGCCGCTCGGCGAAGAATACGGCAAGCTGCTCGATAAAGCCTATGCCGAACACTGGATGGACGTTTACGAAAACAAGGGCAAAACCACCGGCGCATTCTCCTGCGGCGTACATGGCGTGCATCCCTACGTGCTTTTGAACTTCACTGACACGCTGGACGATGCATTCACCATGGCGCATGAGCTCGGGCATGCCATGCATTCCTACAAATCCAGCGAAACGCAGGATTATGCCAACCATGATTACCGCATCCTCGTTGCAGAAGTTGCCTCCACGGTGAACGAGGTGCTGCTCACAAAGCATCTCCTGAAAACCGAAACGGACAAAAAACGCCGCGCGTATATTCTCAACCACTTCCTCGAGGGGTTCCGCACCACCGTGTTCCGGCAAACGCTCTTCGCCGAATTCGAGCGCAAAGCGCATGAGATGGAACAGGCGGGCGAACCGCTCACCGCGCAGTCGCTCAACAAGGTGTATCGCGATTTGAACGAGCTGTATTATGAGGGCGCTGTCGTCAACGATCTGATGGAGATCGAATGGGCGCGCATTCCGCATTTCTACAATGCGTTCTATGTCTACCAGTATGCAACGGGCTTCTCCAGCGCCGTAGCCATCGCAAGCCGCATTCTCACAACGGGCGATCCTTCGGATTACCTGCGTTTCCTCACGCTCGGCGGCAGCGATTATCCTCTGGCGGAGCTCAAGGTCGCAGGCGTGGATCTCACGAAGCCCGATGCCGTGCTTTCCGCGCTCGATGTGTTCCAAGCCTCGCTCGACGAGCTCGAGGCGCTGCTCAAGGAAATCTGAAAGGAGCCGGCCATGTACGAAGGAATTGACGAAAGCGCACTGCGCGACTATATCCTCAACAAGTTCACCGCGGAAGGGGATTTCGATTTTCTGAAGGAGGGCGAGCTGCCTGCCATCGTGGACGCCATGCGCGGCTTCGATGAGGAATACATGCGCGCTTCCGGTGCGAATGAGGGCGAAATTTATGATGACGATGACGCATATGAGCTCATCTTCACCCGCCTCCAGGCCGCCTATCCGCAGTATAAGATGTACTGCATGCGCCTTGCGGAAGATTATCTCGATTTCGTGGAAGAGTACCTTGCCTCGGTTGATGCAATCGATTGGGAATAAACCTTAAGCCTTCCTGCAACCCCGGGATGCCCGATGCACATCAGGTATCCCGGGGTTCTTTTTCCCGCCGTGCCGCCATTGTCCCCGCGCTGCATGAACCCTGAAAAACTCCCGCAAACGGGCACGCAACAAATCGTGTCTTGACGGAGAGTGCGTCTGTCGGTACCCTGCATTCGAGGTGATGCGAAATGACAATCAACAAAAACCTGCGGGATCTCCGCCAAATTTCAGGCATGACGCAGGAGGAGGTCGCAAGCCGGGTCGGCCTGACAAGGCAGGCAATTTCAAGCTATGAATCCGGCAGAACCGAGCCCGATCTCGACATGCTCGTCAGGCTTGCCGGGCTGTATCAGGCGGATATTTCCGACATTCTGTATGGGAGCAGCCACGCGCAGAGGAAACTGCATACCGTGCGGGGCATTGCAGCCGCCGTTTTCGCCGCTGTGCTGCTGCTTCTTTTTTTCGCTTCCGCTCTGCTTTTGTTTATGAACACCTGCCTCCCCGTTCCGATGGGCGTTCCGGCGCCGGTAACGGATCCATCCATGGAACAGCTCATCAAAACCCGCTTTGCTCTGCATGATGTCCGCAACGTGCTTTTGGGCATTTCACAGGCTGTTTCAAGGGTTGGCTGCCTGATCCTTGCGGTTTTGCTGGCAGGTTTGAAAAACCTGCCGTCCCTTAAAAAATGTCTCCTTACAGCGCTTGTTTATGTGCTCTGCGCCGCCGCCTGCACCATTCCCTTCGGAGCGTTCGACCCCATTTACCGCTATGCGGACTATGTGCTCGCCCTGCTCTGCATTCTTCCGCCCGCCCTTCTTCTGTTGCTCTGGCGTGTTGTTCTCGGGTTGCTGAAGAACCGCCGCGCAAACGCGGAAGAAACCCGCCCGCAGAAGTGACGCGGCATGTATGATTTTCCGGCGCCCTGCAAAGGCTTCTTGCAGGGTTTTTTTCTTTTCTCTCTTTTTCCTTGCGCAAGGCGCTTGCTTTTGGTAAGATAAATTTGTTAAAAGGGGGAGGATGTGGTTCTTTACGGATCACCGCATTTTTCCGCAAAACGCACCCATATTTTATATTTCAGGAGGATTGCGCTTTGGAACTCTTCGGCGAGCTTTTTGGCAACGTGCTCAATTTCACGTGGCAGCAGGGGCTGATGGTGCTCATCGGCTTCGTACTGATTTACCTTGCGATTAAGCATGACATGGAGCCCGCGCTTCTGCTTCCCATGGGCTTTGGCGCGGTGCTTGTAAACCTTCCGTTCGTAAATACGGAGGCTATCGAAACGCTGTTCAACGCGGGCATTGCAAGCGAGCTGTTCCCGCTGCTGCTCTTCATCGGCATCGGTGCGATGATTGATTTCGGCCCCCTGCTCTCCAACCCCAAGATGTTCCTCTTTGGCGCAGCGGCGCAATTCGGCATCTTCTTCACGCTGTGCCTCGCCATGCTCTTCGGGTTTGATCTGAAGGATGCGGCTTCCATCTCCATCATCGGCGCGGCAGACGGCCCAACCTCCATCTATGTCGCCAATTACTTTAAGTCCAACTATCAGGGGCCGATCATGGTCGCCGCCTATTCCTACATGGCGCTTGTGCCCATTGTGCAGCCGCCGGTCATTCGTGCCATTACCACGAAAAAGGAGCGCATGATCCGCATGCCCTATCAGCCAAGCTCTGTCTCAAAGGGCACAAAGATCATTTTCCCAATCTTTGTCACCATCGTCGCGGGCACCATTGCACCCAAATCCGCAGAGCTGATCGGCTTCCTCATGTTCGGCAACCTTGTGCGGGAATGCGGCGTGCTTGACAGCCTTTCGGCAAGCGCGCAGAAGGAGCTTGCGAACCTCATCACGCTGCTGCTTGGCATTTCCGTTGCGTTTAAAATGAAGGCCGAAATGTTTGTTACGCCTGAAACGCTCCTTATCATCGCGCTCGGTCTCGTCGCGTTCGTGTTCGATACCGTGGGCGGCGTGCTGTTTGCAAAATTCCTGAACCTGTTCAGCAAGAATAAGGTGAACCCGATGATCGGCGCGGCCGGCATTTCCGCCTTCCCGATGGCCTCGCGCGTGGTTCACAAGATGGGCCGTGCGGAAGATCCGGACAATTTCCTTCTGATGCACGCCGCGGGCGCAAACGTTTCGGGTCAAATCGCTTCCGTCATCGCGGGCGGCCTGATCATTACCCTCATCGAAAACCTGCTGTAAGGAGGTATGCATATGCTTTCGTGGAATCCTGAAACCCTTGCCGTCACGCTGCCCATCATGCTCAAGGGCATGGTCGGCATTTTCGCTGTCATCATCGTCATCTGGGGCTTCGTTGCCCTGCTCAACCGCATCGCCGGAAAAAAAGGAAAGTAGGCGGCTTCCGGCACGCCTCCGTCTGCGGCTCACATGCCGGTTTTCCCCGGATTCCGGGCTGTTTTGCTCAACTCGACGCAGCGTCGGTTGCCAAAGAGCGCATTTGCGCGTATGCTTGGCGCAAGGTGAATCGCACCGGGCCGGATGTCCGGCCGGCAAGAAACGGAGGGTACCATGAAGCAGTATGAAAAAACGGGCGCGCTCATCGCTTCCGTCCGCAAAGAAAAAGGACTCACGCAAAAAGAGCTTGCAGTGACGCTGCATGTTTCGGATACTACGGTTTCCAAATGGGAACGCGGCATCGGCTTCCCGGATGTTTCGCTCGTGGAACCGCTTGCGGCAGCGCTTGGTTTGACCATTGGTGAACTGTTCGCAGGCGAACGCGCGACAGAGCCGCTTCCGCAGGAATGTGAAGCGCTGCTTTCGGGCGTGCTTACGGAATCCAACGCCCAAAGCCGCAGAAAGCGCCGGGAGGATCGCATCGCATTCGCAGTCGCGCTCGGCATCCTGATTTTAATTGCCGTCCCGCTGCTGTTCTTCCGGGCAAAGCAGCCCGCCGTGCTGCGCGGAACATACATCAGTCCCCGGCCGGAAGAAACGGTCACTTGGGAGGAAGGGGGCAAGAGCGGCGCCGTCATTACGCTGAGCCGCCCGAATGTCACCGTTCAGCTTTCCGCCGATTGGCCGGACGCAGCCGGCGTGGGCAAGTATACGCTGTATCTTGATAGCCGCATGGTGGAGGAAGGGACCTATGTCGCCAACGGCGACGGCACCTTCACGCTCACCGGGGCCTGGGCAGACGGCACGCAGCGCATCTTTTTCGCGGAACCGCGGGAGGATGGCTCCTTCCGCATCCTGCTGCCTGCGCTCGACGGGAATAGGCCCATTCTGCTTGAAAAGGTGGGCGATGATCCTTGCTATATCGGCACGGTCTATGGCGATGAAGCGGAATACCGCAAAAAGTACATGCAGCCCGCTGCATAAACGCCCACGAGCATCCAAGTCCCACCAACAAAACGCGGCCCGGAGCTACTTACGCTCCGGGCCGCTTATTTTTCGCGTTATCGCTGCGGGGGCTTCGGATCTGAAATAATCCCCGCGATGTAATCAATTGAAACATTGTAAAGCTCTGCCAGGCGGATAATGAGCTCAAATGGCGGCTCGCGCTTTCCTTGTTCATAGTTGGTATATGTGGTTTTGTGCATATGCAACAGCTTTGTCAGCTCGTTCTGCGTTAAGTCCGCATCCTCGCGCAAATCGCGCAGCCTGGGATAATACCGCATTGCACGCCACCCTTTCCTTTTTCACAAGCCCATCCGCTGAGGCTATTTTCGCACAGTACAACATACGTTGTTGACAAAATACATCAAATGTTGTATTATGCATTAAAATACCTCTTTTGCGTTAGGGTGTACCGCTCGCGTGCCCTTATGTTAACTTTTGAATTTTTGGGGGATTTTCCACGATGCCCACATACCCCGGGCCGTTCCTTCAGGCGGCCTGTACGGCCTGTCAGGCGCCACTGACTGTTGCGCTCGGTCTTAAGCACGTGATGTGCCCGCATTGCGGCATGATAAATTATGTGCCGGATGCGGTTATGCTCTATGCGTCCCTGCAGCGTGAAGCGCAGTCTCCTCCGGCTGTGCCCCACAAAAAATAACAATTCCCCGCCCTTTGGCCGAATTATGGATTGAAGGGCGGGGATTTTTGGTTTACAATAAAAAGGAATCTTATCCGTAAACCGAGATGTTTTCATCAAATATAACACGGAGGTAAAGCATATGGGCATCATCAAGGCAGTTGTAGGCGCAATCGGCGGCGGCTTGGCCGATTCGTGGCTCGAGGTATACGAGTCCGATTCCATGAACGACGCAACCGTATTCACCACGGGCGTAAAGGTTCGCCAGGGCGACAAGCGCAGCTCGAACACAAAGGGAACCGAAGATACCGTCTCCAACGGCTCTATCATTCACGTGTATGACAACCAGTGCATGCTGCTTGTGGACGGCGGCAAGGTCGTGGATTACACGGCTGAACCTGGTTACTACAAGGTCGATCAATCCAGCATGCCTTCGCTCTTTAACGGGGAGCTCGGCGCCTCCGTGAAGGAAACGTTCTCCCGCGTGAAATACGGCGGCGTGCCCTCCGGCAAGCAGAAGGTGTTCTTCATCAATCTGCAGGAGATCAAGGGCATCAAGTTTGGCACGCGCAATCCGCTGCAATATTACGACAATTTCTATAATTCCGAGCTGTTCCTGCGCGCGCATGGCAGCTATTCCATCAAGATTACCGACCCGCTGAAGTTCTACACAGAGGCCGTCCCGCGCAATGCGAGCCGTGTGGACATCACGGACATCAATGAGCAGTACCTCAACGAATTCCTTGAGGCGCTGCAGGCGGCCATCAACCAGCTTTCCGCAGATGGCGAGCGCATCAGCTTCCTGCCTTCCAAAGGCCGCGAGCTTTCCAAGTATATGTCCACCACGCTGGATGAGGATTGGCGTCAGATGCGCGGCATGGAGATTCAGGCCGTCGGCATCGCCAGCCTCTCCTATGATGAGGAATCCCAGAAGCTCATCAACATGCGCAACCAGGGCGCAATGCTTTCCGACCCTTCCGTGCGCGAAGGCTATGTGCAGGGCGCAATGGCGCGCGGCGTGGAAGCTGCGGGCAGCAACAGCGCAGGCGCAGCACAGGCGTTTATGGGCGTTGGCATGGGCATGAACGCGGGCGCAGGCATGGCAGGCGCATTTTCGCAAGCCAACCAGCAGCAGATGTATCAGCAGCAACAGCAGCGCGCTGCGGCTCCGCAGGAAGAAGCCCTGCCTCTGTGGGTATGCGCTTGCGGTACCAAAAATTCGGCCAGCATGAAGTTCTGCGGCGAGTGCGGCGCGAAAAAGCCCGAACCCAAACCCGAGCCCAAGCCGGAAGCGAAGGCCGGCGGCTGGACGTGCGCCTGCGGCACGCAGAACCCGGAGAACATGAAGTTCTGCCCCGAATGCGGCGCGAAAAAGCCCGAGCCCAAACCCGAACCCAAGCCGGAAGCGAAGTCTGGCGGTTGGACATGCGCCTGCGGCATGCAAAACCCGGAGAGCACAAAGTTCTGCCCCGAGTGTGGCGCGAAAAAGCCCGAACCCAAGCCAGAATCCAAGCCAGAGCCCACGGAGTGGACGTGCGCTTGCGGCGCGGTGAACCCCGTTGCAATGCGCTTCTGCCCGGAATGCGGCGCCAGGAAGCCCGAAACTTCGGCTGCTCCTGCGCCGGAAGCTCCAAAGCCGCCGAAGGCCGCGTTCTGCGCGGAATGCGGTGCCAAGCTTGATCCTGCCGCGCGGTTTTGCGCCGAGTGTGGTGCACGCGTAGAGGAATAAAAGAAACGGATGAAGGGGCGCGCATGCGCCCCTTTGCTGTCGAAAAAATAAGGTTCCCCGCTTCTTCATCTTTCAAATCCGGAAAGGGAATTTGCGCCATGAAACGCATCCTCGTTTTCATCTGCATCGCTCTGCTTCTGCTTTCCGCCTGTGCTACGCCTCCCATGGGAAGATGTTTCGCTTGCGCTTCCCCTCGTGCTTGACGCTGCAGCAGCGGCGGACGGCAGCGCCTTCCTGCTGACGGAGAATCGTTCTCCTTCCGTGCCTTATGCCGTCATAGAAAGCGATCCGCTCACCGTCCAAAAGCATGTGCGTGCGAAGGAGCGCCGCTTTCACCTGTACGTTACGCCGGAAATCGCCGCCCTTTGTGAAGCGCCCGACGCCGAGCTGCGCTGGCCGAGCAGTTGCTTGCCCGGTATGACGCAATGAATCTCATAAATCTCGATTGCCTTGGATATGCCGGAGCAGAGCCTTTTTCCTTTGCTTTCCTGACTGAATCCAACGCGTTTGCAAAGGCACTCTGGCCCTATCTTCAGCATGTGGGCTACCCGCCGTACTGGACCGATTCCACGATCAGCTCCGATCATCTTTCATTCAGCGAACGCGGCATCCTTTCCATTACGCTGCTGGAATATCCGGACTCTGGAGCGTATTGCCACATGCCGGAGGATACGCCTGACCGGCTTTCCGCAGAGCGCATCGCTGCCGTTGCAGCGGGGGGCGTTACCTTCCTTCTGCATCAGGATGCACCGCTTGATTTGGCCCTTCCGCTCCCGTGATCCTTTGCGTTTCATGCCCAAACATGGTATGATGTTGCATATTGCATCTGAAACGAGGATTTTTTATGGATCATCAGCCCGTGGTTACGGCGGTTCTTTTTGATTTGGACGGTACGCTTCTGCCCATGGATCAGAATGCGTTTATCCATACCTATTTCGGCGCTTTGGCCCGGAAAGTTGCGCCGCTTGGCTTTGCGCAGGAGCCCTTCCTTGCTTCCATGTGGAAAGGCACGGGCGCAATGCTTCAAAACGATGGTACGCGCACCAACCGGGAAGCGTTCTGGGATGCGTTTGCATCCGTTTGGGGGGAAGAGGCTCGCTCGCTCGAAGCTGCTCTGGCCGGCTTTTATGGAAACGAATTCAACGTCGCGCGCACGGTGGTAGGGAAAGTGCAGCCAGTGCGGGCGCTGCTTGACGCCCTGCGCGCACGCGGCCTTACGCTCTGCCTTGCAACAAACCCCGTCTTCCCGCGCGTAGCGGTGGAAACGCGCCTTTCCTGGGTCGGGCTTTCCTTCTCGGATTTCTCGCATGTCACCACCTACGAAACAGCGCGTTTCTGCAAGCCCAGCTTAGGGTATTACCGGGAAACGCTTGCGGCCATCGACAAAGCGCCCGGCGAATGCCTGATGATCGGCAATAACCCGGTGGATGATATGTCCGCATTGCAGCTCGGCCTTTCGGGCTTTTTGCTGACGGATTATCTTGAAAACGAAACGGGCGTGGATATCTCCCGTTATCCGCGCGGGGGATTTCCGGCGCTTGTGGAATTTCTCGAAGCGCAGCTCGGGGAAAAACTTTTTTCCTGAATTTTCCACAAATCCTCTTTACAGGCGGTTTAGCGTGTGTTATGATAATAACATAACAAAGATGTGGATCCACATTCCCCATTCAGGATGATTTGTACCCAACTTGTCGCACCATTCGGTTTATGAACGAGTTTTTTCGGACGTATTGGAAAGGGGTGTTTCCATTGGGCCATTTTTTCAGTAGGTTTTTGTGAACGAATCACAGGTATATCCGTTGCTATCAAGTAAATAAATCGAAGCAAACAAGCAATTAACAAGCAAAGGTTCATTGAATACGATACTTTTTGGTAGCCTCAGCAGAAGGCGGTGAGCGCGGCTCATCGCCTTCCTTTTGCATCCGCGCATCTCGCATTTTCGCTTAAACTGTATTATACTGGTGATACCATCGGTATAACACAACAGGAGAGTGGAAGTATGAGCGAACCGATCGTCTTTGTTGACAGGCGCAATACCGATTGCGCAAAGTGGGACAACCTGAAAGCCATGTTCGGCGAGGCGGATTTGCAGGCCATGTGGGTTGCGGACATGGATTTCAAGGTTCCCGCCTGCGTGCTTGAAGCGCAGCGGAATTACCTTGACATGGGCGCACAGGGATATTATAAAGTGCCCGAACGCTACTATGACGCCTTTATTGCCTGGGAAAAGGCGCGCCACGGCTACGCGGTCGCGCGGGAGCACATCCGCTTTTCTCCGGGCGTGGTGGCCGCCTTCAACTGGTTCATTCAAATCATGACCGACCCGGGCGATGCTGTCATCGTGCTCACTCCCGTGTATTATCCCTTCCTCAACGCGGTAAAAGACAACGGCCGAACGCTTGTGATGTGTGACCTTATCAAGCGCAATGGCCTTTACACCGTGGATCTCGACAAATTTCGCCGCGACATCGTGGAAAACAATGTGCGCGCGTTCATCCTTTCTTCCCCGCATAACCCCGTCGGCCGGGTATGGACGGAAGAGGAGCTCAAAGGCATGCTCGATATCTGCCGTGCGCATGACGTGTTCGTGATTTCCGATGAAATCCACCATGATATCGTGTTCGCGCCCGCAAAGCACATTCCAAGCGCCACTGTGGGCAGTTATGATGCAAACCTTGTCACGCTGACCGCGCCAAGCAAAACCTTCAACCTTGCGGCGTGCCAGAATTCAATTGTCATCATTCCGGATGCAGGCATCCGCAAGCGGTTTGATGCGTACGCCTCCCGCGTATGCATGCAGTCCGGCAATCCCTTCGGCTATATCGCCGCCGAAGCCGCTTACACCCACGGCCTGCCCTGGCTGACGGAAGTGCTCTCGATCATCGAAGGGAATTACCGCTTTGTGAAGGAGACGCTGGCGCAGCGCCTGCCCCGGGCGGAGGTTGCACCGCTGCAGGGCACCTATCTGCTTTGGATTGACCTCAGCGCATACCTTGCGCCTGATGAAATGAAAGCGTTTATGCAGGGCAAATGCCGCCTTGCCTTCGATTACGGCGACTGGTTCGGCGGCGAACGCTTCGGTTCCTGTGTGCGCATGAATCTTGCGACCTCCCGCGCGTTGGTGGAAACCGCCGTAACGCGCATTGTTGAAAACCTGCGCGCATAAAAGCAGCGCAAAACAGGAAGCTGCTCAGGCTGGCAGAACAGCCGGGCAACTTTTGATTGAGGGAAATGAAATGAAAAACTATGTGCTTTTTATGGTGCTGGCAGTACTGCTGTTTGCAAGCGCATGCAGCGAACCCATGGATACCACGGTTGCCCATTACGAGCCGACAGAGAAAAACCAGGCGGATTTTGCCGAGTTGGAACAGCGCCTTGCGGATGTGAATGCCGCAGTCGCGGAACTGACCGACGAAACCGGCTGTGTCGCACCGGAAAACCATGAGGCTGCTCTCGCCGCCGCGGAAGCCTATGGGAAGGCTGCCGTAGATTCCGGCGCCCTGCTCTCCTGTGTGCGGGAAGAAGGAAGCGTCCTGTTTACGTTGAACAGCGGCTATGGCGTGGCCTATATTCCCCGTTTGAAGGGGATGCTTGCCGGCGGCGGAGAAAGCAGCATCGTGACGTTTGAGCCTTACAAGCAGGATTTTGCATACAGCATCGCTGCAGGCGCGGGTGACTTTTTCACCGTTTCTTACTATGCGGAGCAAATGAGCAAAAACAAAGATTTGGATGCTTGGCGCTATGACGGGATCGCAGCAAACGGCGATGTCACCGTAGCCGCGGCCAAAAACTTTAAGCCCGGCTCCTGCATATTCTGGCAATCCCACGGCGGCTATCTTACGCCCTACGGCCCCATAATTTTTCTTGGTGAAAAGGCGGATCTGGCCAGCACCGGCTATTATGCGGAAGACCTGCTGGGCAAGCGGCTTATCGTTGGCGCCGATGGGCATTACGGCGTCACAGCGGCTTTTTTCGAGACCTATTATGAGGATGGTGCCCTCGCGGACTGCGTCTTTTATCTGGGAGCCTGCTCCACCATGGAGGATACGGATCTCGGGTATACCCTGATGAAGAAAGGCGCCGATCTTGTGCTGGGCAGTACGCAGAGCATCTCCATCGCTTATAATGCGCAGATCATGACCGAGGTGATGGACCGTCTGAACGACACGCAAGGCGGCGCTTCTCCTTCCTTTGCCGACGCCCTTCAGGGGGCAAAAGAGAAACACGGCGAGATCGACAGCCTGTTTGGCCTTCCTTATTCTCCCGCGCAGGTTGTCTTTATGGGAGACGGCGATTACAGCCTGACGGATCCCGACCATACGTACGACGCTGTGAGCCGGCGCGAAATTTCTGTCATGGACAACAACGTGCTTTCCACTTACATGGAAGTGCAGGGAGAAGCGGACGGCTACCGATATGCCGTTGTGGATGGGCAAGCCGTTCTGCTTTCATACAGCGGCGCAGAAACGAGCCTGTCCCTGCCCGAACGCATTGCAGGCTATCCCGTAGCGGCTGTGGGGCAAAAATGCTTCAAGGGCAATCAGGCCCTGAACGAAGTCTTCATTCCCGACACATACCAGGCAATTCACCCCTATGCCTTCTATGAATGCCGCAACCTGCGCACCGTAACGCTGGGGCTGGGCATTCAGAGCATCGACCGCTTTGCCTTTGCCGGCAGCGGTGTCTCCCTGTTCCGGGTGTACCAAGACAGCCTCGGGGAATTCTTCTGTCATGCACTTGGGTATCCCAGCCGGGTCACCCAAGTAGAATACATTTCGTGGCAGAGCGTAGGCAACGTGGTCGGTACCGAGGAGACTGTCTATTACTGGCGTTACGGGAAGCAGAGCCTTGCCGCAAGCGGCGTGCTGGGCTGGTATCCTCCGGTTGTCGGGGCGCAAAACCAGCTTGTGCGCAGGAATGCGGACGGCACGGAAACCGTTCTTTTTGAAGCGGCCGGTGCAGGCGAAATCGCGCTTGCGGGCGACCGTATTTTCTTTGAATCCCCTACGAACGAATTCGGCGGAACCGATATCTGCTCCTGTGCATGGGACGGCGGAGATCTTGTGAATTACGGCCCGGGAGACCTGCTGGCTGTGATGAACGGCGGCACCACGGTGCTTTGTTCCGAGGGTTACGATGAGCAGTTGGAACGCATTAACGTGCTCAGCGGCGAGCGGACGCTGCTTGCCGTAGGCCGGTATTTGGCTCAGCACGATGGGCTGATCTACTATCAGCCGCCGTTGGAAGACCGGGGTGCAGCAATGGCCGGCTCTGCAACGCTGTCCGTCATCCGCCCGGATGGCTCCGGCCAGCAAGACCTCTGCACCACCGCGCCGGATCTGTACAACGATACCATGCAGAGCGAAGCCTTTATAACCCACTTGGTCGTCACCGATCAAAAGATCTATTTTGCTTACGGCAGTGTGGGCGGCACGGGCCTCGTTTATCAAGGCGGCAAGGTCATGGCGTTAAATAAAGACGGTTCCGATGCCCATGTTGCAGCCGGCGGTGACGGCCTCAAGGAGGCGGGATTCACCGTGAATGAAGATGGCAGCGTAACTGCAAAGGATGTGGGGGAATGGAAGCTGTTTTTCGATCCTTTGGAAAAGACCTGTGTAGGCGAGGGCGCCATCTATATTTTTGATCCCGATACCGGCGCACCGGAATGTGTGATGCTCCCGGAAGAATACGGCGCGGCCGGCGAGGGCCTTTGCGAACACAGCGGCAGCACGCTGCTGAATCTGGAATTCGCCGAGCGCATCGGGAAGATGGTTTATTGTGAGTTTTCCTACGGCACGGAAAACCCGCAGGGTTCTATCGGCTGGCGCACCAGCTATCTCCGCAAGAAAACCACCCTGCTTCTGAAAGACCTGGAGTCCGGTTCGGTGACCGTCCTGTTCTCGGAATAAGCAAGCGAACGGGTCATCCGAATCAAAAAAGAAGGGCAAAAGGGTGGCTCACTAAGGGATTTTATTCCTTGGAAAAATATCGGCATAGTTTGGAGAAATCCGGCTATGCCGATATTTTCTGTTCTTGGGGCAGTTCGACTGCTCCGATGAAGTTCCAATGGATGAGGATAGTCTGCTTTTTCGTTCTGATACCCGGCACCTTCTCCGGCGTGAACACATCGATACGCTCCACCAAGGCTCGGATGATCTCCGCATCCAGTTCCTTGACCTCGGTGTATTTCTTGACCTGTGCGAGAAAGGAATCAATGTTGAGCCGTTGGGTCTTGGCTTTGGCGAGGGTCTCACGCAGCACGATCACCCGTGCGGAGAGGTCTTTCTGCTCCTGCTCGTAGGTGGCGGTCATCTTGGCGAAACGCTCATCGCTGATTTTACCATCGAGGTTATCCTCGTAGAGCCGTTGGATGATGCTATCCAGTTTGGTGATACGCTGTGTGGCCTGTTCCAATTCCCGGTTGCATTCACGGAACTGCCGATTGAGGTCACGCTCGTTTTTCTTGGTGAGCAGTTCCACAAATTCGGACTCCCGTTCACGCACAAAGGCAAGCATCCGATTTATCTCCATCAGCAGGATCTGCTCCACCTGTACATTGCGTATCTGGTGGGAGGTGCATTTTCCTTTCTGCTTTCGATAGGTAGCGCAGACGAAATGCTCTTGTTCGTGCGTCCATCCTCTGGCTCGGACTTGGTACAATTTTGCACCGCAGTCGGCACAGAACAGCATACCGGACAAGACCGGCATTTCACCCATCGGTGTGAGCCTGCGTCTGCCGTTGCGGATATTCTGGACAATTTCAAAGGTCTCCTGGTCAATAATGGCTTCGTGGGTGTTCTCAAAAATCACCCATTCGGACGGGTCATTGTTGACCTTTTTCTTTGATTTGTAGGACTTCTTTTGGGTCTTGAAGTTGACCGTGTGACCCAGGTATTCCATCTTTACCAAAATATCTGCTACCGTACGCTGTTGCCAAGCGTAAATGTCCTCCGGCTCTCTGGCAGGCGTGTTAATACCCATGCAGTGGAGATGTACCGTGGGAACGGGTATCTGCCACTGTGAAAGCGCCTTGGCAATCTGGGAAGGTCCCTTTCCGGCTACGCACATCTTGAAGATGTCCCTGACCACATCGGCTGCGACCTCGTCCACGATCCAATGGTGCTTATCATCTGGGTCTTTGAGGTAGCCATAGGGTGGATTGGTACACAGCGGTTTGCCGGACTCGCCCTTTGCCTTGAACACCGCACGAATCTTCTTACTGGTGTCCTTGGCGTACCATTCGTTGATGATGTTGAGGAACGGAGTAAAATCGCTGTCCTGCTGATTGGCGCTGTCCACGCCGTTGTTGATGGCAATGAATCGGACATCTGCGCCGGGCAGTACCACCTCGGTGTAGTAGCCTACCTTGAGGTAGTCTCTGCCCAGTCTGCTCATGTCCTTTACGATGAACGTGCCGACCTTGCCTTCGTCCACAAGGGCCATAAGGCGTTGCCAGTCCGGGCGGTCAAAGTTCGTGCCGCTGTAGCCATCGTCCACGAAAAATAAGGTGTTCCCGAAGCCGTTGTCATCAGCGTACTTCTGGAGGATAGCCTTTTGATTCAGAATGGAATTGCTATCGCCCTGAAGTTCATCGTCACGGGAGAGGCGGCAATACAGAGCCGTGATTTTATCCGTCGCAATAGTGGAGGACTGTCTATTAAATTGTTTCATGATATGCTCCTTTCCGACAGTCCTCAAGCGGGTACTACATATTCCCGTACTATTGCGGATAAGTCAAGGGTTATTTGCGGTCTTTGGTGTGAATTTTATGATAACGGCACGGCCTGCCGCACAGGCGCTTATGCAGCCGTAGCCGTGGGTGGCGTCTCCGTATTTTCATCGTTCAGTATCATCCTTTTCACCTTATCGTAAAGGCGTTCTCTGGCTCGGTCACTTTCAACGGAGACTACGGTGAAAAGCGTATCACCGATTTGCATTTCTGTGACCCGGCTCGGTTTCTTTTTGGTAATGGTGTTCACATCCATAACGGTCTCCTTTCCGACCCGGTAGGGCGGGTCTAATCTCCACAGCTTTCCAAAGCGGAAAACGGCGTGGGGCTTCGTGTGCAAATTCGCATAAGTTTTAGGGGGAATAGCCCCTGCAGGATATTGCCCACAGGGGCCTCTCGGAAATTATGCGGTCATCTGCATGACCTTAATGGCTTCGGGGCGGATGAGTTTGCCGTCCAGAAGTTCAAAGGCGAGGTAGCCGATCTGGTCGGTCTCATAGAAACGCTCACGCAGGGTGCGGATGGTCATACTGGTGCGCTCCACGATCCAGTAGAAGCTGAAATCACCAAAGGCAATAGGCTTGCTGCCGGATTCAGCACCGGGCATATACTCGGAGATGTACACCTTCTTGCCCAGAATGGTATCGTTGGTGTGATTCCACAGAGGCTGACCGGCATTATCGGTAAGGGAGCGGATAGCCAGAGCGGTCTCGCTGCTCATCATCCACACACCATCCTTGCGGTACTCCGGCTTGGCGGAGAAGAACAGCTTGACCACATTTTCGTAGGTGATGGCATCAGCGGTCACACCGACCTCTGCGCCGCCGTTCTCTGCCAGAATGCCGGTAGGCATATTCACACCGGTGCCGTTGATGAAGCCACGCTCCTCTGCGTGGGAGAAATCCTTGACCAGTCTGTCGGTCACATAGGATTCAAAAATGTAGCGGTTATCGTGCAGGAAGGATGCGTCAAGCTGCATGATGACAGCCAGCTTGTGGTCGTTCAGCTTGTAGGTACTGAAATCGTTGATGGCATCGTATGCGCTGATAGCACCGCCGGGGCCGACCCATTCAGCGGAGTCGGTATTGACCCTCGCAAGGATGGTGGAAGGGCCGTTGGGCGCATAGTGGACAGTGGAAAGCTGACGGAAGAGGCTCTCTGCCTTCAGCTTATCTTCGAACTTCTTGGAAGAAGTGGTCGGCATCGCATATGCGCCGGTGACCTTTCTGCCGAGGTCGAGGAAGGTCTCATGCCCCTCCTTGCCCATAAGGTAGTTCCAGAAGTGGTTGTGGTACTCCGGCTGATTGACGGGAGTAAAGGTGTCGATGGTACTCATTGTAAAATCCCCCTTAAATGTTGTTAGGCTTGGTGGACAGACCGAGGGCGTTGCAGTAATCTGCGAGGTCGGCGCAGTCCATATCGAATTCGGTATCGGTGTCATCCCTGCGAATATAAGGCACCTTGCTGATGTCCAGAGAGATGTTCTCCGGGGAGAAGATTGTGACCTTCTCATGCTTCTTGAGCTGCTTTTCAAAGAACTCTTTGGTCAGATTCATAATAAAAACCTCCATATTGTTTGAATTGGGTATATTACCCCTTTGAATACGCGAATTTGTGCGTGAGGCCCCACGCCCGTTGTCCGGGTGAAAAGCCACAGAGATCGTGACCGCCCCTCCCGGACGCAGGGTACGCACGGGGATTTAGGTGACGGTGATGGGAACCGGCTTCTGGCAAAGGCGCTGCTTTTTGCAGAAAGCAAGAAACTCACCGTAGTCCTTGAACACAAGGTCGCGGTGTCCGCCGTAAAGACGGATGTGGTGCTGCTTGCTGAAGGTGACGGGAGTGCCGTCCTGCTTGTACAGGGTGATGGAATCGTGCTTGCGGAAATGCTCCACCAAGAATTCCTTTTTGACTTCGTTTACCATATTGGTGTCCTCCTTATTTCTTATTGCAGGCACTGCATACATACAGGCCATGCTTGGTTTCGTTGATGCCCGCACTGATACGCTTCAGCGCCGTGCCGCAGCGAGGGCAGCGGATATTAAAGGTATCAGCGGAACTGCGGTTTTTGGTGTAGAGCCGGAAGTGGTGGGGAATCATCTCCTCAAGCCACATCTCGCTCTGCGCCTTGACTGTGTTTCCGTTGGGCGTGGGGATCATTGCCACCTTTTCCGTACCCTCGGTATCGCAGTCGATGAGTGGGTAGTAGCGGATCTCGGTCATGGCTTACACCGCCTTTCCATCAGCGTCCAGAAAACGGCCTCTGCAATATGCCAATGCCTCTGCCTTCGTACCGAAGAATACGGAGGAAAAGCCGTTCTGCACTTTCCAGAAATCCATCGTCTTGTGACGGGACACCGCCACAGGCATACCACGCTTGTTCTGGAAGATGATGTGGCAGTCATAGTCACGCTCGGAAAAATCCTTGGGACTGAAGTTGTTGATACCCGGCTCCATGCCGTAGAAGAATTTGTGTCGCATTTTTCTGCTCCTTTCGTTGATTTTGGGTGTATGGTCACGGGATGCTACGCAATCATAGGCACCGCCTCCTTTCTGCTTGGGGCAATGTGGCAAGTAATTATGGTTGTTTTCAAGATTTGTTTTCCTATAGAGAAAACCTATAATCATCTGCCACATTGCCCCAAGCTGTGTGATTTATGTCAGCGGTGGAGTGTCGAACTCGGAAATGAGCCGATAGCCGATGAGCATCGTGGTTTTCTCACCGCCGTGTTTGGGGCGCTTGCGGACTACTTGGGCAAAAGCCTGCAGCCCTTGCTTAAAGTTCTTCATGCCCTCCGGGTAACTGCCGTTCTCTTGGCACCATCCCTTATACCGGGCATAGACCGTGGAGGTCAGTTCCTCGGCTGTATCGTCCGCCACGAGGTTGTCCTCAAAGAACAGCGCCATCTTGTCGCTGTCGTGCTGATAGCGGTCTGTGGCATCCTTCACGGACTTGGGCAGGAACAGTCCTTCCGTCTGCAACAGGCGATATCCCTCCAACAGCCAGTTGAGGATGGCGCTCTGGACACCCTCCTCCGCAAAGCGGCGCTTGAGCGTGGTATCACGGGACTGCTCATCGAAGTGGCGGTCAAACGGGATAATGATGATGCGGTCACTGGAGAACAGGGTCATATCGTTGATGACCGGCAGGAAGTTGGTGTTCACATAGATCTTGAACTGCGGTTGGAAATCAAAGCTGTTCTCATGTAGGAAACGGGCATTGAGGGTATCGTTGCCGGTCATTGCTTTGACCTTGGCGGCATCCAACACCATGCCTTTTCCCGGCTCCGGGATATTCACGAAACGGACACCGGCGAGACGGGCCACATCCTCACTCGGCTGTGAGCCATTGGTGTAGCTTTTCATAGCGATGGTCTCCGGGCGGGAGGCACAGCCGTAATCCCCAAGCACTTTCAGTACGCTCTCGCAGAGTGTGCCTTTGCCGTTGCGTGTGGTCACGCCGTAGAGGATGGTCATGCACTCGTGGCGGGTATCCCCGGTAAGGCCGTAGCCGAGTATCTTCTGCAGGAACTTTGCCCGGTCAGCATCACCGCTCATGATTTCGTCAATGTAGGTGGCGAAACGCTCCGAGTAGGCTGTCGGGTCATACACCACAGGACTTATCTTGGTGAGGAGATCGGCACTGCGGTGTTCGGTGAACTCCCCGGTGTCGATATGCAGAGTGCCATTTTTGCAGTTGAAAATGTAAATGTCCGCATCGAAACTGCCATACGGAATGGGATGGTACACTTGGGCATCCTTGAGGATGTTGACCCGGTTGGAGTGGCTCTGCCATCGGCTGGCATATTTCATATAGGACTTACGCTTATCCTCGTCCCTTATCTCAAGGGCGAAGGTATACATGAGGTCTGCCAGTTCCATGCAGTAGAGCATCGCACGGAGATTGCCGGTGTCCGGCTGCCATATACCGCCCTCGTAGTGAAACCACATCTTTCGTTCCGGCACATAGCGCAGTCGGTCTTGGTAGAAATCTGCAAAGATGTGACCGGCGCCGATGTCGTTCCACGGGTATTTGGAGGAGTCCATAGGGTCAAGTTCCTTCAGCCGATCCACACCAAAGTCCTCGGCGGCGGAGCGTGGGATGATGGGTTTGTAGTAGTCCGTCATCCGAGCCACCGCCTTTTCGATGGAGATATTGCCGTAGGTGTCAGCGCCACGGAGGGTATCCCACTTTTCTCGCATCAAGCCGGACTGCCGGAACAGCCTGTCCATCTGCGCCTTATCACCGCTGCACCAGAATGCCAGCGTAGCAACGAGGGCGGCATCCGCTTCGCTCTGGCTCTTATACCCGGTGATGTCTCCATCCCACAGCCTGCGGAACTTATCTCCGTTCCGGGCGGCAGAGGCTTTTTCGATGACTGCCTCATCGCTGAGGTAGCTTTCACCGGGGACTGACACAGCAGGAGTAGGCGGTGTGGGACGGCGCATATAGGTGTCGAGAAGCCAGAGGAGCGCCTCCGCCGTTTCTGCCACATCGGCCTCCGTGAGGGCATTGCCGGTGACGGTGAGGAATCGGTTGGTGTGACCGGGAATGTAGACCTCGATGTCACCTTTCTTGATGTAGTAGGTCTGGGTATCGTAGATGAAGCTGTCCGGCAGCAGACAGAAGATGCGGATACCCGAGCCGGAGGGACTGACCTCGATGTAGGTCGCACTGAAGCGGTCTACAATTTCCTGTGCCCACGGGAGCAGTTTGCAATCCACGATGCAGTGATCGAGGTCGATACCAACGATCCCGCCGTGGACACGGATGCCAATACCCTCATAGCCTGTTGCGGATGCCGCAGTCTCAAAGGCTGTGAAAGTAGCAGGGATTTTTACATTGGCTTTGCGTGTGGTACCGGGCGTATATGGCACCTTGGTTTTGTCACCGTCCCGCAGTTCGTACTGCCAACAGCAGAACTGTCCGTTGTCCTTTAGAAACTGCGGTATTTTTTCTAATTGAACTTGCACTGTGTGTGCCTCCTTTCGATGTTGTGTTGCCCCTTACAGTTGGCACTTGGTCAGCAAGGAGCCGTTTTGACGAAGGTTGAGGAAATTTCTCCTTACACTCCCTAATGGAAACGAGAAGTGCGTTTTGGCGAAAAATCCGAAAACTTTTTTGAGAAATTTCTTCTCCCACTACCCACTGGAGGTCAGATCCCGGTTTGGCCGAAAACTTTTGAAAGTTTCTTCACTTCCCACCGGACGTGAGAAGTGCGTTTGGCCCCTAACTCTTGAAATTTTCTCCCCTCTACTTCTCTTTGGAGATGGGCGGTGCGTTTTGACGAAGGAAATTCATATTTTTATGAAATTTCTGCTGCCCTCGTTTACATGGGAGAAATGTCAACCCCACTACCCACTGGAGATGTAATTGGCGTTTGAACAGAAAACCGGAAATTTTTCTCGTACCTCTGCCTATAAGCGAAAATTCCCTCCGAATCGAACCCCCTTTCGCTCAAAAAAGAGCAGAAGTTTTTTGTCCTCACATTTATCTACCGAGGATGAAAAAGTTGTTTGGCCGAAAACAGAATGATTTTTTCTGTCTTTCACTTCACTACCGAGGAAACAGAAGCCGTTTTGACGAAAAATCCGAAAATTTATTTTCCGTCCCCTCACCAATCCATCTGGACAGGAATAGGCATATTGGCCGAAAACTTTTGAAAAATATGTTTCTCACTACTTAGCCACGGCAGAGGGCAATTTTTGCCGGGGCAATCGAAAAAAGAGCAAAAAAAATAAGCCCTCACGCAGAAAAAATCTGCGAGAAGGCTGCTTGGTATTGAAAAGTTCACATTTGCGTGATATAATATTATTCAAAGTGATTAGAAACACGCACGGAGGTGTGATATGGCTGTTAGCTATAAAAGACTGTTCCATCTGCTGATCGAGAGGGACATGACTACCACTCAGCTTCAGCAGCAAGCCGGATTTTCATCCAATATCGTTCCCCGGATGAAACGGAATGGATATGTATCACTGGATACGATTGAAAGCATCTGCCGAGCCTTAAACTGCGGCGTTGATGATATTATGGAATTTGTGCCGGACAGCGGCGAGGAGGAAAAAGTATGATGTGTCTGTGTCATTTTTATATGGTTGAAATGAAGGGAATTAAACCCCTCTCCGCCGCAGACACCTCTGCAACAATTTTGATGGAGGTTCACTGCAATGGCTAATAAACTGGAACTTACATGGTATGGGAAGGACGAGCCTATTCGCATCGAGCCTCGTCTGCTGATTGAGAATGCGGCGCTCTCCAACACCGCTGCCGACCCGGACACCGAGAATATGATTATTCACGGTGATAATCTGTTAGCGTTGAAAGCTTTAGAGACCCGGCTTGCGGGTCAGGTGAAATGTATATACATAGATCCACCTTATAACATCGGCGCAATGAATGAGTATTATGACGATTTGATTGAACATTCCCTGTGGCTGAATCGTATGCGCCCCAGAATTGAAATTTTAAGAAACCTTCTTTGCGAGGAAGGTGTAATATTCATTCAAATCAGCGATGAAGAGCAGGCTTACCTCAAAATTCTGTGCGACGAAATCTTTGGTCGAGCTAATTTTGTTAATATGGTATCCGTTAATATGAAAAACATTGCCGGTGCATCTGGTGGTGGCGAAGATAAGCGTTTGAAGAAGAACTGCGAGTATATTCTTATCTATGCAAAGAACTATGATTCTCTCCCCCTGTTTAATGGACCTTATGAGTATACAGAACTATCAGTGATGATTCAGCAATATCTTGCCGAAGGAAAAAGTTGGAAATACACCACAGTTTTGGTTGACCCGGGTGAAAAAGAATACATCGGTTCTACTGTCGATGGTGATGGCAATGAAATTAAAGTTTATAAAAGAATCAACCCTGTTATGATGTCCATCAAGCAAATTGCCAAGAGAGATGGCATTACTGAGGACGAGGCATATCGAAAATATGGCATTAATATATTCCAGACCACAAATGCGCAGTCTTCCATAAGAACGCGCATCATGGATTATCGCCAAGAAATGGGCATCGAGGATGATGTCCTGTCTATCGAGTATGTACCTCGCACAGGAAAGAATCGCGGAACATTATATGAACAATTTTATAAGGGTGATAAGTGCAGACTTTTCGTGTGGCTCCGTGATACATCCGAAGTAATAGATGGTAAACTATATAAAAAGGACTTGCAGGGTACTTATTGGGATATGAATGCTTGGATGAAAAATGTAGCAAAGGAAGGTAGCGTTGATTTCCCTAATTCTAAAAAACCCGAGAAATTGATTCAGCAAATCATCGAGATGTGTACACAGCCGGGAGATTTGGTATTAGATAGTTTTCTCGGCTCCGGTACAACTGCTGCCGTGGCACACAAAATGAAACGGCGCTATGTTGGCATTGAAATGGGTGACCACGCTTACATTTTGTGCAAGCCTCGTTTGGATAGCATTATCGGTGGCACCGATGGTAGCGGCATCACTAAAGGAGCTGGATGGCATGGTGGCGGTGGCTATCGTTTCTTTGAATTAGCCCCGTCTCTCATCAATCGTGATCCCTTTGATGAATATGTTATCAACGAGGAATACGATGCTGATATGCTTGCTGCAGCCGTGGCTCTGCATGAAGGTTTCCGCTATCAGCCGGACAGCGGCTTGTTCTGGAAACAGTCCGTAGGCAATGAAAGCAGTTATCTGTTCGTGACCACACGGCACCTCAACAGCACCTATCTGGATTCCATCAAGGACACTATGGAGGATGGCGAATATCTCATCATTGCCTGCCGCTCCTTTGACAGCGGTCTGGACAAGGCGTATGGCAACATAACCATCAAGAAAATTCCGCAGATGCTTCTCAGTCGGTGTGAATTCGGCAAGGCTGACTACAATTTGAATATCGTGCATCCGCCGGTATATGACGATGAGTGGGACGAGGAGGATTGCGATGAATAATTATTTTCCTCAATACACCACGGACTATATCAGCGGTGTAATGTCCCTGCGTAAACCGCAGGAGAAGTCTCTCAAAATTCTGGAGAAAATCGTAAACAGCGTTATGCTCCGCAAGGGTATGAACTTGAAAGCCGCCCTCGGCGCTGTCCACGCCATGTATCCGATCTGCTCCGATTTTGAGCGTGATTTCATGTCACTGACCTTCGCCCTCGCCACCGGCGTTGGCAAGACCAGACTGATGGGCGCATTTATTGCCTATCTGTATACCCAGCATGGTATCAAGAACTTTTTTGTCGTTGCGCCCAATACCACCATCTACGATAAGCTGAAAAGAGACTTGAGTGATAACAGCAGCGCCAAGTATGTATTCAAAGGCCTCGGCTGTTTCAGTACCCCTCCGCAGATTATCACGGATGATGATTACCGAGACAAGACCATCTCCCTATTTGAATCCGATATTCGCATTTTCGTATATAACATCGATAAGTTCAATAAGGAAGGCGCTAACATGAAGAAGGTGAACGAGGTCATCGGTGACTCGTTCTACCAGTACCTTTCCAATCTGCCGGATCTGGTGCTTATTATGGATGAATCGCACCATTATCGTGCAGAGAAAGGCGCACAGGCCCTCAACGAACTGAATCCGCTGCTCGGTCTGGAACTGACTGCCACACCGCTTGTGACCAAGGGTACAAAGCAGGTGCCTTTTAAGAATGTGGTATTTGAGTACCCGCTGTCCAAGGCTATCGAGGATGGCTATACCCGTACCCCGTTTGCGGTCACTCGCTCCGACATCGATTTTTATAATTTCGGTGATGAGCAGCTTGATAAAATGATGCTTCTGGACGGCATCACCTGTCACGAAAGCACCAAACGGAAACTGGAGGTCTATGCCGCCAATCACGGCAAGCATCTCGTAAAACCATTTATGCTCGTTGTGTGCAAGGATACCGACCACGCCGCATGGGTGGAAAGTTTCATCAAATCCGATGAATTCCGCAACGGCGCATACCGCAATAAAACCATCATCGTCCACTCCAAGCAGAAAGGCTCCGAGACCGAGGCAAACACCCGTCTGCTCCTTGATGTCGAGAATCCGGAAAACCCGGTGGAAATCGTCATCCATATAAATATGCTGAAAGAGGGATGGGATGTAAATAACCTCTATACCATCGTGCCACTCCGCACCGCTGCATCGAAAATCCTGCGTGAGCAGATGGTCGGCAGAGGTCTGCGTTTGCCGTATGGTGAGCGCACCGGGGACAGAGATGTGGATGCGGTTATGCTGACTGCCCACGATAAATTCAATGATATTCTGGCTGAAGCGCAGAAGGGTGATTCCATCTTCAAAGCCGGTAATGTCATCAAGGTTGAAGAAATCGTGCCGGAGCAGACCACCTACACTCAGTTGACCATTGAGCCTCCTACGGATACTACGCTTGATAAAGCCTACGAGCATACGCAGTTGCCGAAAACGGACACCACGGACGCTCTGCTGAAAAAGGCGGCTGAAATCATCAGCACCGAGGTCTCACACCATATTCAGCATACACCGGGTCACACTGTTACCCCGGCGCAGGCACAGCAGATCGTGGAAACGGTCAAGCAGAAGGTTGCCGATGACAGAGACTTGGGTGAGGTTTTCAAAGAAAATGAAATGCCTCTGGCTGCGTGGATGCTCTACCAAACGGAAGAGACCCATCGTGCCGCTGTTAGCAAATTTATTCCTATCCCTCGCATCAAGGTTACCGATGCAGGCGTGGAGGAATATGTTTTCTTGGATTTTAACCTCGATATGGCGGAATTTACCCATGTGCCTATCAAGAATGAACTCCTCGTGCAGAACTTGGAGGATATGCAGGACAGGCAGCGTATCAAGGGTGAGGCTATCGATTTTGAGGGTTACAATCCGAAAAAGGTCATTCTGGAACAGCTTCGCAAAAAGCCGGAAATCGACTATGAGAAATGCTCCGCTCTGCTGTTCAAGCTGATCACGCAGGTCTGCGACCACTATGCAGACCGCTATGGCATCAATGGTATGCAGAATATTATTATGATGTACAAGCGTGACATCGGCAATAAAATCTACAAGCAGATGCTTCAGCATTTCTACTGCGAGAACGGATTCCTGCAGGAAGAGGTAATCGGCACAAGAGACTACAATCTGGAGCAACACTACAACTATGTGGAGCGTGTCGGCCTTTTTTCTGCTTATACGGAAAAAATCCAGTCCGTCCTCTTTGATGGCATCAAAAAGGGTGTGTTTGACCGAGCCAAGTTCGACAGCCACCCGGAACTGCTCCTTGCACGGGTATTGGAGTATGATACCGATGTGCAGAATTGGCTCCGTCCGGCACCGCAGGAATTTAATATCACTTACAATCACGGCCACAGCTATGAGCCGGACTTCGTTGTAGAAACCGAAGGCGTTATATATCTCGTTGAAGTCAAAGGCGAAGATAAACTTAACGACCCGGATGTCATAGCCAAGAAAAAGCGTGGTATCCAGTATTGCGAGGTTGCGACCCGTTGGGGCAAGGCAAACGGCTATAAGGAATGGCAGTATCTGTTCATTCCTTCCAAGCAGGTTATGCCGAACTCCTCGTTCATGCAATTAGCAAAACAGTTCCACACACTATAAACTCTACTGGCAGTAAGACCACACTGGGGATTTCCCTCGGTGTGGTCTATTTTTATGCCCGGAAATCGGAAAGGAGGTGATGCCCGGTGTTTTCAATTTTCAGCGGAAGGAGGTGTGAAAAAATCGTAAATGGCGAAGAAATTAGACGCAGAGCGTATCGAACAGGCCCGGCAGAAGGGTGAAAAGACGGGTAGCCGAAGTGATGCTGTGAAACGGGAAATCCAAGAAACCATAGCCAAGAATCGCAGAGGTGAACGCAAAGTCCATGTCATTATGCCCCAAAAGAAGGAGTACGCATATCAAGATGCGCCCAAGGTGCGTGTGGCGGCATACTGCCGTGTCAGCACCGCCGAAGAAGCACAGGAAGGCAGTTTTGAAATGCAAGTACAGCACTTCCAGTCCGTGATAGATAATAATCCGAATTATGAACTGGTCAAAATCTACACGGACAAGGGCATCAGTGGCACTTCTGTAGGCAAACGGAAAGGCTTCCAAGAGATGATCGAGGATGCGTGTGCGGGCAAAATCGACCTCATCCTCACCAAGAGCATCAGCCGCTTCGGTCGTAACATTGTGGATATTCTTACCACGCTGCGGACGCTGAGTGACCTTAATCCCCCGGTGGCAGTAAATTTTGAATCCGAGGGCATCAACACCAGTGACGGCAAAAATAAGCTGATTATATCCATTTTGTCGGCCTTGGCGGAACTGGAAAGCCAGCAGAAAAGCATTGCTATCAAAGAAGGCATACGCTACCGAATGCAGGAGGGTCTGTACAAATACTCTGTAAAAAACACCATCGGCTATTACCGGGATTACTCCGGCAGGGTCAAAATCGAGCCTGCAGAGGCGGAAATCGTGCGGTATATTTTCGATAGTTTTACAGAGGGTGCTTCACCGAGGGAAATTGCCGAATCCCTCACGGAGCAAGGGATACGCTCTCCGAAAGGTATGGAATATTGGCGGCAGTCAACCATCAAGAGCATTTTGCGGAATGAGAAATACTGCGGCGATGTTCGATACCAAAAAACCTATTCCAAAGACTTCCTTACCCACAAGACGGCAAAAAATCGTAATATTTTGCCACAGTGGTATTGGGAGGATGACCACCCTGCCATCATCAAAAAGGCACAATGGAAAAGGGCGCAGGAACTGCTTGATGCCGGAAACTGGCGCAAAAGCAGTAAGCCTCTGGCAGCGATGCAGAAAAAATTCACTGTTGCCAAGGTCAAATCCGGCGTTCTGCGTGGGTATTTTCTCCTCGATATGATGTGGTCAAAGGAAGAAAGAGACCAGTTCATACAAATTATCAACAGTATTAACGAGCTTGACGATGGTCAAGAAGAAAGGAACGAATAATTATGGCAATCAATTTTTCTAATATCAACCTTGAGGTTATCGACATCAACACCAACGCTACCCCTGACATCTTCATCAATCAGAACGGCATCACCTTCAGCAAGCGTGTTCTGGAGGACTTGAACTACCCGCAGAATGTTCAGTACTGCGTGGATGCTACCCACAAGGTGTTCGCTATCCGTTTCTGCAAGGGCAACGAGGCGAAGGCCACTCCGTTCTCCAAGCCGAAGGCCGAGCAGACCACCACGCTCTCTTGTGCCAACAAGAATCTGCGTGATGTCATTGTTGCGATGATCCCCGGCTTTGACAATAAGAAGCGGTATAAGGTAACTGGCGAGTACGATGCCGAAAACCGGGTGATGTACTTCGACATGACCACTGCGGAGGAATCCAATTTCCGCAACAATGTGGCAAAGGCTGAATAAGCGGTAACGGCGGCAGCCCGGAAAGGCGGTGATATAGAAAAAGACCACACAGCCGACATTGTAGTCAGTTGTGTGGTCTTTCTGTTGGCACCGCTTGAGGACGTCACTCAAAAATTATCGTTGTTTTCAATAATCCCTAAGTGAACGCTCCAAAAGGCCCTTCTTTTTTGATTCAGCGGCACAACCTGCGTCCCGCCGGTTTATGAATTGCGTCTGACTCAGCAATTTCAAACGATAAGCTCATAATACCCGTCAGCAGCGATGTGCGCGGCGTCAAGCGCTTCCCGGATTCGTTCCCTTGCCTCTACATCTGCCATCCACGCCATGCCGCACCCCGCGGTTATCTCTCTTGGCACGGGAATGAGCCTTCCGGGAAGCCCCTTTTCCCCGCAAAGGCATTCCGATGCCATGGCTGCTGCGGTTGTATGGAAGGTGATTATCAGGCGAAGCCGCTTCTCTCTCATTCTGCTATCCTCTTTACGGCAGCGATCGCCGCATCAATCTCGGCCTCCGTATTAAAATATCCAAAGCTGAAACGCACGGCGCCCTGTTCTTCCGTGCCGAGCGCGCGGTGCATCCGCGGTGCGCAGTGCGCGCCGGGGCGCGTTGCAATACCGTAGCTTTCCGAAAGCTCATCGGACACCGCACCTGCGTCATGCTCCCCTATGTTCAGGGCGACGATCGGACTCCTGTCCTTTGAGAAATCTCCGTATACCACAACGCCGCTGATATTCTTTACGCCATCGTAAAAACGGCGCATAAGCGCATGCGTGTGCGCATGTATGTTCTCCATCCCGATTTCGTTGATGTAATCCACCGCCGCACTCAAGCCCGCTATTCCGTGGCCATTGAGCGTGCCGGCCTCAAGCCGCGTCGGATACTCTTCGGGTTGGGTCTTGCTGTAGGACTGCACCCCCGAGCCGCCGACCTGAAAGGGGCGGATTTCTATCCCCTCTGCTATGCACAGGCCGCCCGTGCCCTGCGGACCCATAAGCCCCTTGTGCCCCGTAAAGCACAGCACATCTATGCCCATTTCCTGCATGTTGATCGGGAAACACCCCGCCGTCTGCGATGCATCGACGATAAACGTTATGCCATGTTCATGCGCAAACGCGCCTATGCGGGCAACATCCAGCATATCACCCGTAAGGTTGGATGCATGCGTGCAAACGATTGCCCGCGTGTTTGGCCTTACCAGCCGCTTAAAGTCCGCATAATCAACCCCGCTGCGCTTATCCAAAGGAACGAAGCTAAGCTGTACGTCGCTTTCTGCCTCAAGGCGATACAACGGACGCAGCACGGAATTGTGTTCCAAGTCAGTGGATATAACGTGGTCTCCCGGGCAGATGATCCCTGCGATCGCGATATTCAGCGCCTCCGTAGAATTCGAAGTAAACACAACATGATCCGCTTCACAGCCAAACAGCAGCGCGAGCTTAACCCTAGCGCCGTAAACCGTGCGCGCAGCGCAAAGCGCGCCTGAATGCGTTCCCCGTGCGCTGTTGCCCATGTTGTCCATGGCTTGCGCTACGGCCTTTATCACCTGCCGGGGTTTGTGCAGGGTAGTCGCAGCATTGTCGAGGTAAATCACGGGCGAATGACCTTTGACGCGCCGTTGAGCTTTTCAACGATGGCGTACATGTTTGTTACGCTGCCCACAGCGAGCTTGTCGGTGAGGCCATAGAAATTCAAGCAGGTGCCACAGGTAAGTATTTCGACCCCCTGCGCTTCCATGCTCTTGAGGTCTTCCACGGATACCGCGCCTTCAACCGTGAGTTTTGCTCCGCCGTTATAAAAAAGTACCGCCTTGGGAAGCACTTCAAGTTGGGATATGGCATATAGGAAGCCCTTCATGAGCGTTGCGCCCAGCGCATCATCGCCTTTTCCCATCACATTGGAGCCAACCGCTACAACAACGTCCCCTCTTGCATCAGGGATGCATACGGCAGGCGTATCGCTCACAGTTACAGCGCCTTCAAGGGTCATGGTTACAACAAATTCCATTTCGCCGGTCTTTACACTCGCAACCTTTACCCCCTTGCTGTTCGCAAGCCGGTTCAGGTTCTGTACCGCTACCTCATTGTCCACATGCACTTCGAGAATGCCCGCTTCCTGCATTTCATTGAGTGCTTTTGTGGCCTTTATCACGGGAATAGGACACGGATCGCCGATAGCGTTCACCGTTACTGCCTTCATACTCTCTCTAAGCACCTCCTGCAAAGTTTTCTCACTTCTCCATCATTTCCAAATGCGGTTCGTGCCATTCTTCGGTTCTCCATACAAAAGCTCGTCCCCAAAGGGCACCTGTTTCAAAACATTTTAACTTCCAAATACACAAACACGCAAGGTCGGAATGTTGGGATATATCCCCTATCTCATAAGTATTTCAAATTATAGAACAAATCCAACATTCCATCCAATAGATCAAACCGATAATATACACACATCAATCCATTTTGCTGATAGAAATGCTTCACTGGATCGCCGACCGGGCGCGCTCAGCTCTGTCCCATCGCCAACCGTTAGCTGTGCTCACATGCTTGGGGAGATGCGTTTTCTGAACACAAAAATACAGGAAACAAAAGAAACGCCCTGGATTAGGGTGTTTCATTTTTGGGGAACCGGCAGCTACCTATCATGTAGGGAGA
>ENA-OYZN01000025-OYZN01000025.1-human-gut-metagenome-genome-assembly--contig:-NODE-25-length-122673-cov-13.514125_pt1 | contig 122673 bp, 108 predicted proteins | sample MGYA00243294_ERZ653483 | MGnify/ENA primary metagenome ERZ653483 (study PRJEB26926, sample SAMN06165155) | human gut metagenome | biome: ENVO:00009003; feature: ENVO:2100002; material: ENVO:00002003... | reverse complement strand
CCGGTCTCGTGGGCTCGGAGATGTGTATAAGAGACAGTAAATATCTTATGCTTATTGTTTAACAATAAGTGTTACTCCAGATTCAAACGCTTTATTTCTTCCAATACATTATTTTTAGTTGAGATAACGAACTGTAAATGCTATAATAAAAAAAGTCTATAATTATTGGGCTTATCATTTATAAAAATATGGACAGAGGAGAAAAAAGATGGGGAATTATTTTAATCCAGAGATTGAAACAATGCCAGTAGAAGACATTAAGAAGCTCCAAAGTGAGCGGCTGGTGGAACAGGTAAAGCATGTTTACAAAAATGTGAAGTTTTACCATGACAAAATGGATGAAGCAGGTGTTACACCTGATGATATTCACGGAATTGAGGACTTACATAAGCTTCCATTTATCAACAAGGATGACTTACGCGACCAGTATCCATATGGTCTTGTAGGTGTGCCACTCTCTGAATGTGTCCGCATTCAGTCAACCAGTGGAACAACCGGACGCAGGGTAGTTGCCTTTTATACCCAGGAGGATTTGGACATCTGGGATACCTGCTGTGCCCGTGCAATTGTTGCTGCAGGCGGAACAAAGGATGATGTAGTGCATGTCAGCTATGGCTATGGACTCTTTACCGGCGGTCCCGGATTAAACGGCGGTTCCCATAAGGTTGGATGTCTCACCCTTCCAATGTCCTCCGGTAACACGGAGCGCCAGATTCAGTTCATGACAGACCTGGGTTCTACTATACTCTGCTGTACACCATCCTATGCGGCTTATCTCGGTGAAAGTATTGCCGAGAGGGGTGTGAAGGACCAGATTAAGCTGAAAGCCGGTATTTTTGGTGCAGAAGCATGGACAGAGGAAATGCGCCACAACATTGAACAGTCTTTAGGCATCAAGGCTTACGATATTTATGGATTGACAGAGATTACCGGTCCCGGCGTATCCTTTGAGTGTGAAGAACAGAGGGGTATGCACATCAACGAGGACCATTTCATTGCGGAAATTATTAATCCGAAAACTGGTGAAGTCTTGCCGGAGGGTGAAAAGGGTGAATTGGTATTCTCCTGCATTACCAAGAAAGGATTTCCACTTCTTCGCTACCGCACCCGTGATATCTGTGTGCTGTCCCGGGAAAAATGTTCCTGCGGGCGCACCCATATCCGCATGAGCAAACCTCTTGGACGCAGTGACGACATGATGGTTGTAAAGGGCGTAAATGTATTTCCTTCCCAAATCGAGACTGTTTTGTTGAACAAAGGATATGAGGCAAATTACCAGCTGACTGTTGACCGTGTCGGCAACAACGACACCATTGCCTGTGATATCGAATGGCTGCCAGACAATCCACCGGCAGATGACGCAGATAAGGCTGCCAGAGAAAAGAAGCTTGTGTCTGCATTAAAATCTATGCTGGGTATTGTTGTAGAGGTTCATCTGGTGGCTCCTAAGACTATTCCGAGAAGCGAGGGCAAGGCTGTCCGGGTTATTGACAAGCGGTCCCTGTTTGAGGAGAGCCAGTTTACAAAATAGAAACGACACGGAAACAAATCTAAAAAGAGCATCCCCATGCGAATCAATAATTTTACCAATTTTGATTTTCCACTGGGGATGTTCTCTTTTTCCAAATATCTGAATTTTACCGTCCGAGATATTCCATGGCATACCAGAGCACATAGTCCTCATCGTCCTCAAACATCATCTTTACCGCTGTTTCATCAAATGGAATCTGTATATCCAGAGGAACCGTGGCTTCCCTGCTATCATCCGTATCCACAAATACCGTACCGTCCTCCTTAAGCAGCAGCACTGCAGAATAGGATAAATATCCATAATCAAACTGGACACTGCTGATTCCCTGGGCAGAGCAGTTAGAATGGGTTAAGCCCATTACTGTTACATTTGGAAATGCACTGGCAAGCTGGGTAAAATGGTCTCCCGCACTGACCGTTTGTGCATTTACCAGGATAATGATGTTTCCATGTGCCCACAGGTCTTCTCCCTGATAGGTCTCACATTCTCTCACCTCCCAGGTGCCCGCTTCGGCGCCCTTTTTGTATTGTAAACTCTCCACATCAAACACTCCGTCACAGGCATATACATGCTCTCCCTCCGGAGCAATCAGCTTAACAATATGCTCCACATAAGAACCGGAGCCTCCACCGTTGCTTCGCAAATCAAAAATAAGATTTGTAACTCCCATCTCCTTTAACGCAAGAAGCTTTTCACGCATCTCTTCTTCCATCTCATTAAAATTTTCCTTCGCATCATAGCTCATGAACCGCATACGCATCAATGCTGTCTTATCATCTATATTTTCCCACTCAAGATTGGAAATTTCCACACCCCTGTTCAATATCTCCATGGTTTTTTCCCAACGGTCGGCATAAGCCCCAAACTTATCTACCGTAATGCTCTGCTCCGCCCCACTGTCATCCACATAGCAAATGGCAACACGGTCACCCCCCATCCCGGCAATCGCAAGGGGACTGTAAAATGCTTCATTTTCCTTACTCGCATAAGTTTGAAGCTTTGCGGCTGTTTCCTTCGCCTGTAAAGCCGCCTCCTCAATTGGCATTCCATCCCACGCAGTAATCACCGTTCCGTTATGGATTCCAGCCTCCGATATGGCACTGCCCGCTTCCACATTCACTGCTACTGTCTGCCCATTTGCAAGGGTCATCAAGGATAAGCCATAATCATTCCCACAAATCTGCTCAGATGCCTGTTTTGCCACATTCTCATCATGGGGACTATATGCCACATGTCCGTCATGAAACTCCATGGCAAAGGCATTCCATGCCAGGCAGTCTGCAACCGCATCATGGTTTTTATCTGCCTCTTCAAACTGTGGCAGATAGGTTTCATAGAGTGCATCCCAGTCAATTCCTTTCTGCTCTGTCAATGCATAGTGAGTCTTCATTTCTGCAAAGCCATTTTTGAAATCCTGCACATAATCCGGTGCCCGGTAACCCTTATATACATTACAGATAACAGCTGTAAGCAGGAGTGCTGCTCCGCAAATCCCACATACGGTTTTCCTGATTTTTACGGAATCCTTTACAAAGCCGGAAAGCAGCACTAGTGTCCCAAGATATGCTGGCAGCATGGATTTTTCAAATCCGAAGCCTGCAATTGCAAAAAGGCATACAATCAGAGGGACTGCATAACAAAGCCTCCATTTCGGGCTCAGCGCTTTTGCGGCATAGCCGGCAAGTATATAAAGCCCAGCCACAAACACAAGCTCTAATATTATAAATGCCAAATCCTCATATAGCATAGTACACCTCCCTAATTCAAATCATCCTTTTCAAAATACAGGTATCCAAGTATTAAAAACAGACCTCCAATCAGAACCGAAGCCAGAACCGTGCCTGCCACAGCTCCTGCTGGAAGTGCCGCATCATATACCATAATTTCCTTTTCTCCTGCCAGTGTATAGGTACTCCAGGACGTAAAATCAAACAGCATATGTAGATTTCCGGTTCCCAGAAAGATTAAATTCCCCGCCCCAAACAGCTCACTCCATGCATCTCCTGCCATGGAAACAACAAATCCCAAAGCCATTACAATATAGGAATTTTTTATAATATAGCTTATAAACACAAACTCGCAAATCAGCCTTAAGACCGGCAAAACAGACAGTATATAGCGAAGAAATACATTCCAGGCGCTCACCTCAACTCCCCATCCATTCATTATGCAGGCAGCGGCAATTGGCACTATATTTAATACCATGGCCCCGGCTGTTCCAATCAACAGGCTTAACACTGCCCTGCCAAAAAAGAGCTCCCTTCGCAGATGCCCGCTCATCAGTTCATAATTAACCGTCTTATCTATAAAATCCTCTCCGCAGATGCTCCCGGTGACCGCCAGTGCAAAAATAAGAGCAACCGACATCACGTACCCTCCATTTTCCGCCACATAGCATCCGGCTGTAACCGTCTTAGAAGAAAAGCCTATTTCTCCCACCAGTGTTGTGCACTGCATAAACACCAAACCTGCAAATATCACATAAATTAATTTATTCCTTTTCAGCTGGTAAAGCTGTGCCTTCATAATCTGTTTCATGCCGCACCTTCCTTTGCTACTTCCTTTTCCACTCTCAATCCATATCCTGCTTCTTGAACACCGCATATCCAATAGCCAGACAAGCTCCTCCCACCAGCAGGGATACCAGAATAGTCCCTGTCACCAAGGGAGCATCCATTCCGGTCATATATACCGGGATATCTTCTCCCTCTATATATTCAAGCTTATAGTTATCAAAACCAATTACCTGTCTCATGTTTGTAATTACCAGCTGTAACGTTAATACCCTGTCCGTAAGCTCTTCATAAACCATAATTCCAATCATGGACACAGCAAAGAATACCCAGCCGGCAAGCATTGCCTTATAGCAATCCCTCAGTAAAAAAGCCAGCATTGCAAACTCGCAAATCAGCCGAAGCAGCGGAAACAGAAAAAGCACACAATGCACTGCCGCATTACCCGGATTCATGCTATCGCCCCATCCATTTATCAAGGTAATCCCCAAAACCGGAAGCACGAGCATGGCGATACCACTGCCTAGCCCCCAGATTACACTCATAATCACTCTGCCAAAATAAACCTCCGCTCTGGAATGTCCCGCCAGAATTTCATAATTGATTGTCTTGTCACCGGCATCCCAGCCGCAGATTCTGGAAACCAGTATCACCAGCACCATCCCTAAAAAGCTGGGAAGCACGGAGCCAAGCTGTGCCATAAAAAGACTGCCGGACAACTCACTGACATCAAAATCTATTAAAACAGCCCCCGTCGGCAGCAAAAAGCCAGCCAGCAATACCAGAATGACAAGATTGTCACCCTTTGTTTGATAATTTTGCGCTTTCATTATGTTCCACATTCTGCTCACCTACCATATCCATATAATACTGCTCCAGATTTGCCTCCCTCATGCCAAGAGAAAGAGGAATCACACCACCCTCATATAACGCCTTGGAAACCTCCCTGATATCCTCCAAATGCTCATAAAGGCGGATACTTCCATCCTCTTCTACATCATATTCCGTCACGCCAAGCCTCTCCTGCAATACAGCCAGCGCCACAGCATCCTTATCTGTGTGGATATGATAATGCTCCCTGCAAAGCTTTTTCAGTGCATCCGCAGAGACAGACTGAACCAGCTCTCCGTGATGAATAAAGATATAATCCGTACAGAGCAGGGATAACTCACTTAAAATGTGGGAGGAAATGATAATTGTGATATGCTCCTCCCTGTTCAGCTTTAACAGCAGCTCCCGGATTTCCACAATCCCTTCTGGGTCCAATCCATTTACTGGCTCGTCTAACACCATAATCTCCGGCTTTGTAAGCAGTGCATTGGCAATTCCCAGACGCTGGCGCATACCAAGGGAAAAATTCTTTACGTATTTCTTACCGGTATCCGCAAGTCCCACAATTTCTAACACCTCATCCACACGGTGCTTATCCGGAATCCCCTTTTGCAGTCTCTGCTTTTCCAGGTTTTCCTTTGCAGTCATTTTCTCCTTTGCATAAGGCGTCTCAATCATAAAGCTCATACGGCTTCTTGCCTTCGCAAGACCCTTTTGCGTATCCTCACCATAGATGGAAATGCTGCCGTTCGTTGGAAGCACCAGTCCCCCTAACATTTTCATAATTGTTGTCTTACCGGCACCATTTGGACCTATAAGACCGCATATCATTCCCTCTCTAATCTGAAAGGAGGCTTCTCTCACAGCCTTTTGCTTCATATACTGTTTTTCTAATCCTTTTACATCAATTAAAACCTCTGGCATTGTATCCTCCTTCTATCTGAATCTGTTATCTATAATAAAAAAGAAATTTAAAGAATTTCTTAAATATTGAAAAATTCCTTAAATTTCCTAATTAACCATACCTGTTACAGGATATGCTGTTTCGCTCTTATCCCTTTATCTGACACCGCATTCCAACCGTTAATTCATCCGCTTCCCTCTCTGCAAAAACCTCTATCCCCTGTCTGTCAGCTAAAAGCTTTACGATATAGAGACCCAGCCCTGCCCCGGAGCCCTGCCTTACCTGATTCCCCCGGTAGGTGCGCTCAAACAAATGCTCCACGTCCGGATTTGCCCCCGGCTGCAATCCATTTGAAAATGCAATCCGGCACACCGCTTTTTCATCGACTTCCAAAACCTCCATAGACAGACGAAACGAATCTTCTGCATATTTTATTACATTATTCAGCAAATTACTGAGCATCCGCGAAAACATCTGCTCATTCAATGACACTATAACACTTTTCTCCGGAAGCTTTACATCCGGCACAAGCCGGTGCGCTCTGATTACCGCCTCATGGTCCACAACAAACTGTACCAGCAGCCTGGTAACATCCACATCCGAAAGTGCCGCCGGAATATTATCACTTTCCAGCACAGACAGTTCAAAAAAATCATCTACCATATTTTTCAAGGTTTCCGTCTTATCCTGGCAGATAGACAGATAGGCTTTGTCTGTTTCACTCATGGAGCCATCCCGGTTCATCATCTGCAGATTTCCCTTTATCACCGTAAGCGGCGTCCGCAAATCATGGGCAATGTCCGAAACAGACTGCTTAAGCCTTCCTTCTGTCTGTTCTGCCTGAAGCTTTAACTGCTTCTGGTAATCCAGATTACGGTTCATCTCAGCAGCCAGTTCCGTTAAATCCCTGTCAAATAAGGACACCCGGAGCTGACGGTTATATGTTTTCTCTCTCGTTAAAAGAAGCTCCTTCCGGAAGCTTTTCATTTCCCTCTTTAGGAAGAAGATATATAGCAACAGCACGGCACAAAGAAAAACCGATATCACACTAATACCCAGCCACATTTCACCTGTCCTCCTTTGCCCCGCTCCTTAACCGGTATCCGATTCCCCACACCGTTTCAATATAGTCATGGCCTGTTGCTTTTTTTAACTTGCTCCTTAGATTACTGACATGTACATTGATGGTATTATCCTCATAATAATAGGTATTCTGCCATACCGACTCATACAAATTCGCTTTCGTAAATGTCTTTGTGGGCTGCTCCAAAAAAAGCTTAAGCAGCTGCATTTCTTTGGAAGTAAGAGAAATGTTTTTGCCCTGGTATTCTACCCGGTGTTCCGCCAAAGCCATCCGCAGGTTTCCGCAAACCAGAAATTCCTTATCTCCGTCTGCATCCTTTGTTTTCCCGGGCACACCGCTTCTTCGCAGCACCACTTCCATCCGCACCAGCACTTCGTCCAAATCAAAGGGCTTCAATATATAATCATCCGCCCCCATGCGAAGCACCTCCAGCCGTGTCTCCATACCAGACTTGGCAGACAGACAGATAACCGGTGTATCCGCATGAGTCCGGAGCTCTTCAATGAGGCTGTCACCACTCTTATAGGGCAGCATTAAATCCATCAGAATAATGCTGTATTCCTTGTTCCTCAACAAAAAGGACGCTTTCCGTCCATCATAGGCACACTCCGCCTCATAGCCGTGTCCGTTAAGAAATGCTGCCAGCATATCACTTATCTCTTTACAATCCTCCACAATTAAGACGCTTCCTTTGTTCATCCTGTCCTCCGCCATACAATATATCAACTGCTGCATTTATCCTATCAAAATTGCTCAGGTCCACCAAACTGACAAGACCTAACATCCTGGAAGCGTCTGTCATTCTGTCTATACATGTTTCATGTTACCCTCCCCGGCAGGCTCACTTTTCCAAAGCTTCTATTTCCTCCATGGAAAGTCCTGTCTTTTCGGCAATTGTTGGCTTATCCAGCACATCCAGAAGTTCTTTTGCAATCTCCCGGGCTTTATGCAGGGAGCCTTCCCTGTGTCCTTCTTCCAAACCTTCCTTGCGTCCTTCCTCCAAACCTTCCTGCAGGGCGCGTTTCCGAATTCCAATCTCTATAGCAAGATTATCCTTTCTGGCTTCACACTGCATTCGGATTTTCTCGTCTTCGCTCAGCTGTGCCATCGTATATACACATTCATCAATCTTTTCATTTTTTTCGGCAAGCATACACAATTCCTCCCAACTCTGTGCACGAAACAGCTCCGCCCACTGATACAGCTCGGATTCCCCTTCCCTTTGGATAACCCTTTCATTATCAATCTGGCGAAGGTTCAGAACAAAAATCCCAAAACCGTCAATGTACCGGTTATGGTACTCCGGATTCTCATTAATCAGATAATATCTGGAAAGAAGCTCCTCCACATCCTCAAACAAATCAAAATCCAGAATACTGATTTGTAAGACAGGCACTGCATCAGCGTAATCCTGCCCCTCATTCAGGTTATCGTAAGTCCTGCAAAGGTAGGTCAGTGAACGCTCCTTCCAGTAACTCTGCTTGACAACCTGCATCTCCACATTAATGTACTGCTCCTTATTCAGCAGAACCTTGATGTCCAGAATGCAGGTCTTGCTGTTCATCTCTTCCCCAAGTTCAATTGGGTTGCAGATATCCAGAACCGTCACCGTATCCGCATCAATTCCCGTGACTGCACATATCAGATGCTTCAATACGTTGCTGTTCTTCTGCATTACCGCCCGAAACATATAATCGTTTGTCAGGCGGTAGCGGATTTCACCCTTCCATTCCTTATAATCCGGGCACCGTCTTTCCGTTTCTTTTACTAAAATATTCTTTTCTTCCATATGTATCCTCCTGTTCTTCTGCATCATAAACAACTATCCAGGATACTATGGCTTATGTCTGTTTTCCGGCTTCATTTTCCCCCTTTCCTCTCCAAGTTTGAACAATTAATTTAATTGTAAAGGATTATGAGGGAAATGGCAACCTTAAAAATACTAAAAATACTTACCTACAATCCGGCAAACAATCTTTCATGCTCTTCTACAACTCTTTTTATGAAAAATCGTTCCAGAACAACCTGTTTTCCCTTCTCGCACAATTGTTCTGCTAACCTTTTATCTTCATATATCCGCACAGCAGCTGCCACCACTGCATCCACATCATCTTTTTCTACTAATAGTCCATTCATTCCATCTGAAACAAGGTTCGGAATTGCATCTACCCTGGTTGCCACAACCGGCTTTTTCGCCCACATAAATTCTGCCAGAACGAGCCCAAAGCCTTCCCAGCGTGATAGCAGCATTGCCTGGTCAAACAACATTACATACCCCATGGGATTATCCACCCAGCCAGTAATATGTACACAATCCCACAATCCTAATTCTGTTATGAGCTGTTCCGTCTGTTCCCGTTCCTCTCCATTTCCAACCATCAAAAAATATGCCTGCGGAATCCTTTTCTTAATTTTTGCTGCTGCCTTTATAAATACGTCCGGTGACTTTTGTTTTGATAATCGCCCTACAAAACCAATAACATATGCATCCCCGGAAATGCCTAAATCTGCTCTGGTAACGGAGCAATCTGTAATTTCCTTTGCATAGAAATCCAAATCTATTCCATTATAGATTACCTGGATTTTTTCCGGTTTACAAATACAATTAGCAACCGCTGATTCTTTTTCATAGTCTGAAATGGCAATTATACAATTTGTGAAGCACGCCAAAAAACGCTCTATCCAACGATAGAGCATCTTCTTTTTATTTCCACATTCCATATTAAAAGCCCATCCATGTGGATTATATATAATTTTATTACGGATACCTAAATCAGCTATACGCCCAATTGCTCCGGCCTTGCTGCTATGACAGTAAATAATATCCGGTTTGTACTTTTTGATTAATTTGCGAACATGTAAAATAGCTTTTAAATGATTTCCCGAATCATATTTGCATATTCGCCAAATCAAGTGAAGCTGCAATCACTGCATCCATATCATAATACTTATACTCTCCTAGTCTTCCTCCAAAATAAACTTTCCTCTCCTGTTTTGCCAGTTCTCTATATCTTTCATATAACACACTATTCTTCTCATCATTTACTGGATAATACGGCTCATCTCCTGGCTTCCATTCCGAAGAATACTCCCGACTAATTACAGTTCTTGGTAAATCATTTCCTTCTTCATCCTTACCAAATTCAAACCACTTATGCTCAATAATTCTTGTCCAAGGTGTCTCCCGGTCCGTATAATTTACAGCAGCATTTCCCTGAAAGTTAGGCTTATCTAATACTTCTGTTTCAAAACGAACAGAACGGTATTCTAATGCACCAAGCTTGTAACCAAAATACGCATCAATCGGTCCTGTGTAAATTATCTTCTCTGCTAGCTCATCTAATTCTGCCTTATTCTCCAAATAATCCACACCTAATCGTACCTCAATGCCCTCAAGCATTTTCTCAACCATCTTAGTATAGCCGCCAATAGGGATTCCTTGATAAAGTGCATTAAAATAATTGTTATCAAATGTCAATCTTACTGGCAGCCGCTTAATAATAAATGAAGGTAAATCCTTACAATCACGTCCCCATTGCTTTTCAGTATATCCTTTTACAAGCTTCTCAAAGATATCCCTTCCAACCAGGGAAACAGCCTGCTCCTCTAAATTCTTTGGTTCACCGGTAATCTCTTTTCTCTGTTCTTCTATTTTTGCCTTAGCTTCTTCTGGTGTTACTACCCCCCACATCTTATTAAAAGTATACATATTAAACGGCATAGAATACAGTTCCCCATGGTAATTGGCAACCGGCGAGTTTGTAAAACGGTTAAATTCCGCAAATTGTGTAACATAATCCCATACCTTTTTATTATTTGTATGAAAAATATGGGCACCATATTTATGTACATGGATACTTTCTATTTTTTCTGTGTAAATGTTTCCACCAACATTAGAACGCTTATCAATGACAAGAACAGATTTACCTGCTTTTTTTGCTTCATGGGCAAATACTGCTCCGTAAAGACCAGAACCTACTATTAAATAATCATACATCTAATTTCTCCTTATAACAAGCTGTCTTTTTACTCTTCACATTTTTTCATTTTTTCTTTAATTTGTGAAGTTGATACACCTTTGGTATATGACAAATACTCAATGCTAACACCTAATTGCGCAAATTGCTTTTCTGTATTTGTGTATCGTTCACTTCCCTTCCAATCATCTCCTGAAAACAAAACATCAAATCCAACTCTCTTCAAAGCAAGCATTTTATCATCAATTTCATCAATTGAAACCAGGACAACATCATCTACACAGCGAAGAGCCTTCAATATTCTTTCCCTGTCCTTTTCTTGTATAACCGGTTCCTTATGCTTAATATTGCGAACATAATCATCACCACATAATCCCACAACCAATATTTCACATTGTTCCTTACATCTTTCCAATAAATTTAGATGTCCTACATGAAACAAATCAAATACACCACATGTATATCCTAATTTATACTTTTTTTCCATTAGCTATTCCTCCTGACCATATCATGAAATTATTCATCTATCCAAACAACCATATTATGTGTTATCTGTTGTTCTTTTGGGGGGATTTTCATATAATCCCCGTACATTTGCCTTAAATACTCATCATAGTTAGATGGTGCATTAAACTTTTCACCTTCAAATTCCACCTGAACAGTCCTAACAAATTCGTCCTTTGGAATTCGTTGCTTTCTTGTATCTCCCCAAACCAAATGCCTTATGTATTCACACGAATCTAGATTATAGGTATTAGACACATCATCTATTTTTTTACATAATGCTTTGATACTAATTGGTTTAAAAATAATTTTCAGTACAGGTTTTAATATTTTTTTCCACCGAGTTTTTCCCTGTTTGGATTGTGACATTTTAATGGTTAATATCTGGCGCAGTCTGGTAGATTTTTTGAATAATTTATCACACTCTCTTGTATCTGAAGGTAATGCATCAATAGGAAAAACATCTATCCACACAGAAGAAACCTCGTACATATTATCAATATATTTTGAATCAATTTTCGTCCGTGTATCAATGAGCTTTATAAATGGATAATTTAATGTACCATCCTGCCATTTACATATTTTTATATGCGGTGGCAGCATACTGTAATCTAAATCATCGCCATATACTAATCTCTCATAATCAGGGCGAAGCATATGCACATCTATATCATCATCCCACGGAATAAAACCTTTATGTCTGACTGCCCCTATCAATGTTCCTGCACACAACACATAAAACAATTTATTCTTTTGGCAAAAATTTTTAAAACATTTTAATATTTCTAACTCACATTCTTGTATCTCTCTTGTATTTAATCTTCTCATTATTTTTTTATTACCCTTTCTTCTTATCGTTCAATATATTTTTATATTTCAAAAAGCATCCAAATCTCGTACCAAACAATACTAACTCTGTAACAGATCTTACAATAGCCACTGTAATTAATGTAAACCGGTTCGTTACAATCAATATAGCCAAACAAATAATCTGTACAATAGCAGAAATCACAGTTGTTGCCGTTGTCTCTTTTGTTTTTCCAATAACTCCAAGTGTTGGCCACCCGAATAATATCGCCAGAAAACCAAAGAATAAAACAGGAATCAGCCACCTAAATACCGGAACTGCATTTACATACTCCTTTCCGCCAAGTATGTTCAGTATAATTTCAGCCATAAAGTATACACAAATACAGCCCATTGTTAATGTTGGTATCATATACTTCAATATTTTCTTAATAAGCCCAATATCTCGGGTTTTTATCATCTCTGGATAAATACCATCTGTTATCGGTGTGTACATGGCTTGAACCGCATTAACCATCTGCATACAAACACTCCAATATGCAACTTCTGTTCCCGTAAGCTCAATTCCAATTATCAAAGTTCCCAAAGCATTAAATGACATTGATGCCATGTTAGAGATAAAATATACAAAGGAATCTTTTATTGAAGAAACAACCTTCTTCATACCCGTAAAACAAATCTTCAAATCCATTTTCCTCATCTCGTATATAACCAGCACTACAGCAATAAAAGAGCCTAGGATATCAAGCAACGGAATCAATAAGAGATCTCCGTCATTCTTTACCAATACAAAGGTTAAAACCGTAGATATCGTCTTCATCAACACAAATCTTATGGTAATTATGTGCATTATTTCTAACCCTCGAAACAAAAAATCCATAAGAAATATAGATTCAAATACCACAACAAAAGACAACAACGTATAAGCAACATTAACTCTCAAAATAGGTAAAACACATATTAGAACCAGCAAAACCAGCAGGGCAATCAGCCACAATAAAATCTTTGCAGTCAAAGTCTCACCTATTGCTCTTTCCATTTTTTCCTTATCATTTTGTGCATTAACAATATCTTTGGTTGCAGATAACATAAACCCAAAATCCACCACAATCTGCATATAATTCATAACGGTTTTTACATAAGCAACGGTTCCATAAGTCTCTGTTGTAAACACTCTTGTCAGATAGGGTAATGTAATAAATGGAAATAACATTTTTGCAATGTTAAAAATTAATAACATGCTGGTATTTTTCAAGATTTTTTTCTCTTGCATACTCACATCCATCTTTCTCTTCTATTATTTTGAATTGCTCTTAAATAAAAAATCATTGCTGCCAAAGGGGCTAAATGGCTTTTCAAAAATAATACCGGCAGCATACGTATATTGAAACATTCCCTAAGCTTTACCCCTTTCATAGCGTTATTAAAAATTTCTTCGTGACATAAATCCTTCATCTGTTTATACCTCTGAATAAAATTAACAGGATTATCTATCGCATAAATTTCTCTAACCATAGCTATATTCATATGCATTAATACATATTTTCTAAAAGCCTTCTTTATCGTATCATTCTCATCAATCACACTCTTAGATGATTCCTGCATGGAATATACATACCTCATTGCCTTTTTTCCATCATATATACGCATAGTCGATGGATTATCCAGAGAATAATGATATATTATATCGTTTGACAAACATACTTTTCTACAGTATTTTAGATAACGTAATGTGAAATCGCTATCCTCCGCAAGATGCAGATTTTCATTAAACTGCAAATTATTTTCTACTATAATAGATTTTTTAAACAATTTTGCCCATACCTGCATATATCTCGTTGGATTTTCAAGCATTTTAGCCATGCAGTTCCCTACTTCTCCATCTATAAAGACTCTCTCCCCCCCTCCATCTACCACTGTCTTGTTCATGCTGCCAGATTTATGACCGTAAACCCAAAAATCCACACTTGAATCCCCTGCATTCTTTTGCAGTGTTTCCATCGCAGCTTCTTCTAAAAAATCATCTGCGTCCACAAACACAATCCATTCACCACAGGCAGCCTGTAATGCTGCATTCCGCGCTTTCGATACGCCTTTATCTGAATGAATTAAATGAATCCTTTCATTTCCCTGATGAAAAGATTCTACGATTTCTGTTGTTTTATCTGTAGACCCATTCTCCGCTATAATAATTTCATAATCTTTATCTTCACCTGCATCTGCAATACTTTTTATTGCTCTTGTAATTGTATCCTCAGCATTATAAGCTGGTATAATAAATGAAATCATAACCTATATCCTCGATAGTTTATTTAAGTTTTAATCCATCAATATATTTTTTAAGATACACTCTTATCCATTCTGTTTTCCCTCTATCACCCTTTTTAAAAGTTTTGGCACTTTCTCCTCAAATAGCTTATGTAAAATAAGGGAAGCAAAAATTGTAAGACCTAATGAACCCATAAAATATAGTATTACAACAACCACTAAATTTTTATTAAACGGTAATAATCTTGAAAATGCCTTAATCACAAAATAGTGACATAAATAAAAAGAAAAACTTATCTTTCCAACAAAGGTAAAACAATTATTAAATGATGTTTTTGCCCCGAGAAATACAATCAAACAAAACATACATGAAGTTATTAAAACTGTAATAACCGAAATATGATAATAATTTTCCATGATTAAAAATACCAAAAATCCAATTATACAAATCCCATCCCAGATGCTGGCATTTTTTATTTTTACTTCTCTTATAGAATATTTCTTATAACATATAGCAAAAAGAATTCCCACAACATAATACAAAATGTATAATCCTCCATATATATTCAAGAAAACATTATTTGAATTTAGACAAGTATTAATACAAACCAAGAAACTTAAAACAGTTGCTGTACTGATTCCTGCCCCTATGTTTGAAGAAAATATTCTAAAAAACAAATAAAATATCAAATAAACAAAAATTTCTGAATATAACGTCCACCCCACTGGTAATATGGGCTGGATTAACTCTGTACCTTCTAATCTATTGGGTATAAAAAATAACGATTTCAAAATATTTAATAATGTTATTTTTGATGTATGCAACAAACCGGGATATACCAATCCGATTAATGCCACTACCAATGTCATAAAATAATACAATGGAACAATGCGGATTAATCGTTTTATGAAGAAATCCTTTTTCATGTTATCTGTTGTATAAATCAGCAAAAAGCCACTTATCAAAAAAAACACTGCTACGCCAAGTTGACCTGTAAAATGAAAAACATTATCATAATCTCCCAAAAAGTGACTGATAAACACAGATAGCGCACCATACCCTCTTAATACCTGAATTACATCAATTTGTTTATGCTGCATAACTATATCTCCTCATTGAAAAATTGTTTGATATGGAAGTACCGCATGTCCATTATTTATAAATATTCCATATACTGTAAGAAGCAGATAATATAACATAATTGTTGTTTTGATAGAAAAACGTGACATAGCATCTTTTCCCAAAGAAACCAATGATGGAAATAATAAAATAATAATCCATTCAAAATACATATTCATTCTTATAAATACATTGATTCCATAAAACATATTATTAATAAAAACATATAAAAAATAACATGGTATGAAATAATCTATATTGGATTCCTTTTCCTTCAAAGCATTATACTTGTAAATAATAACAAACCAAATAATAAGCGGAATGATACATTTAAATACAGAATCCATCTCACGGGTTTGAAAAAAACTTGAATCTAAATAACTAACATATTTATCTAAAAAAACTATCCTTGCAATTTTTTTAATAATTGGTCTAAAATCAAACAGCATCCAAACAGAAGAAAATATTATCATTCCATTCATTATCCACATTATTTTTAAATTTTTACCATAATTGAGCAGCAAATACAAAATATAAAATATACCGAACAAAACTGCACTTTGGTGAAATGAAATTGCAATAGCGTACATTAATATTGTAAAAAGATATTTTTTTTCTTTAAAAAAATATAAACTAAAGACAAGAAAACCAATTGCTATATACTGTCTTTCAATATTCATTGTGGCAAAAAAAATTGTCGTTGTTATATAAAGTGACAATGACATAATACGGTATTCTTCATCTACAAATTTTACAATTGCAAAAGCAAAGGCAAACATTACAAAAAACGATGCAAATAAAAAAAAGAAGTCTTTATCTCCAAAAAATCTATTTATAAATCTGATATAATATCTAAAACCAGGCTCTAAAAAACTATCTGTCAATCCTTGAACAGTCCATTCATAATAGCTGATTTGAACATCGTAATCAGTTCCAACTTCAAATCTTATCCCTGAAATAATCGCCAAATAAAGACAAGAAATTATAAATATATTTTTTTTAATATCCTTTCCCTTAACATAAGAAAAAAAGTATAATACCACTATGGGAATTATATATACAGCCATTATATATTATCCTCCTAAAAGCTTCCTTCATATCTCGTATGAAAGAACTTTGCCTTTAAAAAAGCGGTGCCTTTTTTCCACCAATTAATCTTCTCCATATGAATACAGGCAACCTCTTTTATCTCTTGTTTTTTTATCCTTCCAGCTTTTATATTATAACTTAACCAAACATTAAAAATAATCTCACTTACCCTTCCATAAAATCTTCCTTGAAATGCAGATAATTCAGGCATATCCAGCCTTTTTCTAAGTTCAAATAATATATCAAATAACCATGTACAATATTCATTTAATAATTTTTTATCCATAATCATCATATTAAACATATATCCATATGTATGCTCCAGGACTTCATCATAAGTAGCTACATATTCTGGATATTTTTCGAAAATAATTTGTCTTGTTTCATCCAATTGGCTTGCATAATGTGTATGTGCATAATGACTATATAAGGTTTCTATATAATATCTTCTCTTGTTCGGAACAAACACTTTCACTTTCCCCAGATAAGGTTTGATATCTACATATTTTATTACTCCTTCCAAGGGCTGTTTGCATTTCTTAATACAAAAATGTCTCCTATAATGTACTAATCCGATATAATCAGAATCAATATTTTTCCATGCCCAGTACAAACCGGTCAATTCACAAAAACTTGAATTTAATTCTGATATATTATCCCCTGTATTATCCTTTGTATATCCCAGATTCAAATCCTTTCCATAGCTATCTTTTTTTCCTTCTGCGCCAACATGTAATGGTAAATAAATATCATCTGCTGGCATTTGATATTGCTTATGGGTTGCAATGATAATGCAGACATCTTTGTTAATACCTTCACTATTCAGGGACACGTCTATTTCCTCCATTTACAAATAAGGTTGCATTTTTATCTACTTATAACTGAAACTCCATACCTCTCTCACCACCTACACCGACCCCTCTTTTCCCAGCACCACCTTAAAGGTCTTTAATATAATTTCCAAATCCAGCGACAGCGAGAAGTTATCAATATACTCCTTGTCCAGCCTTACCACCTCTTCAAAGTCGGTAATGTCGCTTCTTCCGCTTATCTGCCACATTCCGGTAAGACCTGGTTTTGTCGCCAGCCTGCCCTTGTGATGCAGCTCATACTGCTCATACTCCTGAAGGGTGGGCGGTCTGGTTCCCACGACACTCATGCTTCCGGCAAGAATATTAAATGACTGTGGCAGCTCATCAATGGAATATTCCCTCAGAAATTTCCCTATGGAAAATCTCTTTCCATACCCGATAATTCTCGGGTCATCATCCATTTTGAACATCAGCCCATTCATTTTATTATGCTTCATCAGCTCTGCTTTTCTTGCCTCCGCATCCTGATACATTGTACGGAACTTCCATATCTTAAAGGTTCTTCCATTTTTTCCAACCCGCTCCTGCCGGAAGAAGACAGGTCCCGGGTCCGCAATCCATATCATAGGCGCAATCACAATCGTTAATAGTACTGTAATTACCGAGCCAAAAAAGCCAAAGAAAATGTCAATCATTCTCTTTATCATCAGCTGTCTGGCTGTAACCATATTCACACTGGCAGTAATAACCGAAATCCCATTTACCCGGTTTACAGTCGCTCTCGGTATCTGTACCAGATTCTGAATACTTACATGTACCGTAATTCCCATACCAATAAATGCATCTGCTATCTCTTCCACACAATCATGCTCCATGCAGATTAACACCTCATCCACCACATTGGTTCTGGCATATTCGTACATATCTGCAAGGGTTCCCACAACCGGAATATCATTGATTTTGGTGCCAGTGAGTTCCTTCCCTTTTGGAGCAAATGGAATGACTTTCCCATTCCCCATTTCCAGAGCGGCTGCCGCTTCTAAAGATGATGGCTGGTCTGCTAAAATGATTCCCACAATCCGCACTGTGCTGATTTTATTTTTATAAAACCTATGCAGAATTGCATGAATCTGGCTATATGGCGCAACTAACAGCATACAATCCTGGTTCTGGTCTTTGTTAATTTTCCGGCGCAGAATATTTTTCAGGGCATAATGACACAAAAACATGAAAATGCAGTTTACTGCAGGAAATGCAAAAATAACAAACCGGGAATAGCTGACCGAGGATTGTTCCGCAAACAAAAACATCACCAGTCCCGCTAAAAAATACAAGTTATAGGCAAAAAGCTTACGGAATTCCTCTGCTGCGTTCCGCTTTAGGACTCCAGAATATAACTCCGTAAAAAACAGCAATACAATATGGAGGATTGCAATAGCAAGCATAATGTGGTTATACTGCAAAAATTCTCCCTCTCCATTGAAAAGCCTTACCAGAGCATCCATGCCAAACCGGAGCACAACGGTTATGATAAAGCTTAACTCTATACAAAGAAAATCCAGCAGCATAAAGTCGATGTGCTTGTACCAAGCTTTATGATTCTTCTGATACATGTGTGTTTTTCTCCCTTTCAGCGTTCCCTCTTATATGCAGCTCCTCAGTTTTGCCTACTTCCTTAATTACAGTTACTGCCCCCCCCGAGTTTTCCGTAACTTCCGTAGTCTCCATAATAACGATTGTAGTAGTTTCCGTAATATCCCTTGCCATAATATCCTTTGCCGCCCATTTCAACCTTATTGAGAACTGCACCAAGAATCCGGCAGCCACTCTGCTCCAGCTGCTTTTTCACACGCTGCACAATTTTATAGCTTGCATTATCTGTCTCAATCACAATAATGGCACCGTCACAGAACTTTGCGATAATCGCCGCATCAATCACACTGCCAAGAGGCGGACAGTCAATAATTACATATTCATATTCATCCCTTGTCTCCTGTATCAGTTCCTTAAAACGGTCATTTCCCAGAAGCTCCGAAGGATTCGGTGCTGTCTGTCCCGTAAAAATAATACTGAAATTCTCTATATTCGTCTCATAAATGACATCCTTTAGCGAACTTTGTCCACTTAGATAATGGGTCAGTCCTTTTGTCTCAATATCCACATCATAACGGGCAATGGTAACAGATTTCCGGATATCTGCATCTATGTACAACACCTTTTTTTCATCCTCCGCCAATGAATTTGCCAGATGAAAGGATACTGCCGATTTCCCCTCATTGGGAACAGAACTGGTCAGGGCAATTACCTTTATATCATCCCCTGAAAAACGAATATTGGTACGCAGGGTCTTATAAGCTTCATTTGTTTTAAAATCTAATTTATTTTTTCTTCCAAAATTAACCTTCATATTGATTCCTTCCTATTCGGTATCCTGCTTTTTCGCAGAAGCCCCATGCTTTCCCTCCATCCTTATTTTCTGTTTCCGTTTTTTCCTCAGTCTGGCTGCATCCTTATCGTGTCCCCTTGTTGCCTTTTTTGAAACACCCTCCTCTAAAGGTATCAGTCCAAGTGTATTGATTCCCAGATATTTTTCTACATCCTCCGTTGTATGAATTGCATCATTCATTAGATAAAAGACTAAGATACACGCAACAGAGATGAACAGTCCAAGCATCGCGCCAATCAATGCGTTTTTGGTCAGACTCGGACTAGTCTGGTTTTCCGGAATATGTCCGTAATCTGCCACATTGGGCTGTTCGGTTTTCATAATGGTCCCCATTCGTTCCGCTGACACATCTGTCAGTTTATCCACAATGGTCTTTGCCATATATGCATCCGGATGATTCACTGTAATATAGATAAACCGGCTATTGGACGGATTCTCCACTGTCACCTCTCCAATAAATGCTTCATAGGTCATATCAAGCTCCAAATCCTCAATGACCTTATCCACAACCGGACGGCTTGTGATAAATACCTGATAATCCTGGGTTAAGGATGTACCAACCTGTAAATCCGCTAAGGATGTAATGCTTGTAGATTTTGACATGACATACAGCATGGAGGTAGAGCTATATATGGGTTGTATAAACGCAAGGGTACAGCCAGCTGCCAGACCCAGCCCTAATGCGGCAGCCAGGATAATTATCCAGATTTTCCCCAGTAACACAAAAAATAATTCCCGCAAATCAATTTCTATTTCATCATTTCTTTCCTCGTTCATCCTGCTTGTATCTCCCGTTTTCTATCCTTTTCATTCTATAATATATTGATTTTCAACCATTCTTTCCGGATTTTTGACAAAGAGCTCTCTCAGACGTTCCTCTCCGCATTTTTTCCGAATCCAGTCCACATAATCCACCACATAGGGTGCGCGGTCCTCCAAATCATGGGCATCTGTCCCCAGAAAGCTGATATAACCTTCTTTCACAAGCTTTTTACACCATCTGGTATTTTCATCCAGTATTCCTCCAAATAAACTGGATACATTCATTTGCAGATATGCTTCCATGCCAACCAGCTCATCCATCCGTTCCGGCTTCTTTAGCAGGCACCGGTACCGTTCCACATGTGCAATAACCGGGCGGAATCTCGCATGGGTAATTTTGCGGATTGCATCATATAATTGCTGGTAGCTGATTCGTATATTAAACTCCACCAGTACATATTTTGTATTGTTCATTGTTTGAATCTGTCCGTTTTTCAGGTCTTCAATAATACCATCCTCATATAATACCTCATTTCCCAGATAAAGCTTCATATCCGGGAACCGCTTCCCTGCTTCTAATTGAAAATCACAGAAAATGGAATCCAGTTCTTCCTTTGTATAACGGTTCCTGCCTCTCATGTAATGCGGTGTCAGTAATATCTTCCGAATCCCTTCCCCATATGCAATCTGAAGCATTTCCAACGCTTCCTCTGTGGTGGATGCGCCGTCATCCACACCAGGCAGAATATGACTGTGTATATCAAAATATTCCATCTTTCACCTCTGTACTTCCATTACGCATCATCCGATAAATACCGATTAAAATCATACCAAATGCCACTGCAAATGCAGTTACGCTAATCATAATCTTTATGCACCATCCTATATATTCCATTAAGAACAGATATAAATAGTCTGGCTCTATATATAAATGCGCATAGGGCTTTGCTATTACCAAAGCTGCTGCCAGAACCAGCAATACACTGCTGGCAGTTATCTGCGCTGCTGCTGTGTGTTTTACGCCGCGCTCTCTTCTTTGGTCCATAAAAAGCATTAATATAATTCCCAGTACAGCGCTTGCCAGCATACAAGAGCCACTGCTTTTTAACATCTCCATATAAGCTGTCTTTAAGTTTCCAATATATGGGGCAATATTATTATCCGGTAACGTTGTTTCTGCTTCTCCGTCCAGTGCCTTTAATGTGTTCTGTTTCATCATGTAAAAATACTGCTCATAGGTTTTCAATTCCCCCTCAGAGGAATTTTCCCCGGTATCCGTCCCCATACCGGCTATATATTCAGCGTATTCATACCGGAAATATCCACTGCTTTGCATGCTCTGTATAATTGCCTTTTTGTAAAACAATCCGGCATACAAAATAACAAAAAGGAAACATCCGAATAACGCTATTGATGTAGTAACCGTCAGTATATTCCGTATAAAATGACGGATTTTGCGGCGTTTGCTATGTCCCGGTCTTGCTCTTCTATGCTTTGGCCCTCCAAAACTCAGACACCTTTTTACCCATAAAACCACACCACAGACCAGGGTAACGGCAAGCAAACAAATCCCTATCCCCGAAGTAATACCCTGTATTACCGAAGGCAGCGGAGAATTTGATTTTGATATTACAACAGGTTTCCTGTCCCCTGTTGTAACAACAAGATTAGAGCCTTCCAAAACAACTGCAGCTGACGCCTCCTCTTTCAGAGGTCTCTTTTTTAATTTCTCCTTTGTTTCCGTGGGATTTGATGTTACATTCCAGATTGAATCCACAAATACCTCTGAGGACCCACCAGTTTTATCAGACTTTTCCGCATCCTTATTCTCTGCCTCTGTAACATCCTTTTTACCAGCTTCCTCCTTTGATTCCGCTTCCTCAGAAGACAGCTGCGTATCTCCGTTTTCGCCGCCTCCAACCTCATATAGATAACCCTGCGCAACACCATCCGCCACACTTCCATACATCATGGAAATTGCTTCATCTGCCTGCTCACTGGTCAAATCCACATCATCCTGAGCCAGATACGCTTCCAGCTGGTTAATGTAAGCGGAACCTGCCTTATACTGTTTTCCGTTATATGTAAATGTTCCGTTTGCTGCTGCAAGCACTCTCGCCTCATTTCCATTAATATTTCCAGCATGTACCAGTATTACCGGTGACAGTACACATATTCCAAGCAGCACGCACCCACATAAAAATTTTTTTATTCTCCGTAATCTCATTCTTTGTTATTTCCTTTATACGACGGAAGCTACACCTAAAGCCCGGAAGAAAAAAGTCTGACTGCCAACCAACTGTATGACAGTCAAACCTCCTCTTCCATCCAGGCTGCTGCACAAGGAAAACTATTTTTCCCTGTACCAATCAGCCCTCACGGCATTCCTTACTTTTTATTAATTTTCTGTCTCCACAACGTCTGCAGAAAGTGCATCTGCCAAATCCTGGATGTCCTTTTTCACATGGCCTACAAAGTAAAGTGAGCCATTTTCCGCATATACCTTCCTTGTTGTACCATTATCTACAACAGTAATATATGGATTTGCCAATGTCACATCTGAAAGCGTATGGTTTCCAATTGTAATGGTATAGCTGTAAGACTTGTTCGTAAATTGTGCAACCTGAAGCTGCTTAACAAAGGTTACCACATTTGTAGTGACTGCAAACTCAACAGTTGCCTTACCCTCTCTTATATCCTCTAATGTCTTTCCATTCTCAAATGTAAGGGTATCACCTGTATAAGTCGCAGTATGGTCCTTACCATTCACCTTAACTGCCTTAGTTGTACCTGCCTTAAGACCTGATTTCTTCAAAATATCAATAATATCTTTTTCAATTGCATCTGTCTTTCCCGTATAAGCTACAGAAACAGTGGCGGTTCCAGTCTTAGGCGTTACCTTTGTCACCTGCTCAACCACACGAAGCTTAATCGATGCTGTTTTACCATTTACAGACTTGGCTGTCACGGTCACGGTACCTCTTGCAATACCCTTTACAACACCGGTCTTGGCATCTACCGTAGCAAATTTCTGTGAAGCTGTGTCAATAGAATAGGTAACGGTTGTATCAAATGCGTCTGCATTGGTAACAGCCTTAACTGTAACGGTTTTTCCAACATAAACCTTTTCCGGTGCTGTTGTAAATGTAATACCGGTAGCCGGATTCTTAACAGTAATGACAATGCTGGCTGATTTTTTGGAGCCATCAATTGCGCTTGCCTTAATTGTCACCTTGCCTGCCTTCTTTGCCGTAACCTTACCTGTCAGCTTATCAACCGCAGCAATCTTCTCATCAGAAGAGGAATATACAACCTTCTGCAGGGTAGCCTTTTTATCAACCGTACCCTTAACAGTTGTTGTCTTTCCTGTCTCCACAGTTGTTGCACCCGCAGTGATGGCAACCTTCTTTGTCTTAGTCTTAATCTTCTTTGTTACAACAACGGTAAAGGATGCCTTCGCTTTTCCCTTATCCTTCGCAGTAACCGTAATTGTTGCCGTACCTGAGTTTTTTGCAGTAATCTTACCGTTCTTGTCAACCTTTGCAACACTTGGCTTACTTGACTTATAGGTTACTGCCTTACTGGTCGGTTTTGGATTTGCAAAGGAATTTTTAATGCTATACTTCTTACCCTTCTGTAAGGTATATACACCTGCTGCAGAGCCAACCGGCTTTTTAACGGAAGGCTTAACCTTTGTTACCATCTGCTTAACTGTAACCTTAACGGTTGTCTTCTTATCCGCCTTAATGGTAATGGTAGCCTTACCTGCTTTCTTTGCTACTAATTTTGCTGAGGATTTTGTATAACCCTTTTGAACTGCAACAACCTTCTTATTGCTTGATGTAACTGTTACCTTTTTCGGAGTACCAGACACCTTATACTTTAACGTAACTGTCTTGTTGTCTGCGCCACGGTTAATGGTTGTAACACTCTTCTTGTTCTTTACAGAAACCTTTTTGGCAGCTGCTTGTGCCGTTGTGCCAAATGAAAGCGCAAAAACGAATGCCAGCGCAACCATAGCTAATCTTGTAATTTTTTTCATGTTTCTTCTCCTTTCATTTTCTGCCCATAAACCAATTGTTTGCAAGACAAAGTTTTGCAAACATATATTGTGGACATAATACCTCTATATCCGTATTTTCACTTAAAGAATATAAACCCTTTTGCATCATATGTCAAGCTTTTTGACATTAGACATGTTTCTTGACATTTGCAAGTATAACGTCAATTCCATGTTAAAATTGGCACGGAGGTAAGAAAATGGAGATTGGTAAGATAATTCAAGGTTTACGCGAAGAAGCAAATATCCGGCAATCCGAATTAGCCAAAAGTCTTGGCCTTGGACGCACCACAATATCAAATTATGAAAACAACTACAGTTCACCGGATTTGGAAACGTTAATCCAGATTGCCAATTTTTTTCATGTCAGCACTGATTACCTGTTAGGCATAAGTTCTGTTAAAAACGCACCGCAAAATCTCCAGGAAGATGAAGCCAAAGTCCTTAAATATTACAGACGTCTGAACTCCGAAAATAAAGACTACATTAACGGAGAAATGATAAAATTATTCAGAGAGCAGGAATCCTCTGAGAAATTCTCAAAAAATGTCATATCCTCAAATGTGAGCAAAATGTAATTTACATTAACCTTTCAATCAAAAAAGACCGCTCACCATAGCGACCTTACCAGATAGTTTCTTTTGCTATCTCTTTTTCTCGTATCAAATCTAAATCCACCTGTAATCTCTTTACTTTGTAAAATATGATTTCTTACAAAACAGCTTAACCATAATAAAGATAAAGAGGCAAAATAATTCGCCTCTCCTCTTAATCATTTCAATATTCCAGCCAGTGCTTTCATTAACTCATTTACATTAATTGGTTTTCCCAAATGACCATTCATGCCTGATCTTATAGCTTCTCTTTTATCCTCTTCAAATGCATTTGCTGTCATGGCAAGAATCGGTATGCTTGCTTTCTCAGAGTCAGAAAGCGTCCTGATTATTCTCGTTGCTTCATATCCATTCATATTTGGCATCTGAATATCCATCAGGATTAAATCATAATATCCTGCATCGGCATTGTTAACCATATCCACAGCAATCTGTCCATCTTCTGCCCGTTCTATTTCAAATCCCGCTTCCTTTAATATCTCCATTGCAATTTCGGCATTCAAATCAATATCCTCTGCCAACAGAATCCTCTTTCCCAGAAACTGTTTTGGATCCAGCTTCACTCCAGTATGCTCCACGATATCCGATTTGTTCGCTATCTTATGGGGAATCGTCACAATAAATGTTGTTCCAACTCCTTTCTTACTATGTACCTCTATTTTTCCTTCCATAAAATCTACCAGACGCTTCACAATCGGCATTCCAAGTCCTGTACCTTCTATTTTGTTGTCCGTTACTGAATTTTCCCTGGCAAATTCCTCAAAAATATGCGGCAGGAACTCTTCCGACATTCCCATACCGGTATCTGAAATTGTGGTCTGATACAGAGCATACCCCTCTCTGTCCGATGGAATCTCTTCAAGATGCATATTTACCTTTCCACCCGGATTTGTGTACTTATAGGCATTAGAAAGAATATTGAGAAATACCTCCCGAAGCTTGATTGGGTCACAGAAGACATATTGATGTTCCACATCAATCTGCCTTGTAAATTCAATACCCTTCTGAATCATCATCTCCTGAAATACAGAATGCAGTGTATCATTAAACTGTTCTGCACTCCATGCGCTCTCTTCAACCTTCAACGTTCCCTTTTCAATGCGGGCCATCTCAAGCACATTATTTATTATGGAAAGCAAAACCATATTAGAATCCTGTATCTTTTTCAGATAGTCTGCCCTCTTCTCCGGTCTTTCCTGATACTTTTCCAGAAGATCGGTAAAGCCAATAATAGCATTCATTGGAGTCCGAATATCATGTGACATATTAAAAAGGAATGATGTCTTTGCGTTGTTCGCTGCCTCTGCCATTTCAGTTGCTTCCTGCAAAGCCTTACGGTTGCGTATCTCTTCTTCTTTCAAAGAGGTCATATCCTGTATTGCAAAAAGTACGGTCACCGGTTTGCCTTTGTTACGTTCAAGACATATAATCGATATATTTTCCCATCGCAGCCCTTCTTCCAGTTGTATCTGATAATCATACTGCAGATATGGCTTATCTTCCGTAAGTTGCTCTTGAATATATCGGCTGTCGAGAACTTCTTCCATATTTATTCCACTTTCCGCACAGATGCATTTCTGTAAAGTCTGTGCCACGAAATCCGAATAATGCCCCTCCTTCGAAATATCGTGCTCACAACCATCCAGATACACATAAATATCTTCATCCAGATCTACAACTATAAAGCGAGAAAAAAGTTCTGTTACACCACCTACAATATTTTCTATTTTTCGTTTTTCTTTTACAAGGCGGCGGTTCCTTCTCTGGTTCCACACAATCAACCCAATGATATATAAAACAAATGCCAATGTCAAAAAAATCTCCAGCCTCACACCTGCCGCATTTGCATTATGAATCATCGAGTCCGTAACATTAGACGGAAATCCCTGAATTATCATCCAGTCAATAGAATCTATGGGGGTAATATAAATATTTCCGGTTCCCCACTCCACATCATAAACACATCCATAGGATTGCCTGTTTCTAAAAGCCTGTTCAAATTCTATAGCTGTATTTTCCTGAAATCCCGCATAGTTAAGCAAAAGCTCCAGCATATTTTGCTGCGAACTTTCCTGCGTAGAATCGGAGATAACCGTTCCATCTGCCATGCAAAGATATGTTTTCCCTTTTTCTCCCAAAAAAACCGTATTTAAAATTTCCTGCATCCGTTTCTCGCGGTAATGACCATTTAATACACCTATAATCTTACCATCCTGATATAAAGGAGCATAAAAAATAATTAATGTTTCATTTGTAATTCTAGAATCAAAAACCACCTCAATGCCACTGTTTCCTTTCATCCCCTCAATAAAATAAGAACGGTCCGAAACATCTGCAGTTCCACCTGATGCAGTATGGTCTTTTCCGGTAGAATCAGTAAACTCTATGTAATCAAACGGAGAGTTTACAGTAATCTCCTGCAAAACATCCCGCACATCTTGCCCTGATGTCAATATATCATTCTGGCTGCACAAGGATGCAATCTGCCTGATGCTGTTTTGAGCATCCGTTAATACAGCATCAATATATGTGGCTTTCTGAAGTGCTACATCTTCAGCATACCTTTCATTCTGTTTCAAAATCCGGTTATGATTCTCTCTTGTAAATATCAAAAATACAACCACAATAAATACTATCAGTATGCCCCCTAAAGCAATCTGTCTCGCTACTTTTCCATTAACATCTTCCATATTCTTTCCCATTTTCATCCCCACAGTAGATTCCTTCGTTCCATAACACATTGTTCACATTCTGGCTATCATAATATCACAAAAATATACAAAACACTTATTTTATTTGTTATAATTCACCACGCATCTCCTTTATACAAAATTCGGCCAATCCACTCGTTAAACAATATAAATTTAAAACTAAGGGAAATATTCATCGGCCCTGCCCTTTTTAGTGTTTCAAACTTGTTTCCGTCTTTAAGATATAATCCAACCCCAAAACAGCCAAACTTAATATCTTCCATAACTTCACCACCATTTTTACTTGTTTTCATCATATCATATTGCCTAAAAAAGTGCAATTCAACAACGCATGTTGTTTACTCTATCCGTTAATATTAAACAAAGCTTAACTGTATCATCTCATCTATATAATCTGGATATACTATTTTTCTAAAATTCCCCTTATCTATTAAAGCTTCTTCCATCAATCCTTATTTTTTAGTGATACATATATTGCAGTTGCTTCCACCTGGCAATTTATAGATTTTTGAGGATTAAACGCAATATCTGTAAATGTATCATATTCCATTATCTTTACAGCTAATTCCTTATTTAAATGCAAAGTGTTAATATACAACCAGTTATAAAAATAATTGTTCAAAATATTAGAACTTCTGCTTGTGGATTTATAGGTGTTGTGGTCAAGCATTTTTGTAACACTACAACCTAATTTTTGCTATGGGGTTTATGCAACCCCATAGCGTGCCTCGTAAGACGTTCTGTAATTACTATAAGAATGCGGACGTACATGGTTATATTGTACATACGCAAATTCTTCAACGGCTGTATAGAGTTCCTCTTCTGTATGATAGTAATGCTGGTAGATAAGATCATTCTTTAATGTATTGAAATATCTTTCCATTGGAGCATTATCATAAGGATATCCAGCTTTACTCATGCTCTGGGTTATGCCGAGTTTCTCACAGAATTCTGTGAACTCCCTGGAAGTGTACTGGCTGCCCTGGTCTGAATGAACCATTAGCTTGTTTAAATCTATTCCCGGTTGAGACTTAATAGCTTTTTCCAATGTTCTTTTTGCCAAGTCTGCTGTTATGTTTCGGTCTGTTATACTTGCAATGACGCTTCGGTCATGAAGGTCAATAATTGTACAATTATAACGTTTACTGCCATCTGTCAGAAATAGATATATGAAATCAGTACACCATTTTTGATTGATTTTGGCTGAATGAAAATCCTGATTCAGCTTGTTTTCATAAACCTTGTGCGCGACACCGCTTTTGTAATCCGGTTTTCTCTTTCTGGAAATTGAAAAAAGCTGCATCTCTGTATTCATATATTTATGAACAGTTAAGCGACTGATATCATATCCTTTACGACAAAGATATGCATGAATGGTTCTGTAACCATCAACTCCGCCATGGGAATGATATATTTCACGAATAGAGGTTTTGATTTCTTCTTTGTGTTGATGATAACCAGCTTTTCGATTTTTAAGGTAATTATAATAAGCATTGGGACATATGTTAAACTTCTTAAGAAGCCATCGCAGTCCAAACTGATTATTGTATTTTTGAATGAATCGATAAGCCTCTAATCGATTTCCTTCGCAAAGAATGCCGCTGCTTTTTTTAGGAAGTCATTTTCCTTTTGGAGTTCAGCAAGTTGTTTTTTGAGCTTGAGATTCTCCTTCATGTAATCATAATCGGCTTGGGCTTCTTCATTTGTTTGGCATTCTGTGCGGAATTGTGCTGTCCAGTTAGAAATACTTGCGTGTGATATACCGTATTCAGCCGCAAGACTTTTGATGGATCTTCCATCTTCAAGATGAAGACGGACTATCTTCTTCTTGAATTCTGGTTCATAGTGTTGGCTCATTTGTAACATACCTCATTTCCTCCTAAGATTATACCTTATTAGGTCGAGCTGTTACAACTATGTTATATCACAACATATCTTACTTATCACAAGCTTATACCATATAATACTTATTATTGGATTTTAGCTAACTATTCATAATCTGCTTTTAGTAATATATTAAAGAATATAGATAATCAACTTTTTAGTCCCAAAAGAGGGTTGCCTTGTGGCAACTTCTTTTGTGGGAAATTTATCTAACACCTCTCTGCTTCATTTGTCTTCTGGAACAATCCATCCTCCATCATCAACAATAAGACAGAGCATTTTGATTGAATCACCATAATATACATCATCACCGTAATTGATAACTGCATTACGAATTGAATCATGCCATTCCTGATTTGTTCCACAGGCGGCCGCAATCATAAAAGGTGCTGTAAAACAAAGCTCCTCATAATTTTCAATCGGAGTTCCATCCAGTTTATATCCTGCTCTGATTCTCTGTGGTTCTCCATCTGTTGAATCCAAAATAAAACCATTCAACATTTCTGCAAATGCAAGCGCATCTTCGTTCCCGTTAATAAGATAATCCATACTGATTCTCCATGGGGTTCGGCAACTGTTATAGTAATAGGCACCATCATACTCGCTTTCAAGATAATTGGGTGATGCAGGAACAAATGCTCCCGAATCATCGTCTTTTACAATAAAATCAGGTAAAATACCCACGTTATATTCATCCGTAATACTGTTGATTATATTATAAGTACTTTCATACACCTTTAACCAACGTTCATCACCTGTGATTTTTGCGAATACCGGCATATATTGTAAAATGAAATCCGAAGACCGTGTCGCTGAATAATATTCATCCCCTTCTTTGGATGAATATACCCAATCACCAAGCTGCATTATCCAGTCTGTTTTGTTCACTTCATAGGTCATAATATCATTTATAATGTCTATGGCAGTCTGCTTATAGGGAATTTCCCCATCGCTTCCCCAAATACTGTCTGCCATAAGCAAAGCATACGCAATATCCATATCTCCATCTGTTGCAGAATCTGAGCCTGTTGTGTCAACAATTGCACTACCATTATCCTCTTGCTGCCATGCCATTAAATTAGGGCCGATGCTGCTCAAATGTGCACGATAATAGCGATACATTCCGTCAAAGATAGATTTTGCATCCTTATCATAATCTGCCATACTTACTGTAATCAACATACCATAACCATGTGCTTCCGAAACTGTAACTGCTGTTGCAGAATTATTTTGTGAATATGTTTCACCACTATACCAAACGTAGTATTGGTCTTCATTGGTTATATAGGAATTTTTTATGACATATTCATTTTTCCATTTTTCATAAAAATCAACCGTCTCTTCCGAAAGAGTATTTGTTGTGGCGGAAGAGTCATCTGCCATGGACACATATACAATGACAATCAATATAACTAATATACATACTATGCTTAAACCTGTTATTTTCTTCATATATTTTATAAATCCTCCAAATCCTTCATTGCACAATCTTAACCATAAAACCGGAAGTTACCAAATTAATCTTTATACCCTTGTAACCACTTCACCGTTCTTCTCCAGGAATGAAAGTGATGTATATGATGCAGAACCAGCACCAGAAGGATATAGTAAAATCCGACGGCAGATGCATCAGAAAAACCACAACCACAGAACACAAAGTTCAAAGTCGTAAGTCCAAAAAATAAAATAAGCCTATAGCAAGTCTACGAAAACGACTTGACTTTAGCCCGTGCGCTGACCTCGCCAGATGCATATAAAAAGGCTCAACCCCTTGTTAACAAAGGGCTGAGCCAATTAAGTCAATTAATACGCAAACAGTATTTAATTACTCAATAATTGTAGCAACACGACCTGAACCTACTGTACGTCCACCTTCACGGATAGCGAATGTAAGACCCTGCTCCATAGCTACTGGGTGAATTAACTCGATAGTCATCTCTACGTTATCACCAGGCATGCACATCTCTGTACCAGCTGGTAACTCGCAAACACCAGTTACGTCTGTTGTTCTGAAGTAGAACTGTGGACGGTAGTTGTTAAAGAAAGGTGTATGGCGTCCACCCTCGTCCTTAGTCAAAACGTAAACCTGAGCTGTAAACTTCTTGTGGCACTTAACAGTACCTGGCTTAGCTACAACCTGGCCACGAACGATATCTGTTCTCTGGATACCACGAAGTAATGCACCGATGTTATCACCAGCCTGAGCCTCGTCTAATAACTTACGGAACATCTCGATACCAGTTACAACAGTCTTCTGTGTCTCTTCCTTAACACCGATGATTTCAACTTCATCATTAAGGTGTAACACACCACGCTCTACTCTACCAGTAGCAACAGTACCACGACCAGTAATTGTAAATACGTCCTCTACAGGCATTAAGAATGGCTGGTCAGTTGCACGCTGTGGGTCTGGGATATACTCATCTACAGTGTTCATTAACTCAAGAATCTTGTCGCCCCACTCGCTTGAAGGGTCTTCAAGAGCCTTAAGAGCAGAACCCTTAACAATTGGGCAATCATGGAAATCATATTCCTCTAACTGCTCTGTTACTTCCATCTCTACTAACTCGATTAACTCCTCGTCATCGACCATATCACACTTATTTAAGAATACTACAATGTAAGGTACACCTACCTGACGAGATAATAAGATATGCTCCTTTGTCTGAGCCATAACACCGTCAGTAGCAGCTACTACAAGGATAGCACCATCCATCTGAGCAGCACCAGTAATCATGTTCTTAACGTAGTCAGCATGTCCTGGACAGTCAACGTGTGCATAATGTCTCTTCTCTGTCTCATACTCAACGTGAGCAGTAGAAATTGTAATACCTCTTTCTCTCTCTTCTGGAGCCTTATCGATATTCTCGAATGCAACAGCCTCACCAGTACCTAATCTCTCATGAAGAGTTTTTGTAATTGCTGCTGTTAAAGTAGTTTTACCATGATCAACGTGTCCGATTGTACCAATGTTACAATGTGGTTTGGTTCTTTCAAACTTAGCTTTTGACATTTTTTATATTCCTCCTTAATTTTCGCCTCTTGGGCTTTTAATCGCTAATACTGATTATATTAGAAACGTCTGATATTTTCAAGTATTTCTTTTATTTTATGTGGTCAAATTATATTTTCAACCATTTTACATGGAACCGGAAAGGGTTATATCCTCTTTCCACTCCATGATGTTATTTCTATTAGTTACCCTTCTTAGCGTTGATAACTTTGTCCTGTACAGACTTTGGAGCCTGCTCATACTTCTCAAAGAACATTGAGTAGTTACCACGTCCCTGTGTAGAAGAACGTAACTCTGTTGAGTATCCGAACATCTCTGCAAGTGGTACTAATGCACGTACAATCTTACCACCGCCAAGGTCATCCATGCTCTGAATCTGTCCACGCTTTGCATTTAAGCTTCCGATTACATCACCCATGTACTCCTCAGGCATTGTAACCTCTACCTTCATAATAGGCTCAAGTAATACCGGTTCTGCTTTCTGCATAGCTTCCTTAAATGCCATAGAACCGGCAATGTGGAATGCCATTTCATTCGAGTCAACCTCATGGTAAGAACCATCATATACATTAGCATAAATACCAACAACTGGGAATCCTGCCAGGATACCAGCCTTTGTAGCTTCCTCGATACCCTCGCCGACAGCCGGAATGTATTCCTTCGGAATCGCACCACCAACTACGCTGGACTCAAACTTAAATAATTCCTCACCGTTTGCATCCATCGGCTCAAATTTAACTTTACAGTGACCATACTGACCACGACCACCTGACTGCTTAGCATACTTGCTATCTACATCAACAGCCTTGGTAATTGTCTCCTTGTAAGCAACCTGAGGTGCACCAACGTTTGCCTCAACCTTAAACTCACGAAGCAGACGGTCTACAATAACCTCCAGATGAAGCTCACCCATACCGGCAATAATGGTCTGACCAGTTTCCTGATTGGTATGTGCACGGAAGGTAGGGTCCTCTTCTGCCAGTTTTGCAAGAGCCTCGCCCATCTTACCCTGGTCATTCTTTGTCTTAGGCTCGATTGCAAGCTCGATAACCGGCTCTGGGAATTCCATGGACTCAAGGATTACCGGGTGCTGCTCATCACAGATTGTATCACCGGTTGTAGTAAACTTAAATCCTACTGCAGCAGCGATATCTCCGGAATAAACCTTACTAATCTCTGTACGGTTATTCGCATGCATCTGCACGATACGTCCAATACGCTCTTTTTTATTCTTGGTAGCATTTAATACGTATGAACCGGAATTACAGGTACCGGAATACACACGGAAGAATGCTAACTTACCTACAAATGGGTCAGCCATAATCTTAAATGCCAATGCTGAAAATGGTTCATCATCAGATGACTTACGAGTTACCTCATTTCCATCCTCATCTACACCGGTAATATCCGGTACATCGGTAGGAGCCGGCATATACTCGATAACACCATCTAACATCTTCTGAACACCTTTGTTCTTGTATGCTGAACCACAGAATACAGGAACTGCCTCATTTGCAATTGTACCTTTACGAAGTGCCTTCTTCATATCATCAATGGATGGCTCCTCACCCTCAAGGTACTGCATCATAAGGTCATCATCTAACTCACAGCACTTCTCAACAAGATTCTCATGCCATTTGTCAGCTAACTCCTTCAAATCAGCAGGAATCTCGGTGATTTCAATATCTTCACCTTTATCATCTTTATAGTAGTATGCTTCCATCTCGAACAAATCGATTAATCCAGCAAACTCATCCTCTGCACCGATTGGAATCTGTACAGGAACTGCATTCTTGCCAAGACGGTCGATAATGGTCTGTACAGACATGAAGAAATCTGCACCCATTTTATCCATCTTGTTAATAAATGCCATACGCGGAACATTATAAGTGTCAGCCTGACGCCATACATTCTCTGACTGTGGCTCAACACCTGCTTTTGCATCAAATACACCAACAGCTCCATCTAATACACGAAGAGAACGCTCTACCTCAACGGTAAAGTCTACGTGTCCCGGAGTATCGATAATATTGATACGATGCTCTAAAGCACCCTGCTTTGGCTTATGATGATCCTCAAGGGTCCAGTGACAGGTTGTAGCTGCAGATGTGATTGTGATACCACGTTCCTGCTCCTGCTCCATCCAGTCCATGGTAGCTGCACCTTCATGAGTCTCACCAATCTTATAATTAACACCGGTATAGTATAAGATACGCTCTGTAAGAGTTGTCTTACCTGCATCAATATGAGCCATAATACCGATATTTCTGGTTCTCTCTAATGGATATTCTCTTCCAGCCAAGATTTTTTCCTCCTTAATTTTGTATATGCACGCTTTCACACTAAACTCAATCTTCGCTTCGCCCGATTTCGTTAAGCTTCAATGACATCTCTTCAACTAGTCTCGGTCTTCGCTTCGCTCGATTTCGTTAAGCTTCAATGACATCCTTCCAACTAGCCTCGGTCTTCGCTTCCGCTCGCCCTCGCCAAGTTTCCGGATGGGCTTTCACACTAAACTCAATCTTCGCTTCGCTCGATTTCGTTAAGTGTTCAATGCCTAGAATCTGTAATGTGCAAATGCCTTGTTTGCCTCTGCCATCTTGTGCATATCTTCTTTCTTCTTTACTGCTGCTCCAGTATTATTAGCAGCATCAAGTAACTCTTTCGCTAATCTCTCTTCCATAGTCTTCTCAGACCTTGCACGAGAATAGGTTGTTAACCAGCGAAGAGCTAATGCCTGTCTTCTATCAGGTCTTACATCAATCGGTACCTGATAAGTAGCACCACCGATACGTCTTGCCTTTACCTCAAGAACCGGCATAATGTTGTTAAGCGCCTCTTCAAATACTTCCAGAGCAGGCTTGCCTGTCTCATTGGCAACACGCTCAAATGCGCCGTATACAATCTTCTGGGCTACACCCTTCTTACCATCTAACATAATGTTATTGATAAGCTTGGTAACCACTTTGCTATTATAAATTGGATCCGCTAATACGTCTCTCTTTTGAATATGTCCTTTACGTGGCACGGTACTTCCCTCCTGTTAAAATTTTTACTAAGCTGATATCCAATCAGCTTAAAGGTACTCATTGTTCCTCTTGTAGTCCAGTTGCCGGACTGCTTTAGGAACCTTGTTCGTGCAGGTGTTGCATATCTTTCTATTGTAATCTACATGAAAAACATTGCCATTACCAGCACTATTAATTTGTTTGACTTACTGTCTCCTGAATCTGTATCAATAGATACCTAGGGAGTTCTCTGCTTCATCCGCTCTACTAGGGCCTGCTTCGCTCGTCAAGTGTCGGGATGGGCTTTCAATGCCGTCATCTTCTAAGCTCACTTCGCTCGCTAAGTGCGATGACAGGGCTACGACTAAGCTCAAGCTTCGACTACGTCTCGCTTTCACTAAGTTCTCTGCTCCTATTTAGCGTCCTTAGGTCTCTTTGCGCCGTACTTAGAACGAGCCTGACGTCTCTTTGCAACGCCTGCTGTATCCAAAGTACCACGAATGATATGATATCTGGTACCTGGTAAGTCCTTTACTCTACCACCACGGATAAGAACAACACTATGCTCCTGAAGGTTGTGACCTTCACCTGGGATATAGCTGGTAACTTCGATACCGTTAGATAAACGTACTCTGGCAATCTTTCTAAGAGCTGAGTTAGGTTTCTTAGGAGTAGCAGTCTTAACTGCGGTACAAACACCACGCTTCTGTGGAGCAGCGGCATCAGTAGGTCTCTTCTGTAAAGAGTTATAACCCTTCTGAAGAGCTGGTGCAGTAGACTTTTTCTCTACAGTCTGTCTTCCCTTTCTAACTAACTGGTTAAAAGTTGGCATGTTTTTCACCTCCTGTTTGTAATATTGATGGGATTGATGCTCGCTAATGAACAGAATCCTCTTTTTGGGCGCACGAATACATCTAAAATTCACGCACACTTTGTCATTATAGCTATATCATTCTCTAGTGTCAAGGGATTTTTCAAAAAGTTTGGACATTATATTATTGACACAATCCGCAGTACTATACATTCCGGTTTTGATGTTACATTTCTGATACATTCTAATTACAAATTCTATACATCACATCCCTATGTTAAATACAGGTCAACAAGCAATAATCCATAAACACAAAAAGAGACACAATGCAGCAGGAGAACCATATGCCAACATTATTTATAGACAAAACCTTATTAAAAGATAATATAGAAATAACAAAGCAGCTTGCCGGAGAATCCCACATAATCGGTGTCGTAAAGGGAAACGGTTATGGCTTAGGACTTTGTTCCTATGCCCGTATATTAGTGGAGTCCGGAATTGAAATATTAGCGGTAACCGAGCTTGATGATGCCATACAGCTCCGCAATTCCGGCATTCACTGCGACATTCTTATGCTTTCCCCTCTCTATCAGCAAGAGGATATCCGGACAGCTTTAAACCTGTCTCTGATTCTCTGCATTACCTCTTACGAATGTGGAGTGATTGCAGAGGAGACGGCAGCTAAGCTGTCCACCTACGGAAGAGCACATATCTGCATTGATACCGGACTCGGCCGCTACGGCTTTCCGGACACACATGTAAAAGACATCATTTATACCGTGCGGCACATGAAGCACATTTGTATAACCGGCATCTACTCCCATTTCTTTGCTTCTGCCTGCCGGAAGCCAAAGCATACCGCAGAGCAGCTTGAACGCTTTCTCTCTCTTTGTAACGCTTTAGAAAAAGAAAATATCTTCATTGGCTTCCGGCATATTGCCGCATCCTGCGCCCTGCTCCGCTATCCGGAAACCCGGTTAGACGCTGTGCGGATTGGCTCCGCATTTTTGGGCAGACTTCCCATGAAGAACCAGTGGGGCTACAGGCCGGTAGGCCTTTTGGAAGCCCCTGTTTCCGATATTCATACATTGCCACCGGGACATAACATCGGCTATGGTCATACCTTTATTACTACTAAAAAGACCACCGTTGCCATAGTTCCGGTTGGCTACTCCCATGGACTTGGCGTAAAACGTGGAAACGACTGTCCCAATCTGACCTGCCTGCCAAGATTTATTGGTTCCTTAATCAAAAATACCCTGTTTCCCAAAAAGCTTTATGGCTTTTATAAAGAAAATCAATTTCCGGTGCTTGGAAAAATAGGCATGACGCATGTGATTCTTGATGTCACAGGCGCAGAGCTCCATATCGGAGATATCATCCAGTTGCCCGTCAATCCCATATATGTAGACAGCAACATTCCCCGGAGATATTAAATCCTCTATACCTTGCCCCGATTTTATATTTTAATTTTGCCTTAATGCCTCTATCGGGCTTAACTTCGCCGCTTTCCTTGCGGGATATATCCCGAAAAACAGACCCACTGCGGATGAAAATGCCGAAGCCAGCAATATGGTGCTTGGCTTTAAAGCAGGGGCAAATTTCATAGTTGGCACTGCCATTCCAATAATCCCGGCAATAAGCCATGCGCCAAGAATTCCCAATACAATCCCTATCAATCCGCCAATCAGTGTTATAAATGCAGATTCGGCAAGAAACTGAAAGGTTATGGAGCCGGTCTTTGCCCCCAGTGCCTTCCGGATGCCGATTTCTCTTGTTCTCTCTGTTACCGATACCAGCATAATATTCATTACTCCAATACCTCCAACCAGCAGAGATACCGAAGCTACAAATGCCACAAATATAGTAATCACATTAATCACATTATTAATCTGTTCCATCATATCGTCAAAGCTGTCGTATATATATACATTATCCCCTTTACAATGATGCTTCGTTTCCAGATAATCAACAATATCATCACAGAGCCTTTGGGAATCCACATCATCCTGTTTTAAGACATAAAAATCTGAAATATCATTATCCATATCCATCCCCAGCGTTGTGGTAAACACCTCCGGCGGCAAAATCACCTGCACCGACGGGTCAGCATACATAGAGGTAATGGTGGTATCGTCTTCCGATTCTGTGACGCCAATTACCGTAACTGTTATATCATACATATCATATAAAGTAATCGTTATATCCATTCCCACCACATTGGTAGACCCGAACAGGTTCATGGCATCATCCTCACTGATAACGCAGACAGGCTTGCCATCCTCTGCCTCCCGCTCCGTATAGGAATCTCCTTTTACATAGGTATTATCCAAAAAGGTAAATCCGTCCGGATTAATAGCAACTATATTTACCTTAAATTCATCCTTCTTTGTCTCCGTGGTTCCTTCAAAAAATCTCTGGGTAGCAACCGCCTTTACCCCATCCATTTCCCGGATATGGTCCATTTCCTCATTTGTTATATAATATTTTTCCTGCTCCTCTATCATATAAAAATTAATCTGTCCTTTGCCAAGCTCCCCCAGCTCCGAGGTAATCATTTCTGTTGCGCCATTTCCTACCGATAAAATTAAAATAACAGATGAAATACCAATAATAATTCCGAGCATGGTAAGAAGGGTCCGTACCTTGTTTGCCCATATATTTTTCAGGGCCATTTTCACATATTCACCAAGCTGTGTCATGTGCGCCTCCTATTATTCATCAAAACATTCTTCAACATTTATTCCGCCGTCACACCGGCAGCACCAACATACACATCTCCCGGCTTCATATCTTTTGTTACCTTGGCAATAACTTTGTCACCCTCATCAATGCCATCTATAACCTCATAATATTCATCTGAGTAAATTCCAATGGTAACATCCTTACGTTCAATCAAATTTTCCTTATTTACAACATACACAAAATCACCATCGATATCCGTGTTTAATGCCTCATATGGAATCACCAGTGCCTGTTCTGATTTTCCAACAAAAATATATGCCTTTGCAGAGACCCCAATATAAATGTTATCATCGGGATTATCAATCAAAATTCTTCCCTTAATGGTTCCGCTGGTATTATTCCCCGTCATGGTCATATCACTGACTGCCACACGGCTGACATAATCTATCCTTCCCTCATATTCATTGCCAGCAATCACCACTCTCGCTCTCTGTCCTGTTGTGATGGAGCCCAAATCATCCTTGGAAATGGAAAATTCCACACCGATGGAATCTGCATTAATAATTGTCATCAATGTCTGTGTCTCATTTGCGTAAGCACCCTTTACCACATCAATAGACTCCACAATCCCGTCAGCTGCTGCCGTAATTCCCGCCTCAGCCGCATCTAAGGATTCCTGTGCATCATCAATATTCATATCGGACAGCTGGTTGCTTGCACTAATCTGTGCTTTCGCACTGTCAGACACTGTCACATCTTCATTTGCAGCAACAATGGATTCCTGTTGTGCCAGCTCCTCCTGCTTTGCAGCCAGCTTTTCATTCTGCTTTTGCAAATCGGAAGCTGCTTTTTTGTATGCTTTACTGTCCGCATCACTAAGTCCCTGTCCACCGGCTTCTTCTGTTACATCCACACTGTCATCACCGTTGTCCTTCACAGCATCCGTATTCCTGGCAGCTTCCATTTTTTCCTCATATTCTTCTACCTTTTTTGTCAAAGAGGCTATCTTTTTCTTAATATCATTTATCTCTTTTTTTAACGTCTTAATTCTCTTCTTCGCTTCACTTACCTTATCCGCTGCCTTGTTTGCCGCCTCATAGCTCTCATTTCCTGCTGCGCGCTCAGACTGTGCCTGAATTTTAACCTTAGTTAAATTATCCCCCAGCTCCGATGCATCATATGTAAGCAGTACATCTCCTTTGCTGACCGTCTGTCCAATCTCTACCTTTATATCCTCCACCTTTGCTGTAACCGGAGAGGTATATGCCTCCTTTGAAACTCCAACCACTGTCCCGGAGGTAGTAATTTCCTGCTCCACATCCTGTTTTACTACCTGAAATATGTCCTCATTTTGTGAAGCCATATTTCCCATAGCTTCCTGCATACCCTTTGAAACACTGCTAATCATTTTTCCAATAGCGATAAGCAGCAGTAAAATAGCCACAATAACAATAATAATTATGATTGTCTTTTTCGATTTTTTCCTGTGCTTCTTTTCCTTTGGCTCTACAAGCTCCATTTCCATATTTTCCTTTTCTTTATTCATATTATCCTCCCTGCCTCTATTCCCTGTTATCTTCAGACATAGCCCCGGAAATCTCTCGAAGCTCTATAGCTTCTTCTGTCTGTTCCGCCGGCTTTACTTTCTCTTCCTCCATATCTGCTTTTACCGTATCTGATTCAATCTTTCCATCCATGATTCGTACCACTCTCTTTGCATTAGCGGCAATCCCGTCATCATGGGTAATCAGTACAATCGTATTTCCCTGGTCGTTTAAGCCATCTAAAATTCTCATGATGTCTCTTGTGGATTTGGAATCCAGATTACCTGTGGGCTCATCTGCCAGGATTAGCGGTGGTGCCGCCGCGATGGCTCTTGCAATCGCCACACGCTGCTGCTGTCCTCCGGACATCTCTGCCGGTTTATGTTTCATCCGCTCCTCAAGCCCCACCTTTTGCAGTGCCTCGATTGCCAGCCTGCGGCGCCTGCTCTTTTCCACTCTGCGGTAAATAAGGGGCAGCTCCACATTTTCAAGAGCCGTTAAATTCTGTATCAGATTAAAGCCCTGAAAAATAAAACCGATATCATTGTTCCTCACCTCTGACAATTCATTGTCAGACAGGCTGGAAACATCCTTTCCATTCAATATGTACGTTCCTTTTGTCGGTACATCGAGACAGCCCAGCATATTCATTAATGTAGATTTACCAGAGCCGGACTGTCCGATAATCGCAACAAATTCGCCCTCATCTACTGTGAGACTGACGCCATCCAGGGCACGTACCTCATTTTCACCGGGATTGTATATCTTGTACATATCCCGGACCTCAATTAAAGCACTCATATCTTCCTCTCTACTTCTCCCTTCCTCAAACCATATCTTCGCAATATCAGCCACGCTTCTGTGGCACTCCATGTATCTTTATGATTAGGTTTGTTTGTACTGTTGTAATAATACAACAGTATTTTCCATCTTGCAAGATGGAAAAACCGTTTTTATTTCTTAAAATTTTCTTAAGTATGACATGCAAAAGCCCCTGCTCTGACCTTTTGGTGTCAAAGCAGGGACTTTGTCTATTCCAAAATCTTTTTCTGAAGAGATAAATCAAAAACCCCCGACCGTATCATTGCAATCTCATGTTTATATGGCGCATAGGATTTCTTCGGATTTTCAGAATCTTTTATATATGGTGTCTCCAGAATCTTGGGAACCTCCGTAAAATCCTTATGGTTCATAATATACATCAATGCATCAAAACCAATCTTCCCAAAGCCAAAATTCTCGTGCCTGTCCTTGGCTGCTCCTGGAACATTTTTACTGTCATTCATATGAAATACCGCAATCTGCTCCCTGCCAATCAGCTTGTCAAAGTCTTCCATCACACCGTCAAAATCGTGAATAATATCGTAACCGGCATCGCTGGTATGACATGTGTCAAAGCACACCCGAAGCTTATCATTATAAATGACCTTGTCATAAATCATCGCCAGCTCTTCAAAAGACCTTCCAATCTCACTGCCTTTCCCTGCCATGGTCTCCAATGCAATATGAACCTTGGTATCCCTTGTGAGAACAGAATTGATACCCTTCGCAATCTGCTCTACTCCAGCCTCAACTCCCTCCCCCACATGGGAACCGGGATGCAGCACCAGTGTTTCGGAACCCATTGCCTCCGCCCTGGCAAGCTCCAGCTCCAGAAATTCCACTGCAATTTCAAAGGTTTCCGGCTTTATCCGGTTTGCCAGATTGATGATATAGGGTGCATGTACTACAAATTCCTCTATTCCATGCTCTTTCATCAATGCCTGTGCCTCTTCTATCCGAAGCTCTGATATATCCTTCCGCTTCGTATTCTGGGGAGCCCCCGTATACAGCATAAAGGTGTTTGCCCCAAATCCGATGGCTTCCTTTACCGAGCCCAACATCATTTCCTTTCCACTCATCCCCACATGGCATCCCAGCTTTAACATGTCAAATCTACCTCCACCGGACAGTGGTCTGAGCCCATTACGTCTGTCAGTATTTTCGCATCCTGTAATTTATCCTTCAAACATTCTGACACAAGAAAATAATCTATCCGCCATCCTGCGTTCTTCTCCCGCGCCTTAAACCGGTAAGACCACCAGGAATAAATACCCTCCTGCTCCGGATAAAAATAACGGAATGTATCCACGAAGCCGCTTTCCAGAAGCATGCTGAATTTTTGTCTCTCCTCATCCGTAAAGCCTGCGTTTCTGCGGTTTGTCTTCGGATTCTTCAAATCAATCTCTTTGTGTGCCACATTCATGTCCCCACAGACAATCACCGGCTTTATCTTCTCCAGCCCTTTCAGATATGCTAAAAATGCATCCTCCCACGCCATACGGTAGTCAAGACGTGCCAGCTCATTCTGGGAATTCGGGGTATACACCGTCACCATATAAAAATTTTCAAATTCCAGGGTAATTACACGCCCTTCTTTGTCATGCTCCGGGATTCCCATTCCGTTTACCACAGACAGGGGTTCCTTTTTTGTAAAGACAGCTGTTCCGGAATAGCCTTTTTTCTCCGCATAATTCCAATACTGATAATAGCCGGGCAAATCCAGCTCCAGCTGTCCTGCCTGCATTTTCGACTCCTGGATACAGAAAATATCTGCATCCGCCTCTTTAAAAAATTCCAGAAATCCCTTGCCTACACAGGCCCGGATTCCATTTATATTCCAGGAAATTAATTTCATGTCCGCTCCTTCCCGACGCCGTTAAAATCATTTCTTCTATACCATTTTTACTTTTCCATTGCCGCCATCAGATAAATAAGTGGTGAATTCCAATAAATCGTAACCTCATTGCAGGAAAAGCTCTGCGCATTATCTGCATAGCATTTTGCCGCCGGTGTTTCCGTAAATACGGCTTTTGCATAAGGGTCCTCTAAATTGCTGTCCGGTCCCCCCACAAGCATTCCCGGCATGCATTTTTCAAGCACCTGGGACGGTCTGTGATGTGGTGCATTCGGACACAGGGTTCCGGCTCCGGTTACAAAACAATATCCCGTTGCATTGACACCAAACAGGTAATTTAAATGCGTCTTTCCATAGGTTATATATTCCTCATTTGGCTGGATTTCATCCGCCATGCAAAGAAGCATGCCGCTGTTGGCGATTCCCATATTAGAACCCCATTCGTATGTGTCTTCCTTATTGACAAAATATGCGTTTTCCTTGCTGGTTTTTACCACCTCTTCAACTGCTTTGAAAAAGCCATTTTCAATATCCTTTCTCAGATTGCTGCTGTCAGCCTTTAACGCCTCTGTAGTCAATGCGGCATAAGCGCCATAGCCTCCTACATCTGCCCAGCCTAAGCCTCCAAAATTCTCCACCTTATCTAAGGCCTCTGCCATGCCATCCTTATAGATATTATCTTCTGTTGCTTTATACAGCTCTGCGGATGCCCAGAAATACTCATCCTTACTGTTTCCGTCTGCATATTCACCTGTTACCACGTCTTCCGGATTCTGGAAGCCTCTCTCATCCTTATGCGCCTCGTAATATGACCACGCTTTCTTTGCAGCCTCCAGACAGGTAGCTCCAAATGCCGCATACTCACCTTCGCCATCCCGGCTATAGATTCTTCCCGCCATTGCCATCACTGCGGCAAAATCTGCTGTTGCTGTTTTGGAAATCGGACAGACAATCAGTTCATCCGTTTCCTCCTGTGGCATCACCGTCTCCGGAAATACTTTACAGGTTACCTTATGGTATACACCACCGCTGCTGGCCTGCATTTTTAACATCCAGTCCAGCTCATACTTTGCTTCCTGCAGGGCATCATTTATGCCATCTCCACTTTCCGGAATTCCACAGTCATCCGAAAAGGCTGCCGGATTTTTTTCATATGCCAGCAGTAAATCTGCCACCGCCTTGGCTCCTGATACCACATATCTTCCGTAATCACCGGCATCATGCCAGCCGCCACTCACATCAATCTGGTCACTGGTGCCATAAATGGTTGCTTTCGTCCCATGACATGCAGGATGTGCAAAATCTCCTGCCAGCTCCCCGTCAAGCTCCATGCCACAGCGCTGTAAATACAGCATTTTCACCACATTTTTAAAGGTCTCATCATATACCTTTTCCCCAATGGTAAAGGCTGCTGACTCCTCACCCTTTTTCGTCACAATCTTATAACTGCCTTCCTTATTCAGCTTTGAAAAATCTCCGGTACAATTCTGCTCGCCAGCCGACGGATTTGCCTGCGGCTCCGTCATAGTTCCCTCAAAAACAGATTCACCGGTATTTACATCCACCACCGTAAATGTAGTATCATCCTCATCCAAATCTGCAAAGACAACTGTTTTCGTATCATCCTTTTTATATCCAAGCTGGTTAACCTTTGCCTTTGGCACTTCCACTGTCTCCGCAGCCTCCACTGCCTCAGAGGCGTCCATAACCTCCAGTGAAAGATTATCTAACATTACAGAATGTTCTCCTATACTCTCAGAATCCATACCTGCCTCCTGCATAGAATTCATATAACCCATATTAAAGCAAAGACGCGGTGCCGGGTCTGATGCCTCCTCCATGGTAAACTGTGCAGAGACATGCTGCACCTCCTCCGTCACGCTTACAGTCTCCGCATGATACGCATGATAATCGCCGCCGTTTATCTGGATTCTCCATTCAATCTCCCTATCCATCGTACCATGTATATCAAAGGAAAATTGATACACCGTTCCCTCTGTCATCTCAAAGCCATCATAATAGAGCTGCACACCATGCTCCACATTTCCCACCTTCGTGATATCCAGCTGAAGCTCTCCGTCACTGTTGACATTCATTGAACAGCTGCCGCCATTGGTATATGTCTCAAACTTGTCCGTGCCCTCGGAGAAATCACCATTTTGTATTAAGTTTCCCTGTACTTCCTCCTCCGTGTCTTCCTCTTCAGCCAGTTCCGTTGTAATTTCAGTTGTCCCTTCTGCTTCTGTAGCTTCCTCCTGCTTACCGTTACATCCAGCCAGACTTAATGTCATAGCCATAACCAGCAGTATACCGGTAACTCTTTTCCACTTTTTCATTCTTTCATACCTCCCGCTTACATTTAATTATTTATCAGGCAATTATCTATTCTCCGGTAACAATCGCTACTGTGGCAGACGTGCCCAGCCTGTCCGCTCCAGCCGCAATCATCGCTCTGGCAGCAGCAGTATCCCGGATTCCCCCGGATGCCTTTACCCTGACTCTCTTATGGGTAACGCCGGTCTCCTTTTCCAGAGCGGCGGTTTTGGCATCCACTGTCCTGCGCATCAATGCCACATCCTCCGCTGTAGCGCCACCGGTACTAAAACCTGTGGATGTCTTGACAAAATCTGCACCTGCTTCCACAGCAGTCTCACATGCCTTAACCTTTTCACTTTCTGTCAGGAGACAGGTTTCAATAATCACCTTTAATACCACATCTCTTCCCATGGTATTATTTTTACAGACTTCCTTTACCTCTTCTATATCCTTTCTCACAAAATCCCAGTCGTTATCCTTTACTGCGCCGACATTGATTACCATGTCAATTTCGGTTGCTCCGTCCTCAATCGCTGTCAATGTCTCCAGCTTTTTAGCCATGGTGCTCATTGCGCCCAAAGGAAATCCAACTACTGTACAGACTTCGATATCCGTATCCAGTAAAAGATTGGAAACCTGCTTCGTCCTTCCACTGTTGACACAAACCGATGCAAAATTATACTGTACCGCCTCTTTGCAGATTCGGTTCACATCCTCCTCACTGGCATCCGCCTTTAAAATTGTGTGGTCAAAATATTTGTTAAATTCCATTTATTTCTCCTTTTCTATCCCCAGGGCTTCCTTTGCCAGCTGGTCTGCCAGTTCATTATACTCTACTCCGGTATGGGCTGCCACCTTTTGAAAAGAAATTGCGATTTTTTCTCTTTTTTCTGCGATAAAAGCCTTATAGCGCTGGGTTCCCGGTTTATTTGCCCGCCAGCTTCCATCTGCCCACCTCTCAATTCCCTCATAATCATAATAAACGGTAACCGCCTGATAACCGTGTTCCAGTGCCCAGAGGACTGCCTGTTCACTTCCGAGAATTTCCCCTGCCACATTCCGCATTGCCACATAGTCTTCTTCCACTCCGCTTCCCTTAAGCGTAACAACCTCATCCGGCAGCACCAGGACGCAGCCATATGCATAACGAAGCTGGCTGTGGTCGTAGCTTCCGTCCACATAAGCAACCAGATGTGTATCCGTACTAACGGGCTGCTCGTTCACCTCTTCAACGGTTTCAGTCTCCTGCCTGGTCTGTTTAACTCCCGCATTTTTTATAAATTCCTCCGCCTCCACCAGATTTGAAAATCCCTTATACACAGGTCCCGGAAAATGTTCTACCTGTGCCTTACAGTCTTCCCACGTAAAATAGATTCCCGGTGTTTTTCCTCTTGCCACCGCATAATATTTTTTTGCCATACTTCTCTCCAAATCAATTCTCTTATAATATTGTAAGTTTAGCAATAAATACGGAAATTGTAAATAAATATCTATTCAGAAAAAAAGTAACCCCGGACATTCAAAGCTGCCCGGGGCTACGAAAAGGGGAAGTAAAATCCTTCTAAAAGGAAGGGGGGATTTATTTACGCTTTAAGAATACTGTATTATGCTTGTATTTTCTATCAGTTTTAAGTATAATATTATAACAATCCTGCATTCCACAAAAAAATTCAGCAATAAAATCCAGGTAATTGAATTTTGCAATTGCCTACGTAACAGAACATATATGAGAGGAAGGTGCCGGCATGGAAAAAGGCATTATGCATATTGGCGAAAATCTATATGAAACAATTGAATATAACGCTCCCACCACTCCGATTAAGGCGGCGCATGCGTATCTTTCTGATTTTCCAAACGGTGTCACTCCCTGCCACTGGCATCCCCAGCTGGAGTGCACTGTTATGTTAAAGGGAAAGCTCAGCTATCATGTAAATAATGAAGCTTACACATTACAGGAGGGCGATGGTATCATTGTGAACACAAACCGCCTTCATCTCTGCAATCCGGTGGAGGAAGCCCTTCCGGAAAATGGCAGAAGCTTTCTGCCGGAGGATGCGGACAACAGCCACTATGCTGTCCTGCTGCTCCACCCGGATACACTGCGCTTCAACAATAAAATGGAGAAAAAATATATCAACCCTCTTCTTTTTGACACCAACAGTGATGTATTTTTTTTAAATCACAGTGAAAGCTGGCACCAGTCTGTTATTGATATCATTCTTGATATTTTTTATTCTGTTATTGAGAAAAAACCTTGCTTTGAACTGATGTGCCAGAGCCGTTTTTTCCAAATGTGGAGTATTTTGTTTGAAAATACTATTGCTAAAAACGGATACGAGCTGGCGGATACCGACCCTATGAATCCGCTAAAAACTATGATTTCCTACATCCAGGATAACTACCAGGAAAAAATCACACTAAACGATGTAGCCGAATCCGGTATGATGTGCCAGTCCAAATGCTGCCGTTTGTTCCGTGATGCCTTGCGGCAGTCTCCTATTGAGTATCTGCAAAACTACCGGATACAAAAAGGCGTTTACCTGTTAGACCATACAGATATGAGTATTACAGAAATTGCTTTGGAATGCGGTTTCCATGGTGCAAGCTATTTTACGGAAACCTTTCGCAAAATTAACGGGATTACCCCAAAGGAATACCGGAAACAGTCTAATGCTTTGCTCTGACTGCCTCCCATTCCTCGTATCTTGTTTCATATTGCTCATTTAACCAGGCTACCATCTGTTCCTTTCCCTCCACGTCAAAGGGAAAGGTTTTGGTAGTCTTTTTTTCTTCCGGTGTCATTTCATAACAAAACGGCTCCGGCCACACAACCGCTTCAAACACCGCATCCCCTTTTTTATCCGCAGGCGTCAAAGATACATCCTCCATGGGATTTCTCGCCAGCCGGAACCGCATTCCCCTGTGACTTCCAAAGTATGCCTGTCCATGCTCATACCATGTAATCCCATAGGAAGCCTTATTCTCAATTTTAATAATTTTATTCTCCATATGTATTCCTTCCCTCTGAAAATAGAACCGAAAAACTTTTATGTCTGCCCTCTCCGTATTATATTCGATAAAGCAGATACTTTCAACACCGGAACCGATTCGGTCTCCATGCTTTCCATTTCCAGTCTGACAGATTGGAAAAGAAATAACAAGCTATTTATTCTAAATATATTTTTTCTTTTTACAGTATGTATTACGGAGAATGTTAAGCTGGTCTTTCAATGTATAAAACTTATTCTTTTCTACTAATTCCTCTTTTCGCTCCTCTGTCAAATCTCCACTTAATAATAAATCTGCCCTTTCCTCTAATGTCATATCCCTGTTCTCAATAATAGCATATAAAACAGCGTCACTTTTCCCTTCCGGCAATACTTCTGTATAATAACTGTTTGAATTGTTTCTAAGCACCTCATAAACATTATCAAGATATATAAATTTACCGTTTTGATAACCCAGCCCGCATACCATCTCAAATAACCAGTTTATTTCCTGTATCTGGTTTTCTGCCTGTATTAAAAGAATCATGTCTTCCCGTGTCATATTTTTCCTCCTAATTTTTACGTATTTTTTGTCCTAACCACATTCATATTATATCACAATTATTTAGTTATTACTAATATTATTTTATTATACATTATTATCTTGTTAGGAATAGTACATTAATATTAGAACATACTATTAGAAATCAGGAGGTTGCCATGACAGACTTAAATTTCACAGCAATTGGTCTTAAAATTAAAGAGCGCAGGCAATCACTGGGCATTACACAGGAGTATATTGCAAATATGCTGGATGTTAATCCCTCTCATATCAGCAACATCGAATGTGGTCGTGCCAATCCGTCACTTACTGCCCTTGTCAAAATTGCTAATGTTCTAAAATGTAGTGTTGATTATTTTATAAGCGGCGAATACACTTACGAATCCGGCAGTGATGAAGAACCTGCATTAGATGATAAAATTATAGATAAGCTTAAATATTGCGATGCAGAAAAGAAAAATAAAATATTAAAGATTATTGACCTGCTCTAACAGGAGGATTCTTGAATGCAACAGGAGATTGATTATGCAAAACTCGGACTGAAAATTAAAGATATGCGTATCAGCAAGGGATTTACACAGGAAAGCCTGGCAGAAATGGTAGGCTGTAACACTTCCCATATCAGCAATATAGAAAATAACCATACAAAGGTTTCTCTTAATGTTTTACTATCTATTGCAAATTCTCTTCATACCTCAATTGATTATCTACTATCCAATCAGTATGATAATTCATCCCTCGCATTAGATAATGAGATATTAAGGGCAATACAGAATATTGATAACACGAAAAAGGAAAAACTGATAAAAATGATTGAAATTTTATAAATCCCTATATCTACTGAATATTTATATGATAAATTTCCAGCTCTCTCTTTACCTGTTCCCGCAATTCCGGATTCGCCTTCAGCATTTCCCGGATATCCTTAAGTCCCGACAATCTGAGCTCCTCGTTATAGGCAATCTGCTCCCTTAGCTTCTGTCTTCTGACATTCAATGAATGCTTTACCTCTACCATCTCCCGGCTGTCAATAAGCGCTAAGGACTGTTTTGTCCAGATATCCGGGTCTTTGACGCCATGGGCAAAAAGCAGTTTTGATAAGCTGTCCGAAAATTCACGCAAATCCCCTGCCGTCTTCTGATATTTTCTGACCTCATCCACCATAATCAAATACTGTTCGTATAGATATTCCAATTCCCGCAGGCTTTTAATGTTATATTTGCTATACAGATAATCCAGTGTAGAGGTATTATTAATATATTTGATTTTTACCTTGTTCATCAAGTTAATAGCACGGTTTTCCCGCATTTGGGACATTTTAAATTCATAAGACATGTTTCGATAGGTTACCACACTAAGGGCAGCCATTCCCGCTACCACCAGCAAAATCAGGAGAATCGGGATTACCAGATTTGTCTCTGCCAGTATTCCGATAATCGCCAGCGTCACCACTAATAAGACAGAAACCGTTCCAAATCCAATCAGAAACATACGGAGCTTTGCCTGACGTTCTTCAATGGAGTCCTGCAAATATTCCTGGGAATTTTTTTCTGCCTCCAGACTTTTTAAATCCCGCTTAATTTTCATATCCATATCTTCCAAATCCTTAAGCTGTCCGAAAACCTCTGTCAAATTATCAATTCCCTGAATCATTCGGAAATTCTCATCACTAATCCGGTCATCTGAATGCAGAAACTGTGATGTCTCATCTTCTAAATATGCAATCTTCTGTGCAATATCCATAATTTCCTGTTTTACACTCTGTGGCAGTTCCTCGATTGTCTGGATATCCGTAAAGTAAGAAGTCACCATGTCATACTCTGCCCGCAAATCCTCCATCTGGTAAGTGGCATCCACAATCTGGTCACACTTGAATGCAATATCATCCTCCTGCTCCCCATTCTGCTGCTCTGCCTGTTTTGCCAGAAAATCCTCAATGCTTTCATATTCAAAGGTTTCTTCTGTAACCTCCGTCTTTGTAAATATATCCTTTACCGTGCTTAACAAACCCATTTATTATAATCTCCTGTCAAAGTTGTCGTATATTCACAATACGCATAGCATAAAGTATATGTTTCGCAAACACCTATTATATATCCTATACCGTCTGTTCTCTGAATTCCGATTTCAAATATTCAATCACAGTATCCATTCTCTTATTAAAATCTGTCAGATTATTCTTTTCATAGTGGAACATTGCCTTTTGCATCCGGTGATAAACAGGGGACCCCGTCACATCCTCCTCTGCATCCTCAATGGCGTCATAAATTTTATCAAGCATTTCCTCCACGCCATAGAATTTGGCAAACACCTCTACATCCGTGCGCTCCCTCATGGCTGCCATTAAAAGCAGATACCCATAAATAGAACGGGAATCCTTCGTCAGCTCATAGGCTTTTAAATAGGCATCCATCGCCTCTTTTAACTCAAAATTGTTCGCCATTGCCACTGCCTTATTGTGATAGATTGCCCCTAACAGCTTTTCATTCTGCATATCCGGATACTGGTCTAATATCTCATCATAGATAGCTGCCGCCTTTAAATATTTGTGATAGCGCAGAAATCCATCTGCCTGCATTTTCCGGAACTGCGGTGGCGTAAGTCCCTTCATCCGTTCCATCTGAAAAATAAATTCCTTTACCTCCGGAATCGTGTAATACTCCCTATAGGTAAGAATGGTGGTCAGCAAATCTGTCAGGTCTGTGGTCTCCTTTTCCTTCACTGCCCGGAGCTGCTCTGCCAGCTCCGGAAGCTTCAGCTCCTCCTCAATCCAGTTAAACATGGTAACACCAATGTATTCCTCTGAAATCAGGGCAATATTATTATAGATATAATAGCAGAGCTCTTCATAGGAAAACACTTCTATCTTCGTATTGGGAAATATGTATGAAGTTGTTGCCGGTGTTGTTTCACACAATATAATTCTGCCCATTCTATTACCTCTCTTCTGCTGGCTTCGCTTTCGCCTTGCGCCTCGAACTTATCCGCAAGGCTCATTGCCCGATTGAAAATTCTTTTCGGTATATTTTATTTGTTGTGGGATATATCTTTCCAAAACCCATATCGCGGATTACAATAGCTCCCATTTTTTCATCATATAGCTCTACCTCCAGAGACAGCTTTGTGGTCTTCGGAGGCCGCTTTGGCAATCCGTGTATCTCTATAATTTCCTTTTGCATTTCCTTTGTCACCTTATCCCGGTATACCACATCAATCCGGTTGGTGTCATCTAAATACAAGGTAACCTTACCCTTCATGTTATACCATTCCCTGCCGCCAATGGCAATTGGATAAAACTGGCTCCTGCCCTCCGTATCACCTATGCTGACGCCAATATCAAAGGGGATACTGCCCTCTGTACAGAGAACACAATCTCTCTCTGCCTCATAGGCTCCTCTTTTTGCATGGTAACAGGCACCCTTCGTATATATATTCTGCCCCATAAACACCCGTCTTCCGTCACAGAGCACCCTGGTGGATTCCTCAATCCATTTGTCGTTAAAGCCCGGTCCGGTGAGATAGACTGTAGAAATATAGGTTTCCTTCATTTTTACTCTGGCAATTTCCGCAAAATACTTATCTAATTCCTCCACATCCTGAAACAGCATCGTATACGGCAGCTCCTTCTTCATATCAAGCCGGCTTAAATAAAAAATTTTGGTGTTCCCCTGATGCTTTTTGTCAATACGGTAATATTCCATGCCTTCATGACCATATTCAAACATGGCAACGCTGTTGGTGTGCAGTTTTTCATCCTGATTCATAACATACTGGAAAAAAGCATTCTCATGGCTCATAATATAAAAGGAATCCTCCGGAAGTCCTAATTCCTCCCTGAGTCTGCCAAGAACCTCATAAACCCTTGGATGATATGTTTCCAGGGTAACTGTAAGCCCGCACAGGCAGTATTCTTCGGAACGTGTCAAAAACTCCTCCACATGGGTCTTTAGCAGAATCAGCAATAACGCCTCATAGGTATAGGAGCCGCCTTCAATCACCACATGCTCCTCCGAATCAATATTTCCCATTACATCCTCTACAATAACCCCGTCTTTCTGAAAACGAATGGTACTTACACTGTTCCCCACATACCATTTCTTCTCCTCTTTTGAGTAAAACATGACATTTGGCAGCTGATAGGTTTCCGTATTATTTAACTGGTAAATAGATTCCGGCTCTTGTCTATCCTCTCTGAAATAACTTATCTGTATATTTTTTCTGCATAAATCAAGACCTAAATATATCTCCTTCATATTCTGCCTCCTAATGCCTCAAACCGTTTCCTAATCCATCAGCTCCAGGTTTTCTTCCACCACTGCCGCCAGCTTTAAATATTTATCAATTTTATTTATCAGCATCTGGTTTTCCCCAATCTCCTGATTCAACAGCATAGAATTCAGCATTTCAAAACGGTTCTCATACTCTTCCGTTTCACCCTTTGCCTTCATACCTTCACTCTCATACACACGGGTATGTCTTACATTTTCCTCCGGCATTTCATAGAGTAAATTCTCCCCGTGAAACAGCACAAATTCCTTGATATAATAGCCTGGCAATATTTCCATCATTCTTGCAGTCTTACTGCACTCCGGCTTTTCCACTCCGGACTGGATTCCATACCGGAAGGATATCTGCTTTCCTGCCTTATCCCTTGTCACCACATAGGTCATAAGGAACAAATCCTTCGGCAGCTTCATATATCGCTTAAACTTTCTAAAGAACGGCAATAAAATTCCTCTTTTTACAAAGTACTCTATTTTCTTTTTGACCCATACGATTTCCTCACTTTCCAGCTTACTTTTCCGGCTGAAATAGAGAAGCATTGCCGCAAGGCACATGTCGTCTTCCAATTCCTCTAAAACCATCTGACGGTACAGGGAATCAAAAAATGTATCCGGAAGCTCGCTTTCTTCCACTAAATACGCAAAGGATGCCCGTTTAAAAAATGCTTTTACTACCATTCCCCTGCGCTTCTTTTCCACAAAGGATGCAAATACATTGAAAACATCTTTGTGCCACTGTTCTGTATACAGGGTTTCACAGATGATGTTCTCTTCCAGCATATCCAGTCTTGCCAGTCTCCCATTTGCCCGCTTCCAGAGCCTAAGCATATCCTTCACGCCGCTCTGATAGGAATCCACCAGATACCCCAGAATTTCCGGAGTCTCCTGTCCCATCCGGTACAGGTAAACCGCCACAGAAACCAGTGTATCCTCCTCTGCGTACTGGGAAAAGTCCTTGACTGCCTCCACCATCCGTATCAGATTATCCACCTGTACACCCTGATAGCCATATCGCTTTACGGCATCATATCCTTTATCGTAAAGTCCGCATTCCAGCAGATAATTTATGTACTCCACAGCATTTTGCGGCAAAACATATGTCATATCCATCCGGTCTAAATAGCTTTTCAATATATCCATATCCAAATGGTCATGATAATACCTGACAATTCCAAAAATCGCCTGCTGCCTGGTCTCCTGGCTGATTTCCTTAAATGCAAGGATATCCCTGGCAATATTAACCTCTCTGGCATCCCCCGCATCATATGCCTCCAGCACATCGTACTGATAGAGCACATACCGGTAATCATCCGCTGCAAACTGCGCCAGAATTTCCATATATTCTGATTCATCCACCAGCTTTTGAAGCTTATATGGGATGGTACTGATAAAACGGTTCTGTTCCCTGTCCACCAGGGAAATAACTGCCGACTCCGTTATCATATCCACATAGGCAACATGGTTTACTACCGGAACAACCGTCTCCTCCTCCAGCTCCTTATGGGATACCACTACTGCAGTGATGTTATCATTGACTACAGTTAATTTTCTCTTGAAAATCACATTGACAAGACTGCCGGCAAAATGTGCTGTAACTGCCTGGGGCCGCAAAAATTCGCTATAAATAATGCACAAATCATCACTTATGTTTCCCTTTATAATCTGTCCGCGCATAAAGGCTTCCATGTTGGGAAGATATTCCTCATACTGTCCTAAATACTGGCGTTTGTTGGTGATGACATTGGCATACAGATATGCGTATTCACTGTCGGTTAAAATACTCTTATAATTAAAATAGCGAAGCACAGAGTCCGGAATCAAATCATACCGGCTGTGATTCATACTGCGGAGATAATTCTCCTGAATCCCCACTATTTTATAGCCACACCGAATCCCCTCCAGATAATACGGGTGGTAACGGTGTTCTAATTTATTTCCCTTAACCAGCAGGCTGCACATAATCCGGATAATTTCCGGCTTTTGTTCCCTGTCATAAATGCACCCAAGAAGGGAAAATACAGATGACCGGAATTTTTTCTCCCTTGCGGCAAGCTGTAAAAATTCCTCCTCCGCTTCCTTGCTCAAATAATTATTTTTCAATCCAAACCGGATTGCAGCGATTTCCACAGAAGACAGCTTCTTAAGCAGCAACGGCTCTCCATTTATCAGGTCACATATCTCAAGCGCCAGAACCGGGCTCTGGTAACCACCCATATACAGCCCCTCAATCTGGGAAAACAGCCATGTCTTATCCTTCTGATACCGCTCGTCCAGATAAATCAGCAGCCAGAAATAGAACAGCTTGTCCTTTTCACCCGCCAGTGCCTGTTCAATTTCTTCACAGGCATTTACAATCTGTCTGGAATCCTTTGAAAGCAGTGCCTTTAAATACAGATAATAGCAATGCTCCCTTGTACCGTTCATCGCCTTATCCATATCCGCTTCCATGCGCCGTATTTCCTGCTTTGCATTTTCTTCCCTGCCAGCAAGAATATTCATGTGCAGAAGTCCCAGCTTATACACTCCTGTCTCCGGTTCAAATTCAATCAGCCGGTTTAAAGACTCCCTGGTTTTTTCTATAAACTGATGCAAGGGCAAAAGACCAATGCGGTAATCCAAATAATTGTGAACCAATGCAGCTATTTCCAGCTTTCTAAGCCGGTAATCATGGCTGCGGTGAACCAATACCCTGGAAGGCTCCGAAGGCTTCCGGATTAATATATTGACAACAATTGTCTGGTATGTATTTTCTAAAATAATGCTGCCGCTTGCCGCTTCATTTTCATCCAGCATTTCCGGGTCGATGGTATAACATACCAGACAGACATCTCCCGAAAAATCCATACTGCATATTTTCGACTGGTGCAGCGTAATAAATTTCGCGTCGGTTCTCACTGACATGGCACAATAGCCCCAGGTATTCTTGCGAAGCTGCAGCTGGTGCTCTTCCCTCATCTTAGGAAAACCAAACTGAAAACGGTCATGCTCCACCTGCAGGGTAAGCGCCCGTTTCTTATGGATATAGACAAGAAATTCCTCCAGCGCCTGGTTCCGGTCAAGTGAATCCTTAAGGGTGCGGTATGCCTCAACATATTCCGCCTGATTACCCAGCAGCGTCCCGGCAAATTCCTCCGAATAGAATATCTGCAATGCCCTGTTCCAGTCCTCCTCTGCCAGAGCAGAGAATTTCATTAAATCCTCCAGAGCAACGCCGTTTACATCAATAAAAGGCGCTACTATCTCAATATTATAAGGAATTTCCTTCTCCAGACCGTTTCCAATGACATGGATTTTCCCTTCAAAGGTACTGCCACGTTTCCGGTTTGACGCGTCAAAGGTAAACTGGATTTTTCCTTTTCTGCCAATCAGGCTGTGGTCACTAAAGCACAACAAATAAGCATCATCATATACCATCATTTTCATTGATATATCATTTAATGAAGTTACATCAATGCTTCCGGTATATATGCTGCCGGCTTCAATCTTTAATTGCAGATAACTCTTAGAAAGCTTTACATCGGGATATTCAACGTAAAAATCTCCCTTTGCATATTGTTCAACTTTGCTCTTCATAGGTACTTTTTATCCCTTGCACAACTGTTATAACACTCTTGATGTTTTATCCTTCAAAATGTATAATATTAAAATATACTTAAAATAATTATAGCAAATTTTAAAGAAGATTAAAAGCTAAAATAGAAAGAAGGTTATTTTTATGGGTAATATACAGGAATCCTTTCATGGAAGCGATTTAGAAGTTATTGCAAAACAGTATCACATTGACCAGAATGCAATCATACCTTATGCATCCAATGTAAATCCTTTAGGAATTTCTCCACTGGCCCGGCAGGCATTGATTGATAATGTAGATGCAATCAAAGCATATCCGGACAGAAACTATGAATCCCTCAAAGCCTCTATTTCCAAATATTGTAATACCGTTCCGGAACATCTGGTTTTGGGAAACGGAACCTCCGAATTAATTTCTCTTACCATCCGGACACTGGCTCCGAAAAAAACCATGGTAATCGGTCCTACCTATTCCGAATACGCCAATACAGCCCGCTTAGCAGGCAGTGAAACAGAAACCTACATGCTTAAAAATCTGGACGACTTTGAAATGGATTTGGATATGTTTCTAAAAGCATTAAATGATTCCATTGACCTGTTAGTTATCTGTAATCCAAATAATCCAACCAGCAAGGTACTCACCAGAGACCAGATGGATACGATTTTATCCCGCTGCCTGGAGCTTGAAATCTTTGTAATGGTGGATGAAACCTATGTGGAATTTGTAAAGGATGTAAACCTTGTTTCCTCTGTTATACTGACCAAAAAATACGACAACCTGATTGTACTCCGCAGTGTCTCCAAGTTCTTTGCTGCCCCGGGACTCCGTCTTGGCTATGCGGTTACCAGCAACGAGGATTTCCTCGAAGCCACCAGCAGCAGCAGGATTCCATGGAATATCAATTCCTATGCCTCTGTTGCAGGAGTGATGTTTGAGGATGAACACTATATCAACCTGACCAGGAGCCTGATTCAGACAGAGCGGAACCTTATTTACTCCGCATTGTCCAGCCGGAAGACCATCAAGGTATTTAAACCGGAGGCAAACTTTGTATTGATTAAGCTTTTGAAGGAAGACCAGACTGCCACAGATGTATTCGAGTACTGTATTAAGAAGGGCTTCATGATACGTGACTGTACCGATTATGAGGGGCTTGGAGAAAAATATATCCGCTTCTGTTTTATGAAGCCGGAACAGAATGACAATGTGGTAAATACCATCCTTGAAATTGTATAAGCGCTTTTCCAATATATAAATGTGAATTTTTATTGTTTTTCTTGAAACTGCTTTTATTTTTACATATAATATCCATATGCAAATCTTAATTTTTTCTTAAGATATGATTTACTTATGGAGGATACTTATGAAAGGAAAGCACGATACCCAGACAGACAGCAAGGCGCAGGAGGAATCCGTTACAGAACAACAGGTGGGATACCCTGATATCAGCAGGGCAAACACAAAAACAGTGGTAATTATATCCCTAATCTGCATTCTCCTTATTTTCTTTCTGTCCATATTTATTCCGGAGCCATCCAGTGATGGAGAGGCTTCCAGCCAGTCAGAAACCACCGGTTCGACAACAGAAATAACAACAGAAGCACCAGTTACCGAAGAATCCTCCCAAAATCTTTTCGATATGGGAAGCACACCAACCTCCGCCACCACGGAGGTTTTTAGTATGCAGTTATTTTCCGAACCCAGAACCGGATTTGCCACCATAGAGGGAGATACATATTATATCAACAGCGACCAGACCCGGTTTACGGGCTGGCTCATGATAGATGATACAAGCTACTATTTTAAAGAGGACGGTACAATGGTTACCGGCTGGTATACCATGGACGGGCATGAATATTATTTTAATAAAAAGGGGATTTTGCAGACCAGCCAATGGATTGAAGATAAATATGTAGACGAAAACGGTCATGTACTTACCAATACCCTGACCCCTGACGGCATCTATGTGGGAAAAGACGGAAAAAGAAACAATTCTGTAAGCCTTGCCACCAGCAGACAGGGACTTTCCGCTTTAAAGGCAGAGCTGGTTTCCATGACAGAAAATTACTCCGGCTCCTGGTCAATTTATGTAAAGGATATCGACAACAACGAATATTTAACCATCAACAACGTGCAGTGCTACTCTGCCAGCCTCATAAAACTGTATTGCGCCGCAGCTGCATATGATTTAATGGATAAAGGGGAACTGGAGCAAACGGAAACCATTGAGCGCCTGATGGAGGAAATGATTTCCATCAGCGATAATGACGCATTTAATCTTATGGTCATGAACTGCGCCGAAGACAACAGCCATGTGACCGGAAGAGGTGTCATTCAGGATTATATTGACAAAAACGGGTATACAAATACCACCATCACATCCATTCTTGTGCCTACCCGTTACAAAGCACCCTCCTCTCCCGGCAGAAATTCCACCTCCGTAGCAGACTGCGGACTTCTGCTGGAAAAAATATATAAGGGAAAATGTGTCAGTCCCGAAGCCTCCGAACAATTTTTAGATTTACTTTTAAACCAGACCCATGTGAGCAAAATTCCCGCCGGACTGCCGGAGGGAACAAAATGCGCCAACAAAACCGGAGAAACCGATGAATACCAGCATGATGCCGCCATTGTCTACTCTCCCGGCGGAGACTATATCCTGTGCATTATGAGCAGCAACTGTGGCGCCGCCATCACCAACATACAGGATATCTCAGCCACGGTATATGATTATTTCAATTAGGCTTAAGCTTCTTTTGTCTAAAACTCTTATTTTCTCTTGCCCTTTTATTAAAAAAATGGGATAATCCTAATATAATATAAAATGAGGTAAAGAAAATGAATATTATTGAATGGTTAAAGGTTCTATTACTTGGCATTGTAGAGGGTATCACCGAATGGCTTCCCATCAGCAGCACCGGTCATCTAATCTTAGTAGATGAATTTGTAAAGCTGAATCAAAGTGACGCATTTATGGAAATGTTTAACGTGGTCATCCAGCTTGGCGCCATACTGGCAGTCGTTGTCCTGTACTGGAATAAACTGTGGCCGTTTCACTTAAAGAAAAACGCACCAAAGCAAAGCTGGTTTGCAAAACAGGCAGACGCCGGATTTGCCAAAGGCTTACAGACTTTTTGCAACAATTACTGTTATATGGATAAGATTGTCCTATGGTTTAAAATCGTATTTGCCTGCATTCCCGCCATGGTTATTGGTATTCCCTTTGACGACTGGATGGAAGAACACTTTCACAATGCCACTGTTGTGGCGCTAGCACTGATTGTCTACGGTGTAATTTTTATTATAATTGAAAATTACAACAAAAAACGCAAACCTAAAATCAATACCTTACAGGATTTATCCTTTAAGGATGCCTTTTTAGTCGGTGTATTCCAGGTTCTTTCCCTGATTCCCGGGACCTCCCGCTCCGGCTCCACCATCATTGGCGGTATCCTGATTGGCGCTTCAAGGGAAATTGCAGCGGAATTTACTTTCTTTCTCGCTATCCCTGTTATGTTTGGCGCCAGTCTTATCAAACTGTTAAAATTCGGATTCGCTTTTACCGGTACGGAGTTAGCTGTTCTGCTTGTGGGAATGGTAGTAGCCTTTGCAGTATCCATCTTTGCCATCAAGTTCCTGATGGGATATATAAAGAAACATGACTTCAAGGTATTCGGGTGGTACCGTATTATTCTCGGAATCATAGTGCTGTTGTACTTTATGCTGTAAATTTCTGTTTCCCTGAATTTATCACAGGCAAGATTATGAAAAATTCACTATCACTTTTACGCTGTGTCGTTTTAGAAGTGATAGTGAATTTTATCTACACGTTTCCTTCCCCCTGTACAATATGTGCAATAGAATGCTCCACCATATCTGATATGGCATTTTCTGTATAAAACGCCATATGTGGCAGCATTAACACATTGGGCAAATCCTTCAGAATAGACATTTCCCTGTGTCCGATTACCTGATACTTGTAGTCACCGTAAAAAATCCCCAGCTCCTTTTCTATTACATCCAAAGCAGCTGCGCCGATTTTTCCCCGTTCCACAGCATCAATAAATGCCGGGGTATCAATAATGCTTCCCCGAGCTGTATTTATGAGAATCACACCATCCTTCATTGTCTCAATGGATTCTTTATTCACCATATGAAAGCTGCTCTCTGTTGCCGGAGTATGGAAAGTAATCACATCACTTGTCTTAAACAGTTCCTCCAGGGAGCAGTAATCTCCGTACTTTTTTGCCTCCTCATTTTCGCAGAGGTCGTAGGCAATCAGCCTGCATCCAAAGCCGGAAAGATTCCTCATTACATGGGTTCCAATCTTCCCTGTACCCACAATTCCTATTGTTAAATCCCCTATTTCCTTTCCGATACTTCCCACCAGGGAATAGTCCATTCCCTCTGCCCGCTTGATAATGGATTTCATTTTCCGCAATGCCATCAAAATCAGCATAACGGTATAATCTGCCACGCTTCCTGTTGAATAGGTGACATTGCTGACTGCCATTCCGTATTTCTCTGCCGCCTCTACATCCACATGGTCATAACCGATGGTTCTGGTGGAAATATGCTTTACCCCTGCGGCTTTCCAGATTTGTATAATATCCTCTGTAATCGGTGTGGTTATCACGCTGACTCCCTCGCAGCCCTCCGCCAGAGCTGCATTTTCAGGTGTGGGCGTCTCTCTGATTGGAACAATCTCTGCTCCATACTGCCTGCCAAATTTTTCAAAATACGGTGCCTCATCAAAATCCCTGTAATTGTATGCCGCTATTTTCATATTCTGCCTTCTTTCCCTTCCGTTTTAGATATCCGGAGCATTCTTATATTTAGAGATACTTCGATGCGTAGGTCATTATGCCCGCAACCGTTTTACCGTCTGTGATTTTCCCCTGGTAAATAAGCTGCTTCAAATCCTCCACATCCCACAGCTCCACATTAATTTCTTCATCCGGGTCTAAATGCTGCTGTGTCTTTTTTAAGTTTCTCGCAAGATACAAATCAATCTTTTCATTACAGAATGCCACTGTCGTATTAACCGTTAACAGATATTCAAAATCATCTGTGTAATAACCGGTCTCTTCCTCCAATTCCCGCTTTGCACACTCAAGGGTCGGCTCCTTGGGGTCATCCAGCTTGCCTGCCGGAAGCTCCAGCGTAAAGCGGTCTAAGGCATTCCGGTACTGGCGTACCATTAAAAGCTTTCCGTCCTCATTTACTGCCACCACCGCAGCAGCCCCGTCATGATGGATATAATCCCATTCGGCAATATTACCGTTAACCTCCACCGTATCCTTATAAAGACTAATCACTGTCCCCTGTGCCCGCAGTTCTCTCTTTAAACGCTTTACCGGTTCCATACCTCATCCTCCTATTATTCATAATCTGTTTTCTCTATTTTATCAGAATTTGTTTCACATTACTATGCACCAAGGCGTTTTTTTATTTCATAGAATAGAGCAAGGCATTGCAGATGGCAGCCGCCACATTGCTGCCCCCCTTCCTGCCCCTGGCTACAATATAGGGGACAGGCGCTTTCATAATCAGCTCTTTTGCCTCCACCACATTTACAAAGCCTACCGGAACGCCGATAATACCTTCCGGCTGAAGCATTCCATCCTGAATCAGCTCATACAAACGGATTAGTGCCGTGGGAGCGTTGCCGATAGCAAAAATAAGAGGACAATGGAGCGCTGCCGCCTTATCCATGCTCGCCACCGCCCTGGTACTCCCCTGCTTTTTTGCGGCTTCTGCCACATCCTCATCACTCATAAAACAGTAAACCTCTCCACCGTACCTGGCTAACTGCTTTTTATTGATTCCTGCCCTTGCCATCTGGGTATCTGTTACAATACTCACACCATTCCGGATTGCCTGCTGGAAACGGTCCACCGCATTTTCCGAAAAGCAGAGATTGTCAACATAATCGAAATCCGCCGATGTATGGATAACCCGTTTGATAATGGGCTCCTCCTTAGAATCAAGAGCAATGTCACCCAGCTCCTGTGTAATAATCTCAAAGCTTCTCTTTTCTATATCCGACGGAAGCACATTTTGCAGTTGTATCTTGTGTTGTTCCTCCATAACCCATCATCCTTTCTGTCACCTGCTTTTCCTGCTGTCTGTTATCACTCTTTTCCATTTAAAATCTCATATATACGCTGCATATTAAGGCTTTTTCTTAAGATATCTGCCAGCTTATTATACTGCATTTCCCTGTATTCCCGGAAGCTCACCCGGCTGTCTCTTTCATATGCAATTCCTTTTCTGTCACAGAGCAGCTCCACAAATGCCTGCCGAAATTCCTCCTCATCAAAAATACCATGTATATAGGTACCCATCACATTATCCCTATAACACCCGTCATATTTTGCCATGTGCTTATCCGGTAAAGACCCCTCTGTATTACTCCCTGTAAAATGTTCCTGAAAAAGCTCCAGCAGACAATTCCCTGTATGCTCTGTTCTCCCCATATGAATCTCATATCCACTGACCTTTTTTCCTGTAAGCTTTTCCAGTCCGCCTGCCAGCTGGCAGACACGTCCCTTTACCCGTGTCCGGGTTTTCTCCGGTTCAAAAGAGGTCTGCATGGAAAGCAGTCCCATTCCGCGAACCGTATTCTTTCCCTCCACTCCACAATTATCCGTAATCGTTTCTCCAAGCATCTGGTAACCGCCGCAAATGCCAATCACCATTATTTTATGATTTTCCCGGGTATTATCCGCCTCCGGTTCATTTCCCCCGGCAAGCCGGACAATGGCTGCCTCCAGACCGCTTTCCCGCAGCCAGCACATATCCTGTATTGTATTTTTCGTCCCCGGCAGAATTACCACATCCGGATTCCCCAGCTCAGACAGCTTTTCCACATATCGCACCGACAGCATTGGTTCCAGGGAAAGTGCCTGGAAATCCGTGAAATTTGATACTTTCGGCAGACGTATAACTGCAATGTCCACCCCCTGCTTTACCAGCTTGTCATTCAGACATTCCGCCAGGGAGTCTTCCTCTTGAATATCCACCTCCGCATAGGGTACAACCCCAAGCACCTGCTTTCCACAGCGCTCCTCCAACATGGCAATTCCCGGTTCCAATATTTTTTCATCTCCCCGGAATTTATTTATAACCAGTCCCTTAATTCGTTCCTGTTCTTCCGGCTCTAACAGCATAACCGTACCCACCAGCTGGGCAAAGACGCCTCCCCTGTCAATATCGCCCACTAACAATACCGGGGCATCCGCCATCTCTGCCATCCCCATATTAACAATATCATCCTGCTTTAAATTAATTTCAGCCGGACTGCCTGCCCCTTCAATGACAATAATGTCATATTCCTTTGAAAGCCCGCGAAAAGCCTCCCGAATAACCGGGATATACTCCTTTTTTTTCTGAAAATACTCCATTGCCCGCATATTACAGACAACCTCTCCGTTGACAATTACCTGTGACCCCATATCCGTAGTTGGCTTTAACAAAATGGGATTCATCCTGACATCCGGCTCAATTCCTGCCGCCTCTGCCTGTACCGCCTGCGCCCGTCCCATCTCAAGATTATCCCTTGTAATATAGGAATTTAATGCCATGTTCTGGGATTTAAACGGAGCCACCCGGTAACCGTCCTGCTTAAAAATCCTGCAAAGTCCCGCTGCAATCAGGCTTTTCCCTGCATTGGACATGGTACCCTGTATCATAATTGATTTTGCCATTTTTTCTCCCTTCCTGTCACTGCTCCCGAATGCTGCGCCATCTTTGAATCAACTCCCTATTTTCCGCATGGCTCCTTACTGCAATACGAAAATATCCCCGGGAAAGATTCCGGTAATTACTGCAGTCCCGGATTAATATTTTTTTCTCCAATAAACGCTCCTTTAAATCTTCCCTGCTGTGAAAAAAAATGAAGTTCGCCCTGGACGCATATATTCTGTCTGCCAGTCCGTTTTGTAATTCCCGTATTAAATACTCTTTTTCCGCTTTTATGAGTAATCTTGTCTGCATCACAAAATCCTCATCCTTTAACGCTGCTTCCCCCGCAGCCTGGGCAATCACCGATGTATTCCAGGGCGGCAGGCATTTTCTCAGCCGCTCCCCCAATACCGGGTCTGCACACAGAATATATCCCAGCCGCAATCCCGGCATCCCATATACCTTTGTAAAGGCCCGGAGCACCAGGAGATGAGGAAATGCTTCCAGTTCATGCTTCATGGTATAGAATTCTTCCTCTTCCAGAAACGGAAGAAAGCATTCATCCACACAGAGATAAGTATCTGTCCTTTCGCACCTTTCCGCAATTTTTATGAGTGTTGCTTTATCCATAACGGTTCCTGTTGGATTATTGGGATTACAGAGAAACACCATATCCGTCTCCCCATTAATTGCAGTTAAAAAATCCCTTTCACAGCCTTCTGCCAGTGCAAAGCCGTGACATTCCTGCAGATTCCAGAACTGCATCTTTCCTCCCGCTGCTGACACCGCATTTTCATACTCCAAAAAGGCCGGTGCCATGCCAAGGGCTTTTCGGGGTCTGCAAGCGTAACAAAGCCCATAGATTAATTCTGCCGCACCATTTCCGGGAATCACATAGCGGGGATTTACGCCCTCCCTTTCACCAATTGCCCTGCACAGGCTGGCGCCGCAATAATCCGGATATTCCCCGATATGGGAAATTGCCCTTTGAACCGCCGCCATACAGCCCTCCGGCATCCCCAATGGGTTGATGTTGGATGAAAAATCATAGTCTGTCCTGTTGCGGTAAATATCGCCGCCATGCTGAAATTCCATATCCTGTCCTTTCTCTACACTGTTGTCCGCTCCTCTAAACCACCCGGATAAAGGCAGTTATCAGTATTCCAATTGCCATCATCATAAAAGAAGCCACATACAACATATCATTTGCTCTTTTAATATCCTGTACCTGTATATCCCTGCCTGCATCCCCAATTACCGGCTTGTGGACAGGCTTTCCAAAATAACAGGCATCTCCCGCCAGCTGTACGTTAAGTGCGCCTGCACAGACTGCTTCTGTCTGGGCAGAGTTCGGGCTTGCGTGCTTATGCCGGTCTCTTCTGTAGACACGCCATGCATTTTTGACATCAAAGCCCAGAAGGAAGGCTGCTGCAAGCATCAAAAATGCCGCAAGCCTTGCCGGGATAAAATTCAGAATATCATCCAGTCTTGCTGCCGCCGTTCCAAAATAACAATACCGGTCATTTTTATAAGCTATCATGGAATCCATTGTGTTCACTGTTTTATAAAAAACACCGCCAGCCGGTCCTAACAAAAACATATAAAACATAGGGGCAATCACTCCATCTGAGGTATTCTCTGCCACCGTTTCCACTGCCGCCCGGATAACCCCTTCCTCAGTCAGGTTCTGTGTATCCCGTCCCACAATCATTGCAACTGCATGCCGGGCTTCCTCAAGGCCCTTATTTTTAACCGCATCATAAACCTTCATGCTTTCTATCCGCAGGGATTTCATGGCAAGCATCTGATAACAGATAACACTTTCCAATCCAAATTTTAACCATGGATGAATTTTGCCCGCTGCCAGCAAAAGCAATATGGTAATCCCCGTAGATGCCAGAAGCACAACCACTACAAGAATCACTCCCGCAGCTCTTTTCCTGCCCTTATCCTTTTCCCTCTCACTGCTTAGATGAAAAAGGGAAAATAACAGCTTTTCCATCCACTCTATCAGTTTTCCTATTCCCTGTACCGGATGCCACAAAAAATGCGGGTCTCCAAACAGGGCATCCAGCACAAAGCCAACACACAAAGCAAGCACAACCACTATTTCCATTCCTTTATCCCTACCAGCTCCCAGTTTCCAGTTTCCAAATTTCTGACGACCTCTGCCAGATATCCCATTCCATTATGTGTCTGCCAGTCATAATAATCCCCATGAGGATTGGAATACCAGTCCAGCAGTGCCATAATCGTTCCTCCGTGTACCACCAGGGCAATGGGGTTATTTCTGCCTCCAGCCATATTTTCCAATTCGGGCATTATTTTTTCAAAGCCTGCAACACATCTTCTCTGGAAGGTCTCCCGGTCTTCTCCTCCGGGAAATCCGCTTTTCCCAAAGGTGTCAATAAACCGCTGATAGGCAGGATTACCGTTTAACTCCTGAAAGTTGCGGTATTCAAATTCACCAAAATTACATTCCTGGAAAGCTTCCACCACAAGCTGTCTCACTCCCGGAAACAAAAGGTCCGCTGTGTGCCGGCACCGTTTCATGGGACTGACTGCCACCATTTCAACCTGTGACAACAGCACATGGTTCCTGTCCCTCTGTTTCTGAAGGGTAACAACCGCTTCCTCCAACAGCTCTTCATCTGTACTGCCTACATATCTGCTCTCCCTGTTTCCCTTTGTGGCGCCATGACGAACCAACAATAACTGCATCTCTCTTATCCTTCCATCTTAATTATACATTATCCTTATAATTTGTCAGCTATTTAATCCGCGTGCCAACCCCGCAGACCACCCGGATAACCTGCTCCGCCTCGCCTGCCAGATAACAGCTTACCCTTCCGCAAAGCTCCCGGTATTCCCGTTCAAAGGCATCCACCGGCACTAAGCCATAACCCACCTCATCACTGATAATAACCAGCTTGTCCCTTTCCTGCAACAGCTTCTGCGCCTCCTCCAATGGAGACTGACCCTGCTTTAGCTGGTTTCTTATTATCCGGTGATACTGGTTTACAACCTTATATTCCTCTCCAAAATGTGCGCTCACATATTCTGTTTTGCCCTGATATGCTCCACCAATCACAAAAATCATGTCAGTCTTCCTTTCCTTCAATTAAAGCAATTGCAAAACTATGCTTTTATTTTGCATAACTCCGCCTCATACCAGGTGTTTTACCACCACCAGTGCAGCCAGAATCATTCCTTCACATACCTGCAAAAAATATCCTGCCAAATCGCCGGTGGTTCCGCCAAACCATTTATACGCCATATGCCGGTAATAGAAAAAGCTGGCCAGACCTGCCGCAATACATCCCAGCGCATAGCCTGTACCCTCCAAACTCCCAATCATAATTCCCATTGCCAGCATCCCTGCCATACAAAGAACAAGCTCTGCCAGCAGAATCCATTTTACACTTTTATCTGACGCCCTGGCAGATGATGCCAGCATGCCATCCTTTTTTGCCCTTCTAAAGGTCACCACAGAGAGACCGCTCAAAATTCTGGAATACACATACCCCACTGCCACAAAAGCAATCTGTTCTCCTGTTATCTCACTAAATAATCCCACACAGAGCAGCATATACATCATTCCGTAAATAATGGCGAAAGCCCCGGTGTGTGAATCCTTTAATATCTGCAAGCGTTCCTCCATGGAACGATACGAGCTTCTGGCATCTATTGTGTCCAAAAAGCCATCCATGTGAATGCCCCCGCTGATGAGAACCGGAAGCACGGCAAGAATAACTGCCCGCAATAAAGGTCCCACAGACAAAAGGGAAAGTCCATAGAAACATCCTGTACTTGCCAGACCAATCACGACCCCCACAAAGGGAAACCAGCACATACTGTATTTCATACTCTTCTCATCCCATTCCATATGGGGCATGGGAATTTTTGAATAGGTTGAAAACGCCACCACCAAAGATTTTAACATCCTTTCTTCCTTTCTGATTATACAATCTTCTATTAAACCAAATACTCTCCCTTATGCCACAGCGGGATACCACAAACCACTTCCACCACACCTGCTGCCACACCTGCCAGTCTTTGATTTAACTGTCCTAACAGCTGCATATAGCATTTTGTTTCCCCATCCCATTCCACACTGTCTGAGAAAATTTCATTTGTGACTATAATAACCGCCTCCGCCTGTTTTCCCAATTCAAGCAATGGGGATAAAATCGCCTGCTCTAACTGTTTTTGTGCACGAAGGGCATGTCTTTCTTTTATTCTGCCAGACTCAAGGTACATCTCATTCGCCAGCAGATTGGACAAATCCTCCAGCAATACCACATCCCCTTCTCCGGCTTTTACCTGCCCCATCTGTACCGGACATTCTATCGTTGTAAATCCTTTTCCCGCACGCTGTCTGCGGTGTCTCTCAATCCGCCTGCGGCTTTCCCCATCACACGAATACATCGTTGCAAGATAATAAAGTACTGCTTCCTTCCCGGAGCTTTTCCCAAACAGGCTGACCGCCAGATTTTCCGCAAATTCAGATTTTCCGCTTCCACTTCCACCTGTCACTATGTATAACATTCTGCTCTTCTCCCTGCACAATACAAAACTTCCGGTTATCCTCTTACTCTGTAAATCTTTCATATGGGTCAATTGCATAATCGGTAAAGCTGCCCATCCGCTTATACACCTCCATTGCCATATCCAGCACCGGAAACAATGCCATTGCCCCGGTTCCCTCACCCAGACACATACGCCCGTGTAATACAGCCTCCAGACCCATGGCATCTAATGCCAGCCTTCCGACCGGCTCCTCCGATACATGGGAGGCAAGTAGGTAATCCTTCACCCGGCTATCAATCTTAACCGCAGTTAACGCCGCCACTGCTGAAATAGCACCATCAATTACAACCGGAATGTGGTACTCCATACCGCCAAGGAAAACACCGGTCATGGCTGCAATTTCATATCCTCCTGCTTCCGCCAGAATCTCCACAGCATCTGTCAGACCCTTTTCTCTGACCCGGTTCACTGCCTGCATGACCACTCTGCACTTTTTATTCATTCCTTCCTCTGATAAACCAGCTCCCCTGCCGGTAACATCTTCTGTACTCCGGTTTAAGAACACCGCAGCCAGCGCACTGGTTGGTGTGGTATTTCCGATTCCCATTTCGCCGGTGGCAATTATCCGGTATCCTCTGTCCTTTAACTCCTTTACCAGTCTCTTCCCCGTGTCTATTGCCTGCCGGCACTGCTCTAAGGACATTGCCGGTTCCACTGCCAGATTATTACTTCCCTTTGCCACCTTGCAATCAATGACTGCTCCCATTTTCAATTCCTTCTCGGGATAATAAGGCGTATTCATCCCCACATCTACCGTATAGACATCCACCCCGGCTACGCCTGCCATAATATTTACCGTGGAACATCCTCTGGCAAAGTTCTCACTGACAATCCTTGTGACCTCCTGCCCGGTCTGGGTCACACCCTCTGCAACCACCCCATGGTCAGCGCATAGCGCAATCAATGCCCGTTTCGATATATCACAGGGTGCTGCACTGCCTGCAATCTTGCAGATTTTAACCACATAATCTTCAAGCATTCCCAGACTGTCTATGGGCTTTGCAATACTGTCCCAATGTGCCTTCGCCTGCCTTCCTGCCTGAAAGCTCTGGCACTGCAATAAAAACTGATAAACCGCCTGCGGATTACTGTAATAATAAAAATGTGGAAAGCCTGCCAGCATTGTATTCGTATAAACCATACAGTCATAAGGCTTCGTAACCGCAGAGGAATTACCCTGCGTTGAATCCTGCCCTTCCGTATACGGAACCGGTTTTCCTGCCAGAAAAGCGGCTCCATTTTCCGTACAGTCCCAGTAATGAAATTCATGTCCCTTTAATACCGTTCCCTGTGCTCCCATTACGCCTGCCCTCCGGCTGGTTCCCTGCATATATCCAAACCGGCACAGCTTCCCTGTCCGGAATCCCTTTCCCGGCAGCACCCCTGCCATTTTATATATCTTGCCGTCGCTTCCTTCCAGCTCCTGCTGAAGATACAGAAATCCCCCACATTCCGCCAGACACGGAAGCTTCTTTTCACAAGCCTGCTTTATGGCTTCCCGCATGGAAACATTCTTTTCCAGTTTCTCTGCAAAATTCTCCGGATAACCACCGCCAAGAAGCAAGCCGTCAATATTGTCCGGCAATCCATCATCATGGACAGGTGAAAACTCCACTAATTCCGCGCCCATGCTCTGCAGCAATTCCATATTCTCCGAATAATAAAAGGAAAACGCTTCATCCCGTGCAACCGCAAGCCGGATTTTACCGGATAAATGCGGTATTTCCCTGCTTTCCACCACATCCAAATCCCGGGCACCTTTTGCCATCTCAAATAGCCAATCCATATCCACCGTTTTTTCCATGGCATCTGCAATGGCAGTTATCCAGCTTCTGAATGCTGTCATTTCCTCCGGGGCAATCAGCCCCAGATGTCTCGACGGCACCTCCAGATTTTTAAGCTCCGGCAGAAAACCAATCACAGGGATACCACAGGCAGACTCAATAACCTCTTTTATCCGGTCATAATATCCGGCAGACACCCGGTTTAAAATAATCCCGCAAATTCCACTGTCCGGCTTATAATCCAATAATCCCTTAATTACCGCAGCCAGCGATACACTTGCACCCTTTGCATCCACAACCAGAATAACCGGCGTCTTTGTGACCCTTGCCACCTCATATGTGCTCGCCTGCTCCGACTGCCCTCCCAGACCGTCATAATATCCCATAACACCCTCTATTACTGTAACGTCTGCATCTCCTGCCTTATCCATAAGCAATTTCCGTGTCAACGCATCATCTGTAAAATACGTATCCAGATTGCCGGAAGAAATGCCCAGCACCCGGCGGTGAAACATGGAATCAATATAATCAGGTCCGCATTTAAAGGAAGCAATCCTTTTATTCTGTCTTTTCCATAATTCAATCACTCCGCAGGTAATCATGGTTTTACCACTGCCGCTCTTCGGCGCTGCAAATAAAATTCTCGGTGCCTTACTCATATGCCGCTTCCTTTCTTTTCATATTTATTCAGGTAATTGCAAAACTCACTATTTTACACACCGTGCGATTTTAAAATCAGAGTTTCATAAGCAATTGCCGCCATCATTCTATTACATGCTTGCTCCAAACGCTGCAATGCAGACAGGATTCTCTGCCCTCATCAAATGATGGCTTCCAAGGACTTTTGCCCTTGATACGCTTACCTGTATCACTTCCATATCGGCGTATTCCGGAAACAGGCTCTGAAGCTTCATAAGCTCTCCCATGGTCTCCAGTGTTACCGCATTTAAAACAAATCTGACCTTTGGATTCTTTTTCCTTACCGCCTTGATAATATCAACAAGCCTGCCGCCGCTGCCGCCGATAAATACATGGGTGGGAGCCGGCAGTCTTTCCATACACTGGGGAGCAGTACCCTCCACAAGCTCTATATTTCCTATGTTAAACTTTTTCCTGTTGGCATCAATCAGGGAAATGCCTTCCGGAGCTTTCTCAATGGCATATACCCTTCCGTCTGTACACTGCGCTGCAACCTCAATGGAAACGGAGCCTGTGCCTGCGCCTATGTCATACACAACCGACGCCTTATCCAGTTGTAATTTAGCTACAGATAAAATCCGCACCTCCTGTTTCGTCATCGGAACCTCACCGCGGATAAATTCACTGTCCGGTATTCCCAACCGCATATCTTCTCCTCCTCTAATATTATCTGCTTTTCGCAATTGCAAAACCCAATCACCTGATTAATTCCAGTAATATAACAGACAGGCTGTTAAATTCCCTGTTTAAAAAATCCTCCGGAATACCTGTTACAATCCGTTCCTCCCTGTAGGACAGGCATTCTCCCACCGTCATCCTTACCTGTCCCATTCCACTGTCCAGCAATTGTTTACTGATATCCGAAACCGTACTTTGTTTACCCGACAGCGCACACACTTTTTTCCTTTCCTTCAAAAGAGAAACCAGCTCCGTCTCCTGTCCATGGCAGCTTACCAGCTCCGTCTCATCCCAGGGAACACCAAGCTTATTGAGAAAATATGTGACAGAGGAAATTCCGGATACCGGGCGGACAATATTCTCATTCGTTCTCAAAAAGTCCCACATCCCCTTTGCGCCGGAATAAAACCCTATGTCACCTGAATAGCAAAGCGCCACCTTTTTATAGTCCGGATGCTGCCGCAGATATTCTGTTATCTCATCCCGCTTATAGCTGATATAACATGGCTTTTCCCTATGCCCCGGCCATATCTCCACCATACGCTTTGCGCCAATCAGCACATCCGACTGCGCCAGCGCCTCTTCTGCTTCCCTGGTCAGCAGCTTATCATTTCCCGGGCCCATTGCAACAAGATAAACCGTCCGCTTATTTTCCGCATCCGGTTCTGTCCCATTTTCACCGCTGCCTGCTGTGACGGTTTCTTTCACCCCATATTTTTCTCTCAAAAGCTCTACTGCCTCTTCCAGCTCCATTGTATGCTCCGGCTGCTCCGGAGGTCTGCCAATTACAATAACATGGATTCCCAACCGCAGGGCTGCTTCACATTTTTCCGGATATCCTCCTGCCTTACCGGAATCCTTTGTCACCATCCATTCTGCTCCGCTCTGCTTTAACATGCAGTAATTCATTTCCTCGCTAAATGGTCCCTGCATGCCAATCAGATTTCTGCCTTCAAAACCCAGCTCCCTGCATTTTTCCATAACCGGCAGAGTCGGAAGCACCCTTGCAATGCACCGGCTCTGATAATCCGGAATTACTGTATACTTTTCCAGCTCTTTACTTCCGGTGGTAATAAAAATATTTCCCACAGTTTTACAGAGATATTCTGCCGCCTCCTCCACATCCTTTACAAACACCACATTATCCCGTTTTTCTTTTTCTCCCGGCAAATCCTTCTGCCCTGCTTCTGCCTCTTTCCGCATTATACGGATATATGGAAGTCCTGTATTTTCACAGGCATGAACAATATTCTTTGTCACCTCTGCGGCGTAGGGGTGGGTAGCGTCCAGACAATAATCCGCCCTCTTCTCCAAAAGAAATTGCTCCATCTGTGATTCATCCATCCGCCCGGCATAGACATGGACATTTCCCCCGTCCGGAAGCAGGGAAGCACCATATTCCGTAGCTACACAGATATGTAATTGTATTCCTGTGCTCCGCAGCTGCTCTGCAAGCTGCCGCCCCTCTACTGTTCCGCCAAATATAACAATTCCCGGCATTTACTTTACCTCCTGAAGAGAAGTCTTATATCCCCTCGGTGTCACCATGCGGTCTCCAATCTGTCTTGTCTGGGAGTTTCCGATAAATACGGTTGTAAACATATCCACCGGGGTTTGTGCCAGCCGGCTGAGGGGCAAAATCCCATAATCTTCTCCCTCTCTTCCGATATTTTTTACAAAGCCGCAGACCGTATCTCTATTCTGGTATTCCAGAATAATATTACATGCCCTTTGCAGGTAGTCACTCCGCTTCTTACTGGAGGGATTGTAAAGGCAGATTGCCATATCCGACATAGCGGCACATTTTAACCGCAGTTCAATTTTATCCCAGGGAGTTAACAAATCACTTAAACTGATTACAGCAAAATCATGCCCCAGAGGGGCTCCCAAAACTGCAGCGCCTGACAACGCGGCGGTCACCCCTGCCACCACTGAAATCTCTACCTGGGGATAGCTCTCCCCTAACTCCAGTAAAATCCCCGCCATACCATAAACTCCCGCATCTCCGCTGCATACCATAGCCGTTCTCCTGCCTGCCGCCGCAGACTGTAATGCCAGCCGGCACCGCTCGGTTTCTCTGGTCATTCCCGTTACAATAAACTCTTTTCCCGGAAAATGCTTCTTTAACAAATCAACATAGACGGTATATCCTGCAATCACTTCACACTGCTCCAAAACGTTCTGTGCTTCCAGTGTCATTTTTTCATATTCGCCGGGACCCATCCCCACCACATATAACTGGCACATACCATTTTCCTTTCCCTTTTTGTTACTCTGTGACTTCTGCTGCTTTGCCTCCACGCTGTGCAATTGCCACCGTCACTCCACCATATACCCTTTTGCCACAGATAAGCCTGCCTGCCGCTGCCGCCATGGCGCTTCGCTCACAGACATTGGACACACCGGTTACCTGTTCCACAAAGGAAGAGCAGCTGTACTCTCCCTCCAAAGACTGCAGCTCACCGGCAGAGTACGTCAGAAACGGAAGCTTCTTATTTTTACAAAATTCTGTAATGCCTCTCTCCTGCCTTTTTATGTCGATACTTGCCACAGCGTATACCGCCTCAAACCGGATATTATTATCCTCCAGACATTGTTTAACTGCACCGGCAATCCTCTCTTCCCCTGTATTTTTTTTACATCCGATACCAATCACAAAAATCCTTGGCACCAGCTGGAGGGTGGCGGGAAATGCCCGCTTGAAAGCTTGTGCATAACAGACCTGTATTCCTCTTTTCTCCTGGGCAGCCTCTTCTCCACGATAAAAATGAACCTGCTCTGAAAGTCCCTCTTCAAAATCTGTTTCCTTTAAGAAGGCACTGTCAACACGAAATCCAATCGGTTCCCCCTCTAAAACCGCCGCTGATATTTCCTTTGCCAGCTTCCAGTCCGTTACTGCCAAATCATGCTTCCTTGCATAATCATCTACAGCAAATCTATCCTCCCGGTCCGTTGCCGTAGTAATAACAGGAACTGCGCCTGTCATATCTGCGATTTTCTGTGCCAGCTCGTTTGCACCGCCGGCATGCCCTGATAACAGAGAAATACTGAATTTTCCTGTTTCATCCACCACCACCACTGCCGGGTCAGTGGATTTGTGTTTCAAACACGGCGCAATACTTCTCACTGCGATTCCCACTGCGGTAAAAAATACAATGGCATTTACCCTGTCAAACCATTCCTCCACACATTCCAAGACACTCTGGCTCATGGAGTTTTCCGGAAGACTGCTGCATTTCACCTTACAAATAATGGCGGTATCGGAATCCTTTTCTATCCATCTGCTCTTTACATCCTGCATGAGACGGTATGCATTTTGGCTGCATGCAATCATAAGCATTTTCATTTTCTGTCTCCCTTCCGGAATTCTGTTGAAAATGAGGCGTCATACAGCCTTGACTTTGCGTATTCATCCCCCAGCACATTTCCCACCACAATTAATGCCGTCTTTGTAATCTCTTCCCGTTTCATAGCCTCCGGCAGCTTTTCAACCGTTGTACGCAGGATTTTCTCCTCCGGCCAGGTTGCCTTATAGACCACTGCCACCGGTGTATCCGATGCATAGCCGCCCTCTAATAATTGTGCCTTCACCTTATCTGCCAGCCCCGAAGACAGAAACAGAATCATGGTTGCCTGATGTCTGGCAAGCTCTGATAATGCCTCCTTTTCCGGTACAGCCGTTCTTCCCTCTGCCCTTGTAATAATCACACTTTGAGAAACCTCCGGCAGGGTATATTCTGTCCGCAAAGCTGCCGCCGCCCCAAACAGTGAGCTGACTCCCGGGCATACATCATATGCAATCCTTCTCTTCTCTAATTCATCCATCTGCTCTCTGACTGCACCGAAAATTGCCGGGTCACCGGTATGCAGGCGGACTGTCATCCATCCCTTTTTCTCCGCCTCCACCATAACCTCTATCACTTCTTCCAGGTTCATATAAGCACTGTTATAAATGCTGCAGTCTTCCTTTGCCGATTTCAAAAGAGCCGGATTCACAAGGGAACCTGCATAAATAATCACATCCGCATTTTCTATTAATCTATAACCTCTTATGGTTATCAAATCCTCTGCCCCGGGACCTGCACCCACAAAATGAACCATATTTTTACTCCTCTTTCATCTCACTTACCAGCTGCTGGAAATTTCCTGTGCCTCCCAAAAAGCCAAGCTTCTCAGAAAACAGTCCCACAGCGAACTGCATCTTATCCCCAATGCGGTACTTCATATGCTCCTCTATTTTATTACAGATACTCTCCACAACCGCATCCTTCAGCTTCCATTCCATCAGATATTTTAACATCTCATCCGTATTCACACAATTCATCAGGGTCTGTGCCATCTCCCCTGTGCCCCCGCAAAGAACCGTGTGAACCGCAAAGATTTCACATCTTCCATCTGCCACTCTGGAATGGGTATTCATAATGCCTGCCGCCAGCTTCACCAGCTTACCGATATTTCCTATTAACAGAAAATGCTCCATGCCATAGGAAACTGCCAAATCAATGGTCTCTCCAATATAATTACTGCACTTTACACTTTGCTCCATATTTAAATCCAGATATTGTGACGCATATGCCTGTCCATAATTTCCCGGTGTCACAAGCAGCTGCTTCACACCCTGGGTTGCAAGCTGTTTTATCTCAAGCTCTATTGTATCCACAATAGCCTTTTCGCTCATGGGTTCAATAATTCCACTGGTTCCCAGAACCGAAATACCGCCTTCAATTCCCAGTCTCGGATTAAAGGTTCTCGCTGCCAGCTGCTCCCCTGCCGGAATGGATATGGTAATCAAAAGAGGCCTGCTGCACTCCGCCAGCAGACACACCCCGCCCACAGCCTGAAATATCATTTCCCTTGGAACCATGTTAATGGCGGCCTGCCCGACAGACTGTTCCAGCCCCTCCTTCGTGACCCGGCCAATCCCCTTCCCGCCATCTAAATAAAGATTATTAAACTGTTCTGAGTGAAATACCGGCTTTTCCTTCAGAAAAGAGGCGTCAACCATTTCCACCGTGGCAAAAATCTCTGCTCCGTCAGTCACGTCCGGGTCATCCCCGCTGTCCTTCACAACCATATACTGACAGGAGCTTTCCGATACAGATATCTCTGTGACGGGAACCTTTACAACCATTCCCTTTGGTGTAGAAATGCCGATAACATCATTGTCCCTGTCCGGAAACCGCCCTAACAGCAGACGTATTGCCGCTGCTCTTGCCGCTGCCGCCGCACAGGTTCCCGTAGTAATCCCAAACCGCAGCTGTTTTTGATTTTTCATGATGTAAGCTTCCATGGCGTTAACCTTTCCCTTATTACTTTTTATTGGACACAATATCATTCATACGGTAGTAGGATTGCTCCGCTTGCATGTCTTTACTTTTTTGTAACAGATATTCCTTTTTTTCTTCTTCCGATAAAGTATTCATATATTCCTTTTCATCTTTTTCGTCTTTTTTCATATGAAGAACAAAAACAACCGCCAATATTACAGCGATAAGAACAGGAATAAAGATTATGATTGTTGTTAATATTACCCTCATCGTTTCCACCTCCTCTCTAATTTTACTTCTCACTGCTTTCTTTTACAATTACCGTAGTAAAATATCCAGCCTGGTCCTCCAGTTCCCGGATATCCTTACATACTACCTGGTCTTCCATGCCGCAGTTCGTCACAGCATAGGCAGCTATCTGCCCTTTCCCTTCCAATTCTGCCAGTCGTTTTTTCAGTTCCCCAAGCCTGCCCCCGGATTTCATCAAAACCTTCGTTCCGTTATATAACTCTAACTCCTCCAGATTGTACCGGCCTGGTAAAATATGAATGTTTTCTCCGCCGGAGCCCAGCGGCACACCGAGAACCGCCGCCACTGCACAGAAGGATGGCACACCGCTTACCAGCTCTGCCTCAAAACCTGCCTCCGTTATCCTTTTATGAAGCTCCATATAGCTTCCATATATGGACGGGTCACCCAGATTTAAAAATGCAATTTTCTTATCCTGCTTTAGCGCATTTACCAGTTCCCTGCAGCCCTGGTCATACGCCGCACACAAGCGCTCCCTATCCGTTGTCATTGGAACTGCCACTGCAATTACAGGTTTTGCCTCCATTTCCGGAACCGCTTTCCCCGCAATCTGATATGCAGTACAGGAAGCTGCATCCTTTGCTGGTATTCCAATCATATCACATTCCCGGATAACCTGCACTGCTTTTATAGTCAATAATTCCGGGTCACCCGGACCGACTCCGACTCCGTATATTTTTCCTGCCATCTCGCTTAACTCCATCTCATTCTTAATAAAGAAAATGCCCTGCTATATGCAGAGCATTTTCCTTGCCTTTTCCACATACAGACTGCGAAACTGTGAATATTCTCCAAGCCCCTTTATCACAGGCTCCACTGTAAAGCCAGCCTCCCGAAGCCTGGTCACATAGGACTCTTCTTCCCCTGCCATATCATTTTTCGCATGGTCACCGGCAACCACCATAAATGGCTGTACAATCACCTTTTCTATATTCCTGCGGCCTTTTATCTGGTTCAGTCTCTCCAGGGCATCCTCCATATCCGGCTTCGCCTCAACAGACGCAATCCGGACATTGGAAAGCCCTGCCCTGTTAAACGCTTCATTCATCTGGGTATAGCGGATATTGGCATCTGCCTCCGTTCCATGCCCCATTAAAATATATTCTATACCGGGCTCAAACCCGCATATATCCTGAAGTACCGGCACCAGTGCCTCACAATCTCTTTGGTTTTCCAACACGGTTGTAGTCACTGCCAGCTTATCAAATCCACTGCGGTACGGCTCTAAAGCATTTAACATTTTGTGATACTCCATTCCCGGTATCATATGGGTGGGCACCACAACCAGCTCTTTCACACCATCTGACAGAATCTGCTCTGCCGCCTGTTCTACTGTAGGAATGCTGACACCCTCCCTGGCAAGAACATTTAAAATCATCCCACTTGTATATGCCTGATATATCCCTACTGTCTCCGGAAGGCTCTCTTTGTATCCCGGATTATCGGCACCTGCTTCCATCACATTTTCTGCCATAGTCTGAATATCCTTTACAATACAGTCCAGACTGTGTTCCCTGGCATCCCTGTGGCTGGTACCAAAACTAACAATCAGAATCGCCTTTTTCATGCTTCTTACGCTCCACTAATCTTCCCATAAAAAATGCAATCACACCGACACCGATTCCGGTCTGGACACAGAACAGAAGGCTTTCTATCTCCCCTGGGATTTCCCCATCCAATGCCGCCTCAAATACCGGCGTAAACCAAGGCTCATACTCACCCTGAATCTCCTCTATCTTCTGGCTTCCCGCATCATCTGACCCGCCAAACTCTGCATCCTTTAACGCAAATAAGGGAATCAGAATCAGAGCCAGTACAATAACCAATAGTATTATAACAGTTTTTTTATTATCTTTCATCTTATTTTTCTCCTATTTCTATCTACCTGAAAACATGTAATGCCTGCTACTTCGCTTTGATAAATCCGATTGCCTTAAGCTCCGGCTTGGCATAGGACTCCAGTGCAATCATAATTAATACCGTCAGAATACCCTCAATAACTGCAAGAGGCAGCTGGGTTGGAGCAAATACCCCGAGAAATTGTACTGCGGAAGCGGCTACACCACCCTGTGCGCTTGGATACGCAATGGCTAACTGGATACTGGTCACACAATATGTAAATAAATCTCCAAGGCAGGCAGCCAGAAAGACACTTACATTTTTATTCAGCTTCACCTTTTTACACAGGGCAAAAATCCCATAGGTTAACAGCGGTCCTGCAATTGCCATGGAAAAGGTATTGGCGCCCAGAGTTGTCAAACCTCCATGTGCCAGCAAAATTGCCTGGAACAGCAATACGATAATGCCAAGAATACTGGTAATGCATGGTCCAAATAAAATGGCGCTAAAGCCGGTTCCTGTCATATGGGAACAGCTTCCCGTTACAGACGGAATTTTCAAGGCAGATAACACAAACACATAAGCGCCCGCCATGGCAATCAGTGTAACCGCCTTCTTATTCTCAGCAATAATTTTCTTTAAATTCATAAAACCCTTCACTACAAACGGAAGGCAGACAACACCCCAGGCGATACACAGCGCCGGAGGAAGATAACCTTCCATAATATGCATTGCATTAACTGCCGGACATACCGCCATTACAATTGCAAATGCAATACTCAACTTTAATACTTTCTTTTGTGTCTTTGACATATTTTTTGACACTCCTCTCTCCTTTATATTTTTATAATAAGTGATTGCGAACTCTGTTTTTGAAACCGCATGTTGTGCAAAACAAACAATTCAACACAGGGCACGTTTGCACTACTTGTCGCTCGTAACAGTACATAAGGTGCCAAAACACGGCACCTAAGTACTGACGGCTCCAAAGTACCCTGTTTATGAAGTTGTTTATTTTGCACAACTATGATTTTGAAAATAAGGAGTTTCGCAAACGCTTATTATATTTTTATAGATACCGAGTTTGACCTCAGATTTCTACCGACAGCTTTTCAACCAGCTCCTCCGCCGTAACCGGATATCCGGTTCCCTTCTCTACAAATCCTTTCTGTTCCAGCGCTTCCCATATGGTCATAATGGCTGGCGCTTTTAAATGTGCCCTTTCCATAATCTCTTTTCTGTGAAAAACCTCCTGTGGTGTCCCATCCGCAATAATCCCGCCATCTGAGAACACCAGAATCCTATCTGCATACCGGTAGGCAAAATCCACATCATGGGTTGCAATCAACAGCGTCTTTCCATCCTCATGTAATCTTTTTAAAATAGCCTCTACATTTTGTGCATTCACCGGGTCCAATGCCGCCATAGGTTCATCAAAGATTAATACATCCGTCTCCATGGCTAAAATATCCGCAATACTGACCCTCTTTTTCTCTCCACCACTTAAGTATTGTGGTGCCCTGTCTTCAAACCGGGAAAGCTCCATATATTCAATTGCAGCAGCCACCCTGTTCTTTACCTCTTCTCTGGAAAGGCCCAGATTCATAGGGCCAAAAGAGATTTCTGCTTTTACATTGGAGGCAATAATCTGGCTGTCTGCATCCTGAAACACAAAGCCCACCCGCCGGTGCAGCTCCTTGAAATCCTTTTTCTTCAGTTTTTTCCCTTCCAGCAGAATATCTCCGCTATCCGGCTGCAATACCCCGTTGAGATTCAAAAAAAATGTGGATTTACCTGCTCCATTGGAGCCCATTACCGCAATTTTCTCTCCTTTCCGGACAGTTATATTTATCTGTTTTAATACCGGTTTTTCGTCATAAGAAAAGCACAAATCTTTTACCTGTAATAATTCCGTCATTTTGAAATTCCCCTGTTATTCCTTTCGTCCCTATATCAATCACTTTACCCAGAAGCATATTCCCATTATTACTGCAAAATAAGCAATTGCTCCTGCTGCCTGCCAGATTTTAACCGGATATTCCTCTGTAAGAAATTCCAGCCTCCCATCATAACCTCTCGCCACCATGGCGTCATAGTAAACATTTGCCTTACGAAGGGAAATCAAAAATAAATTTCCTGCAATCCCTGCAAAGGTGTGGAAGCCCTGTTTCAAATTCCGGTAACCCAGTCTTGCCTTCGCCGCAGTCTGCATCGCACCTGCCACATCCAGCAAAATAAAGATATACCGGTAAATCAGATGCATCAGCTCCACAAGCATTGTGGGCAAATGCAGCTTCTGCAGCACATTGATAAATTCACTCATGGGTGTTGAAAAAGCCATCATATAAAGGGCGCTCACTCCCGCCAATGCCTTAAAAAATACCTGTACCGACGTCCGCAGGCTTTCCGCTGTAACACAGATATAACAAATATACAGATTCAGGTTCCAGGTTCCCACCGGCTTGCCTGCAAATTCTATGGCAATCATCAAACCGCTGATTATCATAAAGGCAAGAGGAACCGTCATATAATGCAGATATATTTTCGCCGGCAGCTTTCCCGCCACCAGGGTCAATATCCCCATGGTCACCACCACAAACAGAGAAACTCCGATGTGGTTTAATCCGATAACCAGACAAAGGGTTGCCACGGAAAGCAGCACCTTGAACCCGGCATTCCATTTCCGCATACCGGAACGATACGCATAATAATCAATTTTCATATTTATTCTCCCAGTTCTTTCGCTCCCTGTAAAACATTCTGTTTTCCATATAAAAAAGGTCTGTTCAGACCGCATTCTGCGATTCCAGACAGACCTTAAAGTTCCCATCATGAATAAGCCCCTTATGTATCAATAAGAAGCTTATTTATAAGTGTCTGTCCATCGCAGTACTTACAAGCACCAGCAAAAAAGGCAGGTCTTCTGACTTTGCATCATCACATTTTTCGTCTTCCCATTTCCACAGTGACGGCCTTACGGCTTTAAAATGCTCCGCTTACACAGCGACGGGATCGTCCAGGATTCCCACCTGGTTCCCTATTATCCTGACCCACAGTATCATTTCCATCTGCCATTATTCCAGCTTCATGGTAACAGACACCGTGTCAGGCACCTTTCTGCTTTATGTTTTTTAAAACTTAAAACAGTATAACACTCTATGTTATTTTAAGCAATCCCTTTTGTCCTCTTTTTCGCCCCCTTTACGGACTGGCAATATACCACAATCCTTTTGCATTTAAAGCTGAATCTGCTCCACTTCAAAAAAGAAGCAGGTGTTTCCACCTGCTCCCTTAGCTCACTATCAGGCACCTTCTGCCTGCCATATATTATTCTGTTGTCTCTACCAGCTCTTCTGATGTTTCCGGATTTTCAGGCACCTCAGTACCCTCTTCTTTACCGGCTTCTCCATCCTCTCCAATCTCGGAGAAATTCAGGTTCTCATCATCAAAATTAATGGTTTCCACTTCACTGTCAAGCTTCACGTTACGGTAACGCTTCATACCGGTACCCGCCGGAATCAGCTTACCAATTAATACATTCTCCTTCAGACCAATCAGCGGGTCTACCTTACCCTTAATTGCAGCCTCGGTAAGAACCTTCGTGGTCTCCTGGAAGGATGCTGCTGATAAGAAGGAGTTGGTTGCCAGAGACGCCTTGGTAATTCCAAGCATTACCTGTGTTCCCTGGGCAGGCTCCTTGCCTTCCGCAATAAGCTTCTCATTAATCTCATTATAATCCAGTACATCTACCAGTGTACCCGGCAGATATTCCGTATCACCGCTCTGCTCAATCTTAATCTTCTTAAGCATCTGACGTACGATAACCTCAATATGCTTATCATTGATATCAACACCCTGCAGACGGTAAACCTTCTGTACCTCACGAATCATATAATCCTGTACAGCACGGACACCCTTAATCTTCAGGATATCATGAGGATTAACAGAACCGATTGTAATCTCATCACCGGCTTCTACCACCTGGTCATCAAATACCTTGATTCTGGAATCGTAAGGAATTAAATATGCCTTAGATTCTCCAGTCTCCTCGTTAGTGACAACAACCTCACGTTTCTTCTTGGTATCACGAATCTGTACCTTACCGCCAAACTCCGTAATAATGGCAAGACCCTTTGGCTTACGTGCCTCAAACAACTCTTCTACACGAGGAAGACCCTGTGTAATATCGTCACCGGCAACACCACCGGTATGGAAGGTTCTCATGGTAAGCTGTGTACCCGGCTCACCGATAGACTGTGCAGCAATAATACCAACAGCCTCACCTACCTGTACAGCCAGACCCGTTGCCATGTTAGCGCCATAGCATTTTGCACAGACACCAATATGTGACTTACAATTTAAGATGTTACGAATCTTAAGTCTTGTAATTTCATTGCCATCTGCATCAACACCTGCTGTGACAATTCTCTCAGCACGCTTTGGTGTAATCATATGATTTGCCTTTACAATCAGATTGCCATCTTTATCATATACAGACTCTGCTGCATAACGTCCGGTAATTCTCTCCTGGAAGCTCTCGATTAACTCCTTGCCCTCCATAAAGGCTTCTACATAAGCACCCGGAATCTCACCGGTTCCCTCACAACAGTCCACTTCACGGATAATCAAATCCTGGGATACATCAACCAGACGACGGGTTAAGTAACCGGAGTCAGCTGTACGAAGCGCTGTATCAGAAAGTCCCTTACGCGCACCATGGGCAGAAATAAAGTACTCCAATACGTCAAGTCCCTCACGGAAGTTTGATTTAATCGGCAATTCAATGGTACGTCCGGTTGTATCCGCCATCAAACCACGCATACCTGCTAACTGCTTAATCTGCTGGTTAGAACCACGGGCTCCGGACTCTGCCATCATCTTGATATTGTTGTAGGTATCAAGACCATCTAACAGTGCCTTTGTCAGCTTCTTATCTGCAGCTTCCCATGTCTTAACAACCGCTGTATATCTCTCTTCTTCTGTCACATATCCGTATTTGAACTTCTCTAAAATTAAGTCTACTGTCTTTTGTGCCTCTGCCAGAATTTCCTTCTTTGCAGCAGGGACAGTCATCTCAGAAATAGATACCGTAAGAGCAGCTCTGGTAGAATATTTATAACCAATACTCTTGATATCATCTAATACCTCTGCTGTCTTTGTCGCACCATGCGTATTAAACAATTTATCCAGGATTCCCTTTAACTGCTTTTTACCAACCAGGTAATCTATCTCCAATGCAAGCTCATTTCCCGGAATGCTGCGGTCTACAATTCCCAAATCCTGTGGGATAATCTCATTGAACAAAATTCTTCCCAGCGTGGATTCAATAATCATGGAACCCTCTGTTCCATCCGGCATGATTCCCCTCATACGAACCTTAATTTTCGCATGCAGGGTAATCTCTTTATTCTCATAAGCAAGAATTGCCTCATTCTTTGACTTGAAAATCTTGCCCTCGCCCTTGTCACCCGGCTTATCAATGGTCAGATAATAAATACCAAGCACCATATCCTGAGACGGAACGGCAACCGGCGCACCGTCAGACGGCTTCAACAGGTTGTTTGGTGATAACAACAGGAATCTGCACTCTGCCTGTGCCTCCACAGACAACGGAAGATGAACTGCCATCTGGTCACCGTCAAAGTCCGCATTAAATGCCGTACATACCAATGGATGAAGCTTAATCGCCTTACCCTCCACAAGGATTGGCTCAAATGCCTGAATACCTAATCTGTGAAGTGTCGGGGCACGGTTTAGCATAACCGGATGTTCCTTGATAACATCCTCAAGTACATCCCAGACCTCTGTCTCTAACTTCTCCACCATTTTCTTGGCAGACTTAACATTATGCGCTAATTTTCTGGATACCAGTTCCTTCATAACAAACGGTTTAAACAGCTCAATTGCCATTTCCTTTGGAAGACCACACTGGTAAATCTTAAGCTCCGGTCCCACTACGATAACGGAACGTCCGGAATAGTCAACACGCTTGCCCAATAAATTCTGACGGAAACGTCCCTGCTTACCCTTTAACATATCTGACAGGGATTTCAATGCCCGGTTACCAGGACCTGTCACAGGACGTCCTCGGCGTCCGTTATCAATCAACGCATCCACTGCCTCCTGAAGCATACGTTTCTCATTGCGGACAATAATATCCGGCGCTCCCAATTCCAATAAACGGTTCAAACGGTTATTACGGTTAATAATTCTTCTATACAGGTCATTTAAATCCGATGTAGCAAAACGTCCACCGTCTAACTGCACCATAGGACGGATATCCGGCGGAATTACCGGAACAGCATCCAAAATCATCCACTCCGGTCTGTTATCAGAGCCTCTGAATGCTTCTACAACTTCTAATCTCTTAATAACCTTAGCCCGTTTCTGACCTGTTGCCTCCTTAAGCTCTGCCCGCAGTTGTGCCGACTCCTTCTCAAGGTCAATCGCCTGTAATAATTCCTTAACAGCCTCAGCACCCATTCCTGCCCGGAATTTGCCATAGCCATACTCTTCCTCTGCATCCCGGTATTCCTTCTCCGTCAGCACCTGCTTGTAAGCTAAATTTGTCTCTCCCGGGTCCAATACGATATAAGAGGCAAAATACAATACCTTCTCCAGTGTTCTTGGAGAAATATCAAGGATTAATCCCATTCTGCTTGGGATTCCCTTGAAATACCAGATATGGGATACCGGAGCAGCAAGCTCAATATGACCCATTCTCTCACGTCTTACATTGGACTTGGTAACCTCAACACCACAACGGTCACAGATTACACCTTTATAACGAATCTTCTTGTACTTACCGCAATGACATTCCCAGTCCTTGCTCGGTCCAAAAATCCGCTCGCAATAAAGTCCGTCTTTTTCTGGCTTTAAGGTTCTATAGTTAATTGTCTCAGGCTTCTTAACCTCGCCCCTTGACCACTCTCTAATCTTTTCCGGAGAAGCAAGACCAATCTTAATCGCATCAAAATTCATTTGTTGTTCTGTTTCTTGATTATTAATAGCTGACATCTATTATGCTCTCCTTCCATTATTCGTCATAATTATCGTAGCTGTCCCCGTCATAGTTATCATCATCGTAACCATCCTCCGAGTCGCCCAATAACTCAAACGCTTCGTCATTTTCATCTACACCACTGAAGCCTTGCTCTTTCATCTCAGCCTCTTCGCTCTTATAATCCATATTGCCAAAATTCCGGATTTCATCATTGCCATAGTCAGTGTTTTCGCTGATTTCTACTTCTGTATTATCCTCGCGCAGTACTCTGACATCCAATGCAAGTGACTGGAATTCCTTCAGCAATACCTTGAAGGATTCCGGAATTCCCGGCTTCGGAATATTCTCGCCCTTAATAATTGCTTCATAGGTTTTCACACGGCCTACCACATCATCGGACTTCACAGTCAGAATTTCCTGCAGGGTGTAGGAAGCGCCATAAGCCTCTAAAGCCCAAACCTCCATCTCACCAAAACGCTGACCACCAAACTGTGCTTTACCGCCAAGTGGCTGCTGGGTTACCAGCGCATATGGACCGGTTGAGCGGGCATGAATCTTGTCGTCTACTAAATGGTGCAGCTTCAGGTAATGCATGAAACCAATCGTTACAGGAGAGTCAAACTCTTCACCGGTTCTACCATCACGAAGGGTTACCTTACCGGTCCGGTTAATCGGAACTCCCTTCCATTCTTCTCTGTGGTCACGGTTCTCATAGAGATAATCCATTACCTCATCCGCTACCTGGGACCTCCACTTCTTTTCAAAGTCTTCCCATTCTGTATTAACGTAATCATTTGCCATCTCCAGCGTCTCCATGATGTCTTCCTCGTTGGCGCCATCAAAAACCGGAGTTGCAATCTTAAAGCCCAATGCCTTTGCAGCCAGACCTAAATGAATCTCCAATACCTGTCCGATATTCATACGGGATGGCACACCCAGAGGATTCAATACAATGTCAAGCGGACGGCCATTTGGCAGGAACGGCATATCCTCCACAGGAAGAATACGGGAAATAACACCCTTATTACCATGACGACCAGCCATCTTATCACCGACACTGATTTTTCTCTTCTGTGCAATATAAACGCGGACAGATTTATTTACTCCAGGAGACAGCTCATCTCCTGCTTCTCTTGTAAACACCTTGGTATCAATAACAATACCGAATGCACCATGCGGTACACGCAAAGAGGTATCTCTTACTTCCCTTGCCTTCTCACCGAAGATTGCGCGGAGCAGTCTCTCCTCGGCAGTGAGCTCGGTTTCTCCCTTCGGAGTAACCTTACCAACCAGAATATCACCGGCACGAACCTCCGCACCGATACGAATAATACCATTTTCGTCCAAATCCTTTAATACATCCGGACCAAGGCCAGCCAGGTCTCTTGTGATTTCCTCAGAGCCAAGCTTAGTATCTCTCGCTTCCGCCTCATATTCTTCAATATGAACAGAGGTATAGACATCCTCCTGAACCAGTCTTTCGCTCAACAAAACCGCATCCTCATAATTATAACCTTCCCAGGTCATAAATCCGATTAACGGGTTTTTACCTAATGCAATCTCGCCATCGGCAGTTGAAGCACCATCAGCAATAACCTCACCAGCCTTAACACGCTCACCCTTCACAACAATCGGTCTCTGGTTCATACAGTTACCCTGATTACTCCTTGCAAACTTGATTACGTGATAGGTATCCTTTGTACCGTCATCACATTTGATAACAATTTCTTTGCTGGTGGATTTCTCTACCACACCGTCATGCTTCGCCACAATACATACACCGGAGTCAACCGCTGCCTTGGCTTCCATACCCGTACCAACTATCGGAGCCTCTGTCTTCAAAAGAGGCACTGCCTGACGCTGCATGTTGGAACCCATCAGCGCACGGTTCGCATCATCATTTTCCAGGAACGGAATCATGGATGTTGCAACAGAAAATACCATCTTAGGCGATACATCCATTAAATCTACTCTATTCTTCTCAAACTCAGCAGTTTCTTCTCTATAACGGCCCGCAATACGAGGATTTGCAAAGGTTCCATCCGGATTAATCGGCTCATTTGCCTGGGCAACCACATAATTGTCCTCCTCGTCTGCCGTCAGATAAACAACCTCATCCGTTACAACCGGATTATCCGGGTCACTCTTATCAAGCTTACGGTATGGGGCTTCCACAAAACCATACTGGTTAATTCTCGCATAGCATGCCAGAGAGTTAATCAGACCGATGTTCGGACCTTCAGGCGTCTCAATCGGACACATTCTTCCATAATGAGTGTAGTGTACATCTCGAACCTCAAATCCGGCTCTGTCACGGGACAAACCGCCGGGACCCAAAGCAGATAAACGTCTCTTATGAGTCAGCTCAGAAAGCGGATTATTCTGGTCCATAAACTGTGAAAGCTGGGAGCTTCCAAAGAACTCCTTCACCGCTGCGGTTACCGGCTTGATATTGATAAGGGACTGTGGTGAAATCGTCTCGATATCCTGTGTTGACATTCTCTCCCGTACCACACGCTCCAGACGGGAAAGACCAATACGATACTGGTTCTGTAACAGCTCGCCTACAGCCCGGATACGGCGGTTACCTAAGTGGTCAATATCATCATCATTGCCAATTCCATATTCCAGGTGAATATTATAGCTGATGGAAGCTAAAATATCTTCCTTTGTTATATGCTTTGGAATCAAATCCCGGATATCACGCTTAATAGCTCTCTTTAATTCCTCTTCATCTGTATATTCTTCTAACAGCTGCGCTAAAACAGGGTAAAATACATCTTCGGTTACGCCTAATTCTTTTGTGTCAAAATCAACATACTCATTGATATCAACCATCATATTAGACAATACCTTTACATTGCGGGTTTCCGTCTGAATCATTACAAATGGAACAGCAGCATTCTGCAGCTTCGTAGCGCTCTCCCTTGTAAGCTTTTCTCCTGCCTTTGCAAGTATCTCACCTGTAACCGGATTCACTACATCCTCTGCCAGTACATGTCCAGCAATGCGGTTCTTAAATGCAAGCTTCTTGTTGAATTTGTAACGGCCAACCTTTGCCAAATCATAACGTCTTGGGTCAAAGAACATTGCATTAATCAGGCTCTCTGCACTCTCCACAGCCAAAGGCTCACCCGGACGAATCTTCTTATATAACTCAAGCAGTCCATCCTCATAATTATTAGACGGGTCCTTCTCAATACTGGCTAAAATCTTTGGTTCATCACCAAATAATTCACGAATCTCTTCATTGGTTCCAATACCCAGAGAACGGATTAATACGGTAATCGGAACCTTTCTTGTCCTATCAACGCGCACATAAAATACGTCATTGGAATCTGTCTCGTACTCTAACCACGCACCACGATTCGGGATAACGGTACAGGAATACAGGGTCTTTCCTAATTTATCATGTCCGATGGCATAATAGATACCCGGCGAGCGAACTAACTGGCTGACGATAACACGCTCTGCGCCATTAATTACAAAGGTACCGGTCTCCGTCATCAGAGGTAAATCACCCATAAAAATGTCATGCTGGTTTATCTCATCTGTTTCCTTATTATGAAGACGTACATTGACCTTCAAAGGAGCTGCGTATGTTGCATCTCTTTCCTTGCACTCCTCAATTGAGTACTTAACATCCTCCTCGCTTAACTGGAAATCCACAAATTCCAGGCTCAGCTGACCACTGTAATCAGTGATTGGAGAAATGTCGTCGAACACCTCTTTAAGTCCTGCTTCTAAGAACCATTTGTATGAGTCTTTCTGTACTTCGATAAGATTAGGCATCTCGAGTACTTCCTTCTGTCTGGAATAACTCATCCGAATTCCTCTTCCCGCTGCCACAGGACTAATTCTGCTCTTTTCCATTGACGTTTTCACCCCTTGAATATTATTTTTATTGTTACCCGGCCGCGCACAGGTACTTGTGAAATAATCCGTACAGAGCATTGCTGCCAGACTATTTCACCAATACCTGTATAGAGCATTCTGCCCAAGCGAGCTATAAATGAAACCAAAGCGAGCTTCCGGCTGAATAACTACAGATTTTCAATGTTTTTTGACATTGATATGCATTATTGCGGACACCTACCCACAATAATGACATTTTAATATTCTACCACTGGAATTATCAAGTGTCAACCAAATTTTTCATGGTTTTTTTCAGAATTTTCGGAAACAATATATGTTGTATATTGTCTTAAAAAGAATATCTATATATAGTTTTATTTTTTCTCATTATATAAAAATCACTCCCATATGGCTCCGTTTAATTTCTGAAATAATTCCAGATACTGCCGTTCCACTTCTTCAAATGGCACAAATTCTTCCGAAAAACAGCTTTTCATCTCCGGCTCTTCCCTGTCGGAGGACTCATTTAACAATTCCAGCAAATCAAAATAAAGCATATCCTTATCTATTGCCTTTACCAGCTTCTCTTCCTCCTCCGTCAAAGGACTGCCAAGATATTTTTCATAAATAATCTCCAGCATCTGCCGTTCCAGCTCTTCATAAGCCGGCATGGATTTTTTAAAGGGACCCGGCACATCCGAAAGATACGCTTCACTGGCATCATGCAGCAGGCAGGCAAGGCAGACCCGTCTGCTATAGCCTCTCGCCTCTGCCTCCATTGCGCAGTTAATACAATGCTGCCCAACAGAGAAAAAATGCTTTACATGTCCATTCCCTCTGCATATCAGAGACAGGGCATGGGCAATATCCTCGATGTAAAGCTTATCCGCTTCCGGCTGTAACGGATAAAAATGGATTCCGCTATAGGTTGTAATATAGTCTGACATGTATCTAATAATCCTCTCTTTAAAAGAAGCTCCCTTCTGATTCAAACAATACCTCGCTTCCAGCTCGGTGTCGCAACGCTCGCCATCCCTCACCTCGCTTCCAGCTCGGTGTCGCAACGCTCGCCAAATAAAAGTGCTAACGCACTTTTCTAAGATAATAAAAAAGCACAGCCTGGAATGCAAGCATTCCATTCTGCACTTTTTATTATCTTAACAAAAGCACAAAGTGCTTTTGCCTGGCTCACTGTTCTGCGCAGATTACTTTAATGTAACCTTAGCGCCTTCAGCCTCTAACTTAGCCTTAATGTCATCAGCCTCTGCCTTAGAAGCGCCCTCTTTAACAACCTTAGGAGCTCCATCAACAACTTCCTTAGCTTCCTTAAGACCTAAACCAGTTACCTCACGAACAACCTTGATAACCTTAACCTTATTAGCGCCAACCTCTGTTAACTCTACGTCAAACTCATCCTTCTCAGCTGCTGCTTCTCCACCTGCTGCTGCGCCTGCTGCTACAACTGCAACGCCTGCTGCTGCAGATACGCCGAACTCTTCCTCACAAGCCTTTACTAAATCGTTTAACTCTAAAACACTTAACTTCTTAATCTCTTCGATAAATTCCTGAGTAGTCATTATTCTAATTCCTCCATTATTTAATATTTGATGATAACATCATTCTACACTATGTTACAAAGCACATAAATCCTATGCCTCTGCTGCACCATCCTGCTGCTCTGCAATCTGCTTGATAACTCTTGCAAAGTTTGCGATTGGTGACTGAATACTTCCAAGTAACTTGGAAAGTAACTCTTCTCTTGAAGGGATGCTGGAAATGGTCTTGATACCAGCCTGGTCATAATAAGTTCCCTCTACAACACCAGCTTTAATCTCCAATGCTTCTGCCTCTTTTGCAAACTTAGCAAGAATTCTTGCAGGAGCAGTTGCATCTGTCTTAGAGATAGCGATTGCATTCGGTCCTTCCAAATCATCCTTTAAAGATTCAAACTCTGTACCTTCAATTGCAAAACGCACCATTGTGTTCTTATATACCTTATATATAACACCAGCTTCTCTCAATTCCTTACGAAGTCTGGTATCCTGTTCTACAGTAAGACCACGATAGTCAACTATTACAGCTGATTGTGCATCCTGAAGCTGAGCTTTAATCTCTTCAACAATTGGTTGCTTTAATTCAATCTTTGCCATCGTTTCTGCGCCTCCTTATTATATTAATGACTGCGCGATATCGAACCTTTTCTATCTTACGGCTATCTAAGCTTTCATAAAAAGAAAAGCTCCATGTCCAAAGACATAGAGCGAAACGTCATTCATACGATTCTTCCTCGGTAGGCGCTGTGCTTACACCAAATGGTACCTACTGTCTTCGGCAGTTCATCGCTAAGTACTTTACCATACAACATGTAACGTGTCAAGCATTTTTTACTAAATAAATGATACATATTTGTATAATATTCTACTTTTTTACACTAGACATGAAATTTTTTCTATATTATAATAAAAATAATTATATCCTAATCAGTTTCAAAGGATTGAACTGATTTTATGATTTTCCATTAAGGCTTATTTTTCCAGGGAAGGAGGTAAATAATATGCTGAATCTGAATAACGTCTATAATTATTATGGTTCACAGGTAATCGCTCCCAAAAGCAGCCGGTCTGCTTCTCACAAGAAAGACGATTTAAAAGCAATATACAATAATATGGTCAGGCAGAACCAGCACTCACCATTATATAAATTTACCTTCTCCGATGCAACCCAGGCCTATGCCATCGGTATTAAGGAGGCTGCCATGGCTTTAGAATCCGAGAGCAGATTACTGGGAGGACAGGATGATAATGTATTTACACAAATGACCGCCGTATCCGATAACGAAAATGTTGTTTATGCTTCTTTAAATGATTCCGAGGCAAAAGAGCTTCCCGAAAAGCTGTCCGTACAGGTTCGCACATTAGCCAAGGGACAAACCAACGTAGGCACTTATCTTCCCGCAGGGGAGACCTTGTTTCCTGCAGGAGATTATTCCTTTGGCATTGCAGTAGGGCATAACAAATACACATTTCAGCTTACCGTACACGAAGGCGATACGAACCAGCAGCTTCAACGTAATCTTGCCGCCTCCATTAACGAAAATAATATCGGGGTACGGGCAAGTATAAGAAATAACCGCGTAGACGGAACCTGCGCTTTTGTACTTCGTTCAGAAGCATCCGGCTTACCAAAGGATGATGACTTATTCTTCCGGTTTGACGAGACCTATCTGGAAAATGATATAACAAGCCTGTTAGGCATTGACAACATTGATGAGGCACCCACCAATGCAGAATTTTACATCAATGATACCCTGCATACCTCAATCAGCAACCGAATCTCTATCAACCATTCCATTGATATTGATTTGCTTTCCACCAGCGAGGAGCCAGTCAATGTCTATTTAATTCCGGATGAGGAAAAGATATCCGATAAGCTGACAGATTTTATCAATTCTTATAACCAGCTAATTGATATTGCAAGAAACGGCTCCAGCCAGAAGGGAGCCACCAAGCTTTTCCGGGATATTACAGGTATTGCCAGACGCAATCAGAAGGCTTTGGAATCCGCAGGACTTACAGTTGATGAAAACGGCTATATGAGCCGCTCCAGTGAAGCCGACAGTGCACAGATTCAGTCTTTGTTCGATGAAGAGCTCTCCGGCTTCCGGAAGGATATCGAACGGACAACCGATAAAATGACCCTGAATCCTTTGCATTATATTGACAAAATCGTAGTTACCTACCCGAATACTACCGGAACCTACCCGAATCCCTATATTCCGTCAAAATATTCTGGACTTCTATTTAACGATTATGCTTAGGAAGCATACATACTAACATATCCTGACAATCAACACAAGGCTTTCGAGGCTGCCTCAGCAATATACTGATATGGCAGCCTCTCTTTTATGTTTACTCCACCACCTGTTTCGCCGCTAAATCCAGCCTGTTAAGAAACGGAAGGAAGTCTGACTCCAGACAATCTGCCACCATTAACGTATCTCCCCCGCTTAATGAATCTCCCAGATTCTTAACCGCCGTTATCATTGATTTTTTATCAATATAGTTCCCTTTTTCATTAATCAGGGACATGCATTGGTTGAATACTTCAATCTCCCAGTTTATTCCGTTAATCACATCATTTAAAAATGTATTGGTATCCTCCTGTCCTTCCGTCCTCAATTCCTCAATTAATATCTGCAGTGCCGGAATCAGGTTATCACTGTAAGCAATCAGTTCTTTTAACACTTCCCGCTGAAGCTGTTCTCTTTCTTCCATGCTACTTCCTCCTTCTTTCCTGTAACCTGCGTCTGATTTCTGCCGTCTCCTCTTCCAGACCCTTAAATCCGGAGCCCGGATTGTGTAACAACAGCTGCTTGGAATGCTTCTCCATATTCTGGCGCAGCCGCTCTCTTGCCGCCTCTATTTCAGCAATTGTCTCCATCCACTGTTCCCGGCGCCTGCTCTGTGCTTCCTTCCGGTATTCTCCAATCTGGTTTTTGCTCTCTTCGATAGATTCATTAATCTTATCCCGCTGCTCAGCCAGCATGTCCTCCAAACGCTTTTTTAAATCCTCTGCCTGAATAATCAAAGAGCGCAAATCCATAGCCTCTCTGAATGCATTTGTAAAGTCATATACCATGCAGATAGTGATGATAAAGGTTATAATGCTGACAACCTCCTGATTCCAGCTGTTTACCAGCTTTACTACAGGCTTATGCACCACATATACCATTAACAGGCTTAAGAAACCCCAGGCAATTGTTGACACCAGACAAATATGTCCCTGAAACTGGATTTTCCGGTGGCTGTAATCCCAATACCGCACTTTAAAAAGCTTAAGCATTACCACCCCGGTAAAATACTCCAGAATTGTAGCTGTAATTGCACCTGCAAAATAAACTGCCACAGGGTACTGCTGAAATGGCAGGGTTACCAGCAAAATAACAACGGCACCGCTTCCATACAGGGGCAGCCACGGTCCCTTCATAAATCCCCTGTTAATCCATTTTCTGTTTGAAAGAGATACATAGGTAGACTCAAATATCCACCCGCAGATACAATAAAAATAAAAGTAAACTAACCAGTTGTTAAAATGAAACGACATGTATTTTCAATCCTTCCTTATCCTTTGCTATATATTTTCCAGAATATTATTTTGATTATATAATATAACCTGTTTTTTTACAACAAAATGAATGTTGGAAGATAATAGAATTGTGAATGCTAACGTGTTTATCCACAGGCTTTTTAAGATTCAAGAAAGATTTCCACAATCAGACGGCTTGCATCTGCTGCCTGCTCGCCATTTAAATATACATCTGCAACTGCTTCCGCCACAGTTTCAGAATAAGAAATTCCTCCATCTGCCTGAAGCCCTCTGGCATATCCGGAAATACTTGCCTGAAAATCCTCCAGACTCCCTTCATGACCACATTTGATTATCCAGTGTTCATAAGCTGTCTGCAAAATTTCCCGGGGTACCGTCTGATTGACCTTCAGAGAGTCCGAATAATATTTCCAGTATGCATCTGCATTCTCCTCTGTTACATAACATCCGGCAAAGCCAAATTTTTCGGCAGTATAAACATCCAGCAGATGATGTCCCAATTCATGAACCACAATGGAGGAAATATTAGAATTCGCCGGCCAGTGGCCAATGGAAGTCTGCTCCTCACATGTCTTAAGCATCCGTTCCCTTTTTAGAAATTTTCCAGCTCCTAAAATGATTTCTCTCTTAACAACAAAGGGACAATTGCCGGATTCCCCATTTATGATAAATTCTTTTGTACGTGTTAGCGCTGTATCACCAAAATTTCCCAGATTGCCAATTGTTATATTGGTGAGTGTTCCCTGCAGCTGGGGATATGTCTCATACATATATGCAAATGCAACATTTACATCCTTTGCCGTTTCCAAATCCATTTCTCCCAGATTCACCGCCAATATAGCATAATCCTGTTCCATCTGAAGCTCAATCTGCTCTACTTCCGGGTTGGAATAATTTTTTCTCTGCAATACACCATAGTCCACAATAGCCTGCCTGGCAGCCTCCTCAGATGTTATATATGTATTATACTCCTCGTCACATTCCACCACTGTGACCATACCCTTTTTCAGAGAATCCGGGCTCCATGTCTGGTTTTCTTCGGATGATTTATCTGGAACTGACTGTTTTTCAGATGTGGAAGTAATTTCACCGTTCTCTGTCCCGGATGATATGTCCGTCTCCCTTACACAGCCGCTCAGAATGTAGAAGAGCAAAATCAGCAAAATTTTGTACAGCTTTTTTCTTGTCATGGATAAAGTAAACATCCTTTTACCTTTCTCAAAACGATTCCATTTTCACTCAATTAAATACAAAGAAATCCCTTATGCTATTAAAATCTAAGCCCTTATCTCCTATGCTGTCTAACTGTACTGTATAATACACATCATTATTTACATCACAAAAGGCTTCAATATAATTGTATTTCTCATCATTATAAACATAAGAATACGTACAGTAATATACGGTTTTTCCATCAACCGTTTCTGTCCGCATCTCCGCACCATTTTCTTCATTTGCTCCCACCGCTACATTCGCAAAATGTTGTGCATCTTCTCCCTCTGCCTCATATAGGCATACCAATACATCAGAGTCTGCTCCATCAAAGCATTCCGTTGCGGAGTACTCATCTTCAAAGGCAGATGTGGAATAATATCCCGCTGCAACCTTATAATTTACTGTTACCCCATTTAATGTGAGGGAGCTGTTTTCCTTTGCCTCCCCAAGCACGGCGCTAAACCGGGCACTTATATCCTCCGCCGTAGAATTGGGTTTATCGGTCACCTCGGCTGACTCTGCAATGGAGGCAAACATCTGAATCAAATCCTCATCCGATACGGAATCCGATTGAACAACAATCTGGCCGCCTAAATGCGTCTTATGGTCCGGCACATCTGCATAGCATACGATTTCATCCTCTCCAGCCAGCCGAATCTTAAAATACGTATAAAGATTTCCGTTAATCTCTATCTGTTCCACCTCCTGAAGCAGGGTTGCTCCGGCATCCACAGCAGTACCTGTTAACGAATCCGTATCCTCCAGCAGTTCATCATATGGTCTTCCCTTCACCGTAATGCGCAGCTGGAAAACATCTGACATATATACAACCGGTCCCACATCCTCCGCATACATACAGGCATAATCAGAAGGAACCAAAAACTCATATCCATCAATGACAATGTTTGCTCCTTCTGCATCAGATGGCGGAACGGAATCCTCCTCCAGTGAATTCTTCACTAATTCGATATCACCCTCTGTTACCTTGTTTGAGGACTGCTGTGACGATTTTCCACTACTCTTAATAATATGCCCTATTGCAAGAGCCGCCATAATAAACATTACCACTACTGCAATGCTTAATATTCCAATTAATATTTTACCTCTCTTATCCATCCAGATACCCCTTTTCTATCCAAGTGGATTTCTTTACACTTCAAAAACAAACTCCACATCTGACAACCGGATACAATCTCCACCCTTAATTTTTACAAACTCACCAGGCATAGCCTGTTCACCATTCACATATGTATGATTCGTAGAATTATTATCCAAAATAAAAAACTCTGTCCCTTTTCTCATAATATCCGCATGATGCCGGCTAACCGTTGTGTTATTTTCAATTCCATAATCCATTCCCTCTATATTCTGACCGATACGGAAAATAACATTGGATATCGGTATCTCCTGTTTTGTATCCAATCTTATTAGTTTTGCATATACAACATTGCCAATTCCATCTCCGCTGCCCTTATTACCGATATTACGCAATTGTTTGATTTTACCCTTTATTCTAATATTAATTGCCAGAAAAACCAAAATCCCAGCTAATAATATAACTTGAAAGACTCTGACCGGATAATCCTTTTTATGCAATTTATTTTTATATTTATTCATATTTTCTATTGCTAAAGCATATTCATCATATGTAGGATTTTCTTTCGAGCTCACCTCAATTGCCGATGTAATTGCCGTCTTCAGCTTATCAATGGATTTCTTTGTATATACATCACTTTGTACTGCCAGACTTTCACATTCCAGCAGTAATTCATTCAATTCCTTTGCAATATCATCTGTCACTTCGTTATAATGGTTACTTGTATCTGTTCCCTGATATCCCACTCCCAGCACATCCAGCACATCTTTTATGCCGTCCACCGGTTTCACATACAGCGTACCTTCTTTTATCAAAAGAACTCCCACTACATATCCATCTGCATCAAACACCGGACTTCCGATATTTCCGCTCTCTGGCTGATAGTCAACTGTAATTTCATCCTCCTCAATAGCAGATACCATGGTAGCTGCCTGCTGCAAATTCAAATCCGACAGGGTAGTCTGCCCAAAAATATCTTCATTTCCCCCATATCCCATAATATATAACTTATCATTTTGTCTTACCGATGCACTTTCGCCTAAACTTAAGCCGGTTACTCCATTAATGTTATTTTCCAATCCCAATACTACAAAATCTTCGCCATTTTTTGCATCGCCAACATTCACCGTCACCGTTGTACCGACTTCTAAGACAATATCCACGCAGGTTGTCAAATTCTCTTCCACCGACAAACCATTTTGCCGTACAATCTTATTGAGCAGCTCCGAATCCATATGAATCAACTGGTTACTGGTTACCACATATTGACCATTCGCTGCATCTCCTATCAATACACCTGTTCCCTGACGAACATAATACGAGTTTTCTTTATCATCCTGCAGATATACCACTAATCTGGCAACACCTGACTGCTTATCCATCACATTTTGGGGAATCTCTAACCCTGCGCTTTCAATACCTTTTTCTTCTGTTGCATACACATACCAGTCTATATGAAAACACAATAGCAGGAATATTATAATGATTCCTGTTAATATTCTGATATAATTTTTATTTTCTTTTGTCATGCCATCCCGTCCTTATACATAAAATTGTACAGAAGCACTGCCCCTGTACAATTTCATTGCAAATTATCTAATTAAAAGAATTAATAAGAAACTACATCTGTTGCCAAAGCCTGCGCAATCTGCTGGTTCTGCTGTTCTACCTTGTTGTACTCTGCGGCAATCTGGTCCAGGTCTGTATCATATTCACTAATCATTTTAAACATCTGGTTCATATCCTCTTCCAACTTGTTAAACTGGTTCTTATATGCTGTAGCTGCATCACCTTCCCATACCGAACCGTTGATTGCTTTAATCTCATTCAGCATATTGTCTGTGGTTGTTTTAACCTGCTTAGCTACTGCCTTAAACTGATCACTAATTGATTTTAATTTACTAGAATTTACCTGTAATGTTTCCATACTCTATTCATCCTTTCTATTATTCCTCTTTACTACTTGCTTGAACGTGTCTTAGCAATCTGAACATTTGTCTTCTCTGCCTTCTCATACGCTTTTACAATCTGCTCCAATGCCTGGGTATATTTCTGAACCAATGCATGGAACTTATCAAAGCATGCAGAGTCTTTGGTATATGTAGCATTAAATGCATCTGCTGCATCACCCTTCCACTGTCCCATTAACTGTTTTTCAATGGACTCCAGTCTTTTGATTTCTGAGTTAAACTTTGCATTGTCCTGTTCCAATTTTTCTTTTTTTGACTTCAGTGCTGACGATGTCAACTTAATCGTACTTGCCATAACGATTTCCTCCTTAAAATTAAATATTATATATTACCTGCATATCAGGCATTATATTTTCCTACTTAGATTTTGACTTCGCTGCTGCCGCCGCCCTCTCCCGGGCAATCCGGAGTGCTGTCATCTCTCCATCATAGATGGTCTTTGCCATGGACTTAATTGCGCCAGCTACCCTTTCAATATCATCTGCCGAATCCGCAATCTTATCTTTTAACTTGTTTCCTTTATTGATGAATTTTACAGAATTATCCCCATCCCAATTCTTATCAATTGTCTTAATACTATCTGCCAAACTATTATTAGCAACCTTACGGACTTCTTTTGCAACGGTCATCAAATCATCCGCCTGACCCATTGCTTTTTTATAATTAAAAATTATTGTTGCTTCATCTGCCATAACGAACCTCCTTAAAACGATACAACATCTGTTGGCAATGCAGTAGACAGCTGCGATACTGCACTTTCAACCTCTTCGTAAACGCCTGCCATCTGCTCCAGGTCAGTTGGATGTTCTCTTAACCGCTTAATAATCGTACCAAAATCATCCTTCAGCTTTAGATATGTCTGAATATGCCGGTCACTGGCATCCCCCTGCCAGTATTTTTTTGTTCCCGTAATTAATCGGTCAATCTCTTTCATATCCTTTTCAATTGAATTTATTTCCTTCGTAATTTTATTAGATTTCTTCTTAAGCTCCTCCGGCTTAACCTTTAATGTAATTGAAGACATATCCTACCTCCTCTAAACAGAAATACTGTCAATCAGGCTTGAAACCTTATTCTCACAGCTGTTATATTCTTTTGTTGCATTATTTTCATAATTAATAATGCTCTGTATACCCTCACATATCAGCTCCAACGCTTTAATGTCATCCTGAAATGCTTTATTAAATGCTTTATTTGCATCACCTGTCCACATTCCATTAAGCTGGGTAACATCACCCTCCATTTCAGTCATTTTTTTCTTGATATCCTTCAATGACTGACTGATTGATTCTGTATCCCGCTTAAGTGATTTCGTATTAACCTTAATCTTAGAGACTGCCATATTGTACCTCCATTTCTATATTATCTTTATGTTGTAATTATTTAATATCTGTTTCACAGGCTCTATATTGATTCGCTTTAAGGCTGAATCACCGCCAAATGTATCCGAAAAGCCGCTAATCATATTTTTTTCTGTACTTTCATAGCATCTCACAATATCTGCCAAAGTCTCTCTATACCTCTTGATTGAACAATAGCCCTCTTCCAGCTCATCAAGAATTTTCTTTAGCTCCCGCTTATCAGCCGTATCCTGATTTATACTATGATAATTATAATATACCGTTTCGCATGCTTTCACCTGCTTCTTATAAGCCAATTCAGCAACCTGCAATTCGTCTATGATAACTCTCATTTTATTAATTGAAATTTCCATCATAACCACCTTGCTTCTTGCTTTGTTTTTCGATGTACTCACTATATCATAACTTTTGGAATTTTTTTAAAAATCGGACAGACAACCAGTTTTTAGGATGAACAACCAGTTTTGATGGTAATAATTGCAATTACAAGCATTGCAGCTATACCATATACAACCGGCTTCCATTAATAATTCCATTCTCACTTAATGTCGTATTTCCATCCAAAACCTTCGCCTGTTCTGCTGAACACAGAAAAAAATTCTCTGAAGCAGCATTTATTTCCGTCTTGTATTTTTTACACATCATTTCACTGATTTCCTGAACAACATTTGTAATTTTAGCGGTTTCATCTATTCGAAAGTCAAAAGTTTCATCCAGCGATGGAATATAAATATCAACTAAAATCATATATTAACACCTCCTGTATCATGCCAATTACAGCCTGCAGTATTTCCTGCTTTCCGGAAATCTCTTTTGTTTTCTTTTCCGGCCCATAATCATAAATTTTCTGTGCTTCACTTCCCTGCATCCAGACAATCCGCCGTTTTACTTTTCCTGTATCCCTTGAGGCTGCCTCAAAGAGTGCTAGTACATTTCCCAGCTTATCAAGCTCTCTTTGCTGGAGAATATCTCCACTGTTTAAAATCATATCCAGCACATTATCCTCGTCCAGCACGGGGCGGTAACCTCTGCCCTTTCCCGATACATCATCCACAAGAAAATCCATGAGCTCTTCTTCCAGAATACTGTAGAGCCGGAACGCATCCTCTCCTGTCATTAACTGCTCTGCTGCTGCCAGCGTCCGTCCAATATATATCACCTTAAGGGTTGGTATTCCTGTAAAGCTTCTCACCAATACCATTGTCTGTGCCTGGGAAACAGCGGTCATAATATCCTGCATATCCTCATTCAACACAAAGGCGCCATCATCTGCATTTTGCAGGATTCCCTGCTGGTATAGATGATTCATCGCTTTACATACTTCTGTTTCGTCCGGCTCTGTAACGGAATTATCCAGACAAAATATCCCGTCAAGCCCCTTTCCCGCTGCAAGCACCAGCAATTCAGCAGAAGTAAGAATATATACATTATTAATAGTCCTTTCCATTTTGAATTGCCTCCTTAATTGTTGTTTTATAGCTGCGGGACAATGGAATCTCCATATGATTTTTTAAATCAATATAGTTTTTGGAATACCATGCTTTGCTAATATAACTTACGTTAACGATAAATCCTCTATGACATCTCTGGAATATTTCCGGAAGCTTCTGTTCCAACGCATCCATCGTACCATGAATTCCGTATTCCTTATATTGCGAGCGGATATAAATCCTTCTGTTTCTTGCTTCAAAATAGAGAATCTGGGAATACGGAACCCTTCGCATCCCCCCCTCATTCTCAAATGAAAAAAATTCCATATTATTTTCTTCTAACTGCATTGTCACGAAGAGACTTTGGATGCTGCGCCTGACTTCACTGTATACAAAGGGTTTTAATAATAAGGCGGCTGCCCTTATATCAGGTGTCAGATAGAGAACCGGCGAAATGGTTTTGTCTGAAATAATTACGATATCCATCTGAGGAAAACGCAGCCGCAAAGCTTTGGCTGCCTGTAATCCATCCTTCTCTGTAATATCAACAATTCCAATTTCTACATTCTCCAGCAGCTGCATTTTTACATCATTTACCGAGCTGATTCTGATAACATCCAGACTCTCATCTGAATCGTAAGCCACTGCATCCTTTGCAATTTCCTTCAGCAGCTCAAATTCATCCTGCTTACAGCTATATATAAGCATTGAAATCATATAGCCTACCTCCTAGCAAGCGGAATTACAACTTGGTCTACTTCTCCGGATAACCGGTTAGAAATCATACCAATTCCAGGCTTCAACATCTTTGACTGCTCCTTGTAAGGTACCGCATTAAAATTATAGATGTTGTTCTTTTCCACATTGCCGCCAAAATGAACACCGGTTTTATATTTAACGAAATACTCATATACCTTATAGAAGTTAATCATCTGTATATTATCGAGGCCTATTACACCTACAAAATATACATTCAATAATCTTCCCTTCTCTATGATATTTTCAAGAAAACCCTTCATTTCAAGCTCTGCATTATAAATCATTGTAATAAACCATTCCAAATCAGACAGGAAGAAATATATAGCCTTTTCCTGTGACATGGCGTCAAAAATCTCCGCTTCCTCCGCATCATTTTCCATCATTTCCTTACGTTTCTTGCTCCTTCTTCCAATTTCAGGAATTACGTTGCTGAAACATTCAAAAACAGATTTTTCATCTGTTGCATAGTGTATTCCCTCTGTTTCAGCAAAAGCATGCATTGGCTTTGATTCACCGTCAAATATATAAATTTCACTGTCACGCCTCATTGCAGATTGAATCATAACCTTCATGAAGTTTTTCTTTCCGGACCGCGGCAGACCGGTAATCATATAACAAAATGTATCAACCAAATCAATACTATAGATGGATGCATTCTCTGCATTATATCCCACCGGAAGACATCTTGGATTCTGCAGCTCCTTTTCATATGTTTCAAGCTCACTAAACTCTGACCAGACCGGTTTCTCCGGAATTTCCGGTATTGGGCGGGCAGCCTTCTTCTTCCAGTTTTGACTCATATCCTGGCATATCCTGCGAATCTTCTCAATACGCTGATAGTCATCCTCCGCAGGGCAGGCAAGAGCAACCTGATACTCCAGAATACGATTGCCATAATATGCAAGACCGCGCCCCTTAATATTCGATTCCGGAACCACATCAAATGCCATCGTCTTCATAACATCTCCATACGCATACTTATCTGCCATTTCTGTAGTAATAAATGTCTTGATGTTCTCTGCCGCACGGGAAGGAATGTCCGTATTGCCAATTCCTGCACCGGACAACAGCATGTAAATACCATGACTTACCCCCTCCTTGGAAAGGGTAACCAGGTCATCCATGTAATGTTCTTCTGTTTTTTCGTTAAAAGCGGATACATTGTCAATAATAATAAGTATCATTGGCAGAACCACTCCATTTACCTGAACATACTGACTGTAGTTACCGCCACGAAATAATTTTTTCCGTTCTTCCAGTATGGAATGAATCATCGTAAAGAATTTTGAAATTCTCTCATAGTCCCCTTCATACATAACCCCTCCCATATGGGGAGCATCCTCAAACGCACTCATCATTTTACTGCTAAAATCAATAGCATAAATGTTGATATAGGACGGGTCGTATTTATGAATCAAGGCATAGGTAATGGATTGGAGCGTTGTACTCCGTCCGCTCACCACCATACCACATACAGCATGATGTCCGCCTTCTGTAAAATTAACCTTCATAGGCATCTGCGCCTGATTTTGCGGGTCATCATACAAGCCAAGAACCACTTCTATATTCCATTCAGCCTCCGGCTCCGGCCATTGACCATTCTGATAACAGTTATTTTTAAATTCATCAAATGCTTCCAGATACATCCGGTCAGGCAGCACCGGCATCCATAACTGAAGCTCATGAGTATAACCGTTTTCTTTTGCAACAACTGCCAGATAATCCTTCACTGCATCCAGCTGGGTCTTATCCTTTGCCTGCGGAAGCTTTATATTATTTCTCTCTGCACGCGAAATCATAGCCGCAATAATGTTCTCTGCGTTGGCACAATCACCATATAGCTCAATATAATCCTCCAGCCTTGCGGTATTATATGCGCTAATAGGATAATCAATTAAATCCTCTTCCATCATCTGATACATGTCATCTACAATCAACTGTTCCTTTGATTTCATCTTCAGGCAGTCCTCAAGGGATGTATTTTCTTTATCCATTGCCTGCAGTAAATATTTCTGTAATATTGTCAGCCACTCCGCCTGGGCCTTCACCTTTTGTGTCGTCTTCGCATAATTACCTGTCATATCAACTCTTCCATCAAGAGTAATGAGCTTTGCAATATCGACTTTACTGTCGCTGTCATCCTCACTATATACCGCACCGCTAAATCCGGATTGAAATAATTCAAACACCTCATCATTACCCACCTGTAAATAGGCACGGCCTGCCTGCGTAATGTATGCCGCATCCGGCTTGTGAAGCATATCATTACTGTCCTGACGGTCCTGTACCCGAAGACAGAGACGGAATTTAGAATTACTCCAAATATTATCGTCTACCGTACCACTTGGTTTCTGTGTCGCTAAAATCAGGTGCACACCAAGGCTCCGCCCTACCTGTGCAACACTGACCAGCTCCTTCATAAAGTCAGGCTCCTCACGTTTCAGCTCCGCAAACTCATCAATAATGATAAACAAATGCGGAACTGGGACACTAACCTCATTGTTCTTATATAATTTTGTATACAGGTTGATGTTATTAACACCATTTTCCGTGAATATTCTCTGACGTCTTCTGTTTTCACTTTTTATAGAGACCATGGCACGATGTACCTGGTTGCCGGACAGATTAGAAATCTGTCCAATTAAATGAGGAAGACCGTTGAACAGATTTGCCATTCCGCCGCCCTTGTAATCAATGATAAAGAAGCCGATATCATCGGGACTGTAGTTAACTGCCAGTGAAAGCATATATGTCTGCAGTGTTTCACTTTTACCAGAGCCTGTGGTACCCGCCACCAGACCATGAGGTCCATGATACTTTTCATGCACATCCAGATAACTTGGTGCTCCGCCAGCCTTCGCTCCGGTCATACCCTTTATATTGTCATAGGTACGGTTCTTTCTCCAACGGTCAAGAACATTCAAATCCTCCAGCTTCGTTGCACCATACATTTCAAAAAATGTAATGGACGACGGAATATCTCCTCCGGACTCGGTTTCCTTTACATAAATATTGGACAATCTTTTTGCAAACTGCAATATCTTCATATCAGAAACACTGTCAAATTTAATCTGCTGTCTTTCTTCCTGTGCGTCCTTAACATCATAAACACCCTGGAAATCCTGGTCATTTTCAATAATATATTCACATTCATTTGGAAGTCCCGTATAGGAATCTGCAACAATAACCGTAGATAATCCATAATTCATGCTATTGTCATACACATACTTGGCAATTAATTCTCCCTCCATCATTTCGGGATTCATTAAAAACATAATAAAGTATGGTTTCTGGATAATCTCCTTCTTCTTAGCGGAACCCATCTCTTCTCTTTGGCGGAATATTTTTGCCATGCTGTAAAAAACATCCCCCGCTTGCTGCTTGTCTGCAGCGATAAAACGAATCTTTTTGTCCTCAGACCAGACATGTGGAAACCATTTGATATAATCCCATTTACCAATATTTTCCGATGCCTTTCCATCGTAAATAAAAACCATTTTTACATCCGTATAACAGTTATTTGCAGCAATCTGCGTTGCCAGTATTTTAACAACCTCAAAAGCACCTGATAGCTGTTTTCCGCCAATCAGTCCAATCAGGCGGTGCTTCAGTAAATCCACCCCCACTGGAACATTAAACAGAGTCTTATAGTTCTCTTTAATGAATTTCGGTTTTTCTGCCAATCCATCCTCATACAGCTTAAACCGGTCCTTTGGAATATTAATCTGTGCCTGAAAGGGAATGTCTCCCAGTCCCAGTCTGTAAAACATAAAATCCTCATGTCTGAAATTACGGTTCCACAGCACCATGCTATTACTGTCATAGCCCGCACATGTCTCTGCGCTTTGATACATAATATTCAGAGAACGAATATTATTCTCATATTTATCCTTAACCATTTCCGTACGCTTCATCAGATAATTGCTATATGCTTCAAAACGATGCAGCTTTCTCTGTTTTTCCTCTTTATTCTGTTGAACAACATTTACAATTGCCCATATCACACCAAAGATTGCAGAGGTTCCAGCCATAATCAGACCGGAATACATATATAAGCCGGAGTTACTTCCACTGGCCTTTGAGGAATATATCATTAACAAGCTGCCCAGCAGCATAGGAATAACCATTATAAAAGAAGAGCCCACCGTCATAAAAAGAGGCTGCTTCTTGCTCTGCTGCAAATCCGGTGGAGCCTCAATTTCAACCTCCTCCGTATCAATTTTTTCAATATTTCTCGGTGAGCGTCTTAACAAAGTCATACAATCTTTTCCTGCTTCTAAAGCCTCATTTACAGCCTTATCCGGGTTCTCCTCCGGCTTTGCAAATTCCATAACGCACAGCTTATCTGTATTGACCTCAACCTGATAATTTGCCTGGTCAATGGCGATACAATCTCCCAGAATCATGATGTGCAGTCCCATAAAACTAATTAAATCTCCAAAATTTAAAGGAACAGTATTCTGAATCAAATTCGCATTCACATAGGTGCCATTGACACTTTTATTTTCAAGCATCCAATTATTCTGTCCATCCCGGTACAATCTTGCATGGGTTCTTGAAACCATTCCCTGAAAATCATACCGTATATCCATGTCTTCATTTTTACCTATAGTAATCTCCCGGACATCTTTTACTGCATACTTGCTAAATACCGAAATAGAATATTGTGCGTTTCTGACAACCAGGGTTATATTCTCTGCTCCGGCATGAAAAATATGAAAGATATCCTGGTCCCGGATTGGTTTTCCAATATATTCTTCATTTCCCTTTGTAACCTTATATTGAGAATTTTCCACGAATGTCCATGTTCCGTTAATGTTTTCAAGATGAATTTCCAGATTTTCTGAAAGATTGAAAATATCCTTATATAGAATAAAAGAATAGTCTGTATTTACCAAATTTGGTAACCGAATCTCCTTGAAGGATGTGCTTGTAAAAACTGATAAAATCGTAACCATTTATATCCCCCTTTATCTTAAACAAAATGTATATTCAATGAAGTGTCTCCAACCTCAATAAAATCATTATCCAGTAATTTCACTGCATCTCTGGACAACTGCATCGCTTCTCTTCCACGTCTTATTTTTACGGGATGTGTATCCTCCAATGTCTGGATATATAATGACTTGTCATGCTTAAACAGCCGGCACTGCTCCTTTGCAACATTCAGGTCATTTAATACCAGCGCATTTGTATTACTCTGTCCCACCGTAATTACCTCTGATACAAAAATTACATACTTGCGGGTAGATAACTTTCCCTTTTCAATAATCTGGACGGCAATGTTGTCATCCGTTTGGTTGGCAAAATTTGTTTCCTCATGAAAATTAACCTCATACGGAATATTATTTTGAAAGGTCTTCGTTTCCACTCCCTGGTATAAGCGGTTTTTCAATGCCTGGTCAAGCTGCTCCTCTCTGACCTTTTCCTTTTGCAGGGTATTCATTTCTGCCGCCCTTTTTTTCTCTTTGTTTAAACGGAGAAAGCGAAAAAACACCAACCCAAGAATTATCCCCTCGTAACAGCACATTGCTATATTTGAACATAAAATATCTATGATTTTGTCCATTCGCTTTCCTCCTTTGAATCGTATTATTTTAATGATATGTATTTTAATTTATCTGCATTTTTCTGTACTAAAATATCCACATATTTATTTTTTTCAATTACCTGACTGCCTATTTCATCTGCATTAAGCATACTTCTTTTCGCTATGTATTTTTTCCGTACAAAGTCATAGTAAACAAGAACTATTCTGGTTCCCCGGTAAATATATACGTTTCTTAAATAACCCTTAATAACATAAACCGCATTATCGCCTGACAATTTATTAATATCCTTCGAGGTTAAAACAACCAGAATGATAATAATTGTATGCTATCTTTCATTTTTTGCTTACCTCTGTATATCCGATTGATTCTCCATCTGCACTCTCTTTCGCTTCACGATAATAAATACACTAATTCCACATATAGCAAATATCATCAATAATAACAGCCATAACCAGGTTGTATGCAAAAATCGCACCAATGGATTTGTAGTAACCACAATATGAAAATCATCAAATGACTTGTCGTATTTACCTTCTGATTTTTCACTCAGTATGTTACCTGCCATATCCTTTGCCATCAGCTGGATTGTCTGGGTAGATAAGGCTTGTCCAACTTTAACCGGAATTAATCCATTCTCCAGCTCTTCAATATCCGAAGCCTTGTATGTACCATATTCCTCCCCATTTAGATAAACCGTTACATAATCTGTTGCCAGATTATCCTGTACATCCAGATATACAGTATGGCTGGTTTCGTTATATACCTTACGGTCCTCTGCTCCCGTAACAACTGCACTTGGTGCTGTCTGGTCAACCGCAAATTCAACAACAAGATTTCCTTCTGTGTGCTTATTACTTACATTACTTGTATGATTTCCCGCCTTATCTGTTGAGTCAATCTGAACGGAATATCTTCCCTCTGAAAGGAAATTATCAGCATGAATGGTGTACTCATATTGATACCACTGGTTTCCGTCTCTCCTGTCCTTCATCTGATAATAGGTTCCGTTTTCTCTCTCCTGTGAACTGCAGCTTCCCACTTCATTTACCGTGACAACTGCCGCATTTACACCTCCCTGTGTGTATGCAATGTTCCGCTCTACCACCTCATCCACATTGGTTTCAACAATTACGACCTGTCTTCCCTCCTGGATATAGGAGCATACGCCATTGGTTAACCATTCTCCGGTTTCTGTTCCCAGTGTATAGACAGAGCCAAAACGATTAACGGAAAATTCTATGCTTTTCTCCGTTTCATTTCCTGCCTTATCCGTCACCTCCGCAGTCAGGGTGTACACATCATCCAGTACCTGTGTCTTAGGAAAATCAAGTGTATACTGTTCTCCATTATTTATGGCCTGGGACGAAACGGATACATCCTTTAAATCTATTTCCCCGTTATTGGCGCCATACAGCTTAATTGCCACCTTGTCCGAATCATAATTCACATCTGTGCAGGTTATAACCGGCTTAACATCCCCTTTATTTGCCGATTTATCTCGTATATTTGTGATTTCGATTTCCGGTTCAATCAAGTCAACCGTAAATGTATTGCCACTATAGCTGTCTGCTGCATTGCCTGCCTCGTCCGTATAGGCAACATCCAGTCCGTAAGTTCCGTCTGTACTGTAAGAAACGGTTGCTGTATGTATATCACCATTACTGCTAAAGCCTGACACTCCCGATACGGAGCTATTGTCTGCATGCATTTGAATATCTACCTTTCCCGCATTAAAATTATGCTCTGTAATCGTAATGGTTGCCGTAATTGGCTCTTTATAATAGGCATTCTGTTCAGGTGCTGCTCCATTATAACTTACGGAAATAACCGGTTTTGTGGCATCAACTGTAAATTTATCAGAAAAATTCTTTTTTGCCTTATTCCCAGCCTTGTCCACACAGCTGACAGTAAATTCATAATCGTCATCCTCTGTAAATGTAACCTTGCAGGTATACACTGCATCATCTGACTTGCCTGTGTTACTGCTATGACTCCATTTACCAACCTTTCCCTTATTCCCGTGTGCTCCTTTTGCTACAATTTTTACATCATCCGTGTTTAAATTCCGTTCCTTGATAGATATAGTAGCGGTTCTGGTATGGTTACAGTATTCTCCTTCTGCCTGGTCATCATAGGATACACTGATTTCAGGTTTTACATTATCGATTTTAAGAGGAATTTCTTCGGTGCTTTTATTACCGGCATTGTCAACTGCAGTTACACATAATGTCACATCATTGCTGTTAAACTCCTTTGCAGAAATGCTTTCCTTCTCGATTTTAAGTGTATCCTGCTCTTTTTTCTTATTTTGACTTATATCATATATCACCTTTGATGATGTATGTTTCCCACCTCTCTCCAGGTAATAGGCAACATATTGAAGTCCGGAGCTTGCAGTTCCCCCTTCCGGAATCTTATCTTCAATATCTGCAGAAAATAATACATCGCCATTATAAAACCCGTTTTTGTTTGCCTCTTTGTTAAGAGATAGGAAAATATCCGGCTTATGATTATCTGTAATCATTCCCTCTGTGCTGAAATAACTGATATTACCGGCTCTGTCCTTAACCCTTTCATATATGAAACAGCTTTTATTTACCTCAATTATATTGTTTTCTGTTTTATCATATAAATGCCAGCTTTCGTCCGGTAATTTGTTTAAATCAATTTCGTTCATCGGTTCAGCAGACAAATAGTAACCAATCTCTACCGGTGAGATTTTATCGGAACCTGACATGGTGTACTTAATTGTATCTTTGCTGAATACACTATACAAAACCTCTGGTACAAATGTCAGCCATGGCAGGTTGTATGAAATATCTTTTACCATTGAAACAACACCCTTTTCCTTGCCATCATTCGATTTAATCTGGTCAAATAACACTGCCGTTTCAATTTCACCCATGTGTGGAACCGTCTTATCAACTGTAACCTTATAGACTACTGGTTTCGGGTACTCATCTGAACTTTGTTTTTGAGGATTGCCAGCCTTATCTATAGCTTTTACCTCAATTTGATAGTTTGCATCGTCCTCTAACACAATTTGGTCCGTTGCGTATACATCACTTTCACTTATTTTATCAAAATTATAACTTATTTTTTCATTTATTGGATTGCCCTCATAATCCTTCTTGGTAATAATGACTTGACCACATTTCAGATGTTTTTCTTTAATCTTGATTGTCGCCCGGATAGTCCCACTGCTATAAACCTCTTCGCCATTAATTACCTTCTCTGTTATATCTTCTTCTGTTTTATCCTCTCTATCTTTTATAAATGAAGCAGTTATTTCCGGTGGTTCCGAATCAATGAAAAATCCATTTGATATATGTGTTTCTTCCATCCCGCTTCCGTTTTTTGTTTTTACGCATATAACATACTCTCCGTCATACGGTGGAACATTCATCGTATATTTTTCATTTTCAGATTCCAGCAAATCCATATTTGTATATTTCAATTTATCCAATGCAATTCCTGCCGGAACATATGTTTTAGTTAGTTTATCATAATATTTACTGCTTAAATCCAATGAAACAATGGCACATTTAACACTCTTAACTCCTGAACCATTATCCTTAACCGTAAATTTAATATTGTCTGGTCTGCTTACTTCACCTACAACAATATCACTGTCATTCGCTCTATTCAGTTTTGCCTCATTTTCTTCTTCTTCAAACTCAACCTCTGCCGCTGTGCTATCCCGAAACAGTGTAATCACCGGATAACCCTCTTCATCATCAGTGTCTGGGACTCGGCACGGATAATTTCCGCTAAAATCCCCGTCTTCCTTAGGAATAATACGAATTATTGCAGCAACAGTAGAACATTTTTCATAGTTTTCCGTATCAAACATTACTGCATAATATTCCTCGTTGTCTCCAGACGGAGCAAATGCCTTGTGTCCTTTAGAACCACCTTCTCCAGAAATATTGTATTCCTCCAAAGCCTCCCAGTTTGTAACTTCTATTTTCTTAAAAGATACACCATTATAAGCACTTTCGGGATTATTGTAATCGGATTCTTTCAAACTGGCAGAAATCTTATCCTTCCCATTTACCCAAAAGCTGTCTTTCACATCCGGTCCTTCATACACATTCTTTAATTGAATAATGTCTAAAATATTCTTAATATGCAAAATTTCATATGTATACCCATATGTAAATGTGACTTTTTTATCATCCGTTTTACTATAAGTATTCTCATCAAATACATATTCCACATTTTTGTCCTTTACACTGGCGACATTGTTTACTTCATCATATTGAACTTTAGAAAAGTTACAATTTTCATTATCTATAATATTGGGCGTTCCCAGCATTTCTAATAATTTACTCGTGAAATTCGTATGATTTTTATCATTTAAAAATATTCCGGCTTCATTTGTTTTATCAAAGGAAAAGTGCTTTGTACGGTATTCAAAATATGGCATAAATCTAGTGACTGTCATGACTTTAAAGTCAATTGTCAAGTTAACATTATTATTCTTTACCTTTCCTACTGTCTCGTCTTTAATTAAACTAAGGTCATACATATCTGAATTACAACTCACCGAAATATCTGCTACCGTCAATCTGGCATATGGAGCCGTACTTGCGTCCGCACTATCGACCTTAACTTTTATTTCTAAATCCCCACTTTCCAAACATGAATAATCCTCTTTTTTTCCTGCAGCTGGTTCTGCTAAAGAAATATCAGAAGAAGACAAGGGGATTTTCAAGTCAAATTCATCAGTAGTATCATATTCCCGTTTCCCTTTTGCAGCCCAATTATCAAAATCAAATTTTAATTTCAATTTATCAACCTTAACTGTTATTTCATTACTGGAGACCTCATATTGCTTCTCTTCATCGCAGTAAACATATTTTACTATATACTCTCCTTCTTTAACTTCGTTAAGATTAATATTCGTTCCTTCCACCGGTTTCCCATCAAAATACCACTTCCATGGTAACGATGATTTATAAAAGTCACCTTCAATTTCAATTGCATTTAAGTCAATATTGCCTCCACAATACGCTTGAATAATGGTATCTTCGGAATAACTAATTTTTGGTGTCTGCATCTTGCCTACAGGCACTTCTATTTCCCTTTTATACGAAACTGGCGTCACATCTACAGTTATATCCTGAAATCCTTCTGCCGTAACTGTGACTTCTGTAGCAACACCTGGCTTTAAGTCGCTAGCTGCAGGTGTAAATACAGCATTTTCAATAACTTCATCCTGAAAATATGCTTTCAGAACATAATCTTTAAAAATATTAATTGTATAATCCTCGGTACGGCTCCCAAGCTGACAAGTGAAAGATAGTTTATCTCCAGAACATGTAACAGAATATTCCTCATTTGTCAGCTCTGTAGCTGCTCCTCCAGATATAGAAATCTGCCACTTATCCGTATCATTGCTTAATTGATTATAATTGGTACATTTTAATTTTACTGTAGCATCTTTTTTTAATTCAGTAATATCTTCCAGCTTTACTCCATCAATTGTAAACAAAGGTTTAACATACTCTTCCACTGTCACCTCTGCCTGATGCTTAATCCCCTTGTAACTTCTTGTTATAGTGGCTGTTCCCGGTTTAACCCCTGTTACCTCGCCATCTTTGACAGTTGCAACCTGTTCCGAAGAAGATTCCCATTTCCATGGAAGTTCCTTCCATTTATCGTTTATTGATACAGTTTCACCAACATAGCACTTTTTATTTTCCATTAGGGATATTAAATTTGCCGAAGGAATTTCTACTACCTTTTCAAAACTACCTCCCTCCTTCTCTTCTGCTTCAAATTCCTCCGAAAAATCCTGAATTCCGTCCATCTTTATCGTATACTTATATTTCTCTCCAACAATTAATTCATACTCCTTTGAAGTGGAATCTATTACTTTTCCGGAAGAATCTTCCAATGTAACCTCAAAATTTGTTAGCTTTTCATTTGTGCCCTCAACTTTACACTGAAACGTGTATTCTACAATTTTTTCTTCTGTACCTGATGCTGATGCTGGAATATTGGCATTACATAACGTCAAGCATATTATCAAAACAAATGCCAATATTTTCTTCCCAGTTGTAGTATATGCCATTGTTTTAATCCTTTCTCTTCTGTTACTTCTTTATCGTCATACTTGAACGATAACCGGTTTTCTTTGTCAAAAGCTTTTTATATCGTTTTATTTTCTTTTTAGGCACAATAAATTTTGCTTTTTTATTTATATTTGTAAATGCTTTTGAACCAACTTTTTTAAGTGTTGTACTTTTTATTGTAATTTTATTTAATTTCTTACAATTCCGGAAAGCATTCTTTCCAATGGTCGTAACCGCCTTAGGAATTGTAATTTTTTTAAGAGAGGTACAGTTCCGAAAAGCGCCTTCACCAATGGTCTTAAGATTATTTCCTTTAAATGCAACTGTCGTTAATTTTTTACATCCGTAAAAAGAATTACTGGAAATCGTAGTTATATTTTTTCCAATAACTACCTTTTTCAGTTTTTTACAATTCTTAAATGCATTTTTCCGAATAGATGTGACTTTATATTTTACCCCATTAAATGAAACAGTTGCCGGAATCGTCACAGTTGTAACAGACTTCTTTGATGGACTGTAATACTGTACACTTTTTGATGATGAATTTATTACCTGATATGTAGCTCCTTTATTTTTTATTTTTTCATTCAATTTTAAATCCCGTACTTTCCAGCCTGCATAAAGTGTTGTATTAGATTCCATGGCTTGGTCAAAATTATATGGTTTCGTACACCCTTTATCTAAATACCAGCCAGTAAATACATAATCTGTTTTTACCGGATTTGCAGGTTTTTTCGGGATTGTTCCTGTCACAATACTCTGTGCTGCTATCTGCGTTGCCCCATTTGTATCAAATGTTACTGTAATACATGGTTTCCATCCCGCATAAAGCGTAGTATCAGTTGTTAACTTGTAATTAAAATCATATTTTTTTGTACATGCAGCATCTAAATACCAACCGGTAAACGCATAATTCTTCTTCTGCAATGCAACAGGCTCCTTTGCATAACCGTCACCCAAAAGAATCTGATTTTCCACTGTTCCTGCACCATTCGTTTCAAATGTCACTTTAATACAGTCTGATAATTTATATGAAGCATTTAGTGCCGGAGCAACCCCTATATTGTCCTGTCCTACATAATGTCCCATGGCATTGAGCTCTGCACTATAATCTTCTACAGTCATACAACACATAAAATAATTCGGATTCTTTCCTCTGGTTCGTATCCAATAGTCTATTCCCGTATGGTTCCAGGTTCCCAACGCATGTGCAAATTCGGTCAATTTTATATCCCATGCGGTACAGGAATAATATCTACCTTCCTCCCAGATTGTATTACAAAATCCATATTCTGGGTTTGTCATTTCTTCATAGCTTAACAAAAAAATTTTATCATCTGTTGCATTCCCCGGGGTTGTTTCAAATCCAGGATTTTGACCTTCTTCCAAATGTGTTGTAAGTATCCTGCTTAGCTGGGACGAATCAAAAGCAAAATACATAAACCCTTTACTTTTATATGAGGGATAAGATAACTTTAAATCTGTCTTTCCATCATAATTCAGCCATTTTCTTAAACCAGAATTTTCATATGAAACACCCTTCATTTCAGAAGCAAAATTCATTACTTCCAAATCCAGAGCTTGATCCGAAAACAGCAACAGTTTTTTGCCATCGTTGTTAAGTATTTTCCATCTAATAGGTTCATAAAGAAAATAACGATATCCGTTTTCTGCATAGGGGTCCCAGTGTGTTTCTTTTGATTTTTCATTAATTGACCCATATGTTGTTGTAGTTTCCCATGTCAATCTACGATATTTCTTACCGTTCACCACTGCATCTCCATTGGAATCATAGGCTGCGTTACGAATGGCATCTGTTATTTCATCTCCACTTATTTCCCTTTGTGGATACATTCCAAAATATACATAATGAAATTCTGTTGTATGAGTTCCTCTACGATTATTTACATTACAATGGGTTGATTCAACTCTCTTTGGGTTTGCCAGGTCAGAATTATTTACTGCATAAACTTTGTTTACCATTAGAACCGTTAAAAATAATACTGTATAACTACATCTTAATATCTTTTTCAATCGATTTCTTTTCTTCATTTACATTTCCTCCTCCATTACTTAATAATAGTTATAGCTTTATGTATATTGTTCTCTTTTTTAGTTTATACTTTATATAAACAGTTCTTATATCTCCTTACTCTGCGATAATTTCACTTGAGAATATAACTATCTTTGTTTCCGTAATATGAAACAAGCCAACTGGCTGGTCTGACTGCTCAGTAATTTGTGTTTCCTCTATTTCCTGTTTTTCTAAACGGCTATCTAGAATTGCCGTGACCTGAGATTCTGCCGTTATCTCATTTTTATCCCTCCTTAACACAGTCGTCTCTTTCTTTTGCAGTCCAATCTCCAGCGTTTCATCCTTTGCTTGCTGATACACTTCCTCCTTCCCATCTCCTGATAATTTTTTTTCTCTTTCATTTCTATGCATATGAACAGCACGCCCTTTATACCGCTTTCTGTTCCTGTTATCCTCTTTTTTGTTAATTTCATTTAATTCCTTTACACTTTTCCGCATAGCCATGCCTGTCTTTACACTTACAATTTTACGGATATCAAACACAAAAAAGAGTGCTGCCGCCAGCACAGCAAGCAGAATTCCTATTATTAAAAATACTATGAATAATATATTATATGTATCCGACGTCATCTTTTTTCCTATCCCCTCACTTTATCCCCTATTCATTTTCCAAGCCATAAGCAATTTCCACATCCTTTTTTGCCAGCAAAAGGTTTCCTGTCAACTTATTGTACAGCTCCAGCTCATATTGATTATCCTCTCCAGGCTTTTGAACATTCTTAATCATATCCAGCTTGGATGTAATTTCCGATGCGGAGACTCCTGCATTTTTAAAATCCTCTGCCCGTTTCACAATCTGGTTTGCCAGAAAATTATACATTACCAGCGCAGTCACATTGTTGTCCTCCGCTGCAATATCCTCTGTTATAACAGCAGATAAATCCTCCCATAGCCGGGAATAATCTGCTTTACTGTCACCCTCCCTGCTAACCGCATCCAAATCCCTGTAGTAACCAAGAATCTTATACAGGCTCTCCGCCCGGAAAGCCTGCTTTTCTCCCAGAATTTCACTGACTGTTTCTTTTTCTGGTCCTTCCTCACTCTCTCCGGCAGCAATCTGAAGCCATTTAGAGGCATTTTTAACATCCACATCTCCACTTTCCGAATAGTAGAAATACATGATTCCCAGCTTGTAGGACACATTAACATAGCTCTCTATATTATTCTTTAATTCTCCCTCATGATTGGGTATGATTGTACGGATTTCCTCACTTTCCGTTTCCGAAAACACTCCATCCTCAAGCATGGTATCAATCATATCCAGATATGCTTCTCCCTTTATTGGCGAAAGCTTTATCGCTTCCTCATAGTAGGGATACCTGTCCTGTGCATCAAAGGTTGCCGAAGCTTCCGAAAGATACTGTTCATATTCATTTAGTGTTTTTTTATTCTTTCCCACATAACAAAACAGGGAGCATACCAGCATAACTGCAGACATAATTACCGTTACCAAAAATGCATTCCATTTTGCATTTTGTATTTTCTTATAACCTTCATCCTCTTCCTCATAATGGTCTAACGCATACAGCAATTCCGCACAGGACTGGTAACGGTCATCAGGATTACGCTGTGTACATTTCAGAATTATTTTCTCCAAACCGGAAGAAAATGCAGGATTCCAATGACGGATAGGATACATTTCATAGGGTGGTTCACTGGGATTGTGTCCTGTTACCAAATGATAAATGGTTGCTCCCAGACAATATATATCCGTTCTGGCGTCTGTCTGTCCCTGCCCTCCAAACTGTTCCGGTGCCGCATATCCGCGTGTGCCAAGGCAGGTGGTATCCTGAATCTTTTTTTCTTTAAATTCCCTTGCAATGCCAAAATCAATCAGCTTTACCGTACCATCCGGCTGCAGCATAACATTAGATGGTTTCATATCCCTGTAAATAATCGGTGGTTTTCTTGTATGGAGATATTCCAACACATCACACAGCTGTTTCGCCCATTCAATTACATCTTCACAGGGAAGACTGTTCTGCTCCTTTAAAGCATCACTTAAGGGCTTACCCTCTATATAATCCATTACAATCAGAAAACAGTCCTTCTGGTCAATAACATCAACAATACTGGGAAGATTCGGATGGTCTAACTTTTTTAACAGATTTGTTTCCATAATCTGGCTTTGTTTAATTACTTCAAAATCTGCAGCTCCATCCTTACGCACCTCTTTCACTGCCCATGGTTTATTGGCTCTTTCATTCATTGCAAGATATACTGTACTCATGCCTCCCTGGCCAATTTTATTTAAAATCTTATATTTTCCGTCTATAACAGAACCTATCTCCAGCATAAATCCCCCCTATATTATATGAATCAGAACCGCCGTAATATTATCATCCTCCCGGCGCAATTTTGCTACATTAGCCATTTTTTTTAATTTTGCTATAATATCATTCTCATCACCCAAATCCTGTGGATGCAGTTCATTTAACATTTCCTGACTGGATATTACATGACGAAATCCATCAGAGCATAAGAGAAAGGCAGTAGATGGGGCATATTCTCCTACATAAAAATCAGGTATTACACCTGCTCCGACACCAATACACTGTAATAATACACTGCGCTGCTCACTGAGAAGCGCTTCTTCCTCTGTCATCCTTCCCATATCAATTTCTCTTTGAACATAAGACTGGTCTCTTGTCACCTGTCGAATTTCTTCATTAAGATAATAGATTCTGGAATCCCCCACATTACAAATATAATATGCATCATTAACAAGCAGTAATGCTGTTATTGTTGTTCCTAATTGAATTCCCTGGGTATTTCCATATGCACTTATCTGTCTATCCAATTGAACCAGCAATTGCGTCCAACTCTCTTTAATGGCGGCAGGCGTAAAATTACGATACAGTAAATCCGGAAACCTATTTTCAAACCACTCTGACATTTTAACAATTACTGTCGCACTGGCCAGCTCTCCCTTCTGCAAGCCTCCCATTCCGTCACATACAACTGCAAATAATACCTTACCCTTCTCCGTCTCAGCCTGCCGAACCAGAGCTGCATCCTGATTAACCTCTTTCACATTGCCAATGTCTGAATAGATACCAGATATAAATTCCATTTCCCTCTCCTGTCTTACCGCTATTCTCCCTATTTGATTTCAAACACAAACTCCTCATCTGCTGCCATAATTATATCCCCGTTTTTCAACGGACGTTCTTCCTGCGGTGCTATATATTCTCCATTCAGATATGTAAAATTCGTAGCGCCAAGGTCCTTCACAACATAGCCGGTTCCTCTTTTAATTATTTTCATATGGCATCTGCTAACAGCCTCATTATCACCAATATAAAAATGCACCTTAGCTTCTTCTTTTCCAACCACAAATTCAATTCCATCAATGCACCTGACATCACCGTTTTTTCTTCGGGTCAGATACGCTTTGACCTGCGGAACCGGTGAAGCATTTAGTACAGTCGTTGCATTGTTTGTAGGATTACCCGAATCCATACCCGCCATATTAAGCAGCGTGGTTGCATTATCTGCACCTGCCATCCCACTAAACTGAGCTGACGAAGCGGCTTGCTGTTGTCCCGCAGGATATGCCGCACCCGGACGTTTGAACTGGGCAGCTTCCTTTTCCGGTAGCACAGTGAATTTTTTCTGTTCCCTTTTTTGCTTATTCATTCGGACAAGCAGCACAATAAGCAAAACAATTACTGCGCTTACTGCAATTGCTGCAATTACAATACATGCAATTACAGCTCCGCTTATCTTTTTCTCTGCCACAAGATTTCCCATACTTTTCTGAAGATTATCAGTAGCAAAATCTACCTCATCCTGTGTTGCATCTTCCTTTGCATTAACAGACTGTGCCTGGGTCAGCCAGGTAATCATAAAATCATAAGTCTCTTTCGTGTATGCCGACTGGTCCAGATTCACAGCTTTCTGAATTGTTTCTTCCAGTGAAGCTTTGTCTACTGTTACTGTTTCCTCCGGTTCCTCTGTCATCTCTTCCGTTGCTTCCGGTTGTTCAACTGTATTCTCCGTGTATGTAATTCCATCCAGATATGGGTGTTTAATAGCATTAACCGGAATTGCTTTAAAACATTCTTTCTCTGCATCCTTCTTACTATATACAAGCAATCCAATCATTTCTCCGGAAACTGCATCCAATAAGACACCACCAGAATTTCCACCGGAAATAATTCCACTGATTTTAACGGATTGGTCATTGACCTCCGATACAACACCGGAAACCAAATTAATATCCGTTGGCTTGAAGAATACCGCTCCCTCTTTACTAAATGGCTTCGTTGTGGGATATCCTGCTGCAAAAACTGTCTGTGCCACTACCGTTACATCCTCTTTACACATAACAACTGCAGGACGGTCTGTCTCCTCCTCCAGATTAAGAATTGCAAAATCGTTATCCTTGCTTTCCTGTGCAATGCTAGCTGTAATTAAAACATCATCCTGCTTTACAATTGCAATTTGCATATTTTCATCACTGCTGATATCCGCCGTACTGCCCTGCTTCGTGATATATTTAACTGCTTTCTTAATATTCGATTCTGTCATATGTACAACATGATAATTTGTCAAAACAGTATTGCTGTTAAGCACAACCCCACTTCCACTCTGTACTGTATACCTCTTTCCATCCTGACCCGTGTAGGTCATAACAACCTGAACCACACTGTTTTTGTTGTTTTCCAGACATGCTCCTTCCGCACTGGCAATCTTTCCAATACACAATACCATTATCACTACTAACACATATGTCTTTATCCTCTTCATTTGCACTACCTTCCCACCATAATTTTAGCGTATAGTTTAATATAAATTATAATATACCTACTTTTTTAGAACATGTCAATAGATTTTTATACTTGAGTTTCCGCAGTTTTATCCACATTCCCCTGATTTTGCCAGTATCATTATTAACAACTTTGAAAAAAAGTCCAAAAAAT